>SAMEA3663296__coassemble_122_pt1 | contig 43066 bp, 47 predicted proteins | sample SAMEA3663296__metabat2_low_PE_021 | metagenome-assembled genome bin SAMEA3663296 (sample SAMEA3663296) | pig gut metagenome | biome: pig gut; feature: pig-associated habitat; material: faeces | place: China | collected 2013
CCTCGTCGCCCGCTCCATTTCATTTTACGGGCGCCATCGGCGCTCACCGTCGCGGCAATGGTCGCCTTGCCCGCCGTCGCGGGCAATTCTCCCGCCGCTTCCTCGATTTCGCCTCGCTGTATCCGCCGCAGGCGGCGCTTCGGCGAAATCCTCGTCGCCCGCTCCATTTCATTTTACGGGCGCCATCGGCGCTCACCGTCGCGGCAATGGTCGCCTTGCCCGCCTTTGCGGGCAATTCTCCCGCCGCTTCCTCGATTTCGCCTCGCTGTATCCGCCGCAGGCGGCGCTTCGGCGAAATCCTCGTCGCCCGCTCCATAAATGAAAAGGGAGCAACCGCTTGCTCCTTTTCCTGTTTGGTGACATAGCCAAGTGGTAAGGCAAGGGTCTGCAAAACCCTCATTCCCCGGTTCAAATCCGGGTGTCACCTCCAGAAGTCAGGATTTCAGGCAGAAATGCTTGGAATCCTTTCTTTTTGTGTTGAAAATGTTGCAAAAGTAATTTTGTGCATGACTCTTGACGGCACCCACGGCATTTGATCCCTTCAGCCTGTTGGGGCAGAAGAAGACCGTCCGGATCAGCTGAGCGTACAATAAAAGGGAGGGCGTCACGCCCTCCCTTCAGCCTGTCGAGAAAAGGCAGCCGTAAGGCTGCCTTTTCTGATTGTCTGACAGATGCTTGATCGTCTGCTGCAGATATTTGATTGCCTGTTGCCTGCTGCGGATTGCCTATTGCAGCTTTTCCAAAATACCGCCTTTGCCCAGCGCCGGCTTGAGCGCGGCATAGAGGATCGGCGTCACGATGAGGGCGAACACCGCGTTGATGAGCGATGCGGGAAGCTTGGTAAGCATCGTCGCCCACACAGCGGAGTGCGGATAGCCGTAAACGAAGCGCTGATAGACAAAGGTTTTGAGCATATAGAGCGCGACATAGCTGAACGCGCCGACCGTACTGCCGGCAATGACGCGGCCGTGCGAGTCATGCCCAAAGGCGATCTTCGCGCAGATCCATGCCATGGCAAACTTTGAAACGAAGGTGATCAGCGCCTGAATGATGTCGTAGCCGCCGGCAAGCGCGTCATAGAGACCGGAGCCGAGCCCTGCGGCAAGACCGCCGTAGAGCGGTCCGAACAGCAGACCGGACAGCAGGCACATCGCGTTGGCAAAATGTACCTTCGAGCCGAACAGCGGAAAGCGGAATATCGTCACCACGTAGACGACGGCAGCCATGATGCCGACGAAGACGATCTTATATGTCGAAAACCTGCTTTTCTTTTCCATGGTGTTTCCTCCTTGCAGAAGTTTTTCGGTAAGAGGAGCATAACACAAACTGGTATGATTTATATGGTCAATTTCGACAATTTTATCAAGACCAGATGTGCCGCCGCCATGCGCGCTATGCTTTCAGCAGGCGCATACGCTCACGCCAATCGGGCAGATACCGCTCGACCAGCGCGTAGAAGGCGGGAGAGTGATCGTGATGCCGGAGGTGCGCCAGCTCATGCACCACCACATAGTCGATCGCCTCGTCGGGGTAGCGCATCAGATACCAGGAAAAACAGACGCTGTTTTTGCCGCTGCATGAGCCGAAGCGCGTACGCGCGGAGGTGATTTTGACGCTTGCCGGCGTCAGCCCCATGACCGTGCTCCAGTACGCCGTGCGCTGCGGAAGCTCCGCTTTTGCGCGCGCGATCAGCGCCTTGCGCTCTGCCTCCGTCGGCTCGGGATGTGCGGCGTTGTGCGCGATGCGCCGCGCCAGCGCGCCTTCGAGCCACTGCGCATGGGACGCGACGAAGGCCGCGACGGCGGCGTCGCTTGTGTGCAGCGGCGCACGGACAACAGCGAGCGCGTCGCGCGTGACCTCCAGCGCCATCGTGCGGCGGCGCGAGCGAATGATCCGATAGTCCGTCATTCGCCGAGATATGCAAAGCGCGCACAGGTCCTGCCGTCACGCGTGACCGTTTCGTTCCACATGGATGCCGGACGCACCCAAAGACCGCGCTCGCCGTACAGCGCGCGGTAGACGACCATCTCCTCCAGCGTTTCACTGTGCCGCGCGAGAGCGATGACCTCGTATTCTTTTCCCTTGAAGTGGCGGTATCTGCCGGGCTTGATCTCTTCCATAAGCGCCTCCTGTGTTGTTTTCCGCCAGTATAGCATGAAAACGAAGAAAAGGGAAGCGGCATGAGCCGCTTCCCTTTTCGCGTGTGCGCGTGTTTTGGGGATGTATCTTAGTAGCTGCCTAGGTTGGCAGAGGCGTCGGCGTCGGCGGAGATGCCGCCGAATTCGTAGTCATTGCCGGGGAGGACCGCATTGAGCACCACGCCTGCGAGCGCCGCGATGGCGAGACCGGAGAGGGTGACGACGGCGCTGCCGACGGTGAAGGTGATGCCGCCGACGGAGCTGAAGCCCAGACCGCTGACAAACATGACGGCGGCGATGATCAGGTTGCGGGACTGCGTGAGGTCAACGCGGTTTTCCACGATGTTGCGCACGCCGACCGCGGAGATCATGCCGTAGAGGATGAAGCTGACGCCGCCGACGATGGCAGCGGGGATGGAGTTGACAAGCGCGTCGAACTTGGGGGAGAAGCTGAGGATGATGGCGTAAACGGCGGCCAGACGGACCACGGCGGGGTCGTAAACCTTGCTCAGGGCGAGGACGCCGGTGTTTTCACCGTAGGTGGTGTTGGCGGGACCGCCGAACATGCCGGCAACCGCGGTGGCAAGACCGTCGCCGAGCAGCGTGCGGTGCAGACCGGGATTCTCGATGAAGTTGCGGTTGGTGGTGGAGGAGATCGCGGAGATATCGCCGATGTGCTCCATCATGGCGGCGATGGCGATGGGCGCCATGACCAGAATGGCGGAGATATCAAACTTTGCGAGGACGAACTGCTGCAGACCGATCAGGTCAGCCTTGCTGACGGAAGCGAAGTTGACCAGCGGCTGCATCACGCCGTTTGCGTCAGGAAGCTGCACGCCGCAGGCGGTGGCGATGAGCGCCACGATGTAGCTGCCGACCACGCCGAGCAGGATGGGGACGATCTTGGCCATGCCCTTGCCCCAGATGTTTGCGACCACAATGATCGCCATGGCGACCAGCGCGAGCCACCAGCAGGTCTGCGCATTGGTGATGGCGGTGCCGGCGAGGTTGAGACCGATCATGATGATCATGGGACCGGTGACGATGGGCGGGAAATAACGCATGACCTTCTTGACGCCCAGCAGCTTGAACAGAAGAGCGAGCACGAGGTAGAGAAGACCGGCGATCACAATGCCGCCGAGTGCATAGGCAAGCTTGGTTTCGGGGTCCATGCCCTCATAAGCCGGAAGCGTTGCAACCGTGGCGAAGCCGCCGAGATAGGCAAAGGAGGAACCGAGGAAGGCAGGCACCTTGAACTTGGTGCACACATGGAACAGCAGCGTGCCGAGACCGGCCATGAGGAGCGTGGTCTGGATGCTCAGCGGCAGACCGTAGCCCTGCACAAGGATGGGGACAAGCACTGTTGCGCCGAACATGGCGAACAGATGCTGCAGACCCAGCAGCAGCATGCGGGGCACGCCCAGCGTGCGTGCATCATAGATGGCTTCGTGACCCAGTTCTTTTTTCATGATCGTTTTCCTCTTTCTTTCGTAATAATATATAAAATGTATTTTGCTTACACGGGGCAAAAAGAAAACCGGTAAGAAAAACTTACCGGTCAAAAGAAACCATATGGAAAACGGAAACAGAAACACCAACACAGCGCGCACCCGTCAACTTGTCTGCGCAGCACAGAACCATGGTGTTCTACCTCCCGCCTCATTTTCTTGCAATAGAATACAGGAAGAGGCGGCAAAATGCAAGTTGGAATTTTAGACAGGAAAAACGAAAGGCTGCCGTCATTTTTGTTTATTATGACAAAAAAACAAGCTGTGCCGCAGGGACGGAAAAAGTCCGAAAAGGCTTCTCCATCCAGGCAAAACGGAGAATTTATTCGTAAAAAACGAAGAAATCACCGGGGAAAACAGGAAGAGAACGGGGCGGCGGTCACTTTTTTGCAAAAAATCCTGCAAAGCGGCTTGCATAGCGGGGGAAAAAGCGATACAATAACGTTACCCGGCAAGAGTCGGGAAAACTTTTAGGAGTGTGTGTTTATGGAAAAGAAAAAACTCAGCCTGCCGGTACAGATCTTTATTGCTCTGGTCGGCGGCGTCGTGGTCGGCTTGATTTGTTACTTTACCGGTACGGCAGACTTCACGGAAAAGTATCTCAAGCCCTTCGGCACGATCTTTGTCAATCTGCTCAAGTTCATCGTTGTCCCTGTTGTCCTGCTGTCGATGATCGACGGCATCATCTCCATGGGCGATATGAAGAAGGTCGGCTCCGTCGGCTGGAAGACGGTGGCCTACTTCCTCGTCACCACCGCCATTGCCTGCGTGATCGGTCTTGTATTCGCCAACATCTTCAACGGCGCAGGCTGGTTCCCTCAGGGTATGGTGCTTGCCGAGGGCGAGACCTGGGCCGGCGCTTCCTCCGCCAACTTCATGGATACCCTTGTGGGCATCTTCCCGAGCAACATGTGGCAGGCTTTCTCCAACGCCAATATGCTGCAGGTCATTGTCATCGCGCTGTTCCTCGGCGGTTCCATCCTTGCTGCCGGTGAAAAGGCGAAGCTCTGCAAGGACATCGTGTCCTCGTTCTATGCCGTGATCGAAAAGCTCATGGGCTTCATCATCTCCCTCAGCCCCATCGGTGTTTTCACCATGATGGCATGGGTCGTCGCCACGAAGGGCGCGGAGATCCTCGGCTCTCTTGCGCTGGTTTTGCTGTGCGCCTACATCGGCTACATCGCCCATGCCGTTCTGGTTTATTCTCTTTCTGCCAAGATTTTCGCAAACATCAATCCCATTACCTTCTTTAAGAAAGCCGCGGCTGCCATGATCTTCGCCTTCACCTCCACCTCCTCCGCCGCCACGCTTCCCGTTTCCAAGGAGTGCGCTGACGAGCTTGGCTGCGAAAGCGACGTTTCCGCATTCGTTCTGCCGCTCGGATCCACCATCAACATGGACGGTACTGCCATTTATCAGTGCGTTGCCACCGTGTTCCTTGCCTCCCTTTGCGGCATGAACCTCACGCTCGGTCAGATGGTCACCGTCGTCGTCACCGCAACGCTTGCTTCCATTGGTACCGCGGGCGTCTCCGGCGCCGGCATGATCATGCTTGCGATGGTCCTCGAAGCGATGGGTATCCCTGTCGACATGATCATGATCATCTACGGCATCGACCGTCTGTTTGACATGGGTCGTACCTGCCTGAACGTCACCGGCGACATTTCCTGCGCCTGCTGCGTCACCAAGTGGGAAGCCAAGAAGAACCTCGTCAGCAAGTAAGGCAGCAGCCCTACCGAAAGACCAAAAGAGAAACGCCGCCGAATGCGGGTGCTCGTAAAATAGTTTCAGTCCCGGCAGCAATGTCTGCCGGGACTGTTCTTGCACATATTGAAGCCGTATGATATGATGAAACAAATCGATAAACTTGCTAATGTTTGTCGAACTGATAAAGGGCGCACTTCTATACACCTTTCGGTGTACTGTGCGATCTGCGATTTCGCACCGCACCAAAGCCTCCCTTGTGTAAAGGGAGGTGGCACGGCGTAAGCCGTGACGGAGGGATTGTCATGCAGCCAAAGCAAAACTCGTCATTGAGCTGGACGGTTCTCAACACTATGAGGATGGAAATGTCAAAAAAGATGCAGACCGCACCGCTTTTCTGGAGGGGTATGGTCTGAGAGTCATTCGTATTCCCAACAACGAAGTTGGCAGAAATTTCCGTGGAGTATGTGAGTATATCGATGCTGCGGTAAAGCAATCCCTCAGTCAGCTTCGCTGACAGCTCCCTTTACACAAGGGAGCCCTGGGCGCTGCCGCGCCAGTGCGTAACATAAAATCCGACCTATGATTGCAACCATAGGTCGGATTAACTGTTTTACGAACACCCCGCAAATGCGGCGTTTCTTTTTGCGTTCTTGACAAAGAAAATGCGGCGGCGTATCATCTTAGCATGCTTTGTGTTGTGAGGGGAGAAAGGAAATGGAGCAGCGCAAAAAAGGGTATCTTCTGATCCTGCTCGCGGCGGTGGTCTACTCCACGACCGAGGTCGCGCTCAAGGAGCTCGCCGGCGCGTTTGCGCCCATGCAGCTCACGGCGGAGCGCGTGCTGGTCGGCGGGGCGGTGCTGCTGCCGTTTGCGCTGCGCGAGCTGAAGGCGCGCGGCGTGAAGCTGACCGCCTCCGATTTCCGGTATTTTCTCGGCATGGGCGCCTTGACGGTCATGCTGCACATGTCGCTTTTGCAGATGTCGCTTCTGACGGAGGACGCCTCGGCGGTCGCCGTCATCTACTCCGGCAACCCCGTCTTTGCGCTCTTTTTCGCGCACCTTCTCCTGCACGAGCCGCTGCGCCGCAGCAGCCTTACGGCGCTTGCGCTGGAGGTGCTCGGCATTCTCATCATTCTCAACCCGTTTGAGCTGGAGATGTCGCTTCCCGGCTTTTTGGAGATCCTGACCGCGACGATCTGCTTTTCCGTCTACGGTACGCTCAGCAAGCTGCGCGTGGGACGCATCGGAAGCTACGCCGTCACGAGCTTCAATCTGCTCATCGGCGGCGCGGAGCTGCTGGTCATTCTGCTGCTGGGGAAGCTGCCTGCCGTCGCTGCGCTCTATGAGCGCTGCGGACTGACGCTTTTCGCCGCTGTCCCGCTGACCACGGGCTTTACGCTCAGAACAACGCTTATTTTTCTCTATGTCGGGACGGTCGTTGCGGGCGTCGGCTTCCTGCTGATGACAAAGATCACGGAGTACACCTCCGCAACGGAGGCGTCGTTCATTTATCTTTTAAAGCCGATCCTCGCGACCGCGCTTGCCGCCGCGGTGTTCCATGAAGCGATCAGCCTGAACCGCGTGGTCGGCATCGCGTTCTTTCTGGCGGCGTCGCTGTGCGTCAGCGTGCCGGTCCTGCGGGAGATGAAGCGGCAAAAGGAGACGGAGGAAACAGGAAGGGGAGAAAAAACTTGAAAAAAGTTGCATTGGTCACCGGTTCGTCCCGAGGCATCGGACGCGCGGTTGCGTACCGGCTCGCGCAGGACGGCTATGCCGTGTGCGTGAACTATCTTGAACGCCGCGACAAGGCGGAGGAGCTTGTGGCGCTGCTGCGCAAAGACGGCTGCGAAGCCATGGCGGTGCAGGCGGACGTCGCCGAGCGCGCGGCGGTGGACGCGATGGTGCGCCGCGTGGAGGAGACCTTCGGCGGCGTGACGCTGCTGGTGAACAACGCCGGCGTCGCCGGACAGGCACAGTTTCAGGATGTGACGGACGAGCTGTGGGACCGCTATTTCTCCGTGAATCTCAACGGCGCGCGCAACACCATTCAGGCGGTGCTGCCGCACATGCTGCATGAAAAAAGCGGCTGCATCATCAATATTTCCTCCATCTGGGGACAGCACGGCGCCAGCTGCGAGGTGACCTATTCCTGCACCAAGCACGCGCTCATCGGGCTGACTCGTTCGCTCGCGATGGAGCTTGCGCCAAGCGGGATCCGCGTCAACTGCGTGGCGCCCGGCGTGATCGACACCGATATGGTCAGGGTGCTCGGGGAGCAGACGCTCAAAGAACTTGCCGGGCAGACGCCGCTCGGCAGACTCGGCACACCGGAGGACATCGCGCACGCGGTGGCGTATCTCGCCTCGGACAAGGCGGGCTTCGTTACCGGTCAGGTGCTTGCCGTGGATGGTGCATTCATTTTATAAAAAAGCAGGAAGCGGCACAGGGGCTTAACAACAGCCGGATCATGGTGCATACGAAAGCAGTACCGGAGAAGGGCTACCGCTATCCCCAGCATCATCCCATGGTGAGATTCGACGAGAGCGTCCTTGCCGGCGGCAGCGCGGTGTACGCCTACACGGCCATGCGCTGGCTGGAGGAGCACAGGGGGTAAGCTCAGATAATGACAAGGGCATCGGGGCTTCGGAACTGTCAAAAAGATCCGATGCAAAGCAGAAAAAAAGAAACGGCATTGCTGAAGCAATGCCGTTTCTTTTTTGCTCAACCTTGTTTTCTTACCGGGACGTCCTCTAACCGCGTTTCTCTTTTTTTCGCTGCAGGCTGTTTCATTTTCCCGTGCTGCCGAAGCCGCCCGCGCCGCGCGCGGTCTCGGGAAGCTCGCCGACCTCCTCAAACTCCATGGGGAGGTAGGGCAGCAGCACCATCTGGGCGATGCGGTCGCCGTCATGGATCGTGCGGTCGGCGTCGCTGTCGTTGTGGACGGCGACCATGCACTCGCCGCGGTAGTCGCAATCGACCACGCCGACGCAGTTGGCGGGACGCAGTCCCTCTTTGGACGCAAGTCCGCTGCGCGCAAAGACGGCGCCGAAGGTCCCCTCCGGCAGCGCAACGGCAATGCCGGAGCCGATCCTGACGGTGTGGTGCGGCGGAATGGTCACGGCGCCGTCCCCGTCCAGACAGGCGTAAAGGTCGTAGCCGGCGGCATACTGCGAGCCGGTCGTGGGCAGCTTGGCGCGCTCGTTGAGCTTTTTGATCTGCACGGTTGCCATAGGTTGTTCCTCCTGAAATGACTGAAAAAGTATGGTGTTATTATAAACGGGTGCAGGAGGAAAAGCAAGCGGAGCGGGCGGAAAACGGTTCGAAAAAAAGAATGGAGGACCCGTCAGGATTTTGCACTTGCAAAACAGGAGGATTTCTGCTAATATAATACGGCGCGGTGATTTGCCGCGCCGTACAGACGAAAAAACCCTTTCTGGAGGCTCTTGATAGATGGCGAAAAACACAAACAGCAAGCGCGCGGAGCGCATGGGAAAAAATAACCGCAACCTGAACCTTGCAATGAAGCTTCTCACGGTCGGCTTTCTTGCGGAATTCTATCTGCTGCTGGTCAATAACTACTTCGTGAAAGGCGCGGTCGGTCAGGTTCTGATCATGGCAACCGTGCTCAAGGTTCTCTTTTACCTCGGCTGCGCGCTCGTCGGCGGCGGTGTGGTGCTGCTTGCCCTGCGCGGGAAAAAGAAGCTGTTCGCGCAGCTGAGCAGCTGGTTTCTCGTCGGCGGCGTGTTCCTCACGCTCTCTTCGCAGCTGATGCTCAAGGTCTATCCGCAGGGTACGACGTTTATGTACATCATCGTTCCCGTGATCATGATCCTCGGCATCGTTTTCCTGATGTATCAGCGCGAATTCTCCGTGCAGACGCTCGCGCTCTCCGCGTCCATCGGCGCGATGATGCTGCTCAACCGCAGCGTCGGCAAAACCAACTGGACTGCGATCGCCAAGGGGTACAGCGCGCTTGCCGCGCTTGGTGTGCTGGTGCTGCTGGTTTTGGTGTTCCTGGCGAGCAGGAACGACGGCTGCATCAGAATGCTGCGTGTTTTTCCGCTCGGCACGGATTATAAGCTGACATACGCGGTGCTTGCCGTCTGCCTGATCGCGATCCTTACGGCGCTGTTCGTCAGCGGCACGGCGTTCTACGGCACCTGGATGCTGTCGATCCTGCTGTTCATTCTCGCCGTTTACTATACGGTGAAGATGCTTTGATCCTGAATGGAAAAAAGCGGTGACTTGCGTCACCGCTTTTTCACAGGGGAACAGAAACAAACGGGGCTGTTTTTTCGCTTGACAGTTAAAACTGCGCGCCGAGCGCATGCAGCGCTGCGTTATAAAGACCGTTTGCACACTTTTTATAGCATTTCAGCACGGAACAGCATACATGGAGGAACAGGGGGGGGACACACATGGAAAAAGAGCCAATCAAGCGTTCGCCACTGCGTCTGCGGCTTGGCACGGCTTATTACGGGACGCTGAGAAAGCTCAGATGGTCCATAATGCGCACTCACTTTGCCTGCGAGCGTACAGAGGAAAGAATGCCCTGCTGCGCTGCTTCACATCATACCCTGCTGCGCCGCAAGCTCAAGGATGTGGATATGTGGATGCAGGAAAATAAGATTATCAACCTGCGTATCGCAGCTGCGAGACTCGACGGGCTCCTGCTCCGCTCGGGTGAAGTATTCAGCTATTGGTATCTAATCGGCAAACCGACAAAGCGCAAGGGCTATGTGGACGGTATGATACTCTCCAACGGTGGCTTCTGCGCGGGAGTGGGCGGCGGGCTGTGTCAGCTCTCAAACCTGATCTTCTGGATGACGCTCCACACGCCGCTGACCGTCACGGAGCGGCACCGCCACGGCTACGATGTGTTTCCCGACAGCGACCGGACACAGCCGTTCGGCAGCGGTGCGACCTGCTTTTATCCGCACGGTGACCTGATGATCCGCAACGATACGGAAAACACCTATCAGCTCTGCGTCCGCGTGGGTGAGGAGGAACTGTACGGTGAGTGGCGTGTGAGTAAGGCGCCGACAGAGCGCTATGCAGTCATCGAACGCAATCACGAGATGCGGGGCGAATACTGGGGCGGCTACACGCGGCACAACGAGCTGTATCAGCAGTGTTTCGATATGGACGGGCAACTGCTGGAGGAGAAGCTGATCGTCACAAACGACGCGATCATGATGTATTCGCCATATCTTGAAAAGAACTCCGCAGACGGTTAAAACGTCTGCGGAGTTTTACTTTTTGCCGTATCAGATGTCCCGCCTGCCCTCGAGCGCACGCATGAGCGTCGCGTCGTCGGCAAATTCCAGGTGTCCGCCCACGGGGATGCCGTAGGCAAGGCGCGTGACGCGCACGCCGAACGGGCGCAGCAGCCGCGCGATGTACATGGCGGTCGCCTCACCCTCGGTGTCGGGATTGGTCGCCATGATGACCTCCTCCACGCCGCCGCGGCTCACGCGCTCGACAAGCGGCTTGATCTCAAGGTCGTCGGGACCGACATGGTTCATCGGCGAGATCACGCCGTGGAGCACGTGATAGCGACCGCTGAACTCGCGGGCGCGTTCGATCGCGACCACGTCGCGCGGGTCGGCAACCACGCAGATGACCGACGCGTCGCGCTTGTTCGACGCACAGATGGAGCACATGCCGCCGTCCGTCAGATTGCGGCAGATGGGGCAGCAGGTGACCGTGCGCTTGGCGTCCAGGATGGCGCCGGCAAATTCTTTGGCGTCCTCCTCCGAAAGACTGAGCACATGAAAGGCAAGACGCTGCGCGCTCTTGCCGCCGATGCCGGGGAGGCGGGCAAACTGCTCGACCAGCTTTTCCAGTGCCGCAGGGAAGTATTCCATGACCTTAACCTCGCAGTTCCTTGATTTTTGCGGGAATGTCCGCCGAGCGATAGACCGCGCTGCCGGCGACGAGTACGTTGGCGCCGGAAGCGATGCAGACCTTACAGGTCGCGCTGTCTACGCCGCCGTCGACCTCCAGCTCGCAGGCGGGGTTCCGCTCGTCGATATACCTGCGGATCTGTGCGACCTTGGGCATCATGTCAGCCATGAATTTCTGACCGCCGAAGCCCGGCTCGACCGTCATCACAAGAATGATGTCGCACGCCTCAAGGAACGGCAGCACCGCCTCTGCGCGCGTGTTCGGCTTGACGACGACGCCCGCGCGCTTGCCCCTGGCATGGATCTTTTCGAGCGCCAGATGGATATTCTCCGGCGTGTCCGCCTCCACATGACAGGTCACGAGATCGGCGCCCGCGTCGCAGAACTGCTCCACATAGCGCACCGGCTGCACGATCATCAGATGCGCATCGATGGGGAGCGCCGTCATTTTGCGGACGGACTGGAGCACGGGGATGCCAATGGAGAGATTCGGCACAAAGATGCCGTCCATCACGTCAAAATGAACGTAGTCGGCGGTGGCAATCGCCTCAATGTCACGACCGAGATACGCAAAATCGGCAGATAAAATGGAAGGAGCGATTTTAATCATTTCAATGCCTCCGAGAAAACTGATCGTCCCTATTGTAGCAAAGGACGGCGGTAAAATCAACGCAAAAAAATGTAAAATATACTTGACATTCATACGGGAGCGTGCTATCTTACAAAAAGTAAAGTGTGCTTGACTTTTTGAAAGGAGAGCTGAGCGGTTGAAAAATCTGATCGAGCAAAAGAGAAAAGAGCGCGGCATGACACAGCAGCAGCTCGCCGCCGCGGTGGGCGTCTCGCGCCAGACGATCATTTCGCTTGAGAGCGGCAAGTATAACCCGTCGATCCTGCTGGCGCACGACATCGCGGCGCTGTTCGGCGCGAAGATCGAGGAAATCTTTATCTTTGGGGAGGAAGAGACATGAAAAGTATGGGTCTGAAAGAGCAGAAAAAGTGCGGCATTTTGTTTCTTGCGGTCGGCGCGGCACTGTTCATCGTGGGGCTGGTGCTCGGCGATGCACACATGGGCGATTTTTACAACGGTCTTGGCTGCGGCATCTTCGCGGTGGGCGCGGTGCGGCTGCTGCGGGTGAGCCGGCTCAGCCGCGATCCGGAAAAGGCGGCGGACTATGAAGCGTCGCTCAAGGACGAGCGCACGATCTACATCGCCAACAAGGCGCGCAGCCTGGCGTTTTTTGCCTGTATCTACGCGCAGCTCGCCGCGGGACTGCTGGCAATACTGGTGTTCGACCAGCCGCTGGTCGGGCGCGTGCTGTGTATGGTGACCTGCGCGCAGGCGCTTGTTTTTACCGCGGCCTACTGGTATTATCATCGGAAATATTGAGAGAAAGAAGAATGGTTATGAACGCATTGGAAGTAAAGAACCTTTCCAAGTCCTTTGGCGATTTTGCCCTGCAGGACGTGAGCTTCACGATCCCGATGGGCACGGCACTGGGTCTCATCGGTGAGAACGGCGCCGGCAAATCGACGACCATCTCGCTGATCCTCGGGCTTCTCGCGCGCGACGGCGGCGAGGTCACGGTGCTCGGACACGGCAGCGGCGGGAGCTTTGAAGCCGTCAAGGAGGAGCTCGGCGTCGTGTTTGACGAGTCCTGCTTCCCTGACGGGGTGAACGCGCGGCAGGTGGATCGGATCGAAAAGTGCCTCTACAAAAACTGGGACAGCACGGCGTATTTCGAGCATCTGCGCCGCTATGACCTGCCGGAAACGAAGCCCTTCAAGGAGTATTCACGCGGGATGAAGATGAAGCTGGCGCTCGCCGTCGCGCTTTCGCACAAGGCGCGTCTGCTGCTGCTCGACGAGGCGACCGGCGGACTTGACCCGCTCGCGCGCGACGAGCTGATCGGGGAGCTGTCGCGTTTCATCGCCGACGGGCAGCACGCGATCCTGCTCTCGTCGCACATTGTCAGCGACATTGAAAAGCTCTGCGACCGCGTGGTGTTCCTGCACAGGGGGAAGCTTGTGCTGAACGAGGATAAGGATGCGCTGCTGGCAGCCCATCCGGGCGAAACGCTCGAGGGGATCATCCTCGAGCGGACCAGAAAGGAGAGAAATGCATGAAGATCAAAGGCTTGCTGCTCAAGGATGTTTATGAGCTCTGGGCGCAGAGCAGGGTGCTGCTGATCCTCATCGCGGTGTACCTGCTCGTTCCCGCGCTGACCGGCGGGAACGCGATGCTCGGCAGCGTTGCGCTTTTGCTGCTGGCGATGCTGCCGGCGAGCGCGCTCGGCTACGATGAGCGCTGTAAATGGGAGCGCTATGCGCGTGCCATGCCGGTGCGCCGGCGCGACCTCATTCTCAGCAAATTTCTGCTCGGCGTGATCGCCGTTGCCTGCGGCGCGGCGGTGCAGGCGCTTGCCGCGCTTTTCGCGGGACATACGGAGCTGCTGGCGATGCTGCCGGTCACGGCGCTGACGGCGCTTGTCTATCTTGCCGTGTCGCTGCCGCTGCTGTTCAAATTCGGGCTGGAAAAGGGACGTATCTTCTTCCTGCTGCTGACGGCGGCATTCGTCGTGTTCGGCGGCGTGCTGCTCGGATGGCTTGGGTTGTCCGCCTGAGGGACAATACGCCGGACGGGACAACGCGCAGCGCGCCGCGGCAGCGTCTCTGCGCGGAAATATTTTTTGAATTTCTGAAAGAGGGTATTGACAATCTCTAAAAATGGTATATAATCCTAATTAAGAACTAATCTTGTTAAGGAGAGCACATGAAAGAGCGGCGCACAGTACAAAAGGATATGATCTATACGGCGCTCCAAGAGCTGCACAACCACCCCACGGCGGAGCAGGTCTGCGCCCATGTGCGCCGCCGCTGTCCCACGATCAGCCGCGCCACGGTCTACCGCGTTCTCAACGGCATGGCGGAGAAGGGGAGCGTGCTTCGCATCCCCGTCAATAACGGCGCGGACCACTATGACCATCAGACGCACCGCCACTTTCACGTTTGCTGTGACGGCTGCGGCAGGGTGGACGATGTGTCGCTTCCGGAGCCGACGGACGTTCTCAGTGCTGCGCAGGACGCCGGCGGCTACGAGCTGACGGGCTATACGCTTCTGCTTCACGGTCTCTGCGGGGACTGCCGGCAGACAAGGAAGAAAGAAAACGCGTCGGTTTGACAAAGCGTTTACTTTAATAAAAATTGGTAAAACTATAAAAAAATAGGAGGAACTACAACATGAAAAAATGGATCTGCCCGGTTTGCGGTTACGTTCACGAGGGTGATACGCCCCCCGAAGTTTGCCCGGTATGCAAGGTTCCCGGCAGCAAGTTCACCGAGATGAAGGAAGGCGACAAGCTCGCCGCTGAGCACGAGTACGGCATCTATGCCAAGACCGTCAAGAACAACCCCGACGTCAGCGAAGAGGATAAGAAGTATATTTTCGAGCAGCTCATGGCCAACTTCAACGGCGAGTGCAGTGAGGTCGGCATGTACCTCTGCATGGCGCGCATCGCGCATCGCGAGGGCTATCCCGAAATCGGTCTGTACTGGGAGAAGGCCGCTTATGAGGAAGCGGAGCACGCCGCCAAGTTTGCCGAGTTCCTCGGCGCCGATCTCGAGCCCAACATGAAGGCCAGCACCAAGGACAATCTCAAGTGGCGCGTGGACTGCGAGTACGGCGCAACGAAGGGCAAGTTCGACCTGGCAAGCTGCTGCAAGAAGAACAATCTCGACGCGCTGCATGACAGCATCCACGAGATGGCCCGCGACGAGGCCCGCCACGGCAAGGCTCTGAAGGGTCTGCTGGAGCGTTACTTCGGCTGATTCCGGAAAATTCATGAAATACTGGGACTGGGCGGAGCATATTTCGCCCAGTCTGCCTGCAACGGGGTGTTAATATGGATACAAAAGCGCTTTATAACATGACATATGGCCTGTTTTTACTCACGGCCCAGGAGGATGGAAAGGACAACGGCTGCATCATCAATACCGCCATCCAGGTGGCCAACGACCCCACCCGCATCTCCATCGCGGTCATCCGCAGGAACAAGACCTGCGACATGATCCTGAACACCGGCGTGTTCAATGTTTCCGCCATCTCCACCGACGCACAGTTCGCGCTGTTCCAGCGTTTTGGCATGCAGTCCGGTCGGGATGTGGACAAGTTTGACGGATTTTCCGACGTCGCCCGCAGCGAAAACGGTCTGTACTACCTGACCAGGCAGGCCAACATGTACCTCTCCGCCAAGGTGACGGAGCACTTCGACCTGGGCAGCCATATCCTGTTTGTCGGTGAACTGACCGACGCGGTGCGGCTGTCTGAGGTGGGCTCCTGCAGCTACAGCTACTATCAAGGCAGCATCAAGCCCAAGCCCCAGCGTGCGGAGAAAAAGCAGTGGGTCTGCTCTGTCTGCGGCTACGTCTATGAGGGGGAGTCCGTCCCCGACGACTTCGTCTGCCCCCTCTGCCACCACGGCAAGGAGGACTTTGTCCTGGTGGGCGGCGAGGCGACCAAGGTGGAAAAGCCCGCGGTCGCGGCCGGCGGAAAGAAGTGGGTCTGCACCATCTGCGGCTACGTTCACGAGGGTGATACGCCCCCCGAGGTTTGCCCCGTATGCAAGGTTCCCGGCAGCAAGTTCACCGAGATGGCGGATAAGGCTGCGGAGAAGCTCGGGGACCTTTTTAAGAAGTAAAAACCGAACACGCAAAAAGGAACGGCGCATGCCGTTCCTTTTTCATTTCTCCGCGCTCGCGCTGATATAAAGCTCCTCCGCGTCCTGCTGTGCCCGGATCAAAATGTCCTTCGCCGCGCCGCAGTTCTGCCGCTCGATCGCTTCAATGGCTCGCTCCGAAGCATCGACCATCAGATGATAAAGCACTTCATAATCCATCTGAAAACCCTCCTTTTATGCGTCACAACTTCGTCAAAACTGCATAGAATTATAATTTGACGATAGAATTTTGTCAATACTTGGTCTGAAGGAGGTAGGCAGAATGAAAGACAATAAAAGCCGCTATACCCTGCGCGTGGAGCAGGAACTTTTGAACAAGCTTGGCTATATTGCGGAGTATGAAGGCAGAACAAAAAACCGTGAGCTGGAACGGCTGGTGAGGCAGCATATCGAAGTCTTTGAAAAGGAACACGGAAAGATTGAAGTGTAAGCAAAGCAGCTTTCGGGCTGCTTTTTCTTTGCCGTAGACAAAAAAACGGACCTGTGCTATAATCTTATCCGGACAGGCGGATTTTCCGCCGGACGAAGCGTGATTTTTCCGAAGAAAGGAAGTTTATTGATATGGACGTGAAGGAGATTTTGAAGCATGTGGACCACACGCTGCTTTCCCAGACCGCGACCTGGGAGGAGATCCGTCAGGTCTGCGACGACGGCATGAAGTACGGCTGCGCCAGCGTCTGCATTCCCCAGACCTATATCGCCCAGGCGGCGCACTATATCGCCGATCAGCAGCATTACGGCTTCGGTCAGCTGCCGGTGTGCACGGTCGTCGGCTTCCCCAACGGCTACACCACGCCGGGCATCAAGTGCATGGAGACCGAATTCGCCGTTGCCGAGGGCGCGACGGAGATCGACATGGTCATCAACCTCGGCTGGGTGAAGGAAGGAAAATATGACAAGATCCTGGAGGAGATCAACGCCGTCAAGATCTCCTGCCACGGCAATATCCTCAAGGTCATCATCGAGACGTGCCTGCTCACCGATGAGGAGAAGATCAGGCTTTGCGAGGTCGTCTCAAACTCTCACGCGGATTACATCAAGACCTCCACCGGCTTTGCCGGCGGCGGTGCGACCAGGGAGGATGTTGCGCTCATGGCCGCGCACATGACAAACGGCAAGAAGATCAAGGCTGCCGGCGGCATTGCCGGTCTTGCCGACGCGGAGGAATTCCTCAGGCTCGGCGCCGACCGGCTCGGCACCTCCCGTATCGTCAAGGCTGTCAAGGCTATGGAGCAGTGAAAAATCGAAAGGAGCACTACTATGTCTACTCCCCACAACAGCGCACAAAAGGGCGATTTTGCCAAAACCGTTCTGATGCCCGGCGATCCGCTGCGCGCAAAATTCATCGCGGAGACCTTTCTTGACAGTCCCCGCCTCGTCAACAATGTCCGCGGCATCCAGGGCTATACCGGCACCTACAAGGGCGTGCCGGTGTCCGTGATGGCAAGCGGCATGGGCATGCCGTCCATCGGGATCTATTCCTATGAACTGTTCACGCAGTATGACGTGGACAACATCATTCGCGTCGGCTCCGCCGGTGCGCTTTCCCCCAAGCTGAAGCTCAACGACGTGGTGGCGGGCATGGGCGCATGCACGAACTCCAATTTCGCCGCGCAGTATGGGCTTCCCGGCACGTTTGCCCCCATCGCGAGCTTTGAGCTGCTCTTCGCCGCCCTGGAAGCGGCAAAGGAGCTGGGCGTCCGTATGCCGGTCGGCAACCTCTTATCCTCCGACACTTTCTACGATGCGTCGCAATCGACGCTTGCGTGGGCGAAGATGGGCGTGCTCGCCGTGGAGATGGAGTCGGCCGCGCTCTACTGCACCGCGGCGTATACCCACAAGCGCGCGCTTGCCATCTGCTCCATTTCCGACAGCATCGTCACCGGCGAGGAGATGCCGCCCGAGCAGCGCCAGACGCTCTTTACGAATATGATGAAGATCGCACTGGAGGTCGCGGTAAAAATGGCTGCGGCAGAATAAGCGGAACTGCAGCGCCGCTGCGGCGGTCTGTGCATTCCTGACAGACCGACAGTTCAAACCCTACGAAAAGGAGATCCGTTACCATGCGTGTTATTGACATTGAAAACATCAACGCCGCCATGCGCGAAGACACGAAGTTCGTGCTCAAATGCGAGGAGGTTTTTCACGACAAGATCAGCTCCGCCGCCGCGACGATCCTGATGAACAAGAGCGCCCGCCCGGTTGTCTGTCTCACCGGTCCGAGCGGTTCGGGAAAGACGACGACCGCGATGCGCCTGAAGGCATATCTGGAAAATCTGGGGGTCAAGGTCCTGCTGCTGAGCATGGATAATTTTTTCCTGCCGCTCGATCAGAGACCGCCTGAGGCGACCGACTGGGAGTCGCCGTACTGCGTCAACCGCGCCCTTTTGATCGAGACGATCCACCGTCTGATGGTCGGACAGACGGTCGATACGCCGGTCTACGATTTCAAGACCGGCGCGACGGGCGGCTATAAAGCGATGCAGGGCGACAAGGACGCGATCATCATCGCCGAAGGGATCCACATGCTCAATCCGCTGATCTTCGACGCGCTCAGCAGCGAGGCGATCGGCGTGTACGTTACGCCGCGCACGCGCATCATCACAAAGGACGATCGCATCGTGCGTCCGGAGCAGCTGCGCGTGGCGCGCCGCATGATCCGCGACTATCAGAACCGCGGTCACAGCCTGCGCCAGACGATCGAACGCGCGGAGAGCGTGGACGCCGGCGAGCGGAACTATATCATGCCCAACAAGCACAACGCCGCCATCCACATCGATACGTTCCACGATTACGAGCCGTGCATTCTTGCGCGCTATCTCAAGGAGATGCCGGAGTTTTACGAGCAGCTCGACGATGAATTCATCGAAAGCCACGGTCTGACGGATCTGTTCCGGGTCGTCAACTCCGTGCCGCCGCTGCGGACCGATTTTGTCCCGCGCGACTCCATCGTGCGCGAATTTGTCGGCGGCAGCTGCTTTGAATATTGAGTTTTCATCCGATAAAAAGCAGGAAAAAGGAAGAACGGAAGCCGTTCTTCCTTTTTTTACAAAAAAACAACATAAAATTTATAAAAAAGAGACAAACAACTTGCCCTTTATGGGAAATTTTGCTATACTGCGTTTGAGCGTATGGAAATGCGACTCAAAAAAATTTAAAGGAAGGATATTGAAATGAAGAAGTTTTTTGCTTTGCTCCTCTCTGCCATGATGGTGCTTTCTCTTGTCGCCTGCGGTCAGACGGAGGACACGCCGCCCGTCGATGACGGCACCGAAGAAACCGTCGAGTACGCTGTCGCCATGGTTACCGACTACGGTGACATCACCGACCAGTCCTTCAACCAGACCACCTATGAAGCCTGCAAGGAGTACTGCGAGGCTCAGGGGCTTACCTTCAACTATTTTAAGCCCGCGGGTGACACCACCGCTGACCGTGTTGCCATGATCGAAAAGGCTGTCGATGAAGGCTTCAACATCATCGTGATGCCCGGCTACGCGTTCGCCGGCGCCATCCAGGAAGCGGCTCCCCAGTATCCCGACGTCAAGTTTGTTGCGCTCGACGTTTCCAAGGGCGACTATCTTGAAGCCGGCGTCGGCGCTGCCGGCGAGTCTTACGACTACAATCCCGACAACTGGGATCTTGCCAAGTACGTTGACCTCAGCAACGTTTACACCATGATCTATCAGGAAGAGCTCTGCGGCTACATGGCCGGTTACGCTACGGTCAAGCTCGGCTACACCAAGCTCGGCTTCTGCGGCGGTATGGCAGTCCCCGCTGTCGTCCGTTACGGCTACGGCTTCGTTCAGGGCGCAGACGCTGCTGCGGCTGAGCTCGGCGTTGACGCTTCCATCCAGTATGCCTATGCCAACCAGTTCTTCGGCGATCCCGACATCACTGCCGCGATGGATACCATGTATGCCGGCGGTGTTGAGTGCATCTTTGCCTGCGGCGGCGGTGTGTTCACCTCCGTTGCTGAGGCGGCTGCCAAGGTCGGCGGCAAGGTCGTCGGCGTTGACGTTGACCAGGCTCCCATCATTGACGCCTGGGGCGAGGGCATGACGGTCACCTCCGCGATGAAGGGTCTTGCTTCCTCCACCAAGGCTGCTCTCAAGGGCATCGTTGAGGATGACAACTGGACCAACATGGCCGGCAAGATCGACAACCTCGGTCTCGTCTCCGCCACGGATCTGGACGCCAACTTCGTCGGCATTCCCACCGGCGAGGGCACGCAGTTCTCCGACAGCTTCACCAAGGCTGACCTTGAGGCGCTCGTTGCCGACCTCTATTCCGGCAAGATCACCGTCTCCAACGATGTGACCGCCGCCGTGACCGACATGGCAAAGACCATGACCGTCAACGATTTGGGCAACATCAAGTAAGATTTGTACATAGCGCAAAATGTGCGGCTCACCGAGCCGCACATTTTTTTGTCCGGAAGAAAAACAGGATGGTTTTGCCGCGTTTCGACAAAATGTAGGTTTTGCCGTGTTTCGACAAAACGTCTTTACTTCATCGGGGAAAGTATAGTATAATAACAGCAATATGGTTTCCGTCCCCGCAGGCGTTCGCGTACGGGCCATGAAAACGGAAGGAGGGGGATTCTATTTGGAAGCTCAGTATGCAATTGAAATGCTGAACATTACAAAACGGTTCCCGGGTATTGTCGCCAATGACAATATCACACTGCAGCTGAAAAAGGGCGAGATCCACGCGCTGCTCGGCGAGAACGGCGCAGGCAAATCCACGCTGATGAGCGTGCTGTTTGGTCTTTACCAGGCGGAGGAGGGCGTCATCAAGAAGGACGGTCAGGTGGTCCAGATCAGGGACCCGAACGATGCCAACGCGCTCGGCATCGGCATGGTGCACCAGCACTTCAAGCTGGTCGAATGCTTCACGGTGCTCGATAACATTATCATGGGCGTCGAGCCGACAAAGCACGGCATCCTGCAGAAGAAGGAAGCGCGCGAAAAGGTGCTTGCCCTTTCCGAGAAGTACGGTCTGCACGTTGACCCCGACGCGCTCATTGAGGACATCACCGTCGGTATGCAGCAGCGCACCGAGATCCTCAAGATGCTCTACCGTGAAAACGAGATCCTCATCTTCGATGAACCGACGGCGGTCCTCACGCCGCAGGAGATCACGGAGCTGATGCAGATCATGAAGAATCTCGCCGCCGAGGGCAAGTCCATTCTGTTTATTTCCCACAAGCTTGCCGAGATCATGGCAGTTGCCGACCGCTGCACGGTGCTGCGCAAGGGCAGGTACATCGGCACGGTCGAAACGGCGAACACCACGATGGAGGAGCTTTCCACCATGATGGTCGGACGCAACGTCAGCTTCCATGTGGACAAGAAGCCTGCCGAGGTCGGCGAGGTCGTGCTCGAGGTCGAGCACATGACCGTTGCCTCCAAGGTACATAAGAACAACGCCGTCAAAGACGTTTCGCTCAAGGTGCGCCGCGGTGAGATCGTCTGTATTGCCGGTATCGACGGCAACGGGCAAACCGAGTTTGTCCACGGACTTACCGGTCTTGAACCTCTGCTCAGCGGCAGGATCACGCTCTGCGGCGAGGATATTACCAGGGCGTCGATCCGCCGCCGCAATCTGCTCGGCATGAGCCACATTCCCGAGGACCGTCATAAGCACGGTCTGGTGCTCGATTATACGCTCGAGGACAATCTTGTGCTGGAACGTTATTTTGAGCCGGAATTCACCAACAGGGCGGGCTTCCTCCGCCGTGACAATATCCGCGCTTACGCGGAAAAAATCATTGAGGAATATGACGTCCGCTCCGGTCAGGGTCCCGTCACCGTTGCCCGTGCGATGTCCGGCGGCAACCAGCAAAAGGCCATCGTCGGGCGCGAGATCGACAAGAACCCGGAGCTGCTCGTTGCCGTGCAGCCCACGCGCGGTCTTGACGTCGGCGCGATCGAGTATATTCACCGGCAGCTCGTCGCCCAGCGCGACGCAGGCAAGGCGGTGCTGCTCGTATCGCTGGAGCTGGACGAGGTCATGGACGTTCCGGACCGCATTCTCGTAATGTACGAAGGCGAGATCGTCGGTGAGCTTGACCCGAAGACGACCACCGAGGAAGAGCTTGGTCTTTACATGGCAGGCGCGAAGAGAGATGAGGTGAAGGCATGAAGAAGAATCTTTTGAAATCGAATGCCGTGCAGTCGCTGCTTGCGTCTTTCATCTGCATCTTGCTCGGCATGCTCATCGGCTATATTGTGCTTTTGTTCATCAATCCCGCCGGCGCGAGCGAGGCGATTCTTGATGTCATCAAGAATTTCATGACCTACAACCGTGCGGACAGTCAGCTGAAGTATTTCGGCAACACGCTGGTCAAGACGGCTCCGCTGCTGATGTGTGCGCTGAGCATTCTCTTTGCCTACAAGGTGGGACTGTTCAATATCGGCGCTTCCGGGCAGTATACGGCAGGCGTATGCGCTGCGCTGTACGCCGCGCTTGCATGGGGCTGGGGCTGGCTGCCGTGCATGCTGCTTGCGATCGCCGCTGGCGGCGTCATGGGCGCGCTCGTCGGTCTGCTCAAGGCGTACTGCAATGTCAACGAGGTCATCTCCGGCATCATGCTCAACTGGATCATGCTCTATACGACGAACATGGTCCTCACCAACGTCAAGGAGCCGACCTCCCCCTATACCTTCCAGCTCAAAAATGCCGGACGCCAGGCGATCCTGCCGACGCTGGGACTGGACAAGATCTTTCACGGCAATGCCTATGTAACGGTTGCCATTCCGGCGGCGGTGCTGATGGCGCTGCTTATCTGGGTCGTGCTGGACAAGACCAAATTCGGCTACGAGCTCAAGGCGACCGGCAACAACCGGTTTGCCGCCAAGTATTGCGGCATGGCGGAAAAACGCAACATTATCCTCACGCTGGTGATCGCCGGCGCGCTCTCCGGCTTCGGCGCCGCGCTGCTGTACCTGACGGGCTTTGAGCAGTGGCAGTGCACGACCTCCTCCGTCCCCGGCATGGGGTTCAACGGTATCGCCGCGGCATTCCTCGGCGGGCTCAACCCGATCGGCACGATCTTTGCCTCCTACTTCATCCAGCACATTACCTCCGGCGGCGCGTATGTCGACAAGAGCCTGTACTGCTCTCAGATCTCCGATCTGATCTCTGCCGTGATCATCTATCTGTGCGGCTTCGTGCTGTTTATCAAGTTCACGATGAACCGGATGATTGCCAAACGCGAGGAAAAGGCGGCAAAAGCTCTGGCAGAGCAGGAGGAAAACGTCCCGGCTGAGCAGGAAGAATCCAGGAAAGGGGGCGGAATGTAATGCTGCTGTTGGTCCAATATACGCTTATCTTCGCTTCCGTTTTGCTTCTGGTCGCGCTCGGCGGCTGTATTTCCGAGCATTCCGGCGTCATTAACCTCGGCCTTGAGGGTATCATGGTTATCGGCGCGCTCGGCGGCGCGCTCGTCATGCGCAATCTCCAGACGACTTCGGCGCTGGTCATGATCCTGCTGGTCATTCTGGCGGCAGTCGCGTTCGGCATGGCATATTCTGCGCTGCTCGGCGTCGCCTGCATCAACTTTAAGGCGGACCAGACCATCGTCGGAACCGCGCTCAACATGCTCGGCACCGCCGGCGCGACGGTGTTTGTCAAGGCGATGAATACCGCCGCCAACCCCGATGACGTTTCCTCCACGATCCAGTATATCGAGCCGAAGAAGATGTTCCTCTTCAAGCTCGGCGGTCTGGAGCTCAACTGGTTTATGGTCGTGGCCGTGCTTGCGCTGGTCGCGGTCTATGTGATGCTCTATCATACCAAATTCGGTCTGCGCCTTATGGCGTGCGGCGAGCACCCGCAGGCGGCGGACAGCGTGGGCATCAATGTCTTCAGGATGCGCTGGGCAGGTGTGCTGATCTCCGGACTTCTCGGGGGTCTGGGCGGCATCACCTATATTCTCGCCGGCGTTTCCGAGTGGAAGTTCGAAAACGGCGTGGCAGGCTTCGGCTTCCTCGCCCTCGCGGTCATGATCTTCGGGCAGTGGAAGCCCACGCGCATTGCGCTTGCGGCGCTGCTGTTCGGACTGTTCCGGGCGCTGTCGAACGTCTATGTCGGCATCGACTTCCTCTATGCGCTCAATATTCCCAGCGGCATCTACAATATGATGCCCTACATCGTCTCTCTCGTCGTTCTCGCATTCACCTCCGGGCACTCCCGTGCGCCGAAGGCAGAGGGCATTCCGTACGACAAGGGACAGCGCTGACGCTTCAAAGGGAACGGCTTTCGCCGTTCCCTTTGTTTTTCACTCCGCTTCGCGTTCCGTACCCCGATGCACGCTCCGCGGGCGGGATGTTTCGATGCGCACATGCCGCGGCGAAACATGACCGGATGCCTGACCGCGCGGCGGCAATCAGAATAAGCGAAATGATGCAAGAAAGGCAAGCGGCACGGAAAGCGCCGCTTGCAGTATTTTTCCCTGCCAGTACCGGGATACGGACAGAGTGGACGCGGCGAGAACGCTGAGCGTCTGCGCGTGGACGCTCAGCCCGCCCCACGCCAGCAGCACCGCGCAAAGAATAAAGCCTTCCCGCGAACAGGGAAGCGCCGCCACGCCGTTTGACAGCTCCACAAAGCCGAGCAGCAGGGGGTAAAGCGGATTGCCCGACAGACCAGGCGGAAGGAGCAGCAGAAGAAGGCGCAACAGCACCATGAACAAAACGACAAACGCGCACACGTTGAGAATGCTGCCCAGCGCGCTTTGCACCGCGGCAGGAAAAAGCGGGGAGAGCGCGGCGGAAGGCTTCTGAGCGCTGTTTTCCCGGCGGCTTTTTCCGCTGTGCGGCAGATCACGGCACAGAAGCATGCCGGTGAAGACGGCCGAGGCGACGTGGACGAGATAAAGATACAGTCCCGCGCGCGGCGAGCGGAACACGGCGCTTGCGCACATGCCGAGGATAAAGCCGGGACCTGCATTGTTGCAAAAGCCCAGCAGACGCTCGGCTTCTTCGCGCCGGAGCGCACCGGCGGCAAACAGCTCCGCGACCGTGCGCGCGCCGACCGGATAGCCGCCCACAAGACCGAGCGCCAGCGCGCTCGCACCCGCGCCGCCGAGACCGAAGAGCGGACGCATCACACCGCGGAGCAAGCGGGCAAAGGCGTCTGCCGCGCCGCAGGAGATGAACAGGGAGGAGAGCACAAAAATCGGAAAGAGCGACGGAATGATCGTCTGGAAGCAGAGCGACATTCCGTCGCGCGCTGCCTGCGCGCTCTGCCGGGGAAAGAGCAGCAATCCCACGGCGCATACCGCGAGCAGCAGGAAAAAGAGAATTCTGCGAAGCTTCACACAAACACCTCCGCGAAACTCTATGCACACACGCGGGAATAATTGTCCGCGCGGACAGGCAAAAATTGACCGGGCGGGACATAAAGTTTTCCGAAAGGGGTGTGGCGGATGGAGCGCAGAGAGCAGATGCTCACACGAATGGCGGAGATGTTTGACCTGCCGTCCGATCTGGTGGCGGGTCTGTGCCACGCGGAGCTGTTGGGCGACCGGCAGTTTTTTCTTGAGGGGCATGAGGGGATCCTTTCCTACGCGGCGGAGCAGATCGACATCAGTGCCGGCGCGCTGATCGTGCGTGTCAGGGGACAGGACCTGATGCTTCGCAGCATGACGGAAAACGAAGTGCGCATTCAGGGGAAGATCGAAAGCGTGGAATATGTGCGGTGACAGACGGGAGTGAAGAACGGTGCTGAAGAAGGCGGTCAATCTTTTGCGCGGCAGCGTGCGCGTGCGCGTGGAGAGCGCATGGCCGGAGCGCATTTTGAATCTTTGCTCTGCGCGGCGCATTGAGCTGCGCGAGCCGCGCTGGCACAGCGCGACCGAGCTGTCGTTTTCGGTCTCGCGCAGGGATTTCCTCGCCTTCAAGCGCGCCGTCGCCAACACCGGCGCGCAGTGGAGGCTTGAGCGAAAGGAGGGCGCGCCGTATTTTCTCGGCCGCTTCCGCCGAAGGCACGCGCTGCTGGCGGGACTTGCCGTGTTTGCCGCGCTGCTGGTCGTCAATTCGCTTTTCATCTGGGATTTTGAGGTTTCCGGCAACGACACGGTGCCGGCGGAAAAGATACTGCGCGTGCTTGCCAAGAACAATGTGCACCGCGGCACCTTCGTCCACTCGTTCCGCTCGCAGGACCTGTGCAACCACGCGCTGCTCGACCTGCCGGAGCTTTCGTGGCTGACGGTCAACGTGCGCGGCTGCCGCGCCTACGTTGTCGTGCGCGAGCGCGAGGCAGTGCCCGAGATCGTCAACGAGCGGCAGCCGACCAACGTCGTGGCGAAGCGCAGCGCGCTTGTGACGCACGTGCTGGCGCTGGACGGACGCGCGATGGTGCAGAAGGACGCCGTGGTGCAGGAGGGACAGCTTCTGATCTCGGGCGTCGTCGAGACCGGCGGCGCGGAAAATCCGAGCATCGACACGCGCTTCCTTGCCGGACGCGGCAAGGTCTGGGGACGGACTTGGCGCGAATTGTCCGTCAAGATCCCGCTTACTTATGAGGCAAAAAGCTACACCGGACAGGAGATCCGCAAAAATGCCCTGCTTTGGGGCGAAAAAAGATTGAAAATTCAAAAAGACAGTAGCAATATCGGGGTAAACTGTGATAAAATAATCAATCAAACCAAATGGACGCTTGGCGGCAGCTTTGCCCTGCCGGTCACGTGGGAGACGGAGACCTATCTCCCCTATGAGACCGTGACGCTCACGCGCACGCGCGAGGAAGCGGAAGCGCTCGGCAGAGCGGTGCTCGAGGAGCAGCTTGCCTCGCTTCTCGGCGCGGAGGACAGCGTGACGGACGCAAAGTTCACCTCCGCCGCGCAGGGCAATATGCTTCTCGTGACGATGAGCGCCGAATGTCTGGAGCAGATCGGAGTGGAAGTACCGATCCCTGCGAACGAATGAATTTCAGGAGGATACCATATGGAGCAGCGCATCAGCATTGAACGTCTGGAACAGGCCGTGAATATTTTCGGCTCGTTTGATGAAAATGTGCGTTTGATCGAGGCGGAATTTCATGTGACGGTCGCCAACCGCGAGGGCGAGCTTCGCGTCAACGGCGAGGTGGAGGATACGATGCTTGCCTGCAAGGCGCTGCAGGCGCTGCTCACGCTCTCCAACCGCGGCGAGCCGATCACCGAGCAGAATGTGCGCTATGTCATCGGACTTGTCCGCGCCGGGCAGGAGGAGCGCATTTCCGAGCTGACGCAGGACGTCATCTGCATCAGCTCGAAGGGACGCCCCATTAAGCCGAAAACGATCGGTCAGAAGCAGTATGTGGACTCCATTTTCAAAAACACCGTCACCATCGGCGTCGGTCCTGCCGGCACGGGCAAGACCTATCTTGCCGTCGCCGCGGCGGTCGCGGCGTTCCGCGAACGCAAGATCAACCGCATCATTCTGACGCGCCCCGCGGTCGAGGCGGGCGAGCGCCTCGGCTTTTTGCCGGGTGACCTGCAGAGCAAGGTCGATCCGTATCTGCGCCCGCTGTACGATGCGCTGTTCGACATGCTCGGCGCGGAGACGTATCAGAAGTATCTTGAGCGCGGCAACATCGAGGTTGCGCCGCTGGCGTATATGCGCGGGCGCACGCTCGACGACAGCTTCATCATCCTCGACGAGGCGCAGAACACCTCCTGCGAGCAGATGAAGATGTTCCTGACGCGCATGGGCTTCGGCTCGAAGATGGTCATCACCGGCGACGCCACGCAGATCGACCTGCCGGCGGATAAGATGAGCGGTCTGAAGCAGGCGGTGCGCGTGCTCAAAGGGGTGGAGGGCATCGGTATCTGCGAGCTGAACGATCAGGACGTGGTGCGTCATGTGATGGTGCAGCGCATCATCCGCGCCTATCAGGATTACGAGGACGCGAGAAACAAGAAAAGATAAAGAGGTTAACATCATGGAAGAGAACAAGAATTTGGTGACCGTCGAATCCGACGTGGACGAGCTGCTCGACGACGAGCTTGCCGCGCTGCTCGAAGAAACGGTCAACACCGCGCTCACGCTCGAGGGGGTGGAGCTTCCCTGCGAGGTCAATATCCTGCTCACGGACGACGAAGGCATTCAGGAGGTCAACCGCCAGATGCGCGGCATCGACAGCCCCACCGACGTTTTGAGCTTCCCGATGTTTGACCTCCGGCCCGGCGAGCATCCGACGCAAGCCGACCGGGATCCCGGCGCCGACACCGTGCCGCTGGGCGACATGTGCATCTCGGTCGAGCGCGCGCAGGCGCAGGCGAACGAGTTCGGACACTGCTTTGCCCGCGAGCTGGGTTACCTCTGCGTCCACTCCGTGCTGCACCTGCTCGGTTACGACCATCTGGACGAGGGTCCGATGAAGGCGCAGATGCGCGAGCATGAGGAGAAGATCCTGAAGGCGCTCGATCTCGCGCGATAAGTTAACATAACATATAGGGGGGGAGATACCATGGACAATATCTGGGAATTTTTACTGGTCGTACTCGGCGTATTTATTGGCACGCTTCTGCTCGGTGCGTTCGTAATCAATGTGCTGCCGCTTGGCTATACGGAATCGGCACTGCTGTATCTCGCCGGCGTGATCGCGGCGTCCGCTGCGTGGATCGGACGGAGGAAATAAGCGGATGCCGGAACCGCTTTGCAAAAGAGAAAGTTGAGGATCACCTATGAGCATTACGAAAACTGCGATGATCACCGTCTGCGGGCGTCCGAACGTCGGCAAATCGAGCCTTACCAACGCGCTCGTCGGCGAGAAGATCGCGATCGTTTCCAACAAACCGCAGACGACGAGAAACCGCATCTGCGGCGTCGTCAACCGCGGCGATACGCAGCTTGTGCTGCTCGACACGCCGGGCTTCCACAGGGCGCGCAACCGCCTGGGCGACTATATGGTCAAGGTCACGCGCGAGAGCATTGCCGATGTGGACGCGGTGGTGCTGCTGGTCGAGCCGGTGGCGCATGTCGGCGCCGTCGAAGCGGAGCTGATCGAGAAGATCCGGCAAAGCCGCAGTCCGGCGGTTTTGTGCATCAACAAGATCGACACCATCGAGAAGAAGGAGGATCTGCTCGCGGTCATCGCCGCGTACAGCGCAGCGTACGCCTTTGACGCGATCGTTCCCATCTCCGCGCGCACGCACGACGGGCTTGACGAGCTGGTCTGCGAGCTTGAAACGTACGCGGTCGAGGGTCCGCAGCTCTTCCCCGACGGCATGACCACCGACCAGCCCGACCGTCAGGTCGTGGGCGAGATCGTGCGCGAGAAGCTGCTGCGCAATCTGGACAAGGAGATCCCGCACGGCACGGCGGTGGAGATCACGCGCTTTGTCGAGCGCGACGACGAGGTCATCGAGGCCGACGCGACGATCTACTGCGAAAAGGCGAGTCACAAGGGCATTATCATCGGTAAAAACGGCGCGATGCTCAAGAAGATTTCCAGCGAAGCGCGGCAGGATATCGAGCGCTTTATGGGTACGAAGGTCTTTTTGCAGACCTGGGTGAAGGTCAAGGAAAACTGGCGCGACAACCTGAATTATATCCACAGCTTCGGCTATCGGGACGAGTAACATTTACCAGCCATAATTGCGCCGCGTTTCGCTCATGCTACACGCAGAGGTGATACGCATGGAGGAAACGTATATGGCGCTTTTTATGCAGACAGGGAACCCCGTGTTCTACACGGCGGCGAAAAACGGCGGACAAGCCGGACAGACCCAACCGACCGAAAACAATACCCCTCCGAAGCCGGAGGGGTAATGAGGTTTACATAATATGTATGAAAAAACCGTGACAAAGGGCGTCGTCCTGCGCGAGACACAGACGAAGGAAGCCGATAAGATCCTCACCGTGCTCACGCCGGAGCGGGGGAAGCTTGCGGTCATTGCGCGCGGCGCACGAAGAAAGGGCAGCAAAATCGCCGCGGCGAGCGAGCTGCTGGCGTTTTCCGAGCTGGTGCTTTATCAGCGCGGAAGCTGGTACTATCTGGACGAAGCGTCGACCATTACGCTTTTCGGCAGGCTTCGCACCGACATTGAGCTGCTCGCGCTCGCGTCCTACTTTGCCGAGATGACGGAGGCGGTCAGCGCGGAGGAGATGCCGGCGGGCGAGATTCTGTCGCTCCTGCTCAATTCGCTCTACGCGCTGGACAGCCTGCAAAAGCCGCGCGATCAGGTCAAGGCGGTGTTCGAGCTCAAGCTCCTCGCGCTTTCCGGCTATGAGCCGCTGGTGACCGAGTGCGCCGTGTGCGGCAACAGGACGCCGGCGCAGCCGGTGTTCGATGTGCAGCAGGGCGTGCTGCTCTGCCGCGAATGCGCCGGCGCTGCCGCGCCCGGCATGGCGGCGCTGGACGCCGGTTCGCTTGCCGCGATGCGCCATGTGCTCCGCTGCGAGCAGAAGCGGTTGCTCTCGTTCCGCCTGAACGGGGAGACCATGACGCGCTTTTCCGCCGTCTGCGAGCGCTTTGCCGCCGTCCAGCTTGAGCGGCGGTTCCGCACGCTGGACTTCTATCAAAGCATCAAAGGAGACGGCAAAGCCTGAAGCCGCCGAAAAAATCTGCTGCTATCAATTCGATGGAGAGAATGATCCATGAGTGAACTGTTTGAAAAATCCATCCGCGTGCTCGAGCTGCCGCAGCTGCTTTCTCAGCTTGAGCGCCACGCGGTGAGCGACGCGGCGAAGGAGCGCACGCGAAAGCTCATGCCTTCGACGGATCGCGACGAGGTGAACCGCCTGCTTGATGAAACGGACGCGGCGCGCGGCATGATCGCCCTGCGCGGAAGTCCCGGCTTCGGCGGCGTGAAGAGCGTGGCGGAGCCGCTGGGCAGAGCGTCGCGCGGCGGTATGCTCAACACGCGCGAGCTTTTGGACATCGCGGGACTTTTGACGAACGTGCGCCGCGTGCGCGAATACTATCATGAGGATGCGGAGCCGACGGTCCTCGATAAGATGTTCGCCTCGCTCCACCCCAACCGCTTTCTGGAGGAGAAGATCACCACCGCCATCCCTGACGAAAATGAGATCTCCGACGCGGCGAGCGCCGAGCTTGCCGAGATCCGCCGCCACAAGCGCGCGGCGGCAGCCAAGGGCCGTCAGATCCTCCAGCGCATCATTTCGTCGGCGAGCTATCAGCGCGTTTTGCAGGAGGCGATCATCACGCAGCGCGACGGGCGCTTTGTCGTGCCCGTCAAGGCGGAGTGCCGCGGGGAGCTGCCCGGTCTCGTGCACGACATCTCCTCTTCCGGCGCAACGCTTTTTGTTGAGCCGATGGGCGTCGTGCAGGCGAACAATGAGCTCAAGGAGCTGGAGGTCAGGGAGGAAAAGGAGATCGACCGCATCCTCTTTGCGCTCTCCGCGGAGGCGGCGGGCTTTGAAAACGACATTCTCTGGGACTATGACATTCTGGTGCAGCTCGACCTCATCTTTGCGCGCGGCGAGCTGAGCGATGAGATGAAGGCCATGCGTCCCGAGCTCCGCACGGACGGCAGCGTATCTCTGCGCCATGCGCGCCATCCGCTGCTCGACCCCGCCAGGGCGGTGCCGATCGACATGGAGCTTGGGCGCAGCTTTGACACCCTTGTCATCACGGGACCCAACACCGGCGGCAAGACAGTGAGCCTCAAGACGCTGGGTCTTTTGTGCCTGATGGCGCAGTGCGGGCTGCACCTTCCCTGTGACGACCGGAGCGCGGTGAGCGTGTTCACCGGTGTGCTTGCCGATATCGGCGACGAGCAGAGCATCGAGCAGAGCCTTTCGACGTTTTCCGCGCACATGAAAAACATCGTGCAGATTTTGAACGAGGCGGACGAGCACAGTCTCATCCTCTTTGATGAGCTGGGCGCGGGCACCGACCCGGTCGAGGGCGCGGCGCTTGCCATTGCCATCATTCAGCAGGCGCGAGAGCGCGGCGCAAAGGTCGCCGCGACCACGCACTATGCCGAGCTCAAGACCTTCGCCATGACGACGGCGGGCGTGGAGAACGCGAGCTGCGAATTCGACGTCGAGACGCTTTGCCCGACCTACCGGCTGCTCATCGGCATTCCGGGCAAGTCCAACGCCTTTGCCATTTCCAGACGTCTCGGTCTTTCCGAGCATGTGATCGAGAGCGCGAAGGCGCAGATGGACAGCGAGAGCGTCCGCTTTGAGGACGTGCTCACGCAGCTGGAGCAGAAGCGTCAGCAGCTGGAGAAGGAGAAGGAGGAGGTCGACCGCCTGTATGCCAGGCGCGAGGAGGACGCACGCAAGGCGCGCGAGTTCCGCACGCAGATGGAAAAAGCGAGGGACAACGCGCGCACGCGCGGCGAAGCGGAGGCGAAGCGCATCCTCGCGGAGGCCAGAAGCGCCGCGGACGAGACCTTCCGTGAGCTGGATCGGCTGCGCAGGGAGCAGAAAAAGCTTGACGCGCAGCAGGTGAACGAGCAGCGCGCGAACATCATGCACGGACTCAGGGAAGCGCGGGAAGCCATCGGCGTGCGCGAGACAGCGGCGGAGCCGATCCCCAAGCCGTCGCGTCCCATCCGCGTGGGCGATCTGGTCGAGATCCCCGGCACGCGCCGTCAGGCGGAGGTCATCGCCGACAAGGGCGACAGCCTGACACTCAGGGCAGGGGCGCTTCAAATGAAGGTCAGGCGCGATGAGGTGCGTCTCATTGAGGAGACGGAGCGCGCCGCGACCGCGAAGAAGCAGAGCGTCAGCGCCCCGTCGCAGCGCATGCTGCGCACGGCGGCGGCCGCACGCGAGCTGGACATTCGCGGCATGGAGACGCTGGAGGCGGAGCCGGTGGTGGAAAACTACATCGACGCCGCGGTCATGGCGCGGCTCGAGACCGTCACCATCATTCACGGCAAGGGTACGGGCGCACTGCGCAAAGCCGTGCATGAGCTGCTGCGGCGCAACAAGAGCGTGAAGAAGTTCCGCCTCGGCAATTTCGGCGAGGGCGAGGCGGGCGTGACCGTCGTGGAACTGAAGTGACCAGGACAAATGCGCCGGCATCATACCGGGACTGCCGAAAACTTTGAAAAAGAACATTGACGAATAGAGCTTTTTGGTATAATATATGTCACAGTCCGAAGAATCGGAAAAAGGGAGAGGGAGTTGTAACGATGTATACACAAAATGTTACGATCAACAATGAAGTCGGTCTGCATGCAAGACCCGCCACATTTTTCATTCAGAAGGCGAACGAGTTCAAAAGCGGTATCTGGCTTGAAAAGGACGAGCGCCGTGTCAATGCAAAAAGCCTGCTTGGCGTGCTGTCTCTCGGTATCGTAAAGGGAACGACCATCACGCTGATGGCTGACGGCGCGGACGAAAAGGAAGCCGTTACTGCACTTTGTGAGCTGGTTTCCGGCAATTTCGGCGAATAAGGAAAACTTCAGGGAAGGCGGTTTCGTGGATGCGAAGCCGCCTTTTTTGCAGGGGAGGTGAGGGATTTGACCAAAAAAGAGCTGCTGAACAAGGCGAATGAGCTGCCGTCTGCACCGGGCGTCTATCTGATGATGGACAGGATGGGTAAGGTCATCTACGTCGGCAAGGCGAAAAAGCTGCGTTCCCGCGTCAGCCAGTACTTTCAGGACAATGCCTCCCACAATGAAAAGACACGGCGCATGGTATCCTGCGTCGACCGGTTCGACACGATCTTCGTTTCCAGCGAGTTTGAGGCGCTGGTTTTGGAAAACTCACTCATCAAGCAGCATCAGCCGCACTACAATATCCTGCTCAAGGATGACAAGGGGTATCCCTTTGTGCGCCTTGCCGCGGGACCGTATCCGCGCTTCACGATGGTCAGCAGACCCGCGGACGACGGCGCGCGCTACTTCGGTCCCTTCGGCGGACGGAGCGAGACGCGCGCGGCGATCGACGCGGTGTGCGAGGCGTTCAGGCTGCCCACCTGTTCGCGTGTCTTCCCGCGTGACATCGGAAAGGAGCGCCCGTGCCTCAATCACCACATGAACCGGTGCGACGGGTGGTGCCGCGGCGAGCCGGAGGAGGAAGAATATCAAAAGCGCATGGAACAGGTCTGCCAGCTGCTCTCCGGACGCTATCGCCAGCTTACACGCGCGCTGCGCGAGGAGATGGAGCGCGAAGCGGAGAGCTTCCGGTTTGAGCGTGCGGCGCTCCTGCGCGACCGCATGCGCGCGGTCGAGGTGCTCGGCAAGCGCCAGAAGGTCATCGCCGGCATCTGCGCGGATACGGACGTGTGGGGGCTGTACCGCGGCGCGAGCCGGTGCGGCTATGCGGTGCTGCATGTGGAGGGCGGCAGCGTCACCGGACGCGAGACTGCGCTTTTCAACGCGCCGCAGGACGAGACGGAGCGCGCGATGCTCGCGGCGCTCCTGCCGCAGTACTATCTGAACAAAGCGGTGCTGCCGCACGAGATCCTGCTGCCGTGCGAGACGGAGGATTCCGGCGAGCTTTCCGCCGTTCTTGCCGGTCGCGCGGGGCGGAAGGTGACGATCCGCGTGCCGCAGCGCGGTGAAAAGGCGGCGCTCATAGAGATGGCGCAGCGCAACGCGCGCGAGGAGGTCGAGCGCGTCACGACCGCGCAGGAGCGCGAGAACCGAACGCTTGCGCGCCTTGCCGAGATGCTGTCGCTGCCGGGTGTGCCGGCGCGCATGGAAGCCTACGATATTTCCAACACCGGCGCGAGCGACATCGTCGCGTCGATGGTGGTCTACGCGGGGGCAAAGCCGCAAAGGAGCGCTTACCGCCGCTTCAAAATGAAAACGGTCACGCAGCATCCGGACGACTACGCTTCGATGGAGGAGGCGCTCACGCGGAGACTCAAGCGCTGCCTTGACGGGGATGAAAAATTTGCGCCGCTTCCCGACGTAATGCTCATTGACGGCGGCGCGACCCACGCGCAGGTCGCCGAGCGTGTGACGCGCGCCATGGGACTCAAGCTCCCGATCTTCGGTATGGTCAAGGACGACCGTCACCGCACGCGCGCGCTCGTCACCGCGGAGGGACACGAGATCGACCTGCACGCCGACCCCGCGGTGTTTGCGCTCATCGGACAGATCCAGGAGGAGACGCACCGTTTTGCCGTCACCTTCCACCATGAGAGCCACAGCCGCTCGGCGGTAAGGTCTCAGCTCGATGAGATCCCGGGCATCGGAAAAGCGCGGAAGGCGGCGCTTTTGAAGGCGTTCAGGAGCGTGAAGGCGATCCGGGAGGCGAGCGTGGAAGCGCTTGCGCGCGTGGTGCCGCGCGATGCGGCAGACGCGGTGTACCGGTATTTTCACAAAGAGGAAGAAAAGACATGAGAGGAAAGCTTTACGCCACACTGGGACCGGCGTGTGCAGAGAAAGAGACGCTTGGCAAAATGTTCCGCGAGGGCATGGCGGGCATGCGGCTGAATCTTTCCCACGGCACGATGGAGGAGAGCAAAAGCTGGGTAGAGACGATGCACGCTGCAGCGAAAGCCGAGGGTGTCACGCCCGACCTGATCATTGATTTACAGGGTCCCGAGCTGCGCATTGGCAAGCTCGAGAGTCCTGTTGAGATGAAAGAGGGCGGCATCGCCGTTCTCGGTGAGGATTTTCCCGTGCCGGAATGTGTGATACCGAACCTCGTGGACGGTGATGAGATCCTGCTCGACGATGGCATGCTGCTGCTGCGCGTTGAAGATGCGAAAAGGGGACTCTGCCGCGTGGTGCGCGGCGGCACACTTTGTTCGCGCAAGAGCCTTGCCATCGTCGGACGCGAGCTGCCTGCACCGGCACTCACGGAGCTGGACATCGAAAATCTGCGGCTTGCCGGAGCCTTTGGTGTGACCGGAATCATGCAGCCGTTCGTGCGCGGAGGGGAGGATCTTATTGCCGTGCGCCGTGCCATGAGGGAGACCGGTACAGAAAAACTGAAGCTTTTCGCCAAGATCGAAAATCAGAATGGTTTACATAAATTGGACGAAATCATTCCGCTTGCGGACGTTGTGATCTGCGCGCGCGGCGATCTCGGCAACGCGATGCCGCTGTGGGAGCTGCCGCGCGCACAGGCGAAGATCGTGGAGAAATGCACGGCGGCGCAGCGCGAATTTATGCTCTCCACGCAGATGCTCCACTCCATGCACCACAGTGCCGTTCCGACGCGCGCGGAGGTGACCGATGTGTACCAGGCGGCGAAGTCGGGCGCGAGCTATCTGCTCCTGACCGGCGAAACGGCGGTAGGCGAGTATCCCGTCGAGGCGATGCACTACTTTGCCAGGATCGCATACAACGGCTGGGCGGACGCAGATGAAATGGATCACGAAACAAAAAAGAGCGGCATCGGGCGCTGCCCGTAAAACAGTCAATCCTCCGTATGTTGCGAGCATACGGAGGATTATTTTCTGCATGATATTCAAACTTGCTGGCGGCGAACGGCAAGTCCACAGGGGATAGCCGCTTTAGCGGCGCAAGGGGATGCAGCCGCCTTGACGGAACGAAGTGACGCAGTATTCAAAGTCTGCCGGTTTTCTTCTGCTGACAGAGAATGAAGCGACCCAGGGCGCACTGCTCCCGGCAGAGAGTATAAAAGTGAGCCCCTTTCGTTGCCAAAGAGATCTTCGACAGTCCGATAAACCGGAATTTTGAAGTCTGAACTGGGTCCAAAAGGAGAGCTGTTTTATACTTTCTTCCGTGTCAGGAAAATTCCAACGATTGCCCCTGTCAGGATAATCGGTGCTAATCTGACAAACAGCCATTCAAATGCGTGAAAAGCTACTCCGACAACGGCGGTTTCATGGCTGCTGTAATCCCAATCTAAGTAAGGACTGTTGAATGCCATTAAGACCGCAGAAATTATTACGATGACTGCACACAATGAGATAAGCAGCCAATGAATCGCTTTTCGTCTCGCAATCTTCCTTTGTGCGAGCTGCAAATTTATAATTTCCAGTTTTTCGGAAATTACTTTTAAGTCATCAGCCTTCGGTTCAATAACAGTTTCTCCAAGCAAAGTGCTTACGGGTGTTTCAAGCGCCTCTGATATAGTAATCAACATATCAGCATCAGGAACAGATAATCCCTGCTCCCACTTAGAGATTGTTTGACGAACCACATTCAGCTTGATAGCAAGCTCTTCTTGCGAAAGTCCTTTTGATTTTCTGATTGCTTTCATGTTTTCATTTAACATTAGGGATAACTTCCTTTCTTTCGGTCGCTGACATTATTGTATGAGAAACTGCCCATTGCTGCAAGCAACGCATAGTAACATTTATGTTTTGTTTTATAGCCGTGGTATGCTGTTGAGTATATTGGCGATGAAGAAATAAAGTCCGGCAATTGTTCCGGGCATCTTTGATTATCTTGCTGTCTAACGAACGCCTCACAATACGCCGCTCTTTTTTGTTGGACTAAAGCATACAAATTTTGGAAAGAATGAAATAGATTAAGACAGAGGGCGCGGTGTCCCTGCCCCAAAAACTTGACAAACCGGAAATTATGGGGTATACTGCCCCAAGTTTCAAAAGTTACAAAATGTAACTTTTACGAAACGCATGCCGTTTGGCATGCCCCGAACGCGCAAAACCCTGTTTTGCGTGCGGAAAGGAGAAGTACATGTTCCGAAAACTGAGAAAGCGGCTTGCTGCACGGCAGTCACGTCAGGCGTTTTTCTTTTTGGCATTTGCCATGGTCATGACGCTCAATGTCCTGCCTGACGTGCGTGCACAGGCGCTGTATCTGATCACGGACGGAAAAACGTCCGCCGTGCTTGACAGCACGACGACCGTTGCTGACGACAGGATCATCGTCACCGGCGCAGGCAGCGCCGGCCCTGAGGTGGTACTCACCGCGGGTGAAAAGGTAACGGTCTTCCACGGCGATATGGTAGATTACGCGACCACGCGAAGCGGTGAGTCGGTCAGGAAGCTTTTGAACCGGCTCAAGATCAGCATGAGCCCGCTTGAGATGGCAGTCGTGGATATTTCGGGGGAAGAGATCACGGTGGAGATCGCTTCCGACTTCGTCTATTACGAAACGGCGAAGGAAGCGGTGGCGCACACGACGATCTACACGCCCGCTTATGACCGGCCCAAGGGTGAGATCGAGGTGGTGCAGGAGGGTATCGACGGGACGCGCGATGTGGTGTACGAGGTGGTCTACGCCGACGGGCAGGCCGTCTCGCGTCAGGCGGTGTCGGAGAGCAACAATACCTCCGTGACCGAGCTTGCCTACTGCGGCACGCTGGTCAGCGAGGTTCAGCCCGGCGATACGATCCTCTCCGTGGTGCATGAAGAGGACGGCGGAGGCTACCTCAAGATGAAATCCGGCGATTCCATTCACTTTACGGGCTCCATGTCCGTCACCTGCACGGCGTATACCGCCGGTGTGGGCAAGGTGGACACGGTGACTGCCACCGGTACGACGGTGCACGTGGGCACGGTCGCCGTTGACAGGCGCGTGATCCCCCTGGGGACGAAGATGTTCGTTGTCGGCTCAAGCGGTTACACCTACGGCTACGCAGTCGCGGAGGATACCGGCGTGCGCGGCGCGGCGGTGGATGTGTATCTCAATACGCTGGAAGAATGTATCCAGTTCGGCAGGCAGAAGAACTCCACGGTATATTTTCTTGACTGAAACAGAGTGAAAAAAGCGATCCCGTCCGGCTTTCATATACCGGGCGGGGTCGTTTTTATTCAGAACAGCAGCTCGTAAGCCATCTTGATAAACAGCAGAGCCAGCACCACAAACATCATGTTGCGGATCTTCTTGCTGCCGCCGCGGATGGCGTACTGTGCGCCGAGATAATTGCCGATGATGCTGCAGCACACCGCAGGGAGCGCGAGCATCCACAGCACCTGCCCGTGCAGGACCCATACGGTCGCGGAGGCAATGTTGGAAGCAAGATTGCTCACCTTCGAGCAGCCGGAAGCGGTGATCAGGTCCATGGACAGAAAGGCGGTGAAGCCCATGATCATGAAGGTGCCGGTCCCCGGTCCGAGCAGACCGTCGTAGCAGCCGAACACCAGACCGATGAGGAATGCAGTCAGCGCTTCCCGCGCAGAGGAGACCGTGACCTTTTGCTCCTCGGGCGTCTCTTTTCCGAAGTCCTTGCGGATCGTCAGGAAAACGGCGACACAGGGCAGAGCGATGAGCAGAAGCGCCTGCAAAGCGGTTTCGGAAATGACGGCGGCAAGCTGCGTGCCGACGGCGGAGCCGAGCAGCGCGCCGACGCCGGCGAGCAGCGCCGGACGCCATACGACCTTGCCGCTTTTGATATACTTCAGCGTGGCAACGAGCGTGCCGCTGCCGTTGACAAGCTTGTTCGTGCCGGCGGCAAGATGTACCGGGATGCCCGCCATCAGATAGGCGGGAATGGTGATGATGCCGGCGCCGCCCGCGACAGAGTCGACAAAACCGCCGAGAAACACCAGCGGGCAGACGATCAAAAAGGTTTGCAGCGTGAGTTCCATACGGATAAACCTCGTTTTTTTCAAAATACCTGCTTATTCTACCATATCAAGCAAAATGATGCTACTCTTTTCTGCAAAGTGTGATACAATATTTCAAAACGGCAGCGTACAGTCCGGCTGCACGGATCGCGCGCTGCCCCGACGAACGAACAAGGAGTACGGCAATATGGGGCATGATGACACGCTTGCGATCGGGGCGCTGCTCAGACGCCACGGGTTTCACTTTTCCAAGTCCATGGGACAGAACTTCCTCATCGATCCCGACATCCCCGCCGCCATCGCGGAAAGCTCACAGGCGGAGGAAAAAAACGGCGTTCTGGAGATCGGTCCCGGCATCGGCGCGCTCAGCCACGAGCTGTGCAAGCGCGCGGGAAAGGTCGTCGCGGTGGAGCTGGACCGCACGCTTTTGCCGATCCTGAGCGAAACCATGGCGAATTTCAGCAATTTCGAGGTCGTCAACGCAGACATCCTCAAAACCGACATTCCCGCGCTCGTGCGTGAGAAGCTGGAAGGACTCGCGCCGATCGTCTGCGCCAACCTCCCCTACAACATTACGACGCCTGCTCTTACCGCGCTCATCGAGAGCAAATGCTTCGGGAGCATTACCGTGCTCGTGCAGAAGGAGGTCGCCGAGCGCCTGTGCGCAAAGCCCGGCACGGCGGCGTACGGCGCGTTTTCCGTGTTCATGCAGTATTATACCGAGCCGGCGCTTCTTTTTGAGGTGCCGAAGGAGTGTTTTGAGCCGGTGCCGAAGGTGACCTCCGCCGTGGTGCGCGCCGTGGTGCGCGGGAAACCGCCGGTCGAGACGGCGGACGAAGCCTTCTTTTTCAAAACGGTCTATGCCGCCTTTGCGCTGCGCCGCAAGACGCTGGTCAACAGCCTGATGACGGCGTTCGGCACGCACCTGACGAAAGAGCGGCTCACGCAGGCGGTCAGCTCCTGCGGACTGGACGCGAACATCCGCGGCGAGCGGCTCGGTCTTGCGGAATTTGCCGCGCTCTCCGGTGCAATTTCGGCTGCACTCGCCGAAAAAGCGTGAAGGAAATCCTTCGTTTATAGAAATAAATCATAATTGAATGGTTGTTATTGAGAAAACTTTCTGATAAAATTCAAAGCAGAAAGGAGAACTCAATAGCAACCTTTTTTCCTGTGCATCGGTTAGCTCCCTGCCGCGCAAGCGGACACAGCACACCACACAAGACGCGGCATAAAAATTTTTCAATTATGCCGTGAATGCTACGAGGAAAGAACAAATGACAAATTTGACAAACAACAAGGCTGTTTTGTCCTGGATCGACGAAATGACCGCCATCACCAAGCCGGACCACATCGTCTGGATCACGGGTGAAGAGGACCAGCTGGACGAGCTGCGCGAGCAGGCGGTCCGGGACGGTACTCTCATCAAGCTCAACCCGGACAAGCTTCCGGGCTGCTATCTCCACCGCACCGACCCCGACGACGTCGCGCGCGTCGAGGACCGCACCTTCATCTGCTGTGAGCGCGAGGAGGACGCAGGTCCTACCAACCACTGGGTGGACCCCAAGGAGATGTACGAGCGCATGTACGCGCTGGCAGACGGCGCCTACAAGGGTCGCACGATGTACATCATCCCCTACTCCATGTCGATCATCGGCTCGCCGTTTGCCAAGTACGGCTTCGAGCTGACCGACTCGATCTATGTGGTGCTGAATATGAATATCATGACCCGTATCGGCAAGGCCGTGTGCGATGCGCTCGGCGACGATACCGGTTTTATCAAGGGACTGCACTGCCAGTGCAATCTCGATAAAGACAACAAGTATATCGTCCACTTCCCCGAGGACAACACCATCATCTCCATCAACTCCAACTACGGCGGCAACGTGCTGCAGGGCAAAAAGTGCTTCGCGCTCCGTATCGCCTCCAACCTCGGCCGGCAGGAGGGCTGGATGGCCGAGCATATGCTCATCCTCGGCATCCAGAACCCGCGCGGCGAGGTCAAATACATCTCTGCCGCCTTCCCCTCCGCCTGCGGCAAGACGAACCTCGCCATGCTCATCCCGCCCGAGGGGCTGCAGCGCTGGGGCTGGCGCGTCTGGTGCGTGGGCGACGATATCGCGTGGCTCCGCATCGGCAAGGACGGCAGGCTCTGGGCGGTCAACCCCGAAAACGGCTTTTTCGGCGTCGCTCCCGGAACGTCCATGAAGTCCAACCCCAACGCGCTCATTTCCACGCATAAGGACACCATCTTTACCAACGTCGCGCTCGATTTGAGCGACAATACCGTCTGGTGGGAGGGACTCAACAAAAAGCCGCCCACCCGCGCGATCGACTGGCGCGGACGTCCCTGGACGCCGCAGAGCCCCGAAAAGGCGGCGCATCCCAACAGCCGTTTCACCGCGCCCGCGCGCAACTGCCCGTGCCTGAGTCCCGAGTTTGACAATCCCGAGGGCGTTCCCATCAGCGCGATCATCTTCGGCGGACGCCGCGCCAAGACCGCGCCGCTGGTCTATCAGTCCTTCAACTGGCAGCACGGCGTGTTCATCGGCTCGATCATGGCGTCGGAGACCACCGCCGCCGCGACCGGCACGGTCGGCGTTGTCCGCCGCGACCCGATGGCGATGCTCCCGTTCTGCGGCTATCATATGGGCGATTACTGGCAGCACTGGCTGGATATGGGCAAGAAGATCCCCAAGCCGCCGAAGATCTTCAACGTCAACTGGTTCCGCACCGACGAGGAGGGGCACTTTGCCTGGCCCGGCTTTGGCGACAATATGCGCGTGCTGCAGTGGATCATCTCCCGCGCGGACGATGAGATCGGCGCGGCGGAGACCGCGCTCGGCTATGAGCCGAACACCCACGATATCGACATGGAGGGTCTTGAGATGTCCATGTACGATATGCGCAGGCTCCTCTCCGTCGACCGCGAGCTTTGGCTCAAGGAGTGCGAGGACGCCCGCGCCTATTACGAAAAGATCGGCAAGGTTCCGCCTGAGCTTTACGAGGAGCTCGACGCGCTTGAGATGCGTCTCAACCGCGGCTACAGAAGATAAAAGACAAAAGCAGCCGCACTCCGTCAAGAGGACAAAGAAATAAATAAAATTGGAACACAGCGCTTTTGCGCTGTGGCAACCGCGGATTCTGGCCGGCAGCTATGGCTGCCAACCAGAATCTGCGGTTTTGTTTATGCCGCAAAATACAACTCATGCTTTTCAAGCGGTGTGAGGACACCCAGACCGCGCTGCAGTCGCCCGGTGTTGTAGTAGGTAATATATTCCTCAATCATATTCACCAAGGCTTCCCGGCTGGTAAAGCGTTTGCCATAATAACGCTCGCGCTTCAGAATGCCCCAGAAACCTTAAAGAGGGCTGGAAGTTTTTGCTGTAACAAAAAGCGCTTTGTTACAATTCCATTACAAGTTTCGCAAAGCTATTTACAAACTTTGAGAGTTGTAGTTTAATCACAACTGTAAAAAGCGGCAGAGGAGGGCGAGTTCCCGACTTAGTTACGGGATCGGCTAGCCACGGTAAGTAAGCCGAGAAATCGTTGATCCTGCTCCTTTTTACAACACAAATCGTCCGCAAGGGCGAAATTTTAGAAAGGAGAGTAACACATTATGAAGAAGTTACTCGCGCTGGTGCTTGCACTGGTTATGACTCTTAGCCTCTGCACCATCAGCAACGCAGCCTTCACCGATG
>SAMEA3663296__coassemble_130_pt1 | contig 41467 bp, 39 predicted proteins | sample SAMEA3663296__metabat2_low_PE_021 | metagenome-assembled genome bin SAMEA3663296 (sample SAMEA3663296) | pig gut metagenome | biome: pig gut; feature: pig-associated habitat; material: faeces | place: China | collected 2013
GCACTTGGAGGCGGCTCTGGAAGACGCCCCTATTGCCGGCTGACCTCATTCAGCCGGAGCCTGCAAACAATTTTGCGCATAATTCTTGACGGCACCTGTCCGGGCTGTTTTGCGTCACTCCGTTCTATAAAAGGACCGCTCTCGCCTGCCGGCTCGGCAGGTGCTTCAAAGCGTTTCGCGCTTTAAGGTCTCCACCGAGGAGACCTGCGTCCTCTTGCTGTTTTGCGACCACCCGGCTAAGACCGTGCTTTTCTGCGCTTTTGGGAGAAAAAACGAGGGAAAGGGCAGATCGCCGCCGCAGCCCTGAATTGCGCGGCGCGGTCTAAAAAAACCTGATTCCCCGACAGGATTCTGCCTGTTTTGCGCTGCTGTGCGGCTAAAATGAGAGAAAAAGGAGGGGAAAGGTTGAAAACGAGCCTTCTTTTTTCACGAAAAAATGCCGATTTCCTGCCGCCGGCGCGGCGGGAGAAAAATGCGGCGCGCGATGGTCATCCGTTTCATGACCATTTTGTGCCCTGCAGCGGAGCGGAAAGGAATGGTCATAACGATGGAAAAGGCAAGAAAACCTGTTTTTTTGTCCCGGCGCGTGCTGCACCTGCCTGTTGAGAGCATACACCCCAATCCCAACCAGCCGCGGCGCTATTTTGAGGAAGCTGCCCTGGAGGAGCTGAGTGAAAGCATCCGGCAGTACGGTATCTTGCAGCCGCTCACAGTCCGGCGCAGCGCCGGGGGCTACGAGCTGATCGCGGGGGAGCGGCGGCTGCGCGCGGCGAAGCTTGCGGGACTGCGCGAGGTGCCGTGCCTGCTTGCGCGGGCAGAGGAGGAAAGCTCCTCCATTCTGGCGCTGATCGAAAACCTGCAGCGGCGGGACCTGCACTATTTTGAAGAAGCGTCCGCCATCGCCAAGCTGATTACAGTCTACGGGCTTTCGCAGGAGCAGGCGGCGGAAAAGCTGGGCAAATCCCAGTCCGCCGTTGCCAACAAGCTGCGGCTGCTGCGCCTGTCGCCGGACTGCGCGCTGGCCCTGCGGGAAAACGGGCTTTCCGAGCGGCATGCAAGAGCCTTGCTGCGGCTTTCCGATGAGGAGGAGCGGCTCCGTGCGCTCCGCGTTATTGTCGAGCGCGGATACAATGTGGCGCAGACGGAGGAGTACATAGAAAAGCTCTTAACAGAGGCGGAGGTGACGCCGCCGCAGCGAAAGCCGACCTACATCATTAAGGATGTGCGCATCTTCCTCAACGGCGTGCGGCGGCAGCTGGGCATCATGCAGCGCGCAGGCGTCAACGCCAATGCCGAGCGGGAGGACACCGATGAGGAGATCCGCCTGATCATACGGATCCCAAAACACGCAAGAGCTTAAAATTGTTACCGATTTGTAGTGCTTTTTCTTCGCAGATGTGCTAAACTCGGCAAATAAAGAGTACATTTTAAGCGCAGGCTTAAAGAGCGTCTATGTCACGATATGTATTCCAACAACGCATCGCGATGTGTCATCGGACGGCGCAGGGGCTTTCCGCATAAAAGAGAAAGACCCTTGTACCCAAACAAAGCAAAAACCGCCGGAACGCACTGCGTTCCGAAGCGTTTTGCCTTGTACCGTGCATGTATAAGTAGGAGAAAAAGCAATGGATGAAAAGGAAAAGCTCCCGGCAGGGGGAAAGCGAGTGAAAAAGAGGGGCAAAGCGCCGCTGATCGCGGTGCTCTGTGTCGTCGGCGCGCTCGTCATCGGCTTTGGCGCGGCGTGCATCGCCGCGGGCCGTTCGTCGGAGATCCTGCGCGGGACGAGCGTGTTTGCCATGGACTTCGGCGGCATGACGGCGGCGCAGGCGGCACAGACATTGGAGCAGGAGGTCGTGCGCAGCGGAAGCGGGCATGCGGAGTTCCGCATGAGCGACGGGCGTGAAGTCTCCAAAAGCTATGCGGAGCTGGGGCTTGACCTCGACTGCGAGCAAACGGCGCAGAGGCTCTGCGCTTACGGACGCGACGGCGGCGTTCTTCAGAACGGCTGGCAGTACATGCTGAGCATTCTCGGCGGGAAAAAGCAGGTCGAGCCGGTATGGAGCATCGACAAGGCGCAGCTGAGGAAGGCTGCCCGTGAAATCGGGGATACACTGAACGATGCTCCGGTCAACTTCTCCTACACGGCGGACGAGACCGGTCTGCGCGCGGTCAAGCCGCGTGACGGGCAGAAATTTACCGCGGACGGTGTGATCAAAGCCTGTGAGGAGCGCATTTGCTCCGGCGGAGAGCTTGTCTATTATCTGGAGCCTGACGTTCCGGTCATCGCGCCGGAAAAGGGCGATTACGCCGCATATCTTGCCGAGCTCCAGCGCCAGACCTCCGGGCCGTGCGCGAATGCGAGCTACGATAAGGAGAGCGAAAGCATTCTTCCCGAGCGGACGCACACCTCCTTTGACCTCGACGCCGCGGTCGCCAAAATGGACGCCGCCGAGGGCGGCGCAAGCGTGCTGATCACGACGGAAGTCGAGTGTCCTGCGGTGACGGCAGAGGTGCTCGAGCAGGTGCTGTTCCGCGACGTTATCGGCACCTACACCACAAAAGTGGGCGGCGCACCGGGCAGGCACAAGAATGTGCAGCTCACGGCAAGCAGGATCGACGGCTATGTGATCAACAGCGGCGAGAGCATCAAATACGCTGAGCTGACCACACCGTTCACGCTGGAAAACGGCTACTTTCTTGCGCCCATGTACTTTCAGGGCAAGACGGTGGACGGCGCCGGCGGCGGCGCCTGCCAGGCAAGCTCGACGCTCTATGCCGCGTCGCTTCTTGCCAATCTTGAGATCGTGCAGCGCGTCAACCACGGCTTCGCTTCGGACTATATCGGTTTGGGTCTTGACGCCACGGTCGCCGAGGGCGGTCCGGAATTTGAGGTGCGCAACAACACGGACTATCCCATTCAGGTGCAGGCGATTTTTGAAACCAAAAACGGAAAGGACTATATCACGGTCAACCTTCTCGGCACCAAGACGGACGACACCTATGTGAGGATCCGGACAGAGGTTTTGTCCACCACGCCGTATGAGGAGGAGATCGTGGAGACGGAGGAGCTTGCCCCGGGCGTACAGGAGGTCGAGCAGACTCCGTACACGGGCTATCTCGTCAAAACCTACCGCCAGATTTACAGCGGCGACGGCAAGCTGATCTCGGAGACCTTTGAGGCAACCAGCAAATACAAGGCGCGCAACCGCATCATCCGGGTCGGCAAGGGCACCGTGCCGGCGAGCGGCGAGCAGCCTATTGAGCAGCCTATCGAACAGCCGGAAACGCAGGAACCGGTCGTGGAACAGCCTCCGGTCCCGGAGATGCCGGTCGAGGAGATGGAGATCCCCGGCTGGCTGATCAACTGAAGACAAAAAGGAAGCGGTCACCCGCTTCCTTTTTCCTGCAAAAAAGGAGCCATGCAGACACGCATCGGCTTATGCGTGACTTGCATGGCTCAAAAGGATCAAAGTTTCTTTCTCTCTGCCCTTATGGTAGCGAAAATTCGGGAAAAATGCAATGGTAAATAACGGGAGTCATGTGAAGCGGACGTGACGGATGCTTGTCAAAAATAAAACAACGCCATCAAAAATTGAATAAAATCTTGCAAAACTTTCCTTAAACCCCTTGCTTTTGTGAAACGCGAAGGGTATAATGCAGATGACTGAGCAGATACAAAGGCAAAACGCATAAAAATATGAAAACGAATAATTGGAGGAGTATTGATCATGGCAAAGTTTAAGGTTTATTACACCATCGAGCTCAATGAGGTCGCAACCCACATCTTCAAGGAAAACGATTTTGAAGTCATGCTTTGCAGCCACAATGACGAGGAGACTTACGTGAAGGAGCTTGCTGCGTTCCAGCCCGACGCGATCATGTGCCGTACCGAACCCATTACTGCCAAGATGATGGACACCTGCAAAAACCTCAAGGTCATCGGCAAGCAGGGCGCCGGTCTTGACAACATCGACATGGATCACGCCCATGACAAGGACATCACCGTCGTCTACGCGCCCGCCGGCAACGCCAACGCGGTCGCAGAGCACGCCGTTTTGCTGATGCTCGCCTGCGCCAAGCGCTTTACTTACGTTGACAGACAGTTCCGCGGCGGCAACTTCCTCGTCCGCATGAACATGGAGCACACTTATGAGCTTGGCGGCAAGACCCTCGGCATGATCGGCTGCGGCCGTATCTCCCAGCTTGCCATGCAGAAGTGCAAGTACGGCTTCGGCATGAAGGTCATCGGCTACGATCCGTACCTTACCCAGGACAAGATCGGCGACCTGTGTGAGCTCAAGGCCACCGCCAAGGAGGTCTGGGAGCAGGCTGACTTTGTTTCCGTTCACCTGCCCGTCGTGGATTCCACGGTTCACTCCATCGGCCGTGAGCAGTTCAGCTGGATGAAGCCCACCGCTTCCTTCATCAACTGCGCGCGCGGCGCCCTGATCAAGGAAAACGAGCTGGTCGAGTGCCTGAAGGACGGCACGCTCTTCCAGGCCGGTCTGGACGTGTTTGAGCATGAGCCCATTCAGGAGTCCAGCCGCGAGCTGTTCGACCTCGACAACGTCGTCATGACGCCGCACATGGCAGCCACCACCGAGCAGTCCGTCATCAACTGCTGCACCAGCGTCGCCAACGACATCGTCGCCGTCTGCAACGGTCAGGAGCCCAAGGTCAAGGCGGAAAAGCCCAAGTTCTGAGAATACAAAAAAGTGCAAAAACGGAAAGCCGCCCATCAGGGCGGCTTTCTTTTTTGCACTTTCCGTGCGCGCGGCGCCTTACGGCGCGGCGGACGGCGGGTAGGAGATCTGCCGGTGAGGACATGACCACCACCGTACGGCTCTCTGCCGGCACAACGGTCTGCGACAACACAAGGGGCATGGCGGCGTTCTCCGCTGCTGCCTCTCGTCCGTCTCACCAGCCGGTGCCGCCCACGACACCGTGCCAGCCGTCCTCCTTGAGCGTGATCATGCAGCAGCGGTAGTATGCATATGCACCCTCCGGCGCGTCGGGATCGTTGCAGTCAGCGGTGTTGCCTGCCATCGCATTGTAAAGCGCCAGCTCCGTCTCCGGCACGAACTCGGTCGTGGAGTAGAAATAGTATTTGTTTTCTTCCAACTCGCCGCGCTCACGCTTCAGCTCCATCATATCGTCTGCTGGCTCGACGAGGTTTTTCATCCATGTAAACTTGTACTGGCTGCCTTCGCGAACCTTGAGATGCACGCCTTCGTAGGCGTCGAGATACTCCTGCGCAGCCTCCTCCCATGACTGCCCGCGGTTCGGAATAACCGTTTCCTCGACCTCACTTCGCATCGTGCTGAACTCCGCTTCGTCGTACCATGAGAGCATCCGGTCGTAGAGTGTGCGTCCGTCGTTATCGACGACGCTGAAATAGCCCTTCGCCTCGTAGAGAGCCATCTCGTTCGATCCGCCGATGCAGTAGCCGACAAGGTTCGTCCCCTCGTAGAAAGTGAGCTTTGAGGAATCATTATTGCTCAGATACAGCGTCAGCGTGTTCTCCTCGCTTGGGAGCTTGCCCTTCCATGGCATATAGGTGTACTGCGTAAAGTCAGGATCGTTCCATGCGTTTTGCGGGTTGTAACCGGTCCTCTGTCCGTTCTTAGTGAGGACGAGCGTTGCCGCGCCGTCGGTCAATGCCAGTGCGATGTCTGCTTCAAACGACGGAATAAAAGAGGCGCTGAAGTCGCCGACCATAAAGCTTTGTGCCATCGAACGTAGCTGCGCCGCCTCGTTCTCAATTTGGTTTTTCTTACTGTAGCCCCATTCGTTTACCGAGTCGTCGTCGGTCGGCATCCACCATGTCGAGATTATGTAGCAGCCTCCCCCTGCAATGGGCATCAGGTAGTTTGCAAACTGTGTGCCGCTGTCCGCGTCGTAGCGGTACCATGGGCCGCGGAGTGCCGCGCCCTCGCGGTACTGCTCAAGCGTGAAGCCGTTGTCGCGGTAGAACGCCTCCATCGTTTCCGCGTTGTCCGTGCTTTTGTCCACACGCAGGGCGCTGCCCGTCCAGTAGGCGGAGTACCAGCAGTCCTCACCCGCCTCCGTCGTGCGGCGCCATACGACAGTTGGAATGTAAAGGCACCAGCCGTCGCCGTCATAGCGGCGTGCCTCACGGTCCGCGCTGGTGGTGGCGACATTCTCGCCGGTCAGGTCGTCCGCGTTCAGGAAATCGGGGATCAGGTAACGCGGCACATCGAGCTTCGCGTAGTCCGCATAGAAATCATAGAGGTATTCGTAGGCGCTGTCATAATGGCAGCCATTGTACCACAGTCCGTCATTTGCCATGCTGCTGTCAAGCAGCTTGTAGACGCCTGGGTCGTCATCCGTGCGAAGCATGGTGAGGTAGTAATACCAGCCATCGGAGATGTAGCCGTCGTCGGTAATGTTGTTGCCGCCGACCCAGAAGAAGCGGTCAGGCAGAGCTCCTGCCTTGTCCTCCGGCTTGACTTCATAGCAAAAACGCCACAGCTCCAGCGTGCCGTCCGGCGCGAGATCCATGCACACGCCCTCCTGCTCCAGCTCGACCACACGCACATCGGCAGCAGCCTCGGTGACTTCGACCGGAAGACCGTCTGCGCTGCCCTCCTCGGGGAGAATAGAGTAGGTATAGCCGTTTGGCTGCTTGAGCTTGTCGATCACGGAGAGGACATATTCCTCCATGCCTGCGTATTCCCCCTGCGCATCGGAGCGGTCGGGCGAAGCGTCCTTTGCCGGCGTGAACCCGATGGCGGCGCACAGCCCCGCGACGGCGAGCACCGTGAGCGCAAGCACCGCGCCGCCGCGGCTCTTTTTCCTGCCGTCAAGAACGTTCGCCAAACGGCGCTTGAGCCGCTCGACCGTGCCGCCGAAGCAGGTCGTCAGCGGGACGGCGGCGCTTTTGGAGCGCACAGCCTTCAAAAGCGTTTCGCTGTACGCGGCGCGCTCGGCTTTTTCCATGCGCAAGGTCACCGCGCTGTCGCAGGAAAGCTCAATGTCCTCGTCGGCAAGGTGCAGCATCACATACGATAGCGGATTGAACCAGTGCAGCGCGTTGGCGAGCGTCAGCACCAGCTTGTAGAGGATATCGCGCCGCTTCAAATGCGTCAGCTCATGGCGCAGAATGAAGCGCAGGTCGCTTTCCGTATAGTTCTCGTGGGGAAGCAGCAGCGTGGGGCGGAAAAGACCCGTCAGGGCGGGGGTGGATACCGCTGCGCAAAGCTGCGCCTTCGGCGCGGCAACGCCGAGCCGCTCCGCCTCCTCGCTGAGGATCTCGAAATATCGCGCGTTTGTCACCGTGCCGCTCCAGCGGCGCATCAGGCGGCGAAAGCTGCCGTAGCCGATGAGCTGCACGATCAGGGACACGGCGGCGCCGGCAAGCCATGCCCGGAACAGCACCGCGGAAACGTCGAGCATACGCCGCGCCGGAGCAGCGGAGGCGCTTTGCGGGAGATCCTCGCCGGGCGCCACGCCGGAGAGCGCCGGTACTGTACCGTCATCAAGCGTGACGAAATTTGACTTGTGCGTGATCTTGGGCATCACGGCGGCACGGTCGGTCCAAATCATGACGCGTTCGTCCGGCGCTTCGACCTGCACCGGCGCGTGCTTGCCCGAACAGAACGGCGCAAAGATCAGCGCGAGCGCCACGACCAGCCAGATGCGGCAGCGCGCCTTCGCCGCAAAGCGCTTTCTCAGAAGCGGACGCAGAAGAAGCAGCAGCACGATCGCCGCGCTGCATATGACAGAGGTTTTCGCTAATTGCAGCAGAAAGTTTTCCATGGCGTCCTCCTTATCGGCTCAGCTCGTCGAGGTAGCGGCGCAGCTCGTCGATCTCGCTTTGCTCCAGCGGTTTTTCCGCACACAGGGCGGCGACAAAGCGCTTGACCGAGCCGCCGTAGAGTTTGGCGAGCGTCTCCTGACTGTCGTATTTCAGGTAGGCTTCCCGGTCGACCAGCGCGGTATAGAGGTTGCCGCGCCCCTCCCTGCGGACAGAGAGGTAGCCCTTTTCGCAAAGGCGCGTCAGGTAAGTGTTGATGGTGTTTGCCGTCCAATGGTGTGCGGAAAGCGCACTTTCGATGTCGCCGCGCGCGACCTCGCCGTCGTGCGTCCAAATTGCCCGCATCACGGCAAGCTCCGCCTCCGGCAGCCGCTTTTTCTCTTCCATGTTGTCAACCTCCAGGCGCAGAATCAGACTTTTTCAAATCTACGACAAATGTCGTTAATTTATGTATACTACATTTGTCGTATATTTGTCAAGCAAAAAATGAAACGTAAAATAAATTGCAGAGAGCGGGCAAAAAGTACTGGAATGTTCCTAAAATGTGTGATACAATAAGAACGTTCCAGAACAAAATGTGCCGGCGGATGGCTGCGTGCGCGGTCGATCCGGGCGGCAGAACGGAGATCACATGACAGACAATCCTGTTTTTAAGAATAAGCTTTCGCTTGAAAGCGAGATCCCGCTGTATGCGCAGCTGATGGGCATCATTCAGCGCACGATCACCTCCGGCGCGCTGAAGGTCGGGGATCTGCTGCCGTCGGAAACGGAGCTGTGCAAGGAGTTTGACGTCAGCCGCAACACCGTGCGTCAGGCGATCGGCGCGCTGGAGGAGGAGGGTCTTGTGGTGCGCAAGCGCGGCAAGGGGACCTTTGTGACCGACCCGAACGCAAGGCGCAAGGGCGTGCAGTATTCCTTTACGACGGAGATCTCCCAAATGGGGAAAACGCCGTCCTCCACGCTGGTGGATTTTGCGGTCATCACGCCGTCGCTCCGCATTGCGGAGCTGATGGGGCTGGAAAAGGGCACGAAGGTCTACTGTTTCACGCGCGTGCGCAACGTGGACGGGGAGCCGCTGATCCTGGAGACGTCCTACTATCCCGAATACATTTACCCGAATCTGACGCGGGAAATGCTGGAGACACACAGCTTTTACAGCCTGCTCTACCATGTGGGCGTGGTGCCGTTTTCTGCGGAGGACACCTATGAGGCGGTGGTGCTGGAGCAGCGCGAGGCAAGCCTGCTGCACTGCCTGAGCGGGTCGCCGGCATTTTATCACGAGCGCCGCACAACGGCCGAGAGCGGCCATACCTATGAATACACCACAAGCTATATGCGCGCAGACCGCGTGAAGCTGAACGTACACTTCCAAAAAGGCGCGACGGCGTTTGCGCGTATCGTTGACTGAGAGAACTGAACCGATGAAAAAGCTCCGCTTCTGCGGAGCTTTTTGCTGCGCAAATTTGCGGGAAAAGGGCATACAAAACGTTTCAAATGTACGGAATATTTGGATAAGATAAACAATTATTCTTGCCTGTTTTTGTATAAATTGCACAATCGCGAAGTGAAAAATTCGTCTACCTTTTTTGGGAAAAAGAGGAGACAAAAATTTTGCATTTGCTATAATAGGTAGCGGCGAATCGTTGCGGAGAGGAGTCTCCCAGCAATATTATTTTGGAGGATGTAGAGACATGGTTAAGGTCGGTATCAACGGATTTGGCCGTATCGGGCGGGTGGCGCTGCGTATTATGAGCCTGCAGCCGGAGGAGTTCGAGGTTTGCGCGATCAACCTTCGCAAGGCGGACATTCCGCAGATGGTCTATCTGTTCAAATACGATACGGTGTTCCGGACGTTCAACGGCACGGTCGAGTGTGATGACGAAAATCTGATCGTCAACGGGCGCAGGATCAAGGTGTTCAGCGAGTCTGACGCAAGCCTGATCCCTTGGTCGAGCGTCGGCGCGGAGTATATTCTCGATTCCACCGGTGTGTATACCACGACGGAAAAGGCGAGCGCCCATTTTGCCGGCGGCGCCAAAAAGGTCATCATTTCCGCTCCCGCCAAGGACGGCACGCCGATGTTTGTCTACGGCGTCAACAGCGATACCTACACCAGCGACATGAAGGTCATTTCCAACGCCTCCTGCACCACCAACTGTCTGGCTCCGCTGGCGATGGTCGTGCACAGGAAGTTCGGCATTGAGGAGGGTCTGATGTCCACCATCCATGCCTCCACCAACAAGCAGAATACCGTTGACGACCGCGGCGCAAGCGACTGGCGCAGCTGCCGCAGCGTTTACGGCAACATCATTCCGACCTCCACCGGCGCCGCCAAGGCGGTCGGCAAGGTCATTCCTTCGCTCAACGGAAAGCTGACCGGCATGGCCTTCCGCGTTCCCAGCGGGGACGTCTCCGTGGTCGACCTGACCGCGCGGCTGAAGACCTCCACCACCTATGAGGAGATCTGTGTCGCCATCAGGGAGGCGAGCGAGACCTATCTCAAGGGCGTGCTTACCTATACCGGGGAACAGGTCGTTTCCGCCGACCTCATCGGCAACGACTGCCCGAGCGTGTTTGACGTCTCTGCCGGCATCATGCTTGACGAGCATTTTGTCAAGCTCATCGCCTGGTACGACAACGAATGGGGCTATACTCACAACCTGTGCGAGCTGATCAAGCACATGGCCAGGGTCGACGCCGCCAATTAAAAAGGTTCGTACATAAAAAATCCTGCATCGCTTCGATGCAGGATTTTGCTTTGCAGGACCGATGCCCAAAACGGTGTGCGATCTCATTTTCCCGGGACGGAGAGCAGGAACAAAACCAATTCGGCGATGCCGAGCAAGCCCATAAAGAGGATGCCCTTCAGCCCCGGTTTTGCCACGCGGACGGGTGCGATGAAAGCGACGCCGAGCACGAAAAGACCGATGACGTAGACGATGTAGTCCGTCAGTCCGCCGTAGAGAGAAAGCAGGTAATAGGCGGGAACAACAAACGCCGCGGAGGTAACAGGAACGCCGAGATAGAACTTGCGTACCTCGCTCGTCCCCTCCTGCCGCTCCTCCTCCATAACATTGAAGTAGGCGAGGCGGATCAGCGCGCAGAGCGTAAAGAATGCCATCGTCGTGAGGAACCAGATCGCCGTGCAGCCCATTGCCGTGCCAATGGCGGCGGGCAGAACGCCGAAGCAGACAAGGTCGTTGAGCGAGTCGATCTGGATGCCGAAGCGTTTTTCGGTGTCGGTACGGTTTTTCTTCGTGCGGGCAATGCGGCCGTCAAACGCGTCAAGCAGCCCTGCAAGCATCAAAAAGAGGATCGCCGCAAAAAGATTGCCGCGCGAGGCGGAGTAAATGCCGGCAAGACCGAAAAGAAGCGAGAGGTATGTAGCAATGACAGTATAATCATAGACACCGATCATAGGCAGACCTTTCCTGAAACGACAGCGGATTTTACCATAGTACAATGAATATTATAACAAACCTGCCGTTTAAATGCAAGAAAAGATGCGTTAAGGAAACGCCGCGCCATCCCGCTGAAACGCGCTGCGTTTTGTGCCTCAGCCGCTCAGACAGAGACAAATATAAAAGGAGGGGACAGATCTGTCCCCTCCTGAGATCAGCGAAATCAATCCTCTTCAGAGGTCTCGATCATGCCGTAGCCGCCGTTGTTGCGGCGATAGACAACAGAAATCGAATTGTCGTCCGTGTTGCGGAAGACGAAGAAGCTGTGACCCAGAAGATTCATCTGAAGAATGGCCTCCTCCGGGCTCATGGGCTTGACGGCGAAGCGCTTGGTGCGCACGATGTCAAAGTCACGTTCCTCATGAAGCTCGTACTCCTCGGGCAGCTCGGGCACAATGGCATCGCTGCGAAGGTTCTTGGCAAGGCGCGTCTTATTTTTGCGGATCTTGCGTTCGATCTGATTCACCGCCTCGTCAATGGCGCCTCTCATATCGCCGTCGGCATCCTCACAGACAGCACGGAACAAGGTGCCGTTGGCACCGCGGAGCATGATTTCAACGATGCAGCGGTTCTTCTTCTCAACGGAGAAGGTGACCTGAGCCTCGGGTTCCTCCTTGAAAAACTTTTCCAGCTTGCCGACCTTCTTCTCGGCGTAGAGCTTGACGGAATCGTTCAGGGAGATTTTCTTGCAGGTAAATGTAAATTTCATAGTGGGTGCTCCTTTCCAATTTTGCCTTTGCGGGGAAAGCAAAAAGGAAGTCTGCCGACTCCCTCTTCACTTTTATGTATTATAACACGAAAGAGGAGCTTCGCCAACAGCAAACGGCGCAAAAAAGTGATTTTTGTATGTTTTGACAAAAGTGGGATTGCTCGACGCGCTTCGCGGATAAGAGCGCTTTTTCGACAAAGGTTCCTATTGCACTTTTCGGACAGGTCCTGTATCATAAACATCGGAAGCTTTCCAATATCCCACCCGCTTTGGCCGCTGCCTTTCGGCAGCGGTCCTTTTTTTCGCGGCGCGGAGGAGATAAAAAAACAACGAAACGGCGCAAGCCGTTTCGTTGCAGCAATTTAGTTGCTGACGTCGTAAAAATCCTTTTCGCCCGGGGTGACATAGCCCAGCTGATCGCGCGCCAGATCCTGAAGATACTCAGGGTCGTCGGCTTTGTCAAGCGCCGCTTCCAACGAGGCGTTTTCCTGCCGCTGCGCGGCAAGCTGTTCCTCCAGCCCGGACTGCTCATTCTCCGCCGCCTCGATCTTGTCCTGCATGCGCAGAAGTTGAATGCCTACGAGTGCGAGCAGCAGCAGTATGACGACGATGGTGAGCGGACTGGTGCGCTTTTTTTGCTTTGCTGCCATGAACATGCTCCTCCTTCTGCCCGATCCGGCGGCGCGCCCGGCGCGCAGACCGCCCATACGTTTTTATTATAAAGCAGTTTTCCGAAAAAAGGAAGAGCCTTTTGCAAAGTTTGGTCAGTTTACCATAAAACGTCTTTAGGAAGCGAAACGGAAGACGCAGAAGGTGGAGCAGCGCAAAAAGGGTTTCCGCCCAAAAATCCCAAAGCGGGCGAAACAAGGCTGCGAGCAGCGCGAAGTAAAAAACGGCGCCGAGCAGCGCGCCCAAAAGCATATAGATCCGCAGCTCCCCGCCGCCGATGCGCAGCGCGAAGAAAAAGCAGAGCGCGGCGAGGGAAACGCAGTAGAGCACATCGAGCGCCTCGGAAAGCAGGCGCAGCCGCTTTCGCCGCATGCGGACCGCGCGCAGCAGATCGTACAGGAGTGCGGCGGCAATCCCCAGCAGCAGGGAGTAAAGGAGCGAGGAGACCTGCGCGGGAAGCGACACGCCCATTGCTTACCCTCCGAACAGACGGGAAAACAGACCGCCGCGCCCGTCGCCGAGATCTTCATAGCTGACCGAGTCGATACGCCCGTCCACGTGAAGCTCTCCGCCGTCAAGACTCAGCTTGCCGATGTGCAGATTTTCTCCCTGTATGATGAGTGTTCCGGCGGAGGTGGACATGACGATTTCGCTTTCATCGAAGCGGTCAACGTCCTCCACACCGGAGACGGTGAGCTTTTCCCGTCCGTCAAGCTCAAGGCGATGCGGAGCGGGAGAAATATCATAGGTCATAGACAACCGTCCTTTCGCAATCAGAAAACGCGCCTTCCATACCGGCTTTTATACAAAAGCATATGAAGGGCGCGTCCGAAATAGAAGCAAAAAAAGCCCACCCGCAGGGGGGTGGGCAGAACGGAACAAACATTACTCGGCGACTTCCCGATAGAGAAGCGGAGCCTCCGCCTTGCCGGCGTTTTCGGCAACGCTCAGAACCTCGACCGTGAGCGTGCGCTCGCCGAAGTGGATGGCGATTTTGTCGCCGGGTCTTACCTCGTAGGAGGCGCGGGCAGCCTTGCCGTTCACGGAAATTTTGCCGAGATCGCAGGCCTCGTTGGCCACGGTGCGGCGCTTGATCAGGCGGGAAACCTTGAGATACTTATCCAGACGCATAGAATCCTCCTGCGCATCATGCCGATCAAAAGGGAGCACCGGAAGGTGCTCCCTTTTTTGAAACAAAGCAAATTACTTGGCGACGGCGTCCTTGAGAGCCTTACCGGCCTTGAAAGCGGGCGTATTGGAAGCGGGGATGGTGATGGTTTCCTTGGTCTTGGGGTTGCGGCCGGTGCGTGCGGCGCGATGCTTGACCTCGAAGGAGCCAAAGCCAACGAGCTGGACCTTCTCGCCGTCCTTGAGGGCGGAGATGATGGAGTCGATGGTGGCGTTGACAACGAGTTCGGAATCCTTCTTGGAAATGTTGGCCTTTTCTGCAACGGCAGCAATGAGTTCGGTCTTGTTCATAATAAACCTCCTGAAAATTTTCCGGGTTGGGGTTACCGGGTATATATGAGCAAAAAACGAAAATCGTTTTCAGTCATCGGATTTGTGTTTGACCGCCTCCCAAAGAGCGGTCAGCTCGGCGGGGGAAAGCTTGTCCACAGCGGTGCCCTGTGCGTTTGCAGACAGCTCCACGGCGCGAAAACGCTTCAGGAACTTCTCGCACGTTTCGTGCAGCGCCTGCTCGGGATCGACGCCGCAGAAGCGTCCGACCTTGACGGCGGCAAAAAGCACGTCGCCCAGCTCTTCTTCAAAATTCGTCTGCTCCTGCACCGCGGTGCGCAGCTCCGCCACTTCTTCGTCGAGCTTGTTCAGCGCGCCGCTGACATCGGCAAATTCAAAGCCGGCTTTGGCAGCCTTGCTTTGCAGCTTGTCCGCACGCCAGAGCGCAGGGAGGGAACGGGCGACGGAATCCATCGCGTCAGCCGTGGTCTTCTGCCCTTTCTCTTCGCGCTTGAGCTGCTCCCAGTTGACGAGGACCTCTTCGCCTGTTTCGACCGTTTCGGAGCCGAAGATGTGCGGATGGCGGAAGATCAGCTTGCGGCAAATGTGATCGGTCACATCGTCAAAGGTGAAGCGTCCGGCGTCCTCCTCCATGTGAATGTTGAAGAGAACCTGCATCAAAACGTCGCCCAGTTCCTCGCACATCAGCTCCGGGTCGTCGCGGTCAAATGCTTCGGCAGCCTCGTACGCCTCCTCAAGGAAGTTGCGGCGGTTCGACAGATGCGTCTGCACGCGATCCCAGGGGCAGCCGTCCGGTGCGCGGAGAATGCGCAGGATCGCGATCAAATCGTTAAAATCATAAATGGATTTCTTCTCAAAATGTACCATATTCTTTCCTATTATGCAAGGGCTTTTGCTTCATTTGCAAGGCTTTTAGCGAACTTTTAGAAGCCGCGCGAGCTTTTCGCCCCTGGGCAGAAGCATCAAATCGTCCCGTGTGATGATTTTCATGCTCAGCACCAAAAGCACATACAGCACCACGGCAAAGCCGATCGCACCGCCGACGCAGAGCAGCAGAGACAGCCGCGCACTCGAAAGTACAAGCACACGGCTCAGCAGCCGGTACGCAAGCTTCGCGCCCTCCGCCATCAGGAAGGAGGCGAACAGGGGCTTTGCAAAGATGGCAAAATAGCGGGGCTTATCCTCGGTCGTGCGCGAGACAAACATGAGATTCAAAGCGGCGGTGATGGCAAAGCAGACCAGCGTGCCGATGGGCGCGCCGTGAATATTGACCGAGGGGACGGCGACCAGGTTGTAGTTGAGCACGATCTTGACCACGCCGCCGATGAGCATGGTGACGATGGGGATGTTGACGCGGTCGTAGCTTTGCAGGATGGAGTTTGTGATGAGCATGAGGCAGACGAAGATGCTGGCGATGCCGAGCGTTGCCAGCAGCGGACCGCCGAGCGTACTGTCATAGCGGGAGTAGAGCAGCCTGAAGATCGGCTCGGCAAGCGCCCAGAGACCGAAGCCCATCGGAAAGGCAAGCAGCGCCGTGACGCGCAGGCTTGAGCCGATCACGCGCGCGGTATGCGCGCGGTCGCGGCGGGCGAGCGCGGCGGAGACCGCGGGAATGACCGAAGCGGTCAGCGCGATCATCAAAGAGGACGGCAGATTGTAAAGCGTCATGCAGGCGGAATAGTTGCCGTAGAGCGCGCGGCTTTCATCAAGCGTCAGCCCGAGTGCGTTTTGCAGCTGCCCCTGCACGAGCGAGGTGTCGATCAGCGTGATGATGGACACCATCGAGGACGACAGCGTGATGGGAACGGCGATGGCAAGCAGGCGTTTGAGGATCGCGCCGGAGCTGTCGCAAGTCTCGCGCGCCTCGACCGGCGGGCGGTGGCGCAGGTAGTTGACCGCCATGTACACAAGAGAAAGGATCGTGCCGATCGTCACGCCGAGGATCGCGCCGGCGGCGGCGATATAATCGGGATAGCCGGCGCGCAGCAGCCACAGCGCGAGCGCCAGACCGATGATGAGCTTGCACGCCGCCTCAATGATCTGGGAAACGGCGGTGGGGGTCATGTGGAAGCAGCCCTGCGCGTAGCCGCGGAACGCGGACAGGCACCCGACGCAGATGACAGCGGGCGCGAGCGCGCGGATGCCGTACGCGGCGCGGGAGTTGTGGAGAAGTCCGGCAAGGTAGTCGTTGCCCCACCACATGAGGAGAAAGGAAAGGACGCCGAGCGTCAGAAACACCGTGAGCGACACGTGAAATACGCGCCGGGCCTGGGCGTGCCGGCCGAGCGTGTTCGCCTCGGAGACCATTTTCGACAGCGCGACGGGAAGTCCCGCAGTCGAAATGGTGAGAAGCGTGGCGTAAATGTTATAGGCGTTGTTGAAATCCGCTGCGCCGGGTTCGCCGAGAATGTTGAGCAGCGGGATCTTGAACACCGCGCCGATGATCTTGACGATGACGATCCCGGCAGCCAGAACGGCTGCGCCGCCGAGGAAGGATTGCTTCTTTTCCGTTGCCATACACAAAACGACCTTTTTCAGAATTACATGGCTTCCAGGCAGCCGAGGATCAGCGCGGAAAACCGCGGTGCGGAGGCTTCCGCCATCGCATTGACCTCCTCGCCGGAGAGCGGCTGAGGCAAAACGCCGGCGGCCATGTTGGAGCAAAGCGTCACGCCGAGGATCTCGTAGCCGCAGTGCGCGGCAACGATCGCTTCCGGTACGGTGCTCATTCCGACGGCGTCGGCGCCGAGCACGCGCGCCGCGCGGATCTCCGCCGGCGTTTCAAACTGCGGACCGGGGAAGTACATATAGACGCCCTCGCGCAGCGTGAGCCTTTGCGCCTTTGCGACCGAGCGCGCAAGCTGCTGCAGACGCGGCGTATAGACGGCGGTCATATCGGGAAAGCGGACACCGAATTCGGGGAGGTTCGCGCCCCGCAGCGGACCGAAGTCGAAGAGCTTGATGTGGTCGGTGATGAGCATCAGGTCGCCTGCCGAAAAGGCGGTGTTGACCGCGCCGGCGGCGTTGGTGACGATCAGCTTGCCGGCGCCCAGCAGACGCAGCACGCGCACGGCATAGGCGGCATCCTCCATCGAATAGCCCTCATAGCAGTGCATGCGTCCCTGCATGACCGCGACGCGTCTGCCCCTGAGCGTGCCGAACACGAAGCGACCCTTGTGGTCGGGCGCGGTAGAGGGACGAAAGTGCGGGATCGCGCCGTAGTCAACGAAAACGGGAGCTTCCACCATGTCGCCGAGAAAGCCGAGACCGGACCCGAGGATCAGCAGTACTTCGGGAACAAAGCCGTTTAAGCGCCCGCGCAGAAAATCCGCGCTTTCCTGATAGTCTGAAAAGGTGAAATTCATAAAACCTCCCTGCGCGGCTGCGCACGAACCGCTCTTTAAAAATCACGCCGGAAAAAGATCGCAGTAAAACGCGGCAAAGGCGTTGAGATTGGCGCGCCATTTTTCCGGACGCTCGATATACTCCTTGGGATACTTTGCGTTGAATGCGCGGGAAATATCCTGCACGCCGACCATTTTGGTCGAGCCGCCCGCGCCGAGCGAGAGGATGGAGTGCAGCTCCTCCATGATGTAGATGTTATAAAGCCCCTCTGCGCCGGGCTTTGTCCAGCCGACGTTTTCAAAGCTGCCGGACATGTATTTCTGGCGGTAGAGGTAATACGGGGCAAAGTCATGTTTACGCAGCGCGGGGTTGGCATAGTCCAGCATGGCGGAAACTTCCTCCGCGCCGGGGAGCCTGCTGCCCTCGAGCATGATGCGGCTGCCCTTTTTGAGCGAGAGCGTGTGGACGGTGACGTTATCCGCCCCCATGGTCAGCACCTCGTCGAGCGAACGGGCAAAGCCTTCGGGCGTATCCTCGGGCAGTCCCGCGATGAGGTCCATGTTGACGTGCGGGAAGCCCGCGGCGCGGACCTGCTCCATCGCGCAGCGGATATCGTCCGCCTTGTGCCGGCGCCCGATGGCGGCGAGCACACGATCCTCCATCGTCTGGGGATTGATGCTCACGCGCGTGGTGCCGTGCGCGCGCAGGACGGCGAGCTTTTCGGGGTCGATCGTGTCGGGACGCCCCGCCTCGACGGTCAGCTCCGCAAGACCGGCAAAGTCGAAGCTTTCCTCCAGCTTCGTCAGCAGCCGGTCCATCTGAGGCGCCGTGAGCGTCGTGGGCGTGCCGCCGCCCATGTAAAAGGATCTGACGTTCAGCCCCAGCTCGCGCACGAGCTGCCCTGCCGCGGCGATCTCGATGCACAGCGCGTCCAGATAGGGCTCGACCAGGGCAAAGGACTTCTCCACGCTCTGCGCCACAAAGCTGCAGTAGGCGCAGCGCGTCGGGCAGAACGGAATGCCGACATAGAGCGAAATGTCCTTCGGCTCAAGCGCGGCGGCAGCCTTGATGCCGGCATCGGCGCACTCCATGGCAAGGCGGATGCGCTCGGGCGTGACAAAGTAGGTGTCCGCCAATTCGCGCTCGGCGTAAGCTCTTCCGCCTTCCCTGAGCAGGGAAAGCGCGACCTTTGTCGGGCGCACGCCGGTCAGACTGCCCCATGCGGGATGGATATCCAGCAGCTCGCGCGCCGCGCGGAAAAAGCTCAGTCCAAGACAGTGGCGGCGCTGCCCCTCGCGTTCGTACTCCGTGCCGGAGAGAGGACAGGCATGGCTACCGTCGGCGCGCGTTCCGTCGAAGCCGAGCTCCGTGGTGACGCAAACGCTTCCGTTTTCCTCATGCATTCGGACGACCGCCCACCGCGCGTCGCCGGGCTCTACCGTGCCGTAGAGGGGACGCTCGTCGGGAAAGAGCGTCAGAAGGCTCTGCTCCAGGGCATATTTTTCATCATGCCCGATCAGTTGAACTTTCATAAGGGAACCTTTCCGTTACAGAAGATGCTGTACGGCATATTTGAGATAGATGTTGCTGCCGCGCTCGCTTTCCAGCGTGGTCTCGTCCATGTGACCGGGATAGACCCGATAGTCGCCGGGCAGCGCGGCAAGGCGGCGGAGCGATCCGTACATCTTTTCGGTGTTGCCGCCGGGAAAGTCGGTGCGTCCCATGGAGCCGGCAAAAAGCGTGTCGCCGGTAAACAGGCTGTCGCCCACCCTGAGCGTCACGCCGCCCTCGGTGTGTCCCGGGGTGGCGATGACCTCGATGGTAAGTCCGCCGAGCGCGAGCGTGTCGCCGTCGTCGTAGGCGCAAAGATCCGGGATCATTTCGGAGAGCGGATAGGAATAGAAGCCGGTGCCGTTGGCGTCAAGCCTGTGAATATAGACCCTGGCGCCGGGAAAGGCGGTCTTGAGCGCGGGCACGGCAAAGGTGTGGTCGCGGTGTCCGTGGGTGAGGAGAATATAGCGGACGTCCCAGCCGCCCTCTTTGAGCGCGGCGATCAGCATGTCCGCGTCATCACCCGGGTCGATGACGGCGCACTGATTGCGCTGCTCGTCGATCAGAAAGTAACAGTTGGTCTCATAGGAGCTGACAATGCGGTGATAGACTTTCATGGAAAAACCTCCTTACAGGCTGTCGGTGTCCACCACGAGGGTAAACGGACCATCGTTGAGAGAATCGACCTGCATATAGGCGCCGAACTCGCCGGTCTCCACGTGATAGCCCTTCTCGCGGCAGAGCGACACAAATTTCTCGTAGAGCGGAATGGCGACCTCGGGACGGGCGGCGCCCAAAAACTCGGGACGGCGACCCTTCCTGCAGTTGCCGTAAAGCGTGAATTGGGAAATGACGAGGATCTCGCCGCCGACGTCGTCAAGCGAGAGGTTGATCTTGCCGTTCTCGTCGTCAAAGATGCGAAGGGAGCACAGCTTGTCGGCAAGCTTTCTGCACCTGGCTTCGTCGTCGTCCGGCGCAATGCCGAGCAGGATCAGGAAGCCCTGACCGATCCTGCCGCGGATCTCTCCGTCAACGGTGACGGAGGCGTGCTTTACTTTGGTGAGTACTGCGCGCATGGTAAGAAATCCTTTCTTTATCCGGCGGGGCGGTCGACCTTCATCACGCCGCTGATCTGGTGCAGCTTGCGCATGACGGAGGCGAGGTGCTCCGCGTCGGAAACATAGATGATGAGATGCACCACGGCAAAGCCGTCCGTCGTCGTGGTGGCATTGAGCGTGGCGACGCGCGTCTGCGTGGTGGACAGGGCCGTGGAAATATCCAGCACCAGATTGAGCCGGTCCTTGGCGTAAATATCGAGCGAGGTCTGGTAGGTCTCCCTGACGTCGCTGCCCCAGCTGACTTTGATCCAGCGGCCGTATTCCTCCGGCTTTCTGCGCGAGGGCGCGGCGTTGGGACAGTCGCAGCGGTGGACGCTCACGCCGTAGCCGCGGGTGATATAGCCGATGATTTTGTCGCCGGGGACGGGGGTACAGCATTTGGAGAATTTGACAAGGCAGTTGGACAGCCCCTCGACCACGATGCCCTGCTCGCTGTGCGAGCGCTTGGGGACGGCGGGGCGCGTCTTGCCGGGGTCGTCCGCAAGGGGGACGGTGGCGTCCTTTTCCGCCTGATGCTGTCTGGCAAGGCGGTCGATCTCGCCCTGAATGCGGTTGACCGCCTTCTGCGCGGAGAAGCCGCCGTAGCCGATGGCGGCGTAGAGATCGTCCATCGTGTTGTACGGGACCTTGCGCAGAAGCGTCGTCTCCAGTTCGGTCCCGATCACTTCGCTCAGGGGAATGCGGAGATGCTTGAGCTCGGCTTCAAAGGAAAGGCGGCCGTTGATGATGTTCTCCTCGCGCTTTTCCTTTTTGAACCATTGGCGGATCTTGCCGCGCGCCTCGCTCGACTGGGCGATCTTGAGCCAGTCGCGGCTGGGACCGTGGGCGTTTTTCGCGGTCATGATCTCGACCACGTCGCCGTTTTGCAGCTTGTAATCCAGCGGCACGATGCGGCTGTTGACCTTGGCGCCGACCATGTTGTTGCCGACGGCGGAGTGCACGGAATAGGCAAAGTCAATGGGCGTTGCGCCGGCAGGAAGATTCGTCAGGTCGCCCTTGGGGGAAAACACAAAGACCTCGTCGGCAAACATATCCACCTTGAGCGTGTGGACGAACTCCTCCGCGTCGGTGTTTTCCTGATTTTCCAGCAGGCGGCGCACCCATTCGTAATTCTGCTCGTTGGCGGTGCCGGAAATGCCCTGCTTATACTTCCAGTGCGCGGCAATGCCGTACTCGGCGATATCGTGCATTTCCTGCGTGCGGATCTGCACCTCAAAGGGAATGCCGTCGGCGCCGATGACGGTGGTGTGCAGCGACTGGTACATGTTGGGCTTTGGCGTGCCGATATAGTCCTTGAAGCGGCCGAGCACCGGACGGTAGAGGTCGTGGATGATCCCGAGCACGTTGTAGCAATCCACCACCGTGTCGACAATGACGCGGAAGGCGAATTTGTCGAGGACCTCCTCTATCGACAGGTTCTGCGCGCACATTTTGCGGTAGATGCTGTACGGATGCTTGATGCGGCCGTATACCTTGCGGAAGGAAACGTTCATCTCGATCAGGCGGGACTCGATCTGCCCGCGGACGCGCTCCATAAACGCCGTGTACTGTTCGCGGTTGGCGTCGAGCCAGCCGGTGATCTCGTTATAGGAGGGCGGGTCGAGATACTTGAGCGACAGATCCTCCAGCTCCCACTTCAGCCGCTGCATGCCGAGGCGGTGCGCGATGGGCGCGTAGATCTCCATCGTTTCAAGGGATTTTTGCCGCTGCTTTTCCGCCGTCTGATATTCCATCGTACGCATATTGTGCGTGCGGTCGGCGATCTTGATGAGAATGACGCGGATGTCCTTGACCATGGCCATGAGCATTTTGCGCAGATTCTCCATCTGCTCTTCCTCTTTGGTCGTATAGTGCGTGCGCGTCAGCTTGGAAACACCCTCGACCAGGTCGGCAACGGTGGGGGAGAACTCCTTGGCAATATCATCGTATGTGGCGCTGGTATCCTCAATGCAGTCATGCAGGAGCGCGGCGACGATGGACTCCGAATCGAGATGCAGCTCTTCGGCGACGATCTGCGCGACGGCAAGGGGATGCGTGATGAACGGGGAGCCGTCCTTGCGTTTTTGCCCGCTGTGAAGGGAGGAGGCATAGCAGAAGGCTTTTTCGATCTGCGGGAAATCCGCGCCGGGGTTATAGTCCCTGATGGTTTGCATCAGGCGGTCAAACTGTTCCTGAACCGTCATGTGCCCGCCTCCTTTACGAGAGAATATCGCGCAGTGCGCGAAGGTAAGCGCTGTCGTCCAGCGCAACTTTTTTGCCGTCGGACTGGATGCGCAGCGAAAGGATACCGTCCGTGCGCGAAAGCTGCAAAAGCCCGCGCTCGGCAAAAACGTACAGGCAGAGCACGGTGCGCAAAAAGCTCTCCGCGCCGGCGACCTCTGCGCTCAGACGGCGCAGCAGGGGAAGCTCCGGCTCGCAAAGACCCTGCGCTCCGCTCTCCCGCTCGAGCGTATGCCATAGGCGGACGAACTGCTCGCGCGAGGGTATCAGCCGCGCGGCGTCGCGGGGAGAAACCGTGCCGCCGCCGATGAGCGCGGCGCACAGCTGCAGACAGTCCGCTTCGCGGCTGCTGGGGTCGAGCGAGGGACGAAGATCGATCAGCTGAAGCTGTACCGAGCGCGTGCCGCGGAATTCGTTGATCTGAAGATAGAACGCGGCGTCAACGCGCATGCCGGCGCGGAGCCCCAGCTCCCCGGCGGTGGTGGAAAAGAAAATGCCGTCAAAAAACATGCGTCCCTTCTGAAGGCGCACCTTAAGATGCTTGTTCTGTCCCACGCTTTGCAGGCTCTCCAGCATTGCGCCGCGCAGACAGAACACAGGGCGGTTGTTGCCCGCGCCATACGGCTCGAGATGGGAAAGATCCTCCACCTCCTCCAGCGTGACGAGCGCGGGACGGGTGATGCTGACGTCAATATCCAGGCTGGAGACGGGAACCTCCCTGCCCATGTGGGCGCGGACGTATTGGTTCATTTTTTTGCGGAAAGCGGGGATGTTTTCCTCCTGGATGGTAAAGCCGGCGGCAAGCTCGTGACCGCCGAAGCCGACCAGCAGGTCGCTGCACGCCTCCAGCGCGGAGAAAAGGTTAAACCCGCCGTAGCTGCGGCAGGAGCCCTTGCCCATGCCGTCGGCAAGATGGATCATAAAGCTGGGACAGGAGAACTTTTCACTCAGGCGGGAGGCAACGATGCCCACAACGCCCTGGTGCCATTCCTCGCTCGAGAGGACCAGCGCGTTGCGCTGGTCGGGAGGCAGAAGCTCCATTTGCTCGATCGCGCGGGCAAAAATGTCCTGTTCGACCGCCTGACGCTCACGGTTGAGCTCACACAGCTCGTGGGCAAGCCGCTCCGCCTCGGCGGCGTCGCCGGTGAGCAGAAGCTCGGCGGCAAGCTCGGCGCGGCCCATGCGTCCGGCGGCGTTGATGCGCGGCGCGAGAACGAAGCCGATCTGAATGGAGGTGATCGGCTTTCCGGAAAGACCCGCTTCGCGCAGCAGCGCGTGCAGACCGATAAAATCGCTGTGGTCAAGAGCGTCCAGCCCGCATTGTACGATGGTGCGGTTTTCTCCCTCCATGCGCATGACGTCGGCAATGGTGCCGATGGCGGCAAGCGTGCAGTAACGCGAGAAGAGAGCGTCCTCACGCCCGTCGCCGCCGAGGGCGAGAACGAGCTTGAGCGCGACGCCAACGCCCGCAAGGTGCTTGAACGGATAGCCGCAGTCCGGGCGGTGCGGGTCGACGACGGCGACGGCGTCCGGCAGCGCTTCCTTGCACTCGTGATGGTCGGTGATGACAAGATCGACGCCCAGGCTCCTGGCAAAGGCGGTCTCCTCCACGCCGGTGATGCCGCAGTCGACCGTGATGATCAGCGTCACGCCGCTTTCCGCAAGCGCGCGGATCGCGTCACAGCCGAGACCGTACCCCTCCTCGATGCGGCGGGGAATGTGCATCGTGACGCTTGCGCCGCGAAAGCGAAGATAGTCGGTCAAAAGACAGGTGGAGGTGATGCCGTCCACGTCATAGTCGCCGAACACGGCAAGCTTTTCACCGTCGCAGAGCGCGCGGTTGATGCGCTCGACCGCCTTGTCCATGTCCTTCATCAAAAGGGGAGAGTGGGCAAGCTTATGCTCGCATGCCAGGGCTTCGGCGGCCTGCTCCGCCGTTTCTGCGCCGCGCGAGACCAGCACAGAAGAGACCAGATAAGGGTAGCCCGCGTCCATCAATGCTTCCACTCTGTCTTCCGGGAGTTCCGGTATTTTCCAACGCTCATACTTCACGGGCCACTCACCTTCTTTCTCCGGGCAATACTGCCTCAGTATATTTTTTCAATCTTATATTTTACCAAAAGAGAGGAAAAAGGTAAAGGGAAAAGCGCGAAAAAGTCAACAAAAATTGACGGGAGCAAGGGTTCTGTGATATAGTAGCGGACAGGAAAAGAAGGGAGAGGCAAATATGCGAAGGATGAAGCGGAGGCTTGTCCTCCTTTTGCTGCTTGCGGCGCTGCTCGCCTGCGTGCCGGTCAGCGCGGCGGGCGGGAGCTATACGGACGTGCCGAAATCGCATTGGGCGTACGGCAGCATTCGGTCGGCGACGCAAAGGGGGCTGCTGCAGGGCGTCGGCGGAAACCGGTTCGGATTAAAGAAGGACATGTCGCGCGCGGCCTATGCTGCGGCGCTGTGCCGACTGATGGGCTGGCAAACCGTCACGCCGGCGGAGGGCAGCTTCTCAGACAACCAGAACGCGAAGGCGTGGTATTACAGCGCGATCGAAACCGCATATGCCAACGGTGTGCTCACAAAGCAGAGCGCGTTTTGCCGTCCGACAGACGCGATCAGCCGTGAGGAAATGGCAGTGATGACGGTGCGCGCGCTGGGCTATACGGCGCTGTCGGGGCTCGTGCAGGAGAGCTGCCCGTTTTCCGACATTTCGACCAACCGCGGGTATGTGACGCTTGCGTATCAGATGGGGCTCGTGACGGGGATCGACGCATTTTCCTTTGCGCCGCAGCGCAAGCTCACGCGCGAGGAGGCGGCGGTCGTGCTCATGCGCGTGTACGAGCGCAAGAGCGCCGCGATCGGACAGCTTTTCACCGAGGCGCCGGCGAGCGCCGTGCGGGTGGAGAGCATGACCGGAACGAGCGGCGGCGTGCCGCTGAGCCCGCGTGCGCCGCTGGAAGCGGTTTATGCCGCCGCCGTCGGGGCGAACGGCGGCGCGGTCGTGCTGCACGCAACGCCGCTGCGCCAGACCGTGCAGAACGGCAAAGCCGGCGCAGGGGAGGAGATCCCGAAGACCGAGGTGGTAGAGCTGATCGAAAAAGGCGCACAGGTGTACCGCTCCGCGCGCTATCAAAGCTCGTATCTTCTCTATAAGGACGGAGGGAAAACAAAAGTCGTCTGGTATGAGAGCGATGCGGACCTTGCCGAAAAGGTCATGCTTTGCAGATTGCTCGGCGTGAAAACAGTGTATATCGAAAAGTGAAGCAAAGCGCATCAGAACGCGAAAAAGGGAGTTCCCGTTCGGGAGCTCCCTTTTAAAATATCGTCGCATTTACAGGTATTTCTGCATACCGTCGGTCGCAAGACTGGGGTCGCCGCTGACGGAGGCGGTGAACTTCACGCCGTGCGTATTGCTGAACCTGTCCAGCCAGGCGAGGAAGTTTTCGGCGTCCTGATTAGGCTCGCCGCCCACGATTTTGAAAAGATTGTCGATAAAAATGTGGGATGTATCATAATTGCCGGCATACAGACCGCTGATAAAGCCGCGCAGAGCTTCATAGGAAGAGATCTGGTACTCTCCGGCAGAAATCAAACGAACGTGATAATGGATGTCAAAGGTCATGGTGTCTTTTGCCTCGATGCAAACGACGCTGCCGCTCTCCGTTGCTGCCGCAGCATTGATCATTTCGATCAGCTTCTTGGTTTTGCCGGTGCCCTTTTCACCCATGATAAGCCTAACCATAAGAAATCACTCCTCTCAAATACTCCCGCTGATCCAGCGGACTGGTTTCTTGCTATCAGCATAGCACAGCTTTCGTTTTTTGGCAATGCCGAAAGAAAATTTTAAAATTTGTTCAAATTGCCGCAAAATCAGTGCGCCAGCCGGCTGCGCAGCTCCCTGCCGAGCTCCTCGTAGCCGGGCTTGCCGAGCAGTGCGAACATGTTCTTTTTATACGCCTCCACGCCGGGCTGGTCAAACGGATTGACGCCGAGAAGATATCCGGACAGACCGCAGGCATACTCGAAGAAATAGATGAGCTGACCCATCGTGCGCGCGTTGTTTTCGCCGAGATCGAGAATGATGTTGGGGACGCCGCCCTCGACGTGGGCAAGAAGCGTGCCGTCCATCGCCTGACGGTTGATATAGTCCATCGTCCTGCCGGCAAGGAAGTTGAGTCCGTCGCCGTTGAGCGCGTCGTGCGGAACGATCTGGGAACGTTTGCCCGGCGCAAAGCGGACGACCGTCTCGAGCAGATGGCGCTCCCCCTGCTGGATATACTGTCCCATGGAGTGCAGGTCGGCGGTAAAATCGACGCTGGCGGGGAAGAGACCGAGGTTGTCCTTGCCCTCGCTCTCGCCGTAAAGCTGTTTCCACCACTCCGCCATGAAGCGGAACGCAGGCTCAAAGCAGGCGAGCAGCTCGATTTTTTTCCCGCGATGGTACAGCTCGCTGCGGATCGCGGCATACTGCCACGCCGGATTCGTGAAGTCATTCACGGCGCACCCTTCCATCATTTCCTGCGCGCCGTGCATCAGCTCGTCAAGGTCAATGCCGGCGACGGCGATGGGGAGAAGTCCGACGGCGGTGAGCACGCTGTACCGCCCGCCGACGTCGTCGGGTACGGTGAAGGTCTCATAGCCTTCGGCGTCGGCAAGGGCTTTGAGCGCGCCGCGGGAGCGGTCCGTCGTTGCGTAAATGCGCGCGGCGGCGCCGGCTTTCCCGTATTTCCGCTCCAGCTTTTCGCGGAAGAAGCGGAACGCGACGGCAGGCTCCGTCGTCGTACCGGATTTTGAAATGACGTTGATGGAAAAATCATCGTCGCCGAGCAGCTCCATCACGTCCGCGAGGGCGTCGGAGGAAAGACCGTTGCCGATGAAATAAATGTTGGGCGTGGATTTCTTCCTGAGGTTATAGTTCGGGGAGCAGATGCATTCGATCACGCCGCGCGCGCCGAGATAGGACCCGCCGATGCCGATGACGACGAGCGCCTTCGAGTCGCTTTGGATCTTCTTCGCGGCGGCGAGAATGCGGGCGTACTCCTCGCGGTCATGATCGCGCGGCAGCTTCACCCAGCCGATGAAGTCGTCGCCCTTGCCGCCGCCGTTTTGCAGCCATTGCGCGGCGCGGACAAGACGCGGACGCAGGGCTTCCTCATAGGGAAGCGGAAGGAACGAAGCGGCGTGCGATACATCGATGGATAACATGGAAAATGCCCTCCCGAAGATAATGTTAGCCTTATTTTAGCACAGGCGAAGCAAAAGGACAAGCCGCAACCGCACAAGAAATTGCGACAGCTTCGGCAAAAGGGAACGCTTGCGCAAAGGCGGATTTTGTGGTATGGTAAAGCGCAGAGAGAGGGGGCGGCGCGATGCACGGTCACGACCACGGACATACCCACAGCCATGAGCATACGCAGGCGGTGAGCAATCGCCTTGCCCGCGCGATCGGGCACTTGGAGGCAGTGAAGCATATGGTCGAGGACGGGCGCGACTGCTCTGAGGTCCTGGTGCAGCTGGCAGCGGTGCGCTCCGCGCTCAGCGCGGCCGGACGCATGATCCTGAAGGACCATATCGAGCACTGCATCGTCGATGCGGTGGAGAACGACGACACGGAGGCGATCCGGGAGCTCAACCGCGCGATCGACCAGCTGCTGAAATGAAATGCAAAACGGACAGCGAAGGCTGTCCGTTTTATTGCTTTGTGGACATATTTGACCGGGACTATTACGAAAGCGGCATCAGACCTCGGGAGAAAAAACGCCGTTTTCCGTGACGAGATAGGTGCAGCGGCGGTCGTGCGCCTCGCAGGGGACGCGGTCAACAACGAGCCGCTCACGGCAGACGAGGAAGGTGTGGCACGTAAGATCGTCGAGGAAGCGGTCATAATAGCCGCCGCCCTGCCCGAGGCGGCCGCCCCTGCGGTCAAACGAGACGCAGGGGATGACGGCGAAGCCGATCTCCGCGGCGGAGACGAGCGGGCAGTCTGCCTTCGGCTCCAAAATGCCGTAAGCGCCCTTTTCCAGATCGCCGTAGGAGCGGATCACGCAAAGATCCATCCGGTGACCCTCCCTGCAGCGCGGAACGCAGAGCGTTTTGCCGTCTGCCCAGACGCCGCGCAGCAGCGGCTCGGTGTCGACTTCCAGCTTCGTGCCGACAAAGGCAAGCACGACCCCGGCTTTTTGATAGTCCGGGTGCGCCATCAGGTTGCGGCAGATCGCCTCCGAGGCGAATTGCTGATAGGCGGGGTCCAGGGCGCGTGCCTGCGCGCGCACGGTCTTGCGCAGCTCCTGCTTCTGCTCGGCGAGTTCCATGAAACGAGACCTCCTGCGGTGTTTTCCACAGTATAGTCCGAAAACGATGAAATGGCAAGCGGAAAGAACAGGCGGAAAGAACAGGCGGAAAGAACAGGCGAAGAAAACACTTGCGCCGGAAGGAAAGCTCTGATACAATAGCGCTGCGAGAAGTCAGAACCGAACGGTTTGAGATTGCCGCCCGAACGGGGCGGCTTTTTTTGCAGGAGTACACGCATCTGAACTGGGCGCCGTTTGTGCTGGGCATTGCGCTGGTGGGGCTTGAGGTCGGCTCGATCTATATGTACCGCGTGGGCTGGAACGTCAACAACGGCTATATGATGCAGAGCATCTGCATCATGATCGCGCTGGTTTTCGTGGGGCTGCTGCTCTATCATGAGACGCTGACGCCCAGAAAGATCATCGGTATCATCATCTGCCTGATCGGAGTTGTTTTTATTAACAAATCAGGGCAAAATACTTTTGCGGGAAAGTTGACTTCGGTAAAGGAATTTGTTATTTTGAAGCGGGAAATACGAAAGGCGGCAGCGAAATTCTCGATGCCGCTTTTCTTGCGAAGTATGGAGGTTTATTATGGCAGAAGTATTACTCAAGGGCGCGCAAGCCGCCGGTGCGCTGAGTGAAGCGCTGCGCAGCAAAGCGGAAGAACTCAAGGCGAAGGGCGTGGTTCCCTGTCTTGCGATCCTGCGCGTCGGCGCGCGCGGGGACGACCTCTCCTACGAGCGCGGTGCGATGAAGCGCTGCGAAAAGATCGGCATTGCCGTGCGTCAGGTCGCGCTTCCCGAGGATGTGACGCAGGAGGCGCTGCTGGAGGAGGTCCGCAGGCTCAACGAGGACGCTTCCGTCCACGGCGTGCTGATGTTCCGCCCGCTGCCGAAGCATCTGGACGATGAGGCGGTGCGCGCCGCTCTCGCTCCGGAGAAGGACATGGACGGCATCACCGACGGCTCCATGACCGCCGTTTACGCCGGCACCAAAAACGGCTACGCGCCCTGCACGGCGCAGGCCTGCGTGGAGCTTCTCAAGCACTACAATATCGCCGTCAAGGGCAAGCGCGTGGTCGTCATCGGGCGCAGCCTTGTCATCGGCAAGCCGGTGTCCCTGCTGCTGCTTGCCGAGCACGCCACCGTCACCATCTGCCACAGCCGCAGCGAGAATCTGCCCGAGATCTGCAGGGAAGCGGACATTCTGATCGTCGCCGCCGGCAAAGCCGGCATGATAGGGGCGGAGAGCGTCCGCGCCGGTCAGGTCGTTCTGGATGTCGGCATCCACGCAAACGCAGACGGCACCCTCTGCGGCGATACGCGCTTTGCCGAGGTCGAGCCGGTCGTTTCCGCCATTACGCCGGTACCCGGCGGCGTCGGCGCCGTCACGACGGCGGTGCTTGCAAGCCATGTGATCGAGGCGGCAGAAAAAACCGTACAGTAAAAGCAAGTAAAAAGCATCCGCAAAAGCGGATGCTTTTTTGCTGTGCACAAGCAATGCCGCGCCGTTTACACGGGCGCCTATGCGTTTTTGCGCTTTCTTTTGCGCACATCAAGAAGCTTTAAAACGTTCGAGCCGGCGCCGAGCACTGCTCCTAAAAGCAGCAGCGTCAGCCGTGCGCTGCCGCGAGCAAAGACGGCGGCGATCAGCAGCGCGACAGCAATTGTCCCGACGACGGCCTGTGCGAGCTGCAGAGCGGTCATGACCGGGTGGTGTGCCGGCGGTCGGACGGGATCGTTTGCCACACTCTCGATCTTGTCGGCGGCGGCCTTTGCTCCGCCGCAGCGGCGGAAGCTTTCGGCAATGCGCTGCGCCGCGGCGCGGTAAGATCCGTCGTGCAGTACGGTGTCGACGGCGGCACGGATCGCGGCGCTGTCGCCGCTTTCCAAAAAGACGCCCGCGCCCAGCTCCGCTGCGCGGTTGGCGACGCCGTGCTGCTCGGGGGTCTGCGGAAAGAGAATCAGCGGTACGCCGTAAAAGAGCGCTTCGCCGGCGCTGTTCATGCCGCAGTGCGTCAAAAATGCGTCGCAGACGCTCAGCACCGCCATCTGGTCAACGCGCGGCGCGACCGTGCAGTTTGCGGGGATCTGACCGAGCGCGGCGATGTTCGTCGACTCGCCGGCGGAGAGGATGACGCGGCAGGGGCGGTCGGCGAGCGCGGCAAGGCAGCTGCGGTAAAAATCGGGGTGACGGTTGTCCACCGTGCCGAGCGAAATGTAGACTGTCGGCTGCTCCGATTTTTCAAGCGGCTGCTCCACGCCGCGCAGGATCGGACCGACAAAGGCGTAGTGATCGGAAAAGCTTTCGGCGCAGGGCTGAAACTCCGGCGAGGTGTAGACCACGGTATCGGTGTCGTTGTCGTTCTGAATGATATCCAGCACGCTTTTGACGGCGTAGCCCTTTTCGCGCAGCGGGCGGAGACTTTTGTTGATCTTCGGCAGCGAAAGCAGCATCGCAAAAAGGCTCTTCGGCGACTGCTGCATCACCCTGGCAGATTCCTTGTTAAACGCAAAGGTCGTCGTGGATGAAACGAAGGGGACGCCGAGCTTTCCCGCGATCAGCTTGCCCCAGAATGCCATCGAGTCTGCCACGATCACATCCGGCTGCAGGCGTTTCATATCCGCGAGGATGGCGTCGTCCAGCGCGAGCGTCAGCTCGACGATGAGACGGGTGGAGAAGGCAAGGTCCTTGCCGATGCGTGCACCGTCCTCCTCGCTTAAGGTCATCTGCGGGTCGTAAGCATCGCAGGGGACGAAATGCGCGCCGGTCGATTCGATCTTTGCGCGCATGAGCTCGTAGGAGTAATACCAGACCTCGTGCCCGCGCGCGATCAGCTCGCGCACCACGCCGAGCGTCGGGTTGGTGTGTCCGTGCGCGGGAATGCAGAAAAACGCGATTTTCATGTCTCTTCGCCTCCGAAAATCCCGGCAAACAAGGCGTCAAACTGCCCCTTGGGCGGGATGGCGATGCCGCGCTCGTCGTCGGCAAGGAGAAGGAGCGAGTCGCCGGGCTGAATATGGAACAGCTCGCGCGCTTCCTTCGGAATGACGATCTGTCCCTTGGTGCCGACCGTGACCGTCCACGCGTGTTTTCCTTTCGGTATATTCATGTCATTCACCTCAAAAGTATGATTTGTATAACAAATCATACTTCAAAGCAGGGGAGATGTCAAGACGAAAAAGAAGGCAAGACGAAAAAAACGGCAAAAAAAGGAGACACGCCGCGGCGTGCCTCCTTTGAAGCGAAACGATTATTCGTAGATGGGATACTTCCTGGTCAGAGCGACGACCTCGTTGGCGACGGCTTCCTTGTTGCCCTCGAAATCGCGGGCGACCATGCCCATGAGCTGACCGATCTTGACCATGTCTTCTTCCTTCAGACCGCGGGAGGTAGCAGCGGGCGTACCGACGCGGATGCCGGAGGTGACGAAGGGCTTCTCGGGGTCGTTGGGGATGGCGTTCTTGTTGACGGTGATGAAGCAGTCGTCCAGGCGGTGCTCGATCTCCTTGCCGGTGATGCCGAAGTTGCGGACGTCAACGAGCATGAGATGGTTGTCGGTGCCGCCGGAAACTAGGCGGAAGCCTTCCTTCTTGAGCTGCTCAGCAAGCGCGGCGGCGTTCTTGATGACCTGCTCGCCGTAAGCCTTGAACTCGGGCTTGAGCGCCTCGCCGAGGCAGATGGCCTTGGCGGCGATGATGTGCATGAGCGGACCGCCCTGCGTGCCCGGGAAGATCGCGGAGTCGATCTTCTTGGCAAGGGCGATGGTCTCCATCTCGCCGGTGGCGGGATTCTTCTTGGTGATCTCGTTCTTGCAGAGGATCAGACCGCCGCGCGGACCGCGAAGCGTCTTGTGCGTGGTGGTGGTGACGACATCGGCATAGGGAACGGGGTTCATGTGAACGCCGGCGGCGACAAGACCGGCAATGTGAGCCATGTCGACCATGAGGTAAGCGCCGACGGAATCGGCGATCTCGCGGAACTTGGCAAAATCGATCGCGCGGGGATAGGCGGAGGCGCCGGCAAGGATCATCTTGGGCTTGCACTCCTGCGCGATGCGGTAGATCTCGTCATAATCGAGCATCTCCGTCTCGTCGTTGAGGGAGTAGGGAACCTGATGGAAGTACTGACCGGAAATGTTGACCGGGCTGCCGTGGGAGAGGTGACCGCCGTGAGCGAGGTTAAGACCCATGTAGGTGTCGCCCGGCTGGAGCATCGCCTTGAAGGCGGCAAGGTTCGCGGAAGCGCCGGAGTGCGGCTGGACGTTGGCATGCTCGGCGCCGAAGAGCTTGCAGGCGCGCTGGCGGGCGATCTCCTCCGTCTCATCGACGCAGTAGCAGCCGCCGTAGTAACGCTTGCCGGGATAGCCCTCGGCATACTTGTTGGTCAGGCAGGTGCCCATGGCCAGCATGACGGCGGGAGAGACGATGTTTTCGGAAGCGATCAATTCAATGTTGCGCTGCTGGCGCTCATATTCCTTCTTTACGGTTGCGCCTACTTCGGGGTCGTACTGAGCAAGGAAGTCCATGGTTTCGGTGATCATTTTGCGGTTTCCTCCTTAAAAAATCGTGATTATATTAAATTCTCATACGGTTTTCCGACTTGCACTATTCCGAGAATAGCAAAAAAACAGGGTGCTGTCAAGGCGAAGAGAAGGAGGAAGGAAGGTTTCGTTCAAAGCAAAAGGAAGACGGCAGAATTCTTTTCTTTGTTAAGCTGTTTTGCGCCGCGTGCCGGTTGACACGGCGGCGCGGCTTTGCTATTCTAAAAAAAGCAGCGATAAAACCGCTGCGCTTTGGCATAGTAGGAAACCATGTGTTCATGCCGCAAGGCCGAAAGTGCCGGTGAGACGGGAAGTTGCTCGCCGGACGAAAAACCGGAAGGGTTTGCAGTGTGGTTTCCGCATTCCGCTGCCACAAAGGAAGAGAAACAAACCTCTCTCTGCGTGGCTCAACACCGCCTGAGAGAGGGATTCCTGTCCCCTTTTTCGGCTGTGTTATCTCCTGCGCCGCGCCGCAGAAAACAACAGAAAGAGGGTTTTGTTATGACACAGGAAACGATGACGCTGGGGTATATCTCCATCGCGGTCAGCGCGCTTGCGCTGCTGCTCATGGTGGTGATCCCGGCGAGCAAAGAACGGCTTACGGTGCGAAAGCTCGTAATGATCGCCATGCTCACGGCGGTCTATGTCGTTTTGTGCCTGGTGGGCACGATCCGCCTCTGGTGGATGAACATTTCGGTGGCGTCGCTGCCGCTGATCATCTCCGCAATGCTTTTCGGTCCGCTCGGCGGACTGCTCGTCGGTCTTTTGGGAAGCTTTCTGGAACAGCTTCTCACCTACGGCCTGATGGCGACGACCGTGCTGTGGCTGGTTCCGAACACGGTGCGCGGGCTGCTGCTGGGGCTTTACATGAAGAAAAAGGGCTATCACCTCAGCCGCGTGCAGCTCGTCGGCGCGATCACCGCCGCGGCGCTGGTCGTCACGGCGCTCAACACCGTGGTGATGTATCTTGACAGTGTGATCCAGGGCTATTATTCCTACGCCTATGTGTTCGGCGGACTGACCCTGCGCGTGATCTCGGGCATTGCCACCGCGGTCATCATGTCCTTTGTCGCGCCGCCGGTCGTGAAGCTTTTGGAACGCACGATGGCACAGGTTAAAAAATAACGCGCACAAGGAAAAAACGCAGCGGAAACTTGTTTTGTCCGAAAAAGTGTGATACGATAAAAAGAAAAATCCATTGGACTTGATGAAATTCACGGTATGGTATCTTGCAGATTCGGGAAAAGCAGATGCAGCGAAGCGAACGGACAACAAAATGCGACGAAATAGGAGGCAGGACCTATGTACGAAAGCAAAATGAAATCGGAGGAAACCGACCATCTGTTCCAGGCAGTTCTTTCCTTGCGGGACGTCGAGGAATGCTACCGCTTTTTTGATGATTTGTGCACCATCGGCGAGATCCGGGCAATGTCGCAGCGGCTGGAAGTGGCAAAAATGCTGCGCGAAGGGAAGACCTTTTCCCAGATCTCGGCGGCTACGGGCGTTTCTTCGGCAACGATCACGCGCGTGAACAAGTGCCTCTCCTACGGCTCCAACGGATATAAGACCGTGCTGGAGCGCTGCGAAAAAGAGTAAAAAGCGATTCAAGAGACAGCTTTTGGCGAAATGCCGAAGCTGTCTTTTGCCGCGCCCAGGCGCAGGAACGAAGCAAGCAGGTCATTTCGGAGAAATGACCTGCTTGCTTTGTTCGCTTTGCTCGTGGGTTTATTTATGCCTGCCGCCCGGTGAAACTGTTTTGCGGGCGGCTGATTTCGTCATAACAGAGGGGACAACCGATCAGATGTCGAGAATGGGCGCGTTGGCATTCTGCCGGGCAACAAACGCCCTGACCAGTTCGATCGCCTCTGCGGGAGAGACCTTGACCTGCTCGCCGGACTTCATGTTCTTCACGCTCACGACGCCGTCTTTGATCTCGTCGTCGCCGAGGAAGAGAACGAACGGAACGCCGAGCCTGTCCGCGTAATTCATCCTGGCCTTGAACTTCTTCGGCTCGGTGTAAAGCTGCGTGCGCAGACCGGCAGCGCGGAGCTGCGTGGCAAGCGCGACTGCGGAGGAAATATCCTCGGTCATCGGGAGGATCAGCGCGTCCGCCGGAGCGGTGGGCACGTCGGGGTTGAGCATGCCCTGCTCGCCGAGAACATAGAAAAGGCGGGTAAGACCGATGGAGATGCCGACGCCCGGGAGCTGCTTGGAGGTGTAGTACTCGGCAAGGTTATCGTAGCGTCCGCCGGAGCAGACAGAACCGATCTCGGGGTGGTCGAGCAGCGTCGTCTCGTACACGGTGCCGGTGTAGTAATCGAGACCGCGGGCAATGGTGAGGTCAACGGCAAAATTCTCCTCGGGTACGCCGAAGCCGCCCAAATACCTGACCACGGTGCTCAGCTCGTTCAAGCCCTCGTCAAACAGCTCGTTTTTGCCGCGGTACTGCTCCAGTGCGGCAAGAACCTCCGCGTTCGTGCCGCGAATGGCGATGAACCGGAGCACCTCGCCGGCGGCTTCGTCGCTGATGGCATAGTCATCGACCAGGATCGCGCGGACCATATCCGCGCCGATCTTTTCGATCTTGTCCACGGTACGCATGATGTCGCCGGATTTTTCGCTCAGCCCCAGAATGGCATAGAAGCCGTTGAGGATCTTGCGATTGTTGATGCGGATCTGGAATCGCTTGAGACCCAGACGGGAGAAAAGCGTATAGATGATGGCGGGGATCTCGGCGTCGTTGGCAATATCGAGGGACTCGTCGCCGATCACGTCGATATCTGCCTGATAGAATTCACGGAAGCGACCGCGCTGCGCGCGCTCGCCGCGGTAGACCTTGCCGACCTGGAAACGGCGGAAGGGGAAGGAAAGTTCGGAATAATGCAGCGCAACGTACTTGGCAAGAGGCACGGTAAGGTCGAAGCGCAGGCTCAGGTCAGAGTCGCCCTTCGTAAAGCGGTAGATCTGCTTTTCCGTTTCGCCGCCGCCCTTGGCAAGCAGGATCTCAGACGCCTCGATGATCGGGGTGTCCAGCGCGGTGAAGCCGTAGAGCGCATAGACGGAGCGAATGGTCTCCATAATGCGGTCCATCTGCATCTGCTGCTGCGGCAGCAGCTCCATGAAGCCGGATAAAGTACGGGGTTTGATTCTTTCCATAGTGAACCTTCCTTTCCAAATAAGTACGGTTGCGTGCTGCGCGGAAAAAGATACCCCTATTTTACCGCTTTGTCCCGAAAAGTCAAGGCGCGCGGCATAAAACGGAGGGGCGCTTCCGCATCAGCGCTCATAGCCGCGCAGGAACTGCTTTGTGCGCTCCTGCTGCGGGCTGCCGAACACGTTCTCGGGCGCGCCCTGCTCGACGATCACGCCGCCGTCCATGAAGATGACGCGGTCGGAAACGGCGCGGGCAAAGGGCATCTCGTGGGTGACGATGACCATGGTCATGTCCTCCTCGGCAAGCTGCTTGATGACCTTGAGCACCTCTCCGGTCAGCTCGGGGTCAAGCGCGGAGGTCGGCTCGTCAAAAAAGAGGATCTCGGGCTTCATCGCAAGGGCGCGCGCGATGGCGACGCGCTGCTGCTGTCCGCCGGAGAGCTGGCAGGGGTAGGCGTCCGCCTTGTCGGCAAGACCCATCTTGCGCAGAAGCTCTGCCGCCGTCTCCCGTACCTCCTCTCTGTCGCGCTTTTGCACGTGGATGGGGGCGTCCGTCACGTTTTTGAGCACGGTGCGGTGCGGGAAGAGGTTGAACTGCTGGAACACCAGCCCGTAGTACTGCTTGATCCGGCGCAGCTCCGCGTGGGAGACGTAATTCGCATTGCCGTACTCGTCCGTCGTGACGGCGGAGGTGCCCATATAGCGGATGCTGCCGGAGTCGACGGTCTCAAGGAATGTCGCACAGCGCAGCAGCGTCGATTTGCCGCTGCCGGAGGGGCCGATGACGGACACGACCTCGCCGGCGTCCACGCTCATGCTGATATCGCGCAGGACGTTCAGCCTGCCGAAGGATTTGCGGATGTTGTTCATTTCGAGTATCACGGCGCAGCCTCCTCACTGATAGTAGTCAAGCAGCTTCTCCGCCCTGCCCATTCCAAAGTCGACAACGGCGTTGAAGACAAAGTAGAACACGCCTGCCACCACGAACGGCAGAAAGCTCGTCTGGGAATTGGCGATCTGTTTGCCGATGGTAAACATCTCCTGATAGGAGACCGTAAACGCCATGGAGGTGTCCTTGACGAGCGTGATGACTTCGTTCGTGACGCTCGGCAGAATGCGTTTGACGACCTGCGGCAGAATGATTTTGAAAAAGGTCTGCATCTTCGTGTAGCCCAAAACCTCGGCAGCCTCATACTGTCCGACGGGCATCGAATCGATGCCGCCGCGGTAGATCTCCGCGAAATAGGCGGCATAGTTGATGGAAAACGCGATCACGACCGGGATCAGCTTGTTGCGAGCGACAGATATGCTGATAAAGTCCAGAGACTTGGTGATGTAGTACGGTCCGTAGGTGACTGCCAGCAGCTGCAGCATCAGGGGCGTGCCGCGCAAAACAGCAATGAAGAAGCGAACGGCATTGGAGATCAGCTTATTTTTGCTCCTGCGCAGAAACGCAACGACCATGCCCAGCGGCAGGGAAAACAGCAGGGTCAGAAAAAAGATGGCGCAGGTCTTGCCGAACCCCTCGCTCATTTTGAGTATCATTGTCCACAGTGTCATAGAAAAACCTCTCTTTGTTTCGCTTTGCGGCCGCCGGCGCAGAGGAAATCCCGGAAGCGTTTTGCCGCTTCCGGGGTTTCATAGATCCGGTTATTGCCGCAGGCAGCGCATCATCAGTTCAGGAAGAGCAGATTGTTTACGATGTCGGGGTATTTTTCAGCGATCTCGGCATAGGTGCCGTCCGCGACCAGCTCTGCAACAGCGCCCTCAATGGCGGCGCACAGTTCGGCGTCACCGGAACGGAACGCGATGCCGTACTGCTCGGCGCCGAGATTTTCGTTCAGAATGACAAAGCCGTCATTCTCTGCGGCGTAGCTGGTGGCAACCGGCAGGTCAACGAACACGGCGTCCACGGCGCCGCCGTCCAGCTCCGTGAAGCACTTGAGGAAGCTGTCGCAGGTGACGACGCTGTTAAAGGTCGCCGCGAGATCGGACAGGTCTCCGTTCAGCAGCGCTTCGCCGGAGGTGCCGAGCTGAACCGCCACGTCCTTACCGGCGAGATCCGCCGAGGAAGTGAAACCACTGCCGTCCTTCACCAGCAGGACCTGGGTGTTGTCGTAATACGGTGCGGAAAGGACGTAGCCGCTTTCCTTCATGCTGTCCAGGATCGTCATGCCGGACCAGATGCAGTCGCACTCACCGGCGTCCAGCTGAACCAGCTTGTCATCCCAGTTTACGCCGAAAACCTCAAGATTCCAGCCCAGCTTTTCACAGGCGGCGCGGCAGATCTCCACGTCGAAGCCGCTGTAGTCGCCGTTGGCGTCCAGATAGCTGAAGGGCGGATACTCCGGGTCAATGCCCATGATAAAGGTGGTGGTTTCTTCCTGCTGCGCGGAAGCGTCGGGGTCTTCCTTGCCGCTGCTGCCGCAGGCAGCAAGGGAAAGGACCAGGATCAGTGCGAGAATAAGAGACAGTGCTTTTTTCATTGTGTTTCCTCCAAAGCAAGGGCGGGTGCCTGTTCGTTATTGTGTTGTCACTTTACCACGATATTATGATAATGTAAAGAAGCAAAATAAACAAATATATGGTCCGAAGGGGCGGTGCTTTTGTCGATAAGTGGCAAGGAGGGAGGAAAAAAGCGGTCGCTTTTGCGTGCTAATACGATTCCGCGATAGCACATTATGAACATAAAGCACAAAGACTTAACAAATTTTCTATGATTTTTGTTGATTTTTACAAGAACGTATGATAAACTACGCTTGCAATTATGGTGGGAGGAGCATCCGTGTGTATTTATGGATGAGCTCCCGCATATTTGATGAACAGAGGCTTTTGGCAGGGAGAAGCACCGTTTGCCCAAACGGTGAGCCGGAAGCTCTGTTCGCCCTTTGCCGCAGCAAGTCCCCCAAAACACCTATTTTTAAGGAGAGAGAGGTATTTTCAAAATGGCAAAAGAAAAGCAAGTAAGAGCTCCCAGCATGATCGAGGCGTTGATCCCCATCATCGTGATGATGGGCCTGATGATCTACTGCCTGAATGTCGATAAGTTCTATGTTGATGCACATATGCCGCTGGTCGTTTCCATCGCGGTCGCCGCGATCGTCGGCTGTGTCTGCGGACACAAGTTCTCCGACATTCTCGCCGGTATGGTCGAGCGTCTGAGCGCATCCCTCGAAGCGATCCTGATCCTCTGCACGGTCGGTTTCCTGGTATCCTCCTTCATGGCTGCCGGCACCATCCCCACTCTGGTTTACTACGGTCTGAAGCTCCTGAGCCCGAAGGCATTCCTTCCCGTCGGCTGCATTATGTGCGCCATCGTCGGTCTCGCCTGCGGCTCCTCCTGGACCGCCACCGCGACCATCGGCCTTGCCTTCGTCGGTATCGGCGCAGGTCTCGGTATGAATCCCGCCATCACTGCCGGTATGATCATCTCCGGTGCTTATGTCGGCGATAAGTTCTCCCCGCTGTCCGACACCACCAACCTCGCCGCCGGCGTTTCCAACACCGGTCTTTTCGATCACGTCACCGCCATGGTCTCCACCACCGGCCCGACCTTCCTGATCGCTCTGGTGCTTTACACCATCCTCGGTCTGAATGTTGATGCTTCCAACTATGATCCCGCCGTCGCTCAGGGTATCTGCGACGCTTTCGCCGGCAGCTTCAACATCACCCCGCTGGTCCTCGTTCCGCTGCTGGTCGTTATTCTGATGTGCGTTCTGCGTGTGCCCGGACTTGTCGGCATCGCCGTTTCCGTTGTCACCGCGATCGTGTTCTCTCTGATCTTCCAGATGGACTATGTCTGGACGGACGGTCACACCATCGGCAATGTCTTCGATCTGCTCCACTTCGGTCTCTACACCGTCGAGACCGGAAACGAAGTCGTTGACTCCATCCTCGGCAAGGCCGGCGGTATGGACGGCACCATGTGGACCATCAACCTCGTTCTTCTCGCCGTTGCCTACGGCGGCGCTCTCGAACGCTGCGGCTCCATTGAACGCATCTTCGGCGGTCTGAAGCACAAGCTCAACAGCGTCGGCTCCCTGGTCATTGCCACCATGGTCACCTCCATCTTCTGCGATGCCACCATGTGCGACCAGTTCCTCGGCATCGGTGTTCCCGCTCCTCTGTACGTTGACAAGTATGATGAGCTCGGTCTCGGCCGCAACATGCTCTCCCGTACCCTCGAGGATGCCGGTACTCTTTGGTCCCCGATGTTCCCGTGGACCGGCTGCGGTGCCTATCAGATGGGCATTCTCGGCATGAGCCCGTTCACTTACTTCCCGTTCGCATTTGTCAACCTGCTCAACCCGATCTATGCTGCCATCACCGCTTGCCTCGGCCGCAACATCTTCTGGGCTGACGGTTCCTACACCAACCTCTTCGGCAAGACCAAGGCCGGCAAGCCCGCCGGCGCCCCCGAAGAGGCGCATGCCTATGCCGTCAAGCAGCTTGAAGAGCGTCGTGCTGCCGGCAAGGCTGCCAAGGTCGGCTAATTGCTGATTTGATCTCTACGTTTACTTAGAAGGGAACTGCAACGTGAAACAAGTGCTGCCATGGGAGTCCGTTCCGGGCCCGATCTATCATGACTGCCCGGCAAAACCGCGGGCAAAATGGGTTCAGCCAGGCGGCTGGATCCTTGTCGTGTTGCTGCTGGTCGGCGGTTTGACCACCAGATTTAAAATCGCGCTCGTGTTTGCGGTCTTGTACACGGTCACGCTTCTGACGAAGCGCGATAACGTTGTGACAAAGCGCGGACTGGAAATCTTCTTTGATATGCAGATCACCACCCAGTATTATTTCTGGCCGTGGGAGGAAATGTTTTCCGTTACGCATGAAGAGGATTATCGGACGCCCGACATTGTGACGCTGTATTTCACGAAGGACGACCGCACGAAGAAGCTGTTCTTCCCCAGGAAGGATAAGGATGCAATTTTGGCGCTTGCCAAACAGCAGAATCCGGCGATCCGAATTTACGATGCGGCGGACACCAAAGCCAAGGCGGAAGCAGCCCAAAAAAGAAAACGGGAAGAGAAAGCGGCGCGCAAGCGCAATAAGCAGTAAAAAACAGTAAAGAAAAAGAATAAGAAAAACAGCCTCCGGAAGTGATATGCTCCCCCTGTAGAAGACAAAGAATTAGAAAAGTCTTCTATAGGGGGAG
>SAMEA3663296__coassemble_131_pt1 | contig 41383 bp, 39 predicted proteins | sample SAMEA3663296__metabat2_low_PE_021 | metagenome-assembled genome bin SAMEA3663296 (sample SAMEA3663296) | pig gut metagenome | biome: pig gut; feature: pig-associated habitat; material: faeces | place: China | collected 2013
ACATCGCCAAGGCCAAGGTCATCTATGACTTCCTGGATTCCTCCAAGATGTTCAAGGGCACGGTCGAGCCCGAGTTCCGCTCCCTCATGAACATCCCGTTCGTCACCGAGTCTGCCGAGCTCGACGCCGAAGTCGTCGCCGCTACCAAGGCTGCCGGTTACGACAACCTCAAGGGTCACAAGTCCGTCGGCGGTCTGCGTGCTTCCGTTTATAACGCCATGCCCAAGGAAGGCGCCGAAGCCCTCGTCGACTTCCTCAGGAAGTTCGAAGCTGAACACAAGTAAGATAACCTGAAAAGGGGGATCGTATCCCCCTTTTCGTCTCGCAGCGTTTGCGCCGCGCACGGCGCAAAGACTCGGAAATTGTTTCAGAGGACGGCGTGTCCGTCCGCAGAAACGCTTTTTCAGCGCGCGAAGCGGTGAGCGGCAGCGCTGAAGCCAAACTCGAAAAGCAGCCCGCTGTTTTTCGAAATAACTTTTAAGGAGATTAATATCATGCGTATTCTCGTTACTGACGGTATGGATAAGGGCGCGATCGAGCAGGTTCGCGCCATGGGTCATGAGGTCGTTGAGCAGTTTTATGAGCCCGAAGAGCTCGGCAAGGCTCTGCGTGACTTCGACGTAGCCATCATCCGCTCCAAGACCAAGCTCCGCAAGGCTCAGATCGACGAAGCCAAGGGCAGCAAGTTCAAGTGCGTCATTCGTGCCGGCGTGGGTCTGGACAACATCGACGTCGCTTATGCCAAGGAAAACGGCATTGAGGTCAAGAACACCCCGAAATCCCCGTCCGAGTCCGTTGCCGAGCTCGCCATGGCGCACATGTTCGCCTGCGCACGCAGCATCTCCATCGCCGGCGCCACCATGCGCGAAGGCAAGTGGGAGAAGAAGGCTTACTCCAAGGGCGTGGAGCTCAGCGGCAAGACCCTCGGTATCGTCGGCTTCGGCCGCATCGGTCAGAAGCTCGGTCAGCTTGCCAAGGGCATCGGCATGAACGTCATCGCCTTCGATATCTTCCATATCCCCGGCATCGAAGAGCAGCTCGGCATCCCCTATGTGGAAATGGATGAACTGCTCGGCAAGTCCGACTTCATCTCCGTCCACGCTCCCGCTGTCGACGGCGGAGCTCTCATCTCCAGGGACAACATCGCCAAGATGAAGGACGGCGTCATCGTTGTCAACACCTCCCGCGGCACCAACGTCGATGAAGACGCGCTGCTTGAGGCGCTCAACAGCGGCAAGATCCGCGCTGCCGGTCTCGACGTCTTCGCTGACGAGCCCGCCACCAACAAGGCGCTCTACAGCCATCCCGCCGTTTCCTGCACGCCGCACATCGGCTCCGGCACGAACGAGGCTCAGGCCCGTATCGGCGGCGAGCTGGTCGAGATCATCGCCAACATGAAGTAAACGCTCCGCTTCAAAGCCGTGCAGCAAATGCTGCACGGCTTTATTATTTTAGTTCCTTTGCCGTTTCCAAACGGCAATTTTTCATATCTGCCTTCCCCCTTTCATAGAATACACCAACAAACAGTTTGAGGTGTACGCCATGGAACAAAATCAGAACTATGTGGAGCTCTGGGGGACCGCTGCGCAGGACTGCGTTTTTTCTCACGAAAATCACGGTCAGCGCTTCTATAAGTTTCCGCTGCGGGTGGAGCGGCTGTCAGGACAATGCGACACGCCCGTCATTGTTGTCAATGAATCGATGGCTTCCCACCTCTGCGAGGGAGAACCGGTCCGCGTGACCGGGCAGCTTCGCTCCTTCAACAACAAAAGCGGACAGGGCAGCCGCCTCGTCATTACGGTCTTTGCGCAAGCCATCGAGCCGGGCGACGGCACTCCGTTTAACCGGATCCTCCTCTCCGGCGTTCTCTGCAAGCAGCCGACGCTGCGGCGCACCCCTCTCGGACGCAGCATCTGCGACGTTATTCTTGCCGTCAACCGCCACTACGGGCGCGCAGACTATCTGCCCTGCATCGCGTGGGGACAGCTCGCGCTTCAGGTCGCGGAGATGTCGGTCGGCGAGCGATTGACGCTTGAGGGTCGCGTGCAAAGCCGTACATATACCAAGCTGCTCGAAAGCGGCGCAGAGGAACGCACCGCATTTGAGGTGTCGATCATGCAGCTCGTTGATCCGGAAACGGAAGAAGCCGGCGTCCCCTGATCGGGACGCCGGCTTGCTTTCAAAAGTAAAACAGCTCTTCAAACCTTTTGTTCAGCGCAAGGCACAGCACCAGCGCCAGCTTCGCCGTGGGACTGAACTGTCCCGTTTCAATTGAGCTGATCGTGTTGCGTGAAACGCCCACCATCGCGGCAAGGTCAGCCTGGGACAAGCCCAGCTCCGCGCGCGCCTCCCTGAGGCGGTTTCGTAGAATCAGTTCTTCATCCACGGCTCATTTCCCCCGCCGCTTCTTGCTGTAAAGCCCGGAGAAGATCAATAGCATTGCCAAGTTTACTTGTCAGGCAAAAGATTGACGCGCTGCGGCTTTTCTTTTATAATATTCTCAGAATTTGCATGATCGGAAGCAAACCTGCACAGAAGGAGCGGATCTGATGTATTACTTTACGCTCAAAGATGATATGAAGCTCGGCGTCTCCTGCCCCGCCACGCAGTGCGAGGGCGGCGAGATTGAAAGCTCGTGGGTCTACTGGTGGAGACTCGGGAATATTCGTGACCACGCCTCCCCTGCCGAGGCTGCGCAGCATTGGGTGCATTGGGAGACGGACAGCGCGCTTTTGCGCGCGCTCGGCGTCAAGGTGCACCGCATGGGCATCGACTGGACGCGCGTGGAGCCGCGCGAGGAGGAATTTGACGCGCAAGCCCTTGCGCATTACCGCGCCGAGCTTCAAGCCCTGCGCGAAACCGGCATCCGCGTGCAGCTGGAGCTGCACCACTTCACCGACCCCGTCTGGTTTGAGGAAAAAGGCGGCTTCGAGCGAGAGGAAAACCTGTCCTGCTATCTGCGCTATGCCGATCAGGTCGCCTCGGCGCTCGGCGACCTTGCGGACGAATATCTGACCTTTGCCGAGCCCAACGCCTACGCGCTCGGCGGTTATCTCGGCGGCAGCTATCCGCCGGGGAAAAACAACCCCTCCGCCTGCTTCCGCGTGCTGACCAATATGGCGGCATGCCATATTCAGGCATATTCACGTCTTCACGCGCTGCACCGTGCGATGGGCTATGCCGATTGCCGCGTCAGCGTTTCGCTGCGTGTCAACGACTTTGCCGCAGCAGAGGAAGAGAACCGCCTGCACCGCGCGCTTGCCGCTTCTGCCGGGCGGTCGTTTGACGCGGCGTTCCACGCGTTCTATCTCGGCCGCACGATGCTGCCGATGAAGTACAGTAAGTACATCCGGCACGGGGTTTACGCCGACTTTATCGCCGCCGACTGGCAGGGCTGCACGCCGGTTGAAGCGATACGGGACACAACGCCCGCCAACTGCGCGCCCGATCTTTCGCCTCCCGATGAGCTTGTCAAGGCTCTCAGGCGCCTGCACAGCATCGTTGCCCTGCCGCTTTCCGTCACGCTCCACGCCATCGACGAGGATCTCACCGTGCCGTATCTGTGCGAGCATCTGCGCACCCTCTCCCAGAGTACGCTGCCCATTGAACAGTGCTTCTATACCGATTTGACCGACGGCTTTGAGTGGCTTGACGGTGCCTCGCGCCGCTGCGGGCTCGTTCATGTTGATTTTGATTCGCACTCGCGCGGAGTGAAGGACAGCTTTGAATTTTTCGCCCGCATTCTCCGTGACGGCGGCGTGACCCGTGAGACGTATGAGGAGTATTTCGATGACTGAGCATCTTTTTTTGACCGGCGGGATCCAGGTCGGCAAATCGACGCTGCTGCACCGCTTTCTTGCGGAAAAAAAGCAGCGTATCGCAGGATTTCGCACGGTGTGGAGCGACGGCGAACGCCGGACACTGCATCTGCTCCCCTGCGACGGCGGTGTCTGCTGCGAAGAAAACTGCGTGGCGGAGCGGCTTTCCGGCAAGCTGACCCCCCGTCCGGAGATCTTTGACCGGCTCGGTCCGGCGCTGCTCGGTCAGCCGTGTGATCTTCTCGTGATGGACGAGCTGGGCTTTCTGGAAAGTACGGCGCCCGCCTTCCGGTCTGCCGTCCTTGCCGCGCTGGACGGAAGCATTCCGGTCGTGGGCGTCATTCAGCCGAGGCACACAGAGTTTTTGGACGCAGTCCGCGCGCACGAAGGCGTTCACGTTGTGACCGTCACGGTTGAGAACCGCGATACGCTTCCTCTTTTCCAATACTGGAATGATTTGCATTAATCGCTGTTTTGTCCTGTTTTGGCGAAAAAGCGTTACTTATTCAGATAATTTATGAATGAAACCCTTTACTTTCGTTTTTGCCGGTGTTAAAGTGTGTTACTGCTGAATGAGGCAAAAAGAGAAAGGAAAGGTCTTAACCATGGCACGAATTTTCTTACTCAAGGGTGACGTCTGCCATCCGGGGTATGTGGATATTCCTGAAGAAAGCACGACGCTTCGTGAAGTCATTTACCGCATCGGCGGCGGCATCGCGGGCGGCAAAAAATTCAAAGCCGTTCAGATCGGCGGCCCGAGCGGCGGGATTTTGACGGAGGAGCAACTTGACCTCCCCCTGCATTTTCAGGTACTCAAGCCCTACGGTGTGCGCCGCGGCGACAGCGTCATCACCGTACTGGATGAGGAGCGCTGCATCGTCGATGCGGTCTGCCGCTTTATGCAGTACACGCAGACGGAGTTCTGCGGAAAATGCGTTCCCTGCCGCGAGGGCACCAAGCGCATGAACGAGCTGCTGTGGGATTTGAAAAACTACCGTCTCGACCGCAAGGGCTTCTCCCTGCTGACCGATCTCGGTGAAATGATCTCCGTCACCTCGTTCTGCAACCTCGGCAGAAACTCTTTCCATACGCTGGAAAGTGCGATCAAGTATTTCCCCGAGGAATTTGAAATGCACCTCAACGGCCGCTGCACACTGTGCGAAAGCGAAACGCGCGATCCGATCGTCCCCGGCGGTCTGCCCTACAACAGGATCAGGCTCGTTGTCGATCCCGCGATCTGCCGCGGCTGCAGCAAGTGCGCGCGCTCCTGCCACGCGGAGGCAATTACCGGCGTCATCAAGTCCCCGTTCGCTATTGATACGGACAAGTGCGTCAAGTGCTACACCTGCATCGAGGCCTGTCCCTTTGACGCGATCAAGGAGGTGGAGATCGATGGCTAAGGGTATCATGTATGTAGATAACATCCGCGTGGAGTTCGACGGCGAACCGTCTGTTTTGGCAGTATGCCAGAAGGCAGGCGTGGAAATGCCGAACTTCTGCTTCCACTCCGACCTTTCCGTTTACGGTGCCTGCCGCATGTGCATGGTCGAGGATACGGACACCGGCAGGATCGACGCCGCCTGCACCATGCCGCCGAAGAACGGTCTGCGCATTCGCACCAATACGGCAAGACTCCTCAAGTACCGCCGCATGATCCTCGAGCTGCTGCTTGCCGCGCACTGCCGCGACTGTACGACCTGCGAAAAGAATCGCGCCTGCCGTCTGCAGGAAATGGCGATGCGCTTCGGCATTCACCACGTCCGTTTTGCCGATACCCGCGAGCATTACGCCGAAGACCACACTTCGCCTTCAATTGACGTCGACATGAACAAATGCATTCTCTGCGGAGACTGCGTGCGCGTATGCAAGGAGATCCAGGGCGTCAACAACCTGCAGTTTGCAGGGCGCGGTCCGAATCTGCACATCGCCACCACCAGCGGAAAGCCGCTGGGCGAAACGCAGTGCGTTTCCTGCGGTCAGTGCTCCGCCGTGTGTACCACCGGCGCGATCACGGTCAAAAATGAGATCGGTCTTGCCTGGAAGGCGCTGCACGACCCGCAAAAGCGCGTCGTCGTGCAGATCGCGCCCGCCGTGCGCGTTGCGGTCGGCGAAGCCTACGGTATGCCAACCGGCGAAAATGTGCTTGATAAGCTCGTCACTGCGCTCAAGATCATGGGTGTGGACGAGGTATATGACACGATTTTCGGCGCGGATCTGACCGTGCGTGAGGAAGCGAACGAGTTTTTGCGCCGTTTGGAAACGGGCGAGAACCTTCCGCTGCTCACCTCCTGCTGCCCCGCCTGGGTGAAGTATGTTGAGAATGAGCGTCCGAACTTTATCAAGAACCTCTCCTCCGCCCTCTCGCCGATGCAGATGCTGGCGACGGTGCTGAAGGACCAGTATAAGGCAAAGGACGCTGCCGACGGCCGGACGACCTATCATATCGCCATCATGCCCTGCACTGCCAAGAAGATGGAAGCCGGACGCGAGGAATTCCGCCGTGACGGCGTCCCGAACGTTGACCTTGTGCTGACGACGCAGGAAGTGATCAAGATGATCAAGGAATCCGGCATCCGCTTCCAGATGCTCGAAAAGGAAGCTCCTGACCTTCCCTACGGCATGGGCTCCGGCGCGGCGGAGATTTTCGGCACCACCGGCGGTGTTGCCGAAGCCGTCGCCCGCTATTGCCTGCCCGACAAGTCCAAAAATGCGCTGCGCATGCTGGAGCACAGCGGTCTGCGCGGCACGGAGCCGATCCGCTTTGCCACCATCCCCATCGGTGAGCGTGAGATCCGCATCGCGCTTGCGCATGGTCTGAGCAATGCCGCCAAACTGCTCGACCAGATCGAGCGCGGCGAGGTGGAGGTCGACCTTGTCGAGGTCATGTCCTGCCGCACCGGCTGCGTCGGCGGCGCCGGTCAGCCCTATGCCCTGATGAGCAAAAAGCTCCAGCGCGCACAGGGTCTTTATGAGATCGACCGCAGCGCCATGTTCAAGCGTTCCGAGCGCAACCCCGTGATCAACGCAATGTATTCCGCCGGTCTCGAGGACCGCGCACACGAGCTTTTGCACGTGGAATACGAAAAATGATCGCTTAGCCGGGCTGCAGACCGCCATCCGCGGAACGCCCTCCGCCGGTCAAACGGTCAAAAGCAGCTATCTTCGAGTGAAACGGCGCGCTGCGCACATAGGGTTCGCCGCAAAGCCGCAAAACATAAAAACGCCGCCACCGGTTAATACCGGCGGCGGCGATTCTTATTCCGTGCGGATATTTCCATTCCGTGCGATATTTCCGGCGCAGACGTCTGCTGTTCCGTTCAAACGCATCAGCCGTCCGGCTGCGTCTGCCGCTCAAATTCACGCAGCTCGCGCGCGTCCTCTGCGCGCTTTTCCGCAATAGCCTCGGAGAGGATCATATCCTTGACCTTCATCAGGCGGATCGTGTTCGCGCGCTCGTTTTCCTCAAGCTTCATCGTGATATATTTGACCGTCTCCTGCATCTGCGGGATCTTGACGTACTCCAGCGCATTGACGCGCCGGCGCGTGCGCTCGATCTCGCCGGCAAGAAGCTGCGCGGTCTTTTCGATCTCGGCAAGGCGGAGGAGATCCGGCAGAATACCGGACAGCGCCGCCACGGCGTCGTCCAGCTCACCGGAGGTCTGCGCAAAGCCGTAGGGATAGATATCCGCGGCATCCTGCGTTTTGGTTTGGAACGAATAGCGCGGCACATTGACCGACATGATATTCTCAACGCTCATGTTCAGCTCCACGCTCTGCTTGGGCACAAGCAGAGCCTGCTCCAGCAGCTCCGGCGACATGACGGCGGAGGCGACCGTGAACGAACTGTGCGCACGCAGGAGAGACTGCTCCACCTTTTCACGCAGCGCGCGGTTTTCGCGCACAATGTCCATGAACTGCTTCATCAGCTCATCGCGCTTATCCTTGAGCAGCTTGTGCCCGCGCTGCGCAGTGCGCAGTCTCGCCTTGGTGCGCGTGAGCTCCATGCGGGTGGGGTTGACCGTGATGTTCGGCATCGCTCTCCCCCCTTACTTCTGCTGCGGCAGGTATTTGTCGATATACTCCGGCTTGATGCGCTTGAGCTCGCTGCGCGGCAGGAGGCTCAGCAGCTCCCAGCCGAGGTCGAGCGTCTGCTCGATGGAGCGGTTCTCGTCCGGTCCCTGCGAAACATAGCGCTTTTCAAACTCGTCGGCGAACTTTGCATAAAGAAGGTCGGTCTTTGAAAGCGCGGACTCACCGAGGATGGACATCAGTTCCTTATTCTCCTTGCCGGTGGCGTAGGCGGCGAAGAGCTGGTTCATCGTGCCGGCGTGATCCTCGCGCGTCTTGCCTTCCCCGGTGCCCTTGTCCTTAAGACGCGACAGGCTCGGCAGCACGTCGATCGGCGGGTTGATGCCGCGGCGGTACAGCTCACGCGAGAGAATGATCTGTCCTTCGGTGATATAGCCCGTGAGGTCGGGAATCGGGTGGGTCTTGTCGTCCTCCGGCATGGTGAGGATCGGGATCATCGTGATGGAGCCGTCCTTCCCCACCTGCCGACCCGCGCGCTCGTACATGGTGGCAAGGTCAGTGTAAAGATAGCCCGGATAGCCGCGGCGGCCGGGGACTTCCTTTTTCGCCGCGGAAATTTCGCGCAGCGCCTCGGCATAGTTGGTGATATCGGTCAGGATGACAAGCACGTGCATGCCGCAGTCAAAGGCAAGATACTCCGCGGCGGTGAGCGCCATGCGCGGCGTCGCGATACGCTCGACGGCGGGGTCGTTGGCAAGGTTTGTGAACAGCACCGTGCGGTCGATGGCACCGGTACGCTTGAATTCGCTGACAAAAAACTCGGATTCTTCAAAGGTGATGCCGATGGCGGCAAAGACGACGGCAAAGTTGCTCTCGCCGTCGAGCACCTTTGCCTGGCGCGCGATCTGCGCGGCAAGCTTTGCGTGCGGAAGACCAGAGCCGGAGAAGATCGGCAGCTTCTGCCCGCGCACGAGGGTATTGAGCCCGTCGATGGCGGAGACGCCCGTCTGGATGAACTCGTTGGGATAGTTGCGCGCGGCGGGATTCATCGCAAGCCCGTTGATATCGCGGTACTCGTCGGCAAGAATCTTAGGGCCGCCGTCGATCGGCTGACCCATTCCGTTGAAGACGCGACCGAGCATATCGCGCGATACGGCAAGCTGCAGCGGATGACCGAGGAAGCGGATTTTGGACTCGGCAAGGTTGATGCCCGCGGACGCCTCAAAAAGCTGCACCACCGCGCGGTCACCGTTGACCTCAAGCACCTTGCAGCGGCGCACGCTGCCGTCGGAGAGGCGGATCTCGGCAAGCTCGTCATAGGTGACGCCCTCCACACGGTCAACTACCATCAGCGGTCCCGAGATCTCACGGATCGTTTTGTATTCACGGATCATGCGTCCTTCTCTCCCTTCTCGGCGATCGCGCCGATCTCTTCCTCCATCTCCACGAGGAGATTGGCGTAAGCGTCCTTATACTGCTCCTCCGCCACGCTCTTCATGCGCCCGATCTTCTCGCGTGCCGGAATGGCAAACAGCTCGCTGAGGCTTCCGCCGCGCTCCGCCGCCGAGCGGCAGTGCGCATCGTAGAATCTGATGATGCCCATCATGCGACCCTGACGGTCATATGCGGAGTAGGCATCGACGTCTGCAAACGAGTTCTGCTGCAAAAAGTCTTCGCGGATCATGCGGGCAACCTCCAGCGTGATCTGGTCCCCGGCGGAAAGCGAATCCTTGCCGACGAGCTGCACGATCTCATTGAGGCTGTCCTCCTCCTGCAGCATCGCCAGCGCCCAGTCGCGGTTGCGCAAAAACTCCTGTCCGAGGTTTTCGTCATACCACGGGCGCATGGAGTCGAGATAAAGGGAATAGGAATTGAGCCAGTTGATCGCCGGGAAGTGACGGCGGTAGGCGAGCGAGGAATCCAGCGCCCAGAAGACCTTGACAATACGCATCGTCGCCTGCGAGACCGGCTCACTGAGGTCGCCGCCCGGAGGCGAGACCGCGCCGACTGCCGTGAGACTGCCGCGCCGTTCGTCCGAACCGAGGCACTCCACCACGCCCGCGCGCTCATAAAACTGCGCAAGGCGTGAGGCAAGGTAGGCGGGGTAGCCCTCCTCGCCGGGCATCTCCTCAAGACGCCCCGACATTTCGCGCAGCGCCTCCGCCCAGCGGGAGGTGGAGTCGGCGATGACGGCGACGGCGTAGCCCATGTCGCGGAAATACTCCGCAATGGTGATGCCGGTGTAGATCGACGCCTCGCGCGCCGCGACCGGCATATCGGAGGTGTTGGCGATGAGCACCGTGCGCTTCATCAGACTCTCGCCCGTGCGCGGGTCGATCAGCTCCGGAAACTCGCGCAGCACGTCCGTCATCTCGTTGCCGCGTTCGCCGCAGCCGATGTAGACCACAAGGTCGACGTCCGACCACTTGGCAAGCGCGTGCTGCATGACGGTCTTGCCGGAGCCGAACGGACCGGGGATCGCCGCCGTGCCCCCCTTGGCGATCGGGAAGAAGGTGTCGACGATGCGCTGACCGGACTGCAGCGGTACGGTGGGCGGATACTTCTTTTCATAGGGTCTGCCCACGCGCACCGGCCACTTCTGCATAAGCGTCAGCTCTTTTTCCTCGTCGCTCTCCGTTTTGAGCACGGCGACAACGTCGGTGACGGTGAAGCTGCCCGCCTCGATGCGAACCAGCGTGCCGCTCATCTTCGGCGGCACCATGATCTTGTGGAGGATCGACGGCGTTTCCTGCACGGTGCCGAGGATGTCGCCGCCGACAAGCCTGTCGCCGACGCCGGCAGTCGGGACAAAGTCCCACTTTTTTTCCCGGTCCAGCGCCGGGACCTCAACGCCGCGCGGCAGGCTGTTGCTTCCCGTTGCGGCACGGATGACCTCCAGCGGACGCTGGATGCCGTCGTAAATATTTTCGATCAGACCGGGACCGAGCTCGACTGAAAGCGGCGCCCCGGTCGTTGTGACCTCCGCCCCCGGACCGAGACCTGAGGTCTCTTCATATACCTGAATCGCGGCGGAATCTCCGCTCATGGTCAGGATCTCGCCGATGAGACGCTGCTCGCCCACGCGGACAACGTCAGCCATGTTGGCCTCCTGCATACCCGTGGCGACGACCAGCGGACCGGAGACTTTCACGATCTTTCCCATAGGCTCTACCTTCCTTTTCTTATCATTTTTATATCATATCCGCGCCGACGGCGCGTTCTGCGGTTGTTTTCACCTGCTCCATCCCAATGCCGAGTGAGCCTTCCTTCCCCGGAATGAGGATAACGGCGGGCGTCAGCGCCGCATGGCAGCGGTCAATCTCCGGTGCAAGCACAGATGCCAGCTGCTCGGTCATGTAGATAATGCCCACATTTTCCTTTGAAAGACGCTGGAGCGCCGCGCGCCCTTCCTCGGCGGTATCTGCCGAGCAAACCTCCAGTCCCAAGGCACGAAAGCCCATCACGCTGCCGCTGTCGCCCATAACTACAATTCGATACATCTCTTTGCCTCCTAACCGTTACAGCGCGCGCAGACGCAGACGGATCTCGTCGGCAGAGAGTCCCGCAAGCTTGCCGTTCAACAGAATGCGGATATCGGTCAGCTCCGTCTCGCTTGCGGCGAGATAGGCAATGACGACCTCCTCGCCAAAAGCCATGCGCCGCGCCGCGCAAAGGCTCTCCGTCAGCGCATCGTCGCACGCGCGTTCAAACGCCGTAAGACTTGCGCCTTCCAGCGCTCTGGCTGCTTCCTCGCCCGCTTTTTCCAGTTTGCCGCCGCGGCAAAGCTCTGCAAAGCCGCTGCCCTGCGCCGCGGCAAGGGCGCGGATATCCAGATGTCCGCCGCGCAGCAAAAGACCGGAAAGCGCGCTGTCGTCGCCGCCGGAACGGCGCACGCGCACCGCCGTACGCAAATTGTAAATATCGGTTTCGAGTGCCGTATAGCTCTTCAAAAACCCGCTGTCCGAGCGCTGCGCAAGCTGCTGCTTTTCTTTAAAAAGCGCCGCATCCAGGATCGCATCGCTGCGCCGCGCGTCGCCGCTTTCCGTCAGCACCTGCTTCGCGCGTTCGATCGCCCCGGCAAACGCATAAGGCAGCGCACGGAAATCGTCCCTGGCAAAGGCTTCGCACAGCTGAGCGATCCCAAACCGTCCGCCCGGAAGAAGCAATCGCTCGTTTTCTCCTCCGCTCTTGAGCAGCACCTTGGCGTTGTGGTAGTCGTAACGCAGGGAGAAGGCGTCCAAAAGCTCGCTTCCGCCCAGCACGCTGTGCAAAAAGGCATAGACCTCGCTGCGCCGCGCACGGATCAGCTTTTCGATCCCCTCCGCGTCCGCGCATTCGACCTCGCCGCAGCCGCACTCCGATAGGATGTGCACGGCTTCGGCAAAGTTCTTCGCCTCAAGGATCCTCTCGCACTGCTCGTGCCGGAGCATCCGGTTCTCCCGCTCACGAATGGCGGCGGAGATCATCAGATAGTCAGTATCCTTTCGTTTCGTCATACGCTCCTCCCCTCAGGATGGGAAGAGGCGCGATGCGGTCTCGCGCTCAAGTTCCTCGCGGCGGGAACTCAGCAGCACGGCAAAATCGCAGTTGATCTCGCACTCGCCGTCCGAGAGCAGGAAGCCCGCCTGCATCGCGCCGTCCTTTTCGGAAAGCGTCAGGTGCGCGCCGAGCTCCGCATTGACCTCCCCGACAAGGCGTGCGCCAAGCTCGCTTTTGTCTTTATGGTTGAAAATGACCGTCTCCCGTCCGGTGGAAACCGCCTCGCGCAGCAGCTTTTTGAGAAATGCCGCGTATTGCTCCTGCGGAAGTGTGCAAAGCTTTTTCAGCGCCATGCCGAACGCTTCCTCCATGATCTCCTGCTTCGCCGCAAGCGACATCTTCTCCGTTTCCATCCGGGCTGCGCTGCGCAGTCTCTCCAGCCGTTCCTCCGCTGCGGCGGTCTGTTTTTTCTCTGCCTCCTGCCGCTCACGCTCCGCCCGCTCCTCATATTCCCGACGGATCTCGCGCAGCGTTTCCTCGGTCTGAGCGGAAAGCGCATCCAGTGCCGCTTTTGACTCCTCGCGAAGGCGCTGTTCAATTTTACTCAGTCCGTTCATCTCGGTACCGCCTTTCCCAAGCTCAGCCGATCTTCATCAGCATAATGATGGACGCAAGAAGGGACAAAATGGCATAGAACTCAACCACGATACACAGCACCATGCCCTTCACCCACTCGTCCGGACGGCGCGCCAGCAGATTGATCGAGCCCGCCGCCACGCGACCTTGCGCAATGGCGGAAACAAGTCCGCCGATGGCGATGGGCATACAGGCGGCGAAGTAACGCAGCCCTTCTGCCAGCGTCAGATCAACATAGCTGCCGTTGAGGATCCCCATGCGCATCATCGCAATAAAACCGATAACGAGACCGTAAAGTCCCTGCGAGCCGGGGATGACCTGCAGAATCATGACCTTACCGAATTTGCCCGGATCCTCGCTCAAAAGACCGGTGCCGGCCTCGCCGGCTATGCCTGTGCCCTTCGCGCTGCCCGCGCCGGCAAGGCAGACCGCGAGACCCGCGCCGAGCATCCCGATGGCGGCTCCGGAAGTCAGTTCAAAAATACCCATAAATCGTTCCTCCTGTATGTTTATTCAATATCGACATATTTGGTCTGATAGGTGAGCGGACGGAAGGGTCTTCCGCCGTCCACATAAAATTTCCCAAAAAATTCAAGGCACTGCAATCGCAGATCGTGCACATAGCAACTGAGCAGATTGAGTCCGAAGTTCAGCGCGTTGCCGACCATGGCGATGAGAATGAACAGCACGGTGCTGCCGGGAAGCGTGCCGAGCATATTGAACACCTGCGCGATCACGCTGCCTGCGAGCATCAGCGCCATGAGACGGGAGTACGACAGCACATCGCTGAAATAGCCTGTCACATGGTTGTAAAGCGAGGAAAAGATCCCCGTGAGTTTTCCCATGCCCTTGCCCTGCACCAGCGGTCCGAGCAGCACCAGCGCGCAGCCGAACCACAGCACAAGCATGGTCTTTCCGAGCACGGCAAGCGCGCCGCCGGCAAAAACGATCCACCAGGTCACCTCTTCAAAAAGCGCATCGAGGTATTTTCCGCGTCTGCACTTTTCAATGAAGCTGATCGCCATTCCCGTGATGATCTGCACGGCGCCGAGACAGAGCGAACCGATCAGGATCGCCATGATGTCGTCAAGCGGGTCGAAAAGCTTCGGCAGGGCAAAGGTCGTGCCGGGGCGAAGCATCGACACAAGCTGGGTCAGAAAGTCACCGAAAAAGCCGCCGGTCAGCGCGCCGAACAGGAAGGTGCTGACGCCGCATTCAAGCAGCAGCATGAAAAAATGCCCCATACCGCCCTTTGGCTTGTATTTTTTGCGGATGACCAGCGCGGCAAGGATCATCAAAAGCCCGTAGCCCATGTCCGCCATCATGATGCCGTAAAACAACACGAAAAACGGCGCCATCAGCGGGTTGGGGTCGAGCGTGCCGTAAGCGGGAAGCGAATACATTTCCGTCACCATGTTGAGCGGTTCGGTCAATGCGTTGTCCTTCAGCTGCACCGGCACCTCGCCGTACTCACTCTCCTCCGGCTCACTCACTTCATACGCGCAGGCAAAATCGTCCAGCGCACCGCGCAGTGCGATCCACCTCTCCCCGCTCACCCAGCCTTCAAAGTAAATGGTCTTTTCGGTCTCGGCAAGCTTCTGCCGGTTTTCCTCCCGCTGCAGCTCGATGCCCGCTCGGTCGAGCGCAAGGTACAGCTCCTCACAGCGCTGCGCACAGACATTGAGGCGGCTGTCCTCCTCCGCGCGCTCACGCTCGATCTCCGCGAGTCTCGCGCGCAGCTGCGCATCCGTTGCCTGAGCCGTACCGCAGCAGTCGCGCAATGCCACGCGCGTCCAGCCAAGCCCCCTGAGCGCATTGAGCGCGCTCTCCTCCGCCTCCGCGTGGCAGACCAGCAGCAAATACTGAAACTCCCTGTCAAGCGAGGCGCGGTAAAGAATACCAAGCTCGCCGACCGCCGCTTCCGCCTCGGTCAGCGGGACTGCGGCAGGCAGCGTGCCGAAGCGGAAACGCAGACGCTCCGTCTGCGTCAAGGTAAGCGGTACGTCCAGCGGAAGCCAGGGCGCAAGCTCCTCGCGCTTTGCGTTCAGCTTGAGCTTCTCGGCGTTCAGCGCCGCCAGACTGCGTGCGCAGCCGTTCGCCTCCGCCGCCAGGTCCTTTGCCGACGCGTACGCCGCATCGTCAAAGAGCTGTCCTTCGCTGATCTCCGGTCGAATGCGAAACAGTCCCTTTTTCCCGGGCACACGCGCCTTGAGCAGTCCGAGCGCACCCTGCAGCGAGGTCATCGTCTCCCGCGCGGCGGTAAGTGCGGAGGCATCAGGTCTTTTCAAAACGATATCCTGCGTCTCGGACGCGGCGGTATGATCTGTGATCTCGACACAGCCCATGCGCTGTAAAAGCCGCAAAATCTGTTCCGCGTCCTGCCGCAGTGCCAGCACACGCAGGCGCTGCATTTTCACAATAGCCATCAGTCGCCCACGACCCTTTCTGCGATCCAGTCGGAGACCGCCTCAAGCCGGGTGCGCGCCGCGCGCTTTTCCTCTTCACAGCGCTCTGCGGCAAGGCGCAGCACCTCCTCGGTCTCCTGCGCCGCCTTCGCCTCAGCCTGTGCCATTTTGCTGCGTCTCTCCGCCTCGATAATGCGGTGGTTATCCTCAAGCTGCCGCTCGCCGGCACGCCGCGCAAGCTGGATGCGCCGCTTGCTCTCCGTCTCAGCCGCAGTCTGCTGCCGCCTGAGTTCCTCCTCGAGTTCGATCATTTGTCTGATTTCTTCTGCTGCCATGTATCCACCACACCTTCTGTATTGTTTCGCTTCCCTCCTGAGGGGGGATGCGCGCTCGCTTTCTTTTCCTGTCTTTCACACCTTTTTTCTATTATAGACTAAATCTATATATAATGTAAAGATAAATTTTTTCAATATTTAGATATTTTCTTTGGATCAAGCGCTGCAGGCGCCTTATCCTGTTTTACGCACTCCTCCACCGTTCTCGCAACGGCGCGGTGCAGCTGAGACTCCCGCCCCTTTGCCGTGCCGAAGGTGTCGATACGCAGCGACATCGGATTGTCATGCCCGATGACATAGCTCAGCTGCTCCTCGCAGCGCTCGGCAAGTCCCTGCGCGGCAAGTATTCTTACAATGCAGCGCGCCATATACGCACCGCTTCGGTGTGCGCGTCTTCTCAAGACCGATTTAAATTTTTTAAGAGGTCTTTTCTTTTTTCTCTTGACAAGATTCGCCATATTTAATAATATATTTTTAAAAATTATTGAATTATTTTAAATCGTTGCAGGAGGTGCTGCATGGAGATCCGTAATCTGGTAACTTTTTTGAAGGTGACCGAACTGCAAAGCTTTTCCCGTGCCGCCGATGCGCTGGATTACTCTCAGTCTGCAGTCACCGTGCAGATCCAGCAGCTTGAGCGCGAGCTGAACGTGCAGCTGTTTGACCGCATCGGCAAAACGGTTTCGATCACGCAGTACGGCAAAGACTTTGTCGCCTACGCCCGCGATGTGGTCAGCGCCGTCTCCCGCGCAAGCTCGTTTGCCTGCGACCACACGCAGCTGACCGGAACCGTCCGTGTCGGCACGCTTAACTCCATGCTGACGGCGTCTTTTTCCGATATCGTTCCCGCTTTTCACGACCGCTTTCCCCATGTGATCGCGCAGCTGCACGCAGATACCATTGTTTCCCTGAAGGAAAAGCTGATCAAAAATGAGCTTGACCTTATCTACACGCTTGACGAGCAGGTTTTTGACACGCAGTTCGTCAAGATGTTTGAGGCGGAGGAAGACATCGTTGTTGTCACCAATATTCAAAATCCGCTGGTCAGGCAGCCGGTCGTCCGTCTTGCCGATCTTGTGAAGCACCCCTTCATTTTGATGAACCGCAGCAACGTTTACCGCGATCTCTTCGACCGTGAGCTTGCCCGTCAGAACCTGACCGTCCAGCCCTTTTTGGAGCTGGAGGATGACGTACTTGCACTGCGTCTCATCAGTGAAAACCCCACCTATCTTTCGGTTTTGCCGCGCTACACCGTCAACAAAAGCATCCACCAGAAAGAGCTTGCCGTCATCCCCGTTGCGGATTGCGAAATACCGCAATGGCGTCAGGTCCTCTACCACAAAAACAAGGTCCTCACGCCGCAGATCCAGGGGATGCTCGACGTCATTCTTACGGTTGCCAGCAGACCGCTGTGATCCTTTGAAGCGATATGAAAAAACGCCGCTCGAAAGAGCGGCGTTTTCTATTGCTGTTGTGCTGTTGGAATGCTGCTGCGCTGTCCGAAGCGGAGCGGATCAATCCTTATCCTCTTCCTCGGCGTTTTCCAGATCGGAGAGGTCAAATTCAAGCTTGGCGCCGCAGTTGGGGCAAAGCAGCGCACCGTCTTCCAGAACGGTATCGTCAAAATAGATCTCTTCCTCGCATTCGGGGCAGGTAGTGGCGTAGCACTCCTCTTCCTCGTCGTCATCGTCGTCATCGTCGTCATCGTCGTAAACGATGTCTTCAACATCGCCGAGGTCATCGCTGACAACGTCAAGCCCGTCGCCGAGCTCCATGACTTCATCGGTCAGATCTTCGATCTCAAGCGCGATCTCATCGAGAACGTCGACAATGGCGGTGAACAGTTTGCCCTCATTGGTCTGCTCATCAATGTTCAGACCCTCCATCAGGCCCTTGAGGTAAGCAACTTTTTCGGAAATACCCATCGTAAAAAACTCCTTTCTACAAGTGAACTTCCTGTTTGGTGGAACGGATTACTTGGAACGGCCGATATACTCGCCGGTACGGGTGTCGATCTGGATCTTGTCGCCCTCGTTGATGAACAGCGGGACCTTGATCTCAGCACCGGTCTCGAGGACGGCGGGCTTGGTAACGTTGGTCGCCGTGTCGCCCTTGGCGCCCGGGTCGGACTTGGTGACAACAAGGTCAACAAAGTTCGGTGCTTCCACGCCGAAAATATTGCCCTTGATGCTCAGGATCATGCACATGGTGTTTTCCTTGACGAAACGGAACGCGTCGCCGAGCAGCTCACGGTTCAGAGGCACCATATCGTAGGTCTCCTGATCCATGAAGTAATACAGATCGCCGTCATTGTAGCTGTATTCCATATTCTTGCGCTCGATGGCGACCTCTTCAAACTTTGCGGTGGGGTTAAAGGACGTCTCGGTCACGCCGCCGGTGACGACATTGCGCATCTTGGTGCGGACAAATGCGGCGCCCTTACCGGGCTTAACATGCTGGAACTCAACGACCTGATAGTACTTGCCGTCCATCTCAAAGACCTTGCCGTTTCTGAAATCACCAGCGGTAATCGTTGCCATATTCTTTTCCTCCTGTATTTGCGAGGAAATCACTCAGACTCCCTCAAATTCATAAAAATAGCGATTTTTCTGCAAAACCGATGATATGATACAGCAATTTGCTCCGAAAGGCAAGTAGTTTTCTTTATCTTGTGCCGCTTTTTGCAAAATAATTCTATTTCTTTCGTTCATCGTGAGCGGCAGCGCGCTTGAACGGTTCCTGCAGCGCGTGCAGCACCTTCTGCCACGGACCGACCGCGCCGCCGGCAGGCTCGACCATCAGCATCGTAATGCCGCAGCGCCTGGCGCCGAGCGTATCGGTGAGCAGCTTGTCCCCCAGCATCGCCGTTTCCCCGGGCGCGGCGCCGTTTTGCGCCATAGCCTTCCGATAGCCGTGCACGAGCGGTTTCTGCGCGTGACCGACATAGGTGATGCCGAGCGTTCTGCAGTAGCGCTCGACCCGGGCGGGACTTCGGTTGTTTGAGACGATCACGACCTGCACGCCGCTGTCCTTCAGGCTTTGGAGCCATGCGCGAACCGTCTCATCCGGGTCCTTTGTCTTTTTGGGCGCAAGGGTAAAGTCAAGATCAGTCAGCAGCAATCGGACGCCGAGACGCTGCAAAAACTCCGGCGTAACGGAGGAATAATCGTCAAATACCCAGTGGGGGCAGAGCAGGTCTTGCATACATTTCTCCTCTGTCGCATAGTTTTTTTATCGTAGTATAGCATGATTTCCATCTCTTTACAAGGGAGGGTTTCCTTTGCAGATCTATCTTGCCATCACGCCGAAGGAGGCGCAGCAGCTTCCCTCCTGCCCGCTGCCGCTGGTACATATCGCCTATGCCATTGATGAAAGCGGTATGCTTTCGCGCAGCGCGCTCCCCGCGCAGACGCAGGGCGGATTGATGGGGCTTTCCGACCGCTGCAGAAAGCCGCTGAAAAACGCAGATATATTGCTCCGCGCGATCGTATCCGAATGCGCTGCGAGGCAGTTCGGCGGTGTGCTTGCAGATTTTGAGTCTGCCGATCTTCCCGACCGCATCGTGTTTCTTGACCGGCTGGGTAAGCTTCTGGCACAGCAGCATCGAACGCTCTTTGTACCGCAGCTTTTGCCCGCTCAGTCGGCAAATGTTCTCATCAGCACCGCCATTTCCGGCGGCTCACTGCAGGAAATGCTGCAAAATGCACAAAACCGCTACGGCGCAGCGCGCGTTGCGCTTGATTTAGAGCGGCTCATCATGGATTTCCCGCTTCCCTGCCCCAGCGGGCGCGGGCAGCCGATGCTGCTGAGTGAATTGCAGGCGCTGCAAAAGCGCCGCGATATTTCCACATTCTATTCCCGCGAGCTGACTGCACATTACTTCACCCATTCTTTGAACGGAGAGACCCACTTCGTGCTATTTGACGACGCGCAAACGCTCAAAAGCAAGCTCGCACTTGCCCGCTCTCTCGGCATCAGGGACGCCTTTATTATGTATCCGGAGGTAAAGGATCTGCTGCCGGAGCTTTTCCGTTTCGCAAAATCGAGATAGCCTTCCTCGTTTTACCGCAGCAGGCAAAAAAAAGACGCCCTTTCGGACGTCTTTTTTTCTTAGTAGTAACGCTTATTGCGGTTCTTACGGGCAGCCTCGCTCTTCTTGCGGCGCTTGACGCTGGGGCTTTCATAGCACTCTCTCTTGCGAACTTCTGCCACGATGCCAGCCTTGGCGCAGCTTCTCTTGAAACGCTTGAGCGCGCTGTCCAGAGATTCGCCTTCCTTGACATGAACTTCGGACATCTATATTTTCCCTCCCTCCGATGCACCCGGCTCGATCCTGAGTGCTCTTTAAGAGTCATTCACATGACTAACGGTGGTATTATATGAGAAAAAGCAGGGCTTGTCAATAAATTTTCTTCAAATTTTCCGGGAAAATTATAAAACTCCGAAAATTTCAGACGGTTTTAAAGCGGCTTCACGATCAGATTGACAAGCTTATTCTTCACATAAATGACCTTGACGATCTGCATGCCCTCCATCGCCTTGGCGACGCGCTCGTTTGCCCTGGCAGCGGCGACGACGGTATCCTGATCGCTGTCCACGGGGACCGTGACCGTGCCGCGCAGCTTGCCCTGTACCTGGACCGCCATCTCGACGGCAGAGGCGACGGTCTTGCTTTCGTCATACATGGGCCAATCCATCTGCATTGCCATCCTGCCGTTCCTGGCGGCATAGCCGGTCAGCTCCCACATCTCCTCGACCATATGCGGTGCAAACGGTGAGAGCAGCAGCATCAAAACTTCAAGGTCGCCCCTGGTGAGACCGTTTGCGTAGAACTCATTGACCATTGCCATAAGCGCGGCGATGGCGGTGTTCATCTTCAGCGTGTCGATATCGTCGGTGACCTTCTTGATGGTCTTATGGACGATGGGCGCATTCTTCTCGGACACCGCATCGTCGTCTTCCGCCATATCCATCAGGTTCCAGCAGCGGTCGAGGAAGCGCTTGCAGCCCTTGACCGCGTCGTCAGACCATGTGGCGACCTTTTCAAAATCGCCGATGAACATGATATAAAGACGCATCGTATCCGCGCCGTAGGCCTTGACGACGTCGTCAGGATTGACGACGTTGCCGAGGGACTTCGACATCTTGACGGCGGGACGCAGCGCCTGGCTTCCGTACTTGGCGATGAGCGCGTCCTTCTCCTCCTGCGTCTCGACATTGCCGATATAGTGCGGATTCTGACCGAGGATCATGCCGTGGCTCGTGCGCTTGGCATACGGCTCCTTCGTGTGGACGACGCCGATGTCATAGAGGAATTTATGCCAGAAGCGGGAGTAGAGCAGATGCAGCGTCGTATGCTCCATGCCGCCGTTGTACCAGTCCACGGGACCCCAGTATTCTTCGGCTTCCTTCGAAACGAGCTCCTTGTCGTTGTGGGGATCCATGTAACGCAGGAAGTACCAGGAGGAGCCTGCCCACTGCGGCATGGTATCGGTCTCGCGCTTGGCGTCGCCGCCGCAGCACGGGCACTTCGTGTTGACCCAGTCGGTCATCTTGGAAAGCGGGCTCTCGCCGTCGTCGGTCGGCTCATAGCTTTCGACCTGCGGCAGCACGAGCGGCAGCTCGCTTTCAGGCACGGGCACCCAGCCGCACTTCGGGCAGTTGACCAGAGGGATCGGCTCGCCCCAATAGCGCTGACGGGAGAATACCCAGTCGCGCAGCTTGAAGTTGACCTTTTCCCTGCCCCAGCCCTGCTCGATGGCGTACTGCTTCATGGCGGGGATCGCTTCCTTGACCGTCATGCCGTTGAGGAAGCCGGAGTTGACCATGATGCCGGTGTCGTCCTTGAGGGTAAAGGCTTCCTTGGTGATGTCGCCGCCCTCGACGACCTCGATGATGGGAATGCCGAACGCCGTGGCGAAGTCCCAGTCGCGCTGGTCGTGACCCGGAACGCCCATAACGATACCGGTGCCGTAGCCCATGAGGACGTAGTCGGAAACGAACATCGGAACAGCCTTGCCGTTGGCGGGGTTGATGACCTCGATCCCGTCGAGGCGGACGCCGGTCTTTTCCTTGTTCAGTTCGCCGCGCTCAAAGTCGGACTTTCTGGCGGCAGCCTCCTGATAGGCGGCGACCTCCTCCCAGTTCTTAATAAGCGGCTTCCATTTCTTCAGCAGCGGATGCTCCGGCGAAATGACCGTGTAGGTCACGCCGAAAAGCGTATCGACACGGGTGGTGTAAACGGTGATATCATCTTCGGTGTTGGTCTTGAAGGTCACTTCCGTACCGGTGGAGCGGCCGATCCAGTTCTTCTGCTGCACCTTGACGCGCTCAATAAAGTCAAGGTCGTCCAGATCGTCGATCAGGCGGTCGGCATATTCGGTGATCTTCAGCATCCACTGACTCTTTTCCTTGCGGATGACCTCGCTGCCGCAGCGCTCGCACACGCCCTCGACGACTTCTTCGTTGGCAAGCACACACTTGCAGCTCGTGCACCAGTTGACGGGCATCGTCGTCTTGTAGGCAAGGCCCTTCTTAAACAGCTGCAGGAAGATCCACTGCGTCCACTTATAGTACTGCGGATCGGTGGTATCGACCACGCGGTCCCAGTCGAAGCCGTAGCCGAGCATCTTGAGCTGGCGGGTGAAGTTCTCGATGTTCTGCCGGGTGATAATGGCAGGATGGATATGGTTCTTGATCGCAAAGTTCTCCGTCGGCAGACCGAAGGCGTCAAAGCCGATGGGGTTGAGCACGTTGTAGCCCTCCATGCGCTTTTTGCGCGTGATGACGTCCATCGCGGTGAAGGGGCGGGGATGACCGACGTGCAGACCGGCAGCGGAGGGATACGGAAACTCGATCAGACCGTAAAACTTCGGCTTACTGCTGCCCGTGACGGCGGCATAGGGCTTGGTCTTTTCCCAATTCGCCTGCCATTTCTTTTCAATGGCTTCAAAATCGTACTTCATAGCGTTCTCCTTTATGTGAAATAATTGACAGCGCAAAGATGCAGCCGAATGCCGACGTATTTTGCCGCCGCCCGCAAGCGGCGGACAAAACGGCGTTTTGGGCATTCCGGGTGCTGCGGCGATAAGAAACGCCCCTGACCGCAAAAGCGGTCAGGGGCGTAGTAAACACGCGGTACCACCCTGATTCAACGGAGGAATTCCCCGTCCTCAAGCGCCCGTAACGGAGGCTGCCGTTCCGCCCTTATCCGACGGACAACTCCGGGATGAGATCACAGACTTTCTTCACCGACTCACACCGCCCGTCGGCTCTCTTGGGAAGAGGGCGTCTGCTTTATGTCCCTTCTCAGTTTTTACAACATGGGGTATTTTAAGTGCTTTTTCCCGGGATGTCAAGTGTTTTTCTGATATTTGCCGCTCATTCCCGCGTCAGCACGCCGGTCAGGTCGATTTCCTCGCCGTCCGCCCACAGATGCTCAAGCGAGTAGAACTTGCGCGCCTCATCGTTGAACACATGGACCACCACGCAGGCATAGTCGAGCACGACCCAGGTGCCGCCGCGATAGCCCTCGCGGTGCAGCGGCTCTTCGCCGGCCTGGGTCAGCGCCTTTTCCACGTTGTCGCAAAGGGCGTTGATCTGTGTATTGGAGGAGCCTGTGCAGATGACGAAATATTCGGCGATCGTCGTGAGCTTGTCGATCTTGATGACCTTGATCTCCTTGCCCTTCTTGTCGTCAAGCGCCCTGGCGGCGGTCATTGCGATTTCTTTTGCGTTCAGCATAATCGTATTCTCCTTAATAATTGTTCAGTCCATATTGGTCAGCCAGTCCGGGATCTCAAATTCCCCTCCGCCCGGCTCTGCCGGTTCCTCCGGAGCCGGTAGATCCGGACTCTCCTCTGCCGGCGTATCGCCGGTCTGGTCATCGCCGTCCGGATCTTCCGAGCCGGGATTCTCCGCGCCGGGGTCGGTCAGCTCTCCGTCCGGTTCGGTCGTTTCGCCGTCGCCGGGAGCGGTCGTCTCACCGTCCGTTTCACCGTCCGTTTCGCTGCCAGGCCATGCGCTGATCTTGCCGGTGTAAGGATTGACGTTCACCGGCGGTCTCACCGCCGCTTTGCCGTCCTCCACATGACCGGTGGAGGAGGAGATCGAGCCGTCGGAATTGAGCGTCATGATATCGAGGTCGCTCACGGCGAACTTCTTCGTAAACGGGCTCAGCTCGTTATTGACGAGATCGAGCAGCTCCTGCGCGTTGGGAAAGACATAGGACTGCGGATAGGCCGGATAGGCGCGGCTGTAGACATACTTCGCGGTGTTCGGCATGGTGACAAAGTTCACGCTCTCGATCGTCAGCCCGCCCATAACAGCCTGCTTGCCGAACCAAAGCATTTCATTGAAGCTCAGGTCGGATTCGACATTGTTCTTGACCACCTTGGCAAAATCGCCGATCTTGGTCACGTTTTTCAGCTGCAGCAGCTGTGTGACCATCGCCTTGAGCAGTGCCTGCTGCGTCCTGATGCGCCCGAGGTCGCCGTCGGGATAGCCGTAGCTCATATCGTTGTCGTGGCGGTAGCGCAGCACCTGCATCACATCCTCGCCGCTGAGCAGACGGTAGCCCTTGGTCTGGTGAATGTGCAGGTCCTGATAGGGGTCGTCGTAATTCATGTCGCGCGGCACGTCAAAGTAGATACCGCCCATGGCTTCGACGATCTCTCCGACCGCGTCCCACTCGACGATGACCTGGTAATCCGGCTCAAAGCCGACGAGCTGTGAGATCTCCTTATAGAGTGCGGCGATCCCCTTGCTGCCCTGTCCGTTATAATTATAGACAGAGTTGATTCGTTTAATATCCCACGACACATTGACCATGGTGTCGCGCGGAATGGACATGACCGTCGCTTTCTGATTCGTCACGTCATAGCTCGCCAAAAGCATCGTATCCGTGTTCCCGCCGCCGCCCGTGTCGCGTCCGAGTACGAGGACGGTATAGTAATCCTCACTCTTTCGCTCGCCGCTGACCACGGGCTGAACACCGTCGCCGTAGTCGATGCCCTGCTCCGTCGAGCCGCTGTTGGCATCCGTCTTGTTCCGGTCCGGCAGCTCCGGCTTGACAAACAGGCTGTGAAGGACCAGCACCGCCACCAAGGTCAGCGCCGCCACCAGCCCGCCGGCGACGGAAAGACGCTTGACCGTCTTGCTGCGGAAGAAGCCCTTGATCTGTTCCCACGCTTCGTCGCAGTTTTTATCATAGAAGCTCCGAAGCGAAAAATGTCTTCTGTTTTGATAGGAATCCTCGTGTCTGCTCATTATATCTTTCCTCTTAAATAGTCGCGCGCCTCGATCGTATTGTGATGGACGGGGTTTCCCATCTCCTCCATTTCCTCGATCGTCATGGACAGCCCCATCAGCAGCCCCTGATCGAGATCCTGCCAGACCGTCCGCCGCAGCGTCTCCACGCCGGGAAAGCTCCGGTTCGGCTCGATAAAGTCCGCAAGGTAGATGGCCTTTTCCAAACGCGTCATATCCGGCTTTCCAGTCGTGTGCCAGAGGATCGCATTGCAGATCTCATCGTCCGCGCCGAACACTTCTCGTGCAAGCGCCGCGCCGGTCTTGGCATGAAGCAGCTTGAGCGTCCTTTGCTCCAGTTCGTCGAGTGCGATCCCGTATTTTTCGCACAGTGCGAGCTGCTCTTCCATGGTAAGACGCTTGGTGCAGTCATGCAGCAGCGCCGCGACGCGCGCCTTGTCCACATCCGCGCCGTACTTTTCCGCAAGCTTCACCGCCGTTTCCTCCGTGCCGAGCACATGCGCGATCCGCTTTGCCTTCAGGTAGGACAGCGCAACGGGACGAAGCTCCTGCAGCTTTAGACGGCGCAAATTCAAATTGGTTCCATATAAATGCTCGCGGAGAATGTAGCCGAGTACCGCAGGGGCGAGATAGCGTCCGCCCCGCCCTGCCGGGATTGCCCCGCGCAGCGCGGTCGACGAGATATCCACCACGTTCGGCAGCACCATGGTCGTGATCCGCGTGCCGGGAAAGGCCGCGGCAAGGTAATCCCGCTGGACGGCAAAGAGCTCCTCCGTGTCGGTTTCCGTTCTGCCGAAGGCGCAGATGCCTGCGTATTTTACGATCTCCTCCGGCTGATGCCACGCCTGAAACGTCAGGAACATATCCGTCCCCATAAAGAGCCACAGCTCGTCGCCGGGATATGCTTCGTGCAGCTCCCGCACCGTATCCGCGGTATAGCTCTTGCCCTCCCGCAGCATCTCCATGTCGGAGACCTCGACCTCGATGCCGGTCTCCAGTGCGACCTGCTCGCCCATGAGGCGCGTCATGGCAAGGCGGTGCCCCTCCGAAGGCGTCCCCTCCGAGAGCACCTTGTGCGGCGGAATCCCGGCGGGGATGAGCAGCAGTTTATCAAGTTTTAAGCACACAGACGCGGCGATCGCAGCGGTCATGTGTCCCAAATGCGGCGGATTGAAGCTGCCGCCATAAATTCCGATTTTCAAAATAAGCCTCTTTGATTTCCTGATTGTCGAGCTTTTTGTTTTTCGCAAGGGTGTCCCTTTTCAGACAGTCTTTTTCGCCTTGGGAAGCAGGATCCTGTCCTTTTTGTCTTTCCTGTGCGTGGGACGGTAGAGAACGAACCTGGTGCCGATGACCTGCACCTGTTCGCTTCTCGTAAGCACGGAGAGCGCATCGCAGGCTTCCCTTGCCGTCAGCATGCTGTTTTCGAGCACGCGGCACTTGACCAGCTCCCGCGCTTCCAGCGCGTCGTTTGCCTGCTTGACGAGATTTTCACCGATACCGTCCTTGCCGATGATCACGATCGGTTCGAGCGTATTTGCCAATCCGCGCAGATATGCGCGCTGTTTGCTTGTCAGTTCCATCGTTATCCTCTTACTTCGTTTTTTGATTCAAATAGTCCGCCAGCGCCGCCTTGAACGCGCGCAGCGCATTGCCGCGGTGGGAGATTGCAGAGCGCTCTTCCAGCGTCATCTGTGCAAAGGTCTTTCGCTTGTCAGGTACGAAGAATACAGGGTTATAGCCAAAGCCGTCGTCGCCCATCGGCGCATACGCAATGGTGCCGTGGCAATCGCCGTCCGCGCGCAGAACGTCGCCGTTCGGAAACGCGCAGGTGACGGTCGTATGGAAACAGGCGCTGCGGTCGGTCTGCCCCTGCATCATCTGAAGAAGGAGCATATAGCGTCCCCTGTCGTCCAGTCCCTCGCCGCCGAAGCGCGCGCTGTAGACGCCGGGTCCGCCGTTGAGCGCCTTGACGCACAGACCCGAATCGTCTGCGATGGCGGGAAGCCCTGTCGCCTCCATCACCGCCTTCGCCTTGAGCAGAGAGTTCTCGGCAAAGGTCTCGCCGGTCTCCTCGACCTCGACCTTCACGCCGAGCTCCGCTTCGGAAACGACCTCCACGCCGAGATCGGAGAGCACCTTTTTCAGCTCCTCCAGCTTTTTCATATTCTGTGTAGCCAGGACAAATTTCATATTCGTTCACTCCTCCCAGGGGTCGCTTTTGCGGCGCTTTTCACGCCGCTTTTCCCTTTTTCCCTCTTCGCGATGCTGCTCGCGCTCCTCGCGCTGCGCCGCGCGCCTTTCGCGCAGGGCGTCAAGCTTCCTGTCCAGCTTATCCGCGAGGGTATTGATCTCCGGCACGGGAACGATCACCGTGCGGCAGGACTCGCAGTAGCGTGCGGGCGTATAGGCGACGGCAAACAGCGCCGGCTTGCCCAGCAGGACGGCTGCGCCGTTTTCGCCGCCGATCCTTCCGTTTTCATTGCGCGGGCACCATTGGATATAGTCCCGCCCGATGGGGATCGCGCCGTCGCGCATCTCTTGTCCGCAGTAAGGACAGCGCATTTGGTTTTCCACGGTCGAACCCTCCTTTCCGGCGCTGCGCTCAGATGAGCGCGCCCACATATTCCTTTGCATCGAACGGCTGCAGATCGTCGATGTCCTCGCCAAGTCCCACGAACTTGACCGGCACGCCCAGCTCCTGCGCGATGGCGATGCAGATGCCGCCTTTCGCCGTACCGTCCAGCTTGGTGAGAATGATGCCCGTAAGACCTGCCGTCTCCTTGAAGACCTTCGCCTGCTGCAGCCCGTTCTGCCCCGTCGTCGCGTCGAGCACCAAAAGCGTCTCCTTCGCGGCGTCAGGGGTCTCGCGGTCAATGATCCTGCGGAGCTTGCTCAGCTCGTTCATCAGGTTTGCCTTATTGTGAAGCCTGCCGGCGGTGTCGCAGAGGACGACGTCCACGCCGCGCGCTTTCGCCGCGGCAAGAGAGTCAAACAGCACCGCGCCGGGGTCCGCCCCCTCTTTGGAGCGCACAAGCTCACACTCCGCGCGGTTCGCCCAGATCTCCAGCTGATCCGCGGCCGCGGCGCGGAAGGTGTCCGCCGCGCACAGCAGCACGCGCCTGCCCTCCTGCTTAAAGCGGTGCGCCAGCTTGCCGATGGAGGTCGTCTTGCCGACGCCGTTGACGCCGATGATCAGCACGACAGACGGCTTCGTGGAAAGGTCAAGCGCGGTATCGCCGACTCTCAGCTTCTCCTCCAAAATGTCGCGCAGCGCCTGCTTGACGCCCTCGCCGTTCTGGATTTTGTTGTTGTAAACGGCGTCGCGCAGCCGTTTGATCGCGTCCGCTGCGACGCTCGCGCCGAGGTCAGCCATGATGAGGCTTTCCTCCAGCTCGTCATAAAACTCCTCGTCGATCGTTTCCCAAATGATGGAGTCATACCACGCCTTTTTGATTTTTGCAAAAACTCCCATAGTGACGACGGTTCCTTTCTGCTTTGCTTCAGGCGCGGGATAATTCTCAATGGGAACGGTCATCCCGCGCCGTATGTTTCACCCTGCCGCACCGGCGGCGGAAAGGCGGCTTTTTCATCATAAGACCGGAGCCATGCCTCAGTCCTTTACTCCTTGATGTTCAGCTCTTTTGCGATATTGTTCATGTTGATGGTCAGTATCTTGCTCACGCCGCGCTCCTGCATCGTTACGCCGTACAGCACGTCGGCCGCCTCCATGGTGCCGCGGCGGTGCGTGATGACGATGAACTGCGTCTTTTCCGTGATGCGGCGCATGTAGTTCGCCACGCGGACCACATTGGGTTCATCGAGCGCCGCCTCGATCTCATCCATGACGCAAAACGGCGTCGGATGCACCTTCAAAATGGCAAAGTACAGCGCGATGGCGACGAACGCCTTCTCGCCGCCGGAGAGCAGCGTGATCGTCTTGAGCGCCTTGCCGGGCGGCTGCACCTTGATCTCAATGCCGCAGGCAAGCACGTCGTTCTCATCCTCCAGCTCCAGCGTCGCCTTGCCGCCGCCGAAAAGCTCAAGGAAGGTCTGCTGGAAGCTCTCGCGGATGAGGGCGAACTGTTCTTTGAAGATGCCCGTCATTTCGCCGGTGATGCTCTCGATGATGCCGAGCAGCTCTTCTTTCGCTTTTTCCACGTCGTCGCGCTGTGTGGTGAGATAGATGTAGCGCGTGTTCACGCGGTCAAACTCCTCGATCGCGCCGATATTGACGCTGCCGAGGCCGCCGATCTCGCGCTTGAGCTCGGAAATGCGGCGGTTCGCCCTGGGGATGCTTTCAAGCTCGATGCGCTGCTCCTGCGCCGCCGTGTGGGAAAGCTCATAATTGTCCCAGAGCTTGTCGAGGATCTGCTGCTCCTCCATCGCGGTGGTTGCTTTCTTCTGCTCCAGCTTGCCCGCCGCGTTCGACAGCTTGAGCACGGTGTCGTTCAGCTCGCGAAGATTGCTGTTGCTCTGATTCTGCTCCGCTTCAAGCGCAAGCTTGCGCTTGACCAGCTCCGCGATCTGCCCGCGCTTTTCCTCCGCCCGGGTCCGCAGCGCATCCGCCGCGGCCGTATGTTCGGCGATCCTGCCGCCGGCCTGCTCGTTGGCGGTCCTGTACTGTCCGATCAGCGCCTGACGGCTCTGCTCGTCCCCGCGCATCTGCTCGCGCAGGCTTTCAAGGCTGCGCAGCGCCTGCTCCGTCGTCTCACGCTCCGCCGTGTAACCGGCAAGCCTGCTCTTATATTCGGTGATCTGCTCGCCGAGACGGGACGAGGACTGCAGCAGCTCGCTCTGACCGGAGAGCTTTTCCTCCGCCTGCGCTTTGAATGCAGCCGCTTCCTGCTCCTGCCGGGCAACGAGCGCTTCCTTTTCACCGATCGCCCGGAGCGCCTCGCTTCTGCGGCGCTCGATCGTTTCAAGCTCCTGCTCCATGTCCTCCAAACGTCCGCGCAGGGAGGAGAGCAAAATATCGTAGTGGTTTTTCTCGCCCGAGAGCTTCAGCACGGCTTCGTCTGCCGAACGCTGCTGCGTTTGGGCGACCTCCAGCTCGTACTGCGCCTTGGTCAACTCACGCTTCGCCTCCTCCGCGTCGCGGAGGGCAAAGTCAAGCTTTTCCTGCAGACCGCCGCGCCTGGCGGAAAGCTCCTTGAGCTCGTTGGAGCGGCTGAGGATGCCGGCGCTGCGCGATACGCTGCCGCCCGTCATGGAGCCGCCGCGGTGGATGACCTGTCCGTCGAGCGTGACGATGCGGAAGCGGTTTTGGTACTTTCGCGCCATCGCAATGCCGCAGTCCAGATCGTCCGTCACGACCGTGCGCCCGAGAAGGCTGAGGAAAATATTCTCGTACTTTTTGTCGAACCTGACAAGCTCGCTCGCAACGCCGACGAAGCCATACTCCCCGTCAAGTCCCTTTTCGTGCAGCGCCTCGCCGCGGATGGCGGTAAGCGGCAGGAAGGTCGCACGCCCGCCGTCGCGCTGCTTGAGGAAGCTGATGGCGCTTTTGGCGTCCTCCTCGCGGTCGACGACGATATTCTGCATGCCGGTGCCGAGCGCGATCTCAATCGCGACGGCATAGCGCCTATCGACCGTCATCAGGCTTGCAACGGGACCGTGTACGCCGCGAAGCGCCTGCTTTCCGGCGGCCTGCATGATGAGTTTGACCGCCTTGTTGAACCCGTCGTACTCCTTTTCCATCTCGGTCAGCATGTGGATACGGGAGTCGAGGTTGTTCATCTCCATGGTAAGCGCAACGCGCCTTTCCTCCGCGCTCTTTTCGCGCTCCATGCGTCCCTGCATCTTCATGGTGTGACCGCTGATGATGTTGTGGATCGCGTCGGCGTCCTCCTGCGCTGCGTCAAGCGCTTTGCGGTTTTCCGCTGCGCTCCTTTTCGTCTCGGAAAGCTGCGCTTCCACACCCGACTGTTCCTCGGCAAGGGCGGTTTTCCGCTCGTCCATCTCGCGGATGGATGAGCGCAGCGCCGCGGTCTCCGCGCGGCTGTCCGCCGCCGCGGCAAGCGACAGCGCCTCCTTTGCGCGCAGGCTTTCGACCTCATCCGCCGCCTCGCCCGCGCCTTTGGCAAGCTCGCCCGCTGTTTCAAGAAGACCGGCAAGCTCCTGCTCGACGCGCGCAGCCTCCTTCGTCAGCTCCTCGATGCGCGCCGCCTGCTCGTCGATCTGCTCCGTCAGGCTGCCGGCGCGGTCGGACTGATCGCGCACCTCCTGCTCGATGCGGGCGATCGTATCGTTGTTGTGCTCGATGCCCGTGCGCAGCACGGCGATCTCGGATTCCTGCTCGCTCACCTGTGCGTCCAGCGCCGCGGCGTCGGCGCGCAGCGTCTCCTGCGCCATATCGTTTTCACGGATCTTTTCACCGTACTGCTCCGATGAAGCATAGAGCGCATCGAGCTGCGCGTTCGCCCGACTCAGCTCCTGCTCGGCGAGGGCATAGTCCGTCTCCAGCTTGATCGCGTCCGTTTTGAGCTTTTCCAGCTGCTCCAGCCATGCGGAGATTTCCAGCACGCGCAGCTCATCGCGGAGGATCAGGTACTTCTTCGCCGTCTCCGCCTGGGCGCGCAGCGGTTCGACCTGCAGCTCAAGCTCGGCGATCTTGTCGTTGATGCGCACCAGGTTTTCCTCCGTGCGCTCAAGCTTATGCTCAGCTTCCTCCTTGCGGTGGCGGAACCGGGAGATGCCCGCCGCCTCCTCAAAGATCTCTCGGCGGTCGGTGCTCTTGGCGGAGAGAATGTCGTCGATGCGGCCCTGTCCGATGATGGAATAGCCTTCGCGGCCCATGCCGGTGTCCATGAACAGCTCGTTGATGTCGCGCAGACGCACGCTTTGCTTGTTGATGTAATATTCGCTTTCACCGGAGCGGTAATAGCGGCGCGTCACGGCAACTTCCGTTTCGTCCATGCCGGGGAAAATATGCTCCGTGTTGTCAATGACCAGCGTGACCTGCGCAAAGCCCATCTGATTACGCTTTTCGGTTCCGCCGAAGATCACGTCCTCCATCTTGCTGCCGCGCAGGGACTTCGAGGACTGCTCGCCCATGACCCAGCGGATCGCGTCGGAGATGTTGGACTTGCCGCTGCCGTTGGGACCGACAATGGCTGTGATATCCTCGCTGAAGTTGAGCACCGTCTTGTCGGGAAAGCTCTTGAAGCCCTGAATTTCCAATGCCTTTAAGTACAAATCTTTGTCCTCCTGATGATAGGGGTAAATGCAGCAATGCCCTATGGGCATAATAACTCATACTATAACGAATATAATATAGCAAAAAATCCTTTCTTTTTCAAGATGGATTCCTCATTTTTCCAGGGGAAAGGGGTGCGCGGCTGCGCACCCCTCAGGTTTTCCGCTGTGTGTTCCGTGTCTGCTTTCCTTTTTTGTTCTTTTCCGTCATGCCGTACAGGCAGGACAGCGCGTCGGAAAGTCCGCCGAGCCGGTCGATGATGCCGTACTCCACCGCCTCCTCCCCGTAAAGCACGCTGCCCACGTCCGCCGCCATGTCCTGCGTGCTCATCATCAGCTCCGTCAGCGTCTCCGCGCTGACGTGCGAGTTTTTCACCACAAACTGAGTGATTCGCTCCTGCAGGCGCTCAAAATAGTGGACCGTCTGCGGCGCGGCGATCGTCATACCGTTGGTGCGCACGGGGTGGATCGTCATGGATGCGCTCGGCGCGATCATCGTGCATTTCGGCGCCACTGCCAGCGGCACGCCGATGGAATGTCCGCCACCGAGCACCAGCGAGACCGTCGGCTTGGTCATGCCGGAGATCAGCTCCGCAATGGCAAGCCCCGCCTCGACGTCTCCGCCGACGGTATTGAGCAGAAACAGTACGCCGTCGATCTCTTCCGTCTCCTCCAGCGCCGCCAGCAGCGGCACGACATGCTCATATTTTGTCGCTTTTGTCGTATTCGGCAGCACCATATGTCCCTCGATCTGCCCGACGATCGTCAGACAATGGATCGTGCCGCGGCTGTTTCTGATCGTTGTTGAGCCGAGATCGACAATGGGCTGGATCGACGGCTGCTCGCTGAGTGTCGTCTGTTCGTTGTCCTTATCCTGTGTCGGTTTTGTTTTATCAGTCATCGCAACGTCTCCTTTTTCCATAGGATTTGCACGATTCCCGAAAACATACGCAAAAGCTTTTGCGGCTCCGTACCGGTTTCCCTTTTGCGGGCAAAGAGGAAAAGCCCCGAAAAAGTCACCTTTTTCAGAGCCTTTTCTCTTTTCTGTCGGTTGACCGGCGCTTACGCCTTTTCAAACACCGTCTTCATGCACTTGTAGGTCATGTAGCAGTCAAGCTTGGCGACCGTTTCATACGGTGCGTGCATCGAAAGCACGGGAACGCCCGCGTCGATGGTGTCGATGTTGCGCTTGGCCATATACTGCGCGACCGTACCGCCGCCGCCGGCGTCGGTCTTGCCCAGCTCCGCCATCTGCCAGAACACTCCGTTGTCGTTGAGCAGCCCGCGCAGCTTGCCCACGACCTCGGCGCTGGCGTCGCTCGCGCCGGACTTGCCGCCGGCGCCCGTGTACTTGCAAAGACCCACGCCGTAGTTGACGAACGCGGCGTTGCGCTTATCATAGACGTCGGCAAAGTTCGGATCGTACGCCGCCGTCACGTCCGCGCTGACGCAGAAGGAGTGGGCAAAGCACTCGCTCAGGCTCACGCCCTGCATCTCACACAGATCGCCCATAAATTTGTCAAACGCCTGCGACTGCATGCCGCTCACGCCCTCGGAGCCGATCTCCTCCTTGTCGGCGAAGATGCACACCGCCGTCTTTTTCGGTCGTTCCGCGGCGAAAATGCCCGCCAGCTCCGCATACGCGCATACGCGGTCATCGTGACCGTAGGAGGTGATGAAGCTGCGGTCAAAGCCGACGTCGCGCGCCTTGCCGGCAGGAACGGCCTCAAGCTCCGCGGAGATCAGGTCTTCCTCGGTGATGCCGTACTTCCCGTTGAGAAGCTGCAGAACGCCGAGCTTGAAGCGGTCGCTGCACTCCTCGCCGGCAAGCGGCTTCGAGCCGATGAGAATATTCAGGCTCTCGCTCGGGATCGCCTCGTTGAGCGGCTTTTTGCCCTGCTCACGGCCGAGATGCGGCAGAAGATCGTTGATGATGAACTGCGGATCGTCCGCCTCGCCGCCGATATGGACATCCACGCTCTCACCGCTTGAGAGCACCACGACGCCGTGCAGCTCGAGCGGGACCGTCACCCACTGGTACTTGCGGATGCCGCCGTAATGATGCGTCTTGAAATACGTCAGTTCCGCGTCCTCGTAAAGCGGACGGGGCTTGAGGTCGAGACGCGGCGCGTCGGTGTGCGCGGCGCCGATGTTTGCGCCGTGGCTCAAATCCTCCGTGCCGATGACGGCGAGCATGATGCCCTTGCCGCGGTTGTTGGCATAGACCTTGTCGCCGGCGGTCAGCTTCATGCCCTTCTCGTAAGCCCGGAAGCCGCGCGCCTCGGCAAGCTCGATGCAGTAATCGACGCAAAGGCGCTCCGTCTTGCCGCGGTCGAGAAACCTTTTGTAATCTTCGCAGTAGGCGTTCATCGCCTTCTCCTCTTCGGCGCTGAGACGGTCATAGCCGTTCTTCGGCGCATAGAGAAGCTTTTCGGAAAGTTCTTTGCGTTTGTTTTCCATGTTGTTTCGTCTCCTTGATCTGCATAAATATAATATTGAGCCGCTTGCGAATATTTTCCTTCGCCTCGCTGCTCGTAGCGTAGTTGTTCATAATCAGGTGGTCGCAGCGTTCGGAAAACCACCCGTCACTCTTCTGCGCGCGGATACGGGCAAGCGCATAGTCTTCGGATATGCCGTCCCGCTTCATGATGCGTCTGACACGCACCTCCTCCGGCGCGGCAACAGCGATCGTCGTGTCGCACAGCGCGCCGAGCCCGGACTCCATCAGCTTGATCGCATCCAGCCCAATGGTAGAGGCGCTGCTCGCCGCCATGCGGCGGGCAAGCTCGCGCGGCAAAAACTCATGCACGATGTCGTCAAGCCGCCGCAGCTTTTCCCGGTCTCCAAATACGATGTTGCCCAGTTTTTGACGATCCAATGCGCCGTTTTCGTCGAACACATCGCCGAACGCCGCCCGGAGCGCCGCGCGCAGTCCCTCGTCGCTGCGCAGCATCTCATGATACACCGCGTCGCAGTCGAGGATCAGCGCCCCGTTCTTCTCCAAAATCTCCAGCACGGTCGTCTTGCCGGCGCCTGTTCCGCCGGTGATCCCGACGACAATGGTATCATCCGGCGCCTCAACGCAGCGGAACCCTGCCGCCTTTTTCAATCGGTTGGACACGGCAAGTCCAAGTCCACCGGTATCGGGACACTGGGCAAAAATTTCCGTCACGCCGGTGCTGTCAAAGGTACGCAGCGCGTCAAACACCCTCTGCGCCTGCGCCTTCTTATCGTGCATCCCGCCGAGCCGGTGAACGATGTGTCCGGGGAAAAGACCGGCAAACTCGTCAAAGACGATGACGCCCGCGCCCGCGCCGATATGGGTCAGCAGATACCGCGCGCTCGCCCGCGCCTCGCCCGTTACGACTGTGACCGGGGCGCGCGGCGCGTAGTGGCGGTACTTCATTCCCGGGGCGCGCGGCTTTTCGCCGTCCGCCATCTTCTGTGTGACCGCCCTGTCCACGCTCACTTCGCCGAGCACCTCGCGCAGGCTTTCCAGCGGCAGCCCGCCCGGGCGAAGAAGCTGCGGCGGCGTGACGGTCAGATCGATAATGGTCGATTCCACGCCCACCTCGCACGCGCCGCCATCCACGATGCCGTCGATCTTGCCCCACATGTCCTCGCGCACAGCCTCGGCGTTCGTGCAGGACGGACGGCCCGAGGTATTGGCGCTCGGCGCGGCGACCGGCACGCCGGCACATTCGATGATGGCGCGCGTGACCGCGTGGTCGGGACAGCGCATGCCGACGGTCTGAAGTCCTCCGGTCGTCCGCAGCGGGACAAGCTCCTTTTTCTTCAGGATCATCGTCAGCGGACCGGGCCAAAACCTCTCTGCCAGCAGATACGCCGTTTCCGGCACATCCTCACAATAGCGCTCCAGCCAGCCGGCACTCGGAATATGCAGAATGAGCGGATTGTCCTGAGGTCTTCCCTTGGCTTCAAAAATACGCTGCACAGCCTCCTCGTTGAGACCGTCCGCACCGAGTCCGTACACGGTCTCGGTCGGAACGGCAAGCAGTCCCCCGCGTCTGAGGATGCCGGCGGCCTTGCCGATCTTCTCTTTCTCGTCAACGGATTCAATTTGGAACCATTGTGTGTTCATTTCGTTCACTTCTTGTCTCTGTTCCTTGCCGCAGTTTCCCTGTAAAGTATTTTTACTGTTCAGCTTCCTGCTGTAATTTTTCCGCCTGCGCCTGCATCGTCAGCGCGTCGATCAATCCGTCAAGGTCGCCGTTGATGACGGCATCGATATTGAAATTCTTCCCCTCGCCGGTCAGGCGGTGATCGGTGACGCGGTTTTGCGGGAAATTGTAGGTGCGGATGCGCTCGTTGCGCATCCCGGTGCCGACCTGCGCGCGGCGCTCGCTCGTGACCGCGGATTCCACGCGCTGCCGCTCCATCTCATAGAGCTTGGAGGCAAGCATCGCCATGCATTTCGCCCGGTTCTGAAGCTGCGAGCGCTCCTCCTGACACGCCGCCACAATGCCCGTGGGTTTGTGGATCAGACGCACGGCGGAGGAGGTCTTGTTGACGTGCTGACCGCCCGCGCCCGAGGCGCGGTAAACCTGCATCTCGATATCCTCCTCGCGCAGATCGACGTCGACCGTCTCCATCTCGGGCAGCACCGCGACGGTAGCGGTGGACGTGTGGATACGTCCGCCCGACTCCGTTTCCGGCACGCGCTGCACACGGTGAACGCCGGATTCAAACTTCAACCGCGAATAGGCGCCGTCGCCGGAGAGGATAAAGTCCGCCTCCTTCACGCCGCCAAGCTCCGTATCGCTGTAGTTGAGCAGCTCGATCCTCCAGCCTCTTTTTTCCGCGTACATGGAGTACATGCGGTAAAGATCGCGGGCAAACAGCGCGCTCTCCTCGCCGCCGACGCCGCCGCGGATCTCCATGATGACATTTTTGCTGTCGTTCGGGTCGCGCGGCAGGAGCAGGATGCGGAGCTTTTCCAAAAGCGCGCTCTTTTCCGCCTTCGCGCTCTCCAGCTCCTCCTGCGCCATCTCCTTCAGCTCGGGATCGCCCAAAAGCTCCCGTGCGCTTTCGATGGTCTGCTCACATTTTAAATAGGCGCGGTAGGCTTCCGTCACGCTCTCCAGCTCATTCCGCTCGCGCGTCAGTTTTTTCAGCTGCACCAGGTCGCCGTAAATTTCCGGCACCTCCAAAAGCTCGCCGATCTCATCATAGCGCTGTGCAATTTGCCGCAGTTTTTCCCACATAATCAGTCATTTTCCTTCTTGTCAGCAACAAAATCTCCGCAGGTCTTGATAAACTGGTCGCGCCAGAAGAAATAGCCGGCAGAACCGATCTGAAGAGAAACGTCCGCCACATGCTCACCCTGCAAATACAGATCCATCTGACGGTAGACGTCCCGGTAAAGATCTTCGCTCTTATGCGTGATCACATAGGCGGCATGGCTGAGCTCATAGCCGTGGCGCTTGAGAAAGCCCCGCATCACGCTCGAGCAGCGTCCCGCCCAGACGGGCGTACCCAAAATCACAAGCTCATAGTCGGACAGCGCGCGGTTCGTCTTCAGCCGCACCGTCGGGCGCGTCCGCTTGCGCATCGCGTCGAGTCCGCAGCGAAGCCAGCCGATCGCGCCGTCGCGCCTGACCTTGTCATAGACCTCGACCAGCTCGCAGTCGAGCGCCCCGGCGATCTCCGTCATCGCCTGTCTGGTGTTTCCCGTGCGGGAATAGCAGATACATAAAATTTTATCGTTCATGGGATCATCCTCCGGTCACAAGAAGCTTTGCCATGGCAAAGGCCTCGCGGATATAGTAGTTGAGCTGCAGTGCGCTGTAATAAATATTTTCCGGCAGCGTTGCCGCCACGCCGTACGCCCAGGGCACGCCCGCAATGCGTTTGGCGCGTGCAATGTGATAGTCGTTGGTCACAAAGGCAAAATTGTCCGTCGGGTCAATGCCGTGCTGCAGCATCACCTCTGTGGAAAAGTCGAAGTTTTCCGCCGTGCTCGTAGAGCGCTCCTCTTTCCAGATGCGCTCTTCGTCCACACCGTGCGCCGTGAGCCAGCGCGCCATGCACTCCGCCTCGGTGATGTCCTCACCCGGACCCTGTCCGCCGGAGCAGATGATGGGAAGCTCCGGCTTGTCGGCGACATAGCGGAGCGCCGCGTCAAGCCGCGACCAAAGCATCAGCGACGGCTCGGTACCGTTCACGCCCGCGCCGAGAATAATGACGCAGGTGACGTCCTGCCCGTCCGCGTCCGTATCGTTGTCCCTGAGAACAAGCGACTCCATCACGGCGAAAAGCAAAGCACCCGCCGCAAGCAAAACGAGCAGAATGCGTTTGCCCCACGCAGCCGCCGGCTTTTGCGCGGAAAGCCTGTCCAAAAGCGCATAGACGATCACAACGACCGCCGCGCACCAGAAAAGATAGCCGCTAAAGCGCATGCCGGGGATCGCGCGCAGCACGGTACCCAAAACGGCGAACACGGCGGCAGCCGCCCAAAACAGTCTCTGTCTTTTCATCCTTCCTCTCATTCTCCCGCCTGCTCGGCAAGCGTTTCCCACTTTTCCATCAGCGCCTCAAGCGCCTGCTCCGCCCTGGTTTTTTCCTCGTACAGCGCGGCGTACTTTTCATAGTCGCTGCCGGAGTCCTCCAGCTGCCTTTGAAGCTGTGCGATCGTCTCCTCCTGCGCGCCGATCTCTTTTTCGCAGATGGTCAGCTGGCGGCGCGCGGTCTGTGCGTTCCGGCTTCCGCGCGGTTTCTCTGTAATGTGTTTTTCCTTTACTGTTTCTTTTTTCTCCTGCTTCGGCGCGCTCTGCGCTGTCAGCGCCTTCCTTTGACGGTAGCGCGCGAAGCCCATGGGATAATCGGTGATCTTGCCGCTCTCCAGCTCCCATATGCGCGTTGCGAAGCGGTTGATGAAGTAGCGGTCATGGCTGACGAACAGCAGCGTTCCGTCATAGCTCTCCACCGCCTCCTCGATCCATTCGCGCGAGGCAATGTCGAGGTGGTTGGTCGGCTCGTCGAGAATGAGAAAATTGATCTCCTCATCCATGAGCATGCAGAGCTTCAGCCGGCTCATCTCGCCGCCGGAGAGCACGGAAACGCTCTTAAAAACGTCCTCGCCCGTAAAATGGAACGCCGCGAGCCGGTTTCTCGCGCTCTGGGGCGTCATGCTGCGTTTGGCGTAGAGCATGGTATCGACGAGATTACGGCTCGGCACATCGAATGCGATGATCTGCGGTAAGTATGCCGTTTTCACGGCAGGACCGAACTTTATTTTCCCCGCGTCGGGAGATTCCTCCCCCATCAGGAGTTTGATGAGCGTCGTTTTGCCCGTGCCGTTGTCGCCGATCAGGGCAATGCGCTCGCCGCCGGCGACCTTGAGGTCAAGACCGGAAAAAAGCGTCCGCCCGCCGAAGCTTTTGGCGACATCCCTGAGCACGACGACCTCGTCGCCGTAAAAATCCTGCGTGGTGAATTGTGCGGTGAGCGCACGCTCCTTCGTGGGCTTGTCCACCGTGCGCATGCGCGCGATGCGCTTTTCCATCGAGATCGCACGGCGATAGGTCTTGTCCATCCCCTTGAAGGCGAACATGCGCAGCTGCTCGGCACTCTTTTCCAGCTGCTCGATCTTCGCCTGCTCCTTTTCATACCGGCGCAGCTTTTCCAGATACCGGCGCTCCTTTTCCACCGCGTAGAAGCTGTAATTCCCGCTGTAAAACTCCGCCTTTCCGTCAAGCACCTCGATCACGCGCGTGACCGTGCGGTCGAGGAAATAGCGGTCATGCGAGATCGTCACGACGGTTCCCTTGAAGGCGGCAAGGTAGCCCTCCAGCCACTCGATCGCGTGCAGATCCAGATGGTTGGTCGGCTCGTCAAGCAGCAGAATGTCGGTATCCTCCAAAATGAGCCGCCCGAGATTGACGCGCGTCTTTTCTCCGCCGGAGAGCGAATCGAAAAGCCGCGTGCGCATCTCCGCGGAAATGGAAAGCCCGTTTGCTACCTTGTTGACGGGCGTCTCGGTATCGTAGCCGCCGAGTCCCTCGAACTTGCTGGATAGCTCGCCGTAGCGGCGCAGCGTCTCCCCGCTCTCGTCGCCGTTCGCCATTTGCTCGGAAAGCGCCGCCATTTCATCGGCAAGGCGCTGCATCCGCGTAAAGGCGCTTTGCAGCACGTCCTCGACCGTGTACCCCGCGGGGTAGACCGGGATCTGTGAAATCAGTCCCACGCGGCGTCCGTGCGCGATGGCGACTTCGCCGGCGTCATAGTCGAGCTCACCGGTCAGGATGCGGAAAAGCGTCGTCTTTCCGGCGCCGTTCTTGCCCAAAAGCCCCACACGCTCGCCGGTGTCGATCTGAAAGGAGATGCCGTCGAGTATTCTCTTTTCCAAATCAAAGGACTTGACAAGTCCCGATACGCTGATATCGATCATGGATCCAGATTATCTCTTTCCTTCAAACGGGTACTCCCGCAGATAGTCCGCCGCGAGATCAAGGCGGTTGGCAAAATGCGAGCCTTTGATCAGCAGCGCCGTATTCTCCCCGAAGGCCTTGACGAGGTCGGGATACGCCTCCTCGCGTCCGGGGTACCAGATCACCTTTGTACCGCCCGCCTTCTCCAGCTCATCGGCAAGATACGCTTTGCAGAACGGACCGATGCAAAGCACTTCATCCAGCTGCAGCGCCGCGATCAGCCGGGCGATCTCGCGGTGTCCCGCTTCCGTTGTGCCGCCGAGCTCCTTCATGTCGCCGAGGAAGGCGATATGACGCGCCGTATCCGCCTGAGCAAGGACGCGCAGCGCCGCCGCCATGGACTGCGGATTTGCGTTATAGCTGTCGTTGATCATCACGCGGTCGTGCGCAAGGTGTACGACCTCCATGCGCTTGTCGGGCGAGCGAAATCCTTCGATCCCCGCCACGATCGCGTCACGCCGCATGCCAAGCTCCTCCGCAATTGCAACGGCGATCGCGGCGCTGTACGCCACATGCTCACCCGGCACCGCGATGCGCAGCGCATAGCTGTCCCGCACCGTTTCGACCCGGCAGGCAATGCCGGACAGCCCGTTCGTCTCCACGGAGCGGATCCGCACATCGCAATGTTCGCTCCGGCCGCAGCGGACGATGCGCTGCGGCAGCGTCACGGTGTTGAGCAGCGCGTCGTCGCCGTTGAGAATGGCAACGCCGTCCGGCGCAAGATTTTCAAAGATCTCGCACTTTGCCCGAAAGACGCCCTCGCGGGT
>SAMEA3663296__coassemble_139_pt1 | contig 39702 bp, 36 predicted proteins | sample SAMEA3663296__metabat2_low_PE_021 | metagenome-assembled genome bin SAMEA3663296 (sample SAMEA3663296) | pig gut metagenome | biome: pig gut; feature: pig-associated habitat; material: faeces | place: China | collected 2013
TTCCTGCGGCGCAAGGTTAGCCCCCTTTGACATACGGGAACTGCGCGAACTCATGCCCCACTTCATGCGTCGGCATTTATGCGGTTTTGGTAAACAGCATGATTATAGCGGATAACCTGCACAGCGCGATTTTCTCCCTTGCAGCCTACACCGTTATTCTCTGCTTCTCCCTGTTCAAATCCGGCGCACTGGCAAAATCCATATTCAACGCACATTAAAAGACACGCGGGGCTTCTCCCCGCAGAAAGGAGGTTTTTGCTTGGCGTATGTACCCGTACCGAAAGACTTATCCAAAGTCAAAACAAGTCTACGTTGAATGTATTTTTTATGCTTCCGTGGATGGTCAGAAGGGGCCTGTTTTCTACATTTATTACGAGAGGATTACCGGTCATCGCTCAAAGTTGAAAATTTTTTGCCGAAGGGGGTTTCATTTTACCCCTCTATTTCTCCGTTTATATGAGGGCATATGGAGGCTATGCCTGTAAATCTCTCTTGCCAACCAAGGGAGAAGGAGGGAAATCACTCGAAGAAGAAAATATTTTGTCTGAGACGGGTATAATCGGCCCCGCTTTTTCTCCATTTATTATGAAGGGATATGCAGGGCACCTCTGAAGACCCCACCACAAATTGTGAACAAAATGTGAACTCTTTGCATAGGAGACCTTAAAAAATAGCCCGTTTTCTCTATTTATTACGAAAGGCTCTTTTTTCGAACACAGTTTTGAATCAGAAAGTGAGGAAATCTATGTTGCACACAAGAACGATTCGGGAAGCGGCGGCCTGGTTCAAAAGCCAGGACCCGCAGACCTGCCTGACAGAGACCGCCATCCGCACGCTGCTGCGAAGTGGTCGTGTCCCCTGCGTCCGGGTAGGGAAGAAGTATCTGGTCACCATCGAAGCGCTGGAAGCATATCTCTCCGGGGGCGAAACCGAGCCTGCGCCTTCAGAGAATGTCAGCCGAAAAGTTTGGAGGATCGAGTAATGACAGACAATCAAAATGACCTGATCACCATCACGGCGGGAGAGCTGATGGACAGGCAGTTTCTCCCCAGACACAGCGTTGTGGAAAATTTCCTGCCGGCTGGAACGTTCATCCTGTCCGGGCAGCCGAAAATCGGCAAATCCTTTCTGATGCTCATGCTCTGCTGGTGTGTGTCGGAGGGAAAGCCCTTCCTGGGCTTTGAAACGCGGCAGTCTGAGGTGCTGTATCTGACCTTAGAGGACACGGATGCCCGTATTCAGGAACGGCTGGCCCGGATGTTCGGCACAGACTGGGATGGAACGAAGCTGCATCTGACATTTCGTACCACGCTGAGCGGAAATGACCTGATCCAGCAGCTTGAAAACTTTGTCTTTGACCACCCGGAGACACGGCTGATCGTCATCGACACGCTTTACCTTGCCAGAGAGGGCGGGGATGGCACCGCGTACAGCTACGGCTCAGACTATAAGGACATTCGCCCTTTCAAGCTGTTCACAGACGCCTACGATCTGGCTCTGATCCTCGTCCACCACACCAACAAGAAGCCGGACGAGGGCAATCCCTTCAACCAGATATCCGGCACCAACGGCCTTCTGGGCGCGGCAGACGGCGGCTTCGTCTTATGCGCGGAACAGGATAAACGCTTCCTCCATTGCATTGGCCGGGATCTGCCCATGCAGCATTACGAGCTTCAGTTCGACCGGGAGACCTGTCTGTGGGAATTGATCCGTGCTTGCAAGTCTGCCGCCGAGCTTGTGCCGGAGCCGCTGCTGGATGTCATCGACGCTGTTGTGGAAGATCAGTGGCAGGGGACGGCTTCCGAACTTCTGAAAGCTGTTCAGAAAATCACCCCGGATATTGCTTCGCAGCCCAATTCTCTGACCCGGAGGCTGAACCCGTTGACCGGCCGGCTGGAGCAGGAAAAGGGCATTGTCTACCGTTACAACCGAAACAAGGCAAAGAGGCTGCTGACTTTTACAAGAAAGCCGACCGAATGACGATAATGACGGTAATGACGGTTTCTACCCCCGGGGGATATATATCGTCATCATCGTCATTACCGTCATAGAAAGGATCAACAATGGAACTTGATTACTTAAACCGCTGTGAGCAGGACCTGCTGCAAGCCGTGCAGGATGCGGAAGCCGCTGTGACGCAGCTGCGGCGTTTCGCGGCGTCATTTCTCCTGATGCAAAGCAGACAATCAACGCCGGGGACCAATGCCACGACTATCGCGTCGGTGAAAAGCACGGAGGAAGGCTGGCTGCTGATCTCCCTGCCGGTGATGCTGCCTCGCCGGGGAGAAAAGGACAGAGCACGATTTCTGGATGAACCTCTGCGGGCAGCCATCCGCCGTTATTGTCAGGACAGGCCTTTGCCGAAATTCCAAACCTGCGTGTTGGTCTACGAGCATATTTACGATGCAGCCTATCCGCGCAGGCGTGTGACTGACCACGACAATCTGGAATTGAAGCACTGCCAGGACGTGCTGGAGTCAGCCTTTCTGACCAACGATACGGCCAGCCTCTGCAGTGTGTTCCAGTGCAGCCACCCGGGTGAGGAGGTGGGAACACGCATCTGGATCCTTACCCCGGAGCAGTTCGGAATATGGCTCAGCAAGCACAAAACATCGTGGCAAAAATCCCAGGAAACGGAAAATTAGCATGAAAATACCCCACCGAATTTCTCCATTTTCGGTGTACCCCATTTTCGGTGGACTGGCAGGCAGCAAAAACGCTGTATTTGCAATGCTTTGCAGGCGAAAATCAGAACGGGGGTAGGCTTGATGTAGTTGGCTTTTCGTGTTTTTTGAGTGGGCAGCCTTTTTGTAGGAAGCGATGTGTTATGGCGTGCGTGTTTAAGGATGGGCAGGCTGTATGAGGGGTTGGGTTGTATGTGAGCTGCGTGTATGAATGGGTGAGATTGCGGATGGGGGGATGGAGGGTGTGGGGGAAAATTTGGATTGTTTGGATGGAGGATGAGAAGTAATGGTTGAATTGATGATCAGGAGGTATATGAGATGTTGGAGTTGAAGTTTGGGCAGCGGGGATTGAAGCTGCTGTTTTTGGTAGGATTCTGTGGGGAGTTCCCCATGTCATTGCTGGCGAGGTATCCCGGCTATTACGATTACAATCGCCGTATTGTCACAAGTCTGGTAAGGGAAGGGTATCTGAAGGAGCGGAAATTTCGTGACTATGATAATCATATCGTCCGCTCGCTGAGCCTGACGAAAAAGGGGATGGAACATATCCAGGCAGAATCACCCGCTCATGCGGAGTTGATCCTGTCCCATGAACTGTCGCCGTCCAGCGGTCAGGGTGACTGGAAGAAAACCCTGCGGCTCCATCGGAGCGCGGCCTGCTTCCTGGCAGCACATCAGGCCGGAGCCTATTGGGTGCCGGGAGAGGAGAAAGACGAGTGCGGCAGGACGCAGCTTACTTATTACGGCGCTTACGAATTTCATACCCGCTTTGGAATGGACAACAAGGGTTCCAGAGCTTCCGGCATTATGGTGAGATGGAACAAGATTTATGCTTTGTACTTCCTGGGCGATCACAATATGCGTTGGGCAGAAGCATCGGAGGAGTATTTTCGGGATCAGGTACTATACTCTCCGATTGGACAGGAACGGTATTTCGCAGGGAATATCCTGATCGGCAATGAATGGGCCCTGGCAGAGAGCCTGGTGACGCACGGTGTTAACAGAAATACCCGGATGATCCATATGGAAACAGAGCTGCCGATCTATTACACCACCAATGACCAAAATGGAATCAAACTGCTGCGGGCGATCACAGAGCCGGCGACACCCTCGCGGTTGTATCGTAAACTTCCACAGCTTGCTGATCATCTCCATGACTTTACGGAAGGTCTTCTGTTCGACCTTCAATATGTTTCCGAATATTATCAGTCGCCTCGTGATCATAAATTCAGGATCAGGCCAGCGTATGGATATTTCTTTGATTTTCAGATGGATGTCATGCGAAAAATCAACAATACCAATGCACAGCTCTACCAAATTCCAGATTCTGTTCTGGATGAAATTATCTCACAGTGACCCCTTGTGCTTTTTCGGTGCTTGTCTTATCATGAAGGTGCTGTATCACAAGGCGTTAATAGAAAGGAGAACGCCTTATGGCTAAGACAACACAGAAAAAGTATCAGTACAAAACCAAAGCGATCCAACTGCCCGACGGCACCCGCAAGTACCTGCGGGGCAAGACGCAGGAGGAACTGGACGAAAAAGTCCTGAAGGCTCAGATCCTAGTCAACTCCGGCGTGGATATCTGCAGCGAAGAAACGTTCGGTCATTTTGCCCAGATGTGGTATGACATCTACAAGAAGCCTTATCTGCGGGAGAGCAGCCTCAACATGATCAAGTATGTGCTGAACCAGCATATTCTGCCGTTCATTGGGGGATACCGCCTGCGGGATATTTCCCCTATGCAGATTCAGGCTATTATGGCGACGATGTCTGATAAGAGCAATTCTCTGCAGTCCAAGGTGCTTGTGACCTTAAGAAGTATCTTTAAGGCGGCTCAGGAAAACGGCCTTGTGGCAAAATCTCCGGTCAGCAGCATGTTGAAGGCCGGCGGCAAGAAAACGCCGGAGAAGGTCGCTCTGACGACCGCAGAGAGCCAGCTGCTGTTAGACCGTGTCAGTAATCCCCGGGCGAGAACCTTTCTCCTGATCGCACTCCATACGGGAATGCGGAGGGGTGAGATTGCAGGTCTTCGCTGGGATGATGTGGACTTCAAGAAAAAGGTCATTCATGTTCGTCACAACGCGGTGATGGGGCGGTATGAAACGACCATCAGTGATGAGTTGAAGACCAGCGCGGGAAAGCGGGATATTCCGATGTCTGAGGAACTGGAGGAATGGCTGCTGGCCCGGAAGAAAAACTCTCACTCCCAGTACGTCATTGCTATGGAGAATCACCAGCCGCTGACGAAGTCTTCCTACAAGAGTATGTGGAAACTGATCGAGCGGGAACTGCCGGAGGCCCATGTGACGGCTCATATTCTGCGGCACACCTATATTACCCGCCTCTTTGAAGCAGGACTGGATATTAAAGAAGTGCAGTATTTGGCGGGACACAGCACGGTGGATATGACCTTGCGTGTCTATACCCACTATGACCGCCGCTCCCGGGAGGCCCAGACTGCTGAGAAGGTACGGAACGCTTTGAGAACCTCCTAATTTTGTTCAATTGTTGCAAATTTGCAACAATCGACATCTTTGCAAAGGTGACTGTCCTGCTGGAGAAGTATGTAATCTCCTGCGGACACAGAAAAATCCCCCAATCCATTGCGGCACAAAGGATTGAAGGACTCGAAAAATTTGCAACACTTTTGCAACAAAGGCATGAAAAAAGGCCGGGTTTTGCCGCAAATTACAGCAAGTCCGGCCACCCATTATTTCCTGGTACTGGAAAAAGAAAAACCCTCAAAGCCTTGCGGCTCTAAGGGTTTTCTTTGGTGGAGACTACTGGACTCGAACCAGTGACCTCCTGCGTGTGAAGCAGGCGCTCTAACCAGCTGAGCTAAGCCTCCGTATGATCGGCAACCCTTACGGATTGCCGAAGTGGTGACCCGTACGGGATTCGAACCCATGTTACAGCCGTGAAAGGGCCGTGTCTTAACCACTTGACCAACGGGCCATATAACACACGGGATGCCTCGGCATCCCGTGCGATGGTAGCGGCACCTGGATTTGAACCGGGGACACTTCGGGTATGAACCGAATGCTCTAGCCAGCTGAGCTATGCCGCCATATCTGTCTGCTCGACAGGACAAGGATTATTATAGCAAGACTGCGGAGATTTTGTCAATAGTTTTTCCCAAAAAATCAAAGAAATATCAGAAAAAAGGTGCGCGGAGCAATCGCCCCGCGCACCTTTCCGCAAGCGGAAATTCCGGCTTAATACATGCCGTCCATGCCGCCCATGCCGCCGCCCGGTGCTGCCGGTGCGGGAGGTTCGGGCTTGTCTGCGACCAGCGCTTCGGTGGTGAGCACCATCGCGCTGACGGACGCGGCATTCTCCAGTGCGCTGCGCGTGACCTTGGCGGGGTCAACGATGCCGGAGGAGATCATGTCGCAGTAGACTTCCTTGTAAGCGTCGAAGCCGTAGCCGACCTTGCCGCTGTTCTTGATCTTTTCAAGCACCACGCTGCCGTCGATGCCGGCGTTGACCGCGATCTGACGCACCGGCTCCTGCAGCGCCTTGACGATGATCTGCACGCCGGTCTTTTCGTCGCCCTCGACCTCGGCGATCAGCTTCTCCACGGCGCCCACGGCGTTGACATAGGCGGTGCCGCCGCCAGCGACAATGCCTTCCTCGACAGCTGCGCGCGTCGCGTTGAGCGCGTCCTCAATGCGCAGCTTCTTTTCCTTCATCTCGGTCTCGGTCGCAGCGCCGACCTTGATGACGGCCACGCCGCCGGCGAGCTTGGCAAGGCGCTCCTGCAGCTTTTCCTTGTCGTAGTCGCTGGTGGTCAGACCGATCTGGCTGCGGATCTGAGCAACACGGGCCTTGATGGCTTCCTTGTCGCCTGCGCCGTCGACGATGGTGGTGTTTTCCTTGGTGACCTTGATCTGGCGTGCGCGGCCGAGCATGGAGACGTCCGCCGTCTTGAGCTCGTAGCCAAGCTCCTCGGAGATGACCTGACCGCCGGTGAGGATGGCGATATCCTGCAGCATTTCCTTGCGGCGATCACCGAAGCCGGGCGCCTTGACGCACACGACGTTGAGCGTGCCGCGCAGACGGTTGACGATCAGCGTGGAGAGCGCCTCGCCCTCGACGTCCTCAGCAATGATGACGAGCTTCTTGCCGGACTGGACCAGCTGCTCGAGCAGAGGCAGAATGTCGGAAATGACGGAGATCTTCTTGTCGGTGATGAGCAGGTAAGCGTCATCGATGACGGCTTCCATCTTCTCGGTATCCGTGACCATGTACGGGGTGATATAGCCGCGGTCGAACATCATGCCCTCGACGACCTCGCTGTAGGTCTCGGCGGTCTTGGACTCCTCGATGGTGATGACGCCGTCGGCGCTGACCTTTTCCATGGCCTCGGCGATCAGCTTGCCGATGAACTCGTCGCCGCTGGAGACGGTGCCGACGCGGGCGATGTCGTCCGTGCCGTTGACCTTCTGGCTGTTGGACTTAATGGCGTTGACCGCCGCCTCGACCGCCTTGGCCATGCCCTTCTTCATGACGATGGGGTTGGCGCCGGCAGCGAGATTCTTCAGTCCTTCGCGAACCATGGCCTGCGCAAGCAGGGTCGCGGTGGTGGTGCCGTCGCCGGCAACATCGTTGGTCTTGGTGGAAACTTCGCGCACGAGCTGCGCGCCCATGTTTTCAAACGGGTCGTCCAGCTCGATCTCCTTGGCGATGGTCACGCCGTCGTTGGTGATCAGCGGTGCGCCGAACTTCTTGTCAAGCACGACGTTGCGGCCTTTGGGACCGAGCGTGACCTTGACGGTGTCGGCAAGGGTATTGACGCCGACTTCGAGTGCCTTGCGGGCTTCTTCGCCGGATTTGATCATTTTAGACATAATGTTGTTCCTCCTTTTTTATTCGACGATGGCAAGAATGTCGCTCTGACGGACGACGGTGTATTCCTCGTCGTCGATCTTGACTTCCGTGCCGGAATACTTGCTGGTGATGACCTTGTCGCCGACCTTGACGGTCATAACGACGTCGTGACCGTCAACCATGCCGCCGGGACCGACGGAAATGACTTCGGCGACAGAGGGCTTTTCCTTGGCGCTGGCGGTCAGGATAATGCCGCTCTTGGTGGTTTCTTCGGCCTCGACCATCTTGAGGATGACGCGGTCAGCAAGCGGGGTGAGTTTCATGGGTATTGCCTCCTTATATATTATAAAATAATCTGCACGTTATTTGCTGGATTTAGCACTCAACGCGAATGAGTGCTAACCGATGCTGCTATCATAGCGCAACCGCAAGCACATTGCAAGAGGATTTTTTCGTTTTTTCCAAAAATTCACACCTTGTTAAAAAACGGTACAACGGCGTACAACAAAAAATTGCCGCCCGAAGGCGGCAATCCGTGTACGAATCATTTTGCCGAGGCGTTTGGGTCACAGCCCGCGGGACCGAAGAAGTTGAGCTTCTTATCGGAAAGCCTGAGCGTCACGTCGGTGGAGTGGGAACACTCCCCGTCGAGGCAGGTGACGATATCGTCGCCCCGAATGCGAACGACCCTGGCGTCCGACACGCGGATGATGTCGGGCGACACCTCCCGGTAACGGCCGGAGCCGTATTTGCCGAAAAACATCGCAAACTGGAGCTTGCTGATTTTTTTGACCAGGACGGTGTGCAGCAGACCGTCGTTCATGCGGGCTTCGAGCACGGGCGTGAAGCCGCCGCCGTAGTGGCGACCGTTGCACATGGAAACGAGCGCAAAGTCGTCTTCGATCACCTCGTCATCCAGCGTGACGGTCCAGTGCTGACCGATGCCGCGCGCGATAAAGTTGACGGCTACGCTGGCAAGGTACGCGCCCTTGCCGCTGAGCGAAGCGGAAAAATCGTGGACGCTTTCGGCGATGCGCGCATCAATGCCGGAGCAGGCGATCGTCACGCACTGGCGGCCGTTGCAGTCGATCAGGTCGAGCTGCTGCACCTCCCCGTTCCAGAGGTTTTCCGCGTCCAGAAATTGAGACATCATTTCCGGACCGAAGTTTTTGAGAAAGTCGTTGCCGGTGCCGATGGGGATCACAGTCATGGCGGCATTGTCAAAGCCGGCGATGCCGTTTGCGACCTCGTTGACGGTACCGTCGCCGCCGCAGGCATAGAAACGGACGGGCTCGCCGTTTTCGGCGATGCCGCGCGTGAGCAGCGTGGCGTGCCCGTGGGATTTTGTCAGCATGCACGAAACGTCCAGATCATGCTCGCGGCGCAGTGTTTCCGCCATGGCGTAAACACGCTGCCGGCTGTCCTTTTTTCCGGCAGCGGGATTTATGACGAAGATGTGCTTCAAGCGTTTCGCCTCCAATAGACATACTCTATGATAAACTATACTGCACCGCGGCGAAAAAAAGCAATGAACAGATTGTAAAAAATATCGAATTGGCACGAAACAAAGCATTCTTAACGTATTCTGAACGAAGGATTACAGCTTCTTACCGTACAGAAACAGATCGCATTTGAGCATGCCGTTGTAAAGCTTGCGCTTTTTGTCCGCGGGTCTGCCGAAGCAGCGCTCGAACTCGGTGTGCGAGGAAAGAACGAAGATGCGCCAGGTGTCGGGCAGCTTATCCATTGCGCGGCCGAAGGCACGGTAAAGCGCCTCCGCCTCCTTCTGCTCCAAAAGGCGTTCGCCGTAGGGAGGATTCGTCACGACGCGGCCGTACATGCCGCCCCAGTGGAAGCGCGTGGCGTCGGCAACCTCAAATTTGACGGTGTCATCCACCTCGGCGAGCGCGGCGTTGTGGCGCGCGATCTCGACCGCGGCAGGGTCAATGTCGCCGCCCCAGATCTCGTAATTGCCGTGAAACTCCCTGTCCATCGCCTCATCCGCGGCGTCGAGCCAGATCTTGCGGTCAAGCATCGCCCAGTGCTGCGCGGCAAAGCTGCGGTTCAAGCCCGGCGCGCGGTTTTTGGCAATGAGGGCGGCTTCAATGGCGATCGTGCCGCTGCCGCAAAAGGGGTCGCAGAAGGGGTCGCGCCCATTGTAGCGGGAAAGCTGCACCATCGCGGCGGCAAGCGTTTCGCGCAGGGGCGCTGTCACGCCGACCGCGCGGTAGCCGCGCTTGTACAGTCCCTCGCCGGAGGAATCGAGCCCGATGATGACCTCGTCCTTCATAATGGAAAAGCGGATCTGATACCGCTTGCCGGTTTCGGGCAGCTGCGCAAGTCCGTATTTTTGTCCCAGACGCTCAGCGATCGCCTTTTTGACAATGGACTGGCACGCCGGCACGGAGTGGAGCGTGGAGGAGATGGAATATCCGGTGACGGGGAATTCGCCGTCGCGGGGGATCCAGTTCTCCCAGGGGATCGCGCGCGTGCCCTGAAAGAGCGTTTCAAAGTCGACCGCGCGGAAGGAGCCCAGCACGACGATCACGCGCGCGCCGCAGCGCAGGTTGACGTTAAGACGCGCGATGTCCGCCTCCGTCCCGCTGCAGAGAATGCGGCCGTTTTCCACAGTGACATCGGAAAGCCCCAGTTTTTTGATTTCATTGCCCACCAGACTTTCAAGCCCCAGCAGGCACGGAACGGCAAAAGTAAGCATGAGCATTCTCCTGTTTTGTGTTTTTTACAGTATAACGGATGGGAACAAAAAGTGCAAACCCTGCGTCAGAAAAATAACAGTAGTATTGCGCGAGTTTTTTTGGTATACTAAACGCAAGACCGCGCGGAAAAGAAAATACTGCGGGAAAAGCGGAAATGTAAACTTAAAGTTGCGCGGAAAACGGGCAGCGCAAATTAAAGTTGGTGGGAAAAACAGCTGAAAATTGCGATACTGGACACAGACAAAGAACGGAGGAAACGCAATGGCTTTTGGCGAAAGGCTTCAGGAGGTCCGCAAACGGAGCGGATTGACGCAGGAGGAATTTGCCGAGCAGCTGCAGGTGTCCCGACAGTCCGTCTCCAAATGGGAATCCTGCCGCGGCTACCCCGAGATGGAAAAGATCATCTACATCTGCAACCGCTACGGAGCGACGATGGATGAGCTTTTCAGAGAGGAGGTGCCGTGCTCGAAGGACCTGCCGCGCGAGGAGCAGCGGCTCAAGGCAAACACGCTGGGCAGCGAGCTTTCCAATTTTTACACGAACCTTTCTCCCTATAACAAATGCATTGCCTTTTCGCTTTTGTTTGTCCTTGCGCTGTTGGGACCGGCGTATGTATACTGTATGCGGAGTCTGAAAGGAGGAGCAGATGATATGATGACCGTTATTTGGATCGTCGCGATCATCGTTTTCGGCATTGCCGAGGCGGCGACAGCGGGACTGGTGTCCATCTGGTTTGTCGCCGGCAGTATTGCGGCGCTTGTCGTGTGCGAGCTGGGCGGCAAATTGTGGCTGCAGTTCGTGCTGTTTTTTGCAGTGTCCGTCTTTGCGCTGATCGCAACGCGTCCGCTTGCGCGCAAGGCGCTGGACAAGACCATCACACCCACCAATGCCGACCGCGTGCTGCGTCACAGCGCGAAGGTGACGGAAACGGTGGACAACGAAAACGCCGCCGGCGCCGTTTACATTGACGGAAAGACGTGGAGCGCGCGCAGCGAGGACGGAACCGTAATCCCCGCGGGAGAGATCGTAACCATCGTGAGAATGGAGGGCGTGAAGCTCTTCGTGAAAAAAGAAAAGGAGATTTGACTATGCCGTTTTCCAATTTTATCAGCTACATTGGCATCATCGTTCTGATCGTATTGGTGCTGCTCGTTGTGGTGAGCAACATCCAGATCGTCCAGCAGTCGCGGGCGTACGTTGTCGAGCGGCTCGGCGCTTACAGCACGACATGGGGCGTGGGTCTGCATTTCAAGATCCCGTTCATTGAGCGCGTGGTAAAAAGGGTCTCGCTCAAGGAGCAGGTCGCGGATTTCGACCCCCAGCCCGTGATCACCAAGGATAACGTCACCATGCAGATCGACACCGTTATTTACTTCCAGATCACCGACCCCAAGCTCTACACCTACGGCGTGGAGCACCCGATGAACGCCATCGAAAACCTGACCGCGACAACGCTGCGCAACATCATCGGCGACATGGAGCTGGACCAGTCCCTCACCAGCCGTGATATCATCAACGCCAAGATGCGCGCCATTCTCGACGAAGCGACCGACCCGTGGGGCATCAAGGTCAACCGCGTGGAGCTGAAGAACATTCTGCCGCCCAAGGAGATCCAGAACGCCATGGAAAAGCAGATGAAGGCGGAGCGCGAACGCCGCGAGTCCATTCTGCAGGCGGAAGGGCAGAAGCAGAGCCAGATCCTCGTTGCCGAGGGTGAAAAGCAGTCCATGATCCTGCGCGCCGACGCGGAGAAGCAGGCCGCCATTCTCAAGGCGGAGGCCGAGCGCCAGGCGGCGATCCTGCGCGCCGAGGGCGAAGCCGAGGCGATCCTCAAGACGCAGACGGCGATCGCCGACTCCATCAAGCTGTTGAACGAGGCCAACCCGAACGATCAGGTCGTGAAGATCAGAGCGCTTGAAGCCTTCCAGAAGGCTGCCGACGGTCAGGCGACCAAGATCATCATCCCCAGCGAGATACAGGGTCTTGCCGGTCTTGCCGCCGGTTTGAAGGGGCTGGTAGAGGACGAGAAAAAGTAAACGGAACGCATAACGCCTGCTACGGAAAAGAAGGAAGCGGCGCCCCTGCGAAGGGGCGCCGCTGAGGTTGTCAAAAAAGGCAAAAGGTGCGCGTATTCGGGAAGGAAGATAGTTACGAAAGAAACCCAGGAGGGGTGTCTTTCGTGTTAGATCAATAAGTTTTTGCAACTTTTTAAAGTTGCAAAAACTTGCTTTCAGCCTGTCGAAAAGGCTTTTTTCGACAGGCTGAGCGGCGCCCCTGCAAAGGGGCACCGCTTTTTCTGTTTGAAGGGGGGAAAACCGGCTTGACCGCATGCAAGGCTTCGACAGGAATAGCGCAAAAAACGTGCTGCGGAGGTTAGCTGCTTGCAAGAGCGGGCGCCGGTATGGTACAATATCACAAACATATCATATTCAGGGAGAAACGGCAGATGAAGGCAGTTCGGGACTATCCCAAATGTGTCATTACGGCGAAGGGAACACGCTGGGTCGAGGGCGGACACCCGTGGATCTATGACGCGGAGGTCGTGCGCGAGGAGGGCGCGGCGGAAAACGGTGCGCTTGTGGATGCGGTGAGCGAGCAGGGCAAGTATCTCGGCACCGGTTTTTTGAGCAGGCACAGCAGGATCCGCGTGCGGCTCATTTCGCGCAATGCGAACGACCGTTTCGACGCCGCGTTCTGGAAGCGGCGCGTGCGCTACGCTTGGGACTACCGCAAGACCGTCATGGGAGCGGACACGGCGTGCTGCCGCCTCATTTTCGGCGAGGCGGACGGCTTCCCGGGTCTGACGGTGGACCGCTTCGGCAGCCTTCTCGTGACGCAGACGCTCTCGCTCGGCATGGAGCGCAGCAAGGACATCGTGTTCCCGCTGCTGGTGGAAGTGCTGCGCGAGGACGGCGAGCAGATCACCGGCATTTTTGAGCGGAACGATGTTGCCCTCCGCGGGAAGGAGGGGCTTGCGCAGAATAAGGGCTGGTATCCTCTGCCCGGTCTGCCCGCGCCGGCAGACACGGTGACGGAGATCTGCGAAAACGGCGTTTATTACCGCGTCGATGTGGAAAACGGACAGAAAACGGGCTTCTTCCTTGACCAGAAGTATAACCGCCTGGCGGTGGCAAAGCTTGCCAGAAACAAGCGTGTGCTCGATTGCTTCACGCATACCGGCTCCTTTGCGCTCAATGCGGCGAAGGGCGGCGCGGCGCACGTGACGGCGGTGGATATTTCCGAAAGTGCGATCGAACTGGCGAAGCTCAACGCCGGGCGCAACGGATTGGACGACCGCATGGACTTTCTGGTCGCGGACGTGTTTGAGCTTCTGCCGAAGCTGGAGGCGGAGGGCGGAAAGCCCTATGACTTCATCATTCTCGATCCGCCGGCCTTCACCAAGTCGAGAAAAACGGCGGATAATGCCGAGCGCGGCTATAAGGAGATCAATCTGCGCGCACTGCGGCTGCTGCCGCGCGGCGGCTATTTTGCTACCGCTTCCTGCAGCCACTTCATGCCGCACGAGCGTTTTGAAAAAATGCTGCGCTCCGCCGCGCTGGACGCGGGCGTGGAGCTCAAGCAGATCGAGGCGCGCCAGCAGGCGGCCGACCATCCGATCCTGTGGAACGTGCCGGAGACGGACTATCTGAAATTCTACCTGTTTCAGGTGATCTGAAGCGGTGCGGCACCGTGCCGCGCCTGAAACGGAGCCGGACAGAAAACAAAAAGAGGAGCAGTGAGAAAGGAGCGCGAAGGACATGGAAGCCAATCCCGCGGCGACGGAAAAACGGTTCAAAAAGGGTGAGATCATCTGCAACAAGAGCGAGTACAAGCGCGAGATGTACAATATCCTCCTCGGCAGGATCGCGGTCTATTCCAACTATGGCTTGCCGGAGCAGAAGCAGGTCGAGGAGCTGGGCGAGGGAGAATTCCTCAACGTGATCAGCTTTCTTGAGGCGCGCCCGCGCAAGACGGTCGCCGTCGCGCTTGAGCCGACGGTGGTTGACGTGATCACGAAGGAAAATTTCGAGTCATTTTTCGAGCGGCGTCCGGCGAAGATCATGCAGCTGCTGCAGGACCTCAGCGCACGCATCCGCCATCTGACCGCGGACTATCTGGAGGTCTGCCGCCAGCTTGAGGAGCACGCGGACGTCGAACAGATCAGAAAATCACACCCCGAGTGGTACAAAAAGCACGAAGAGATCTATCATACGATCTTCCGCATGGTTTCCCAGCGGGAGTGAGAAAAAATGCGCCGCAGAAACTGCGGCGTACCTTTGCACAGAGTGTGTTTTTCAGCACTCCGGAGCGGGGTCAAAGGGCAGCGAGTAAAAGTATTCATAATACGGCATGAGGAAGCGGAAGCCCTCCAGCACCTCGTCAAACAGCGCGGCGGTGAACAAAACGCCCCCGGGATTATCCGCGTAATCAATGGAGAGCTTTCTGCGGTTATACCACGGATTAAGCAGCTTGCCCACGTCGCCCTTGGGGCGCTTATATTCCGGTCCGTCAAGCCGGAAGCGCGATTTGTTCAAGCGGCGGGCAAGCGTCTCAAGCGGCTTCGGCTCGCGCTCGATGCGTGCGCGAAGCTTTGCGGCGGTGAGCGCGTCCATATCCCAGAAGCCGCAGCCGTAGCTGAAGTAATTCGGCGCGATCTCGAAGTAGAGCGCCGGACGGTTGAGAAGCCCGTCGCCGCCGCGCGCGAGCACCAGCCACAGGTGGTCCTTATACGGGCCGCGCCCGTGCAGGCGCCGCGCGTCACGGTAAATGCGGCAGACATGGCTTTGCAGCTGCGCATCGGGAAAGGCTTCGTTCATGGCGCCGAGCAGCTGCGCCGCCAGCTCGCGCAGGGGCTGGTCGAGCTCGTTGAGATAGACCTGCTTGCGGGCGAGAAACCACTCGCGGTTGTTGTTGAATTTGACGCCCCAAAGGAAATCGACGGCGTTTTGAGAGAAGCCCTGAAACATGATATTACCTCGCAGTTGACCGGTTTTGTCCGGCGCAGATACGCTGCGCCCGTGCAGCGTTATTATACCGCGGCTTCGGCAAAAAAAGCAAGAGCACACCCGCTTCCGCGGGACGCTCCTGCTGCAAGACCGCTGCGGTCGAGCCGTGGATGCCGGATGAAATGCGCGCGAAAACGGCGCCCTTTTCAGATGAGGAAGACGCCGGGCGAAGGCGTGTTTGCGCCCGCAGAACGCTTTTCGCTTTGCGGTTTTTGCCGCTTTGTCTTCGACAAAAACGCTTGCTTTTTTTCAAAAACTCTGCTATCCTTTTCCTATTCTTTTTTCATTTCTCTCGCTATCGGCGTTTACAGGGATTTCCACGAGGAAGAGTGCGGAATGGTGCAAAAGCTATGAGCGCGGAACGCGACGCTTGAAGGAGACAAAAAGATGAAGCAATACAGCGACGAACAACTGAATCTTTTGACACAGGTTCTGCTGAATGTCGCCGTGCAGCTGCGCGGCGCGATGGCGAATGTTTATGCTTCTGCGCAGAGACTGGCGCCGCCGGAGGCGCGCGACCAGGACGAAAAGTTGGACACGGTCGCCTCTGTTTTTTCGCTGAGCTATTATCAGATGTACCGTGTGATCGAAAACCTGAACGATGCCGCAAGGCTTGCCGAAAGCGGACTGTTCACGCGGTACAACGACGATATTGTGGGTCTGTGCCGCACCGTGTGCGAAAAGGTCGAGGGGCTGTTTGCGATGAACGGCGTGACGCTGAGCTTTGCCGCCGACCGGGACAGCTGTATCATCGGCGTGAACGCGGAGATGATCGAGAAGATGCTTTTGAATCTTCTTTCCAATGCGCTTAAGTTTACCCCGCGCGGCGGACGGGTATCCGTGCGCGTGAAAACGAATGAAAAGTTTGTGCAGCTCAGCGTTGCCGACACGGGCCGCGGCATCGCCGCCGACCGGCTGGATTCGATTTTTGACCGCTTTTTGGAGGCGGATGGGTTTGATCCGGCACCGCACGGTCTTGGTCTCGGTCTCGCGCTTTGCCGGCGCATTGCGCAGGGGCACGGCGGTATGATCGTGGCGGAGTCGGAGGCGGGCAAAGGCGCGACCTTTACGGTCTCCCTGCCGAACGTTAAAACGATCGACGGCTGTCTGCACGACGTGAGGCAGGACTACAGCGGCGGATTTAACCAATATCTGGTGCAGCTGTCCGATGCGCTGCGCCCCGAGGCGTTTACGCAGAAGTATCTGGATTGATGAAAAAGATATTGATTGCAATGAGCGGCGGCGTGGATTCCTCCGCAGCCGCCGTTTTGCTCCAAAAACAGGGATATGAATGCGACGGCGCGACGCTTGCGCTGTGCGGCAACGAAGCCGGTGACGCGGAGGCGGTCGCCCGGAAACTGGGCATGAAATTTTTCGTGTTTGAGGAATCACAGCGCTTCGCCCGCTGCGTGATGGACAAATTTGTGTCCGAATACTGCGCGGGCAGGACGCCGAATCCCTGCATCGACTGCAACCGTGAGCTGAAATTCGGCGCGTTTTTGGACCGCGCGCTGGAGATGGGCTATGACGGCATCGCCACAGGGCACTATGCGCGCGTGGAGCATGACGAAGCGCGCGGTCTTTACCGCCTGCTGCGCGGAAAAGACCACGGCAAGGACCAGAGCTACGTGCTCTACCAGCTCACGCAGCAGCAGCTTTCTCACCTGCTGCTGCCGGTGGGCGAGTTTGACAAGCCGCACATCCGTGCCGAGGCTGCCGGAGCGGGACTGTCCAACGCGGACAAGAAGGACTCGCAGGACATCTGCTTCATTCCGGACGGAGACTATTACCGCTTTTTGCGCGAGTACGGGAACGTACGCTCGCCCGAGGGAAACTTTGTCGACAAAAACGGCAGCGTGCTCGGACGGCACCGCGGACTCGTCGGCTATACGACCGGTCAGCGCAAGGGGCTCGGCGTAAGCGGCGGACGACCGCTGTATGTCATCTCCAAGAATGCGGAGGACAACACGGTGCTGCTCGGCGGCAATGAGGAGCTGTTTTCCTCCTCCCTGCTCGCCTCGCAGGTGAACTGGATCCTGGGCGAGCCGGCGGGCGAAGTCCGCTGCACCGCCAAAACGAGGTACAGCCAGAAAGAATGCGCATGCACGGTCGTGCCGGGTGAAAACGGCACGGCGCGCGTTGATTTTTCCGAGCCGCAGCGCGCCGTCACCGCGGGACAGGCGGTCGTCTTTTACGACGGCGAGCTCGTCCTCGGCGGCGGAACGATCGAAAAAGCCTGGTAGCAACAAGAAGCTCTGCCTTTCGGCAGAGCTTCTTTTGCGCGGCAGCGCGGTGAGCTACCCTTCCCCGTCAGAATGCGTGTCTGCTGCAAGGCGTCCGCGGCGCTTCCACCGCCCGGAGAAATAGTAGATCAGAACGGCGGCAAAGCCGATCGCCCAGCCGATGTCATAGGAAAGGTACATATTCTGCGGACCGTAACGGTCGGCGATGTAATAAAGCAGCGGCAGGCGCGTGACGATCATGCTGAAGATCGTGCAGACCATGGGGAAAAAGCTTTCGCCTGCGCCGCGCATGGCGCTGTTGAGACAGAACATCACCGCGAGCATGGGATAGCCCCACATGATGAACCACAGGTACTCGCCGCCGGCTTTGATGGTATCGGAATTTCTGGAGAAAAAGCCGACGATCTCGTGGCGCAGCGGAAGGATGATCGCCATAAAAAGCGCGCAGCAGAACAAAACCAGCACAATGACCGTGCGGATGCCCTTTTGGGCGCGCTCATACTTCCCCGCGCCGACGTTCTGCCCCACAAACGACGTAACGGCGATGGAAAGCGATTGGATCGCAAGCCAGGCAAAGTTATCGATCTTGTTGCCGACGTTATAGCTGGCGGTGTAGGCTTCGCCGAACGAGTTGATCTTGGCGACGCAGAAGATCATGCCGAAGGCGACCGTCGCCTGCTGAAGTCCTGTGGGCAGACCGATGCGGAGCACAGCGAGAAGATGCTCCTTTTTGCAGCGGAAGCGAAGCGGATGGACGGCAAAATCAGGGTACTTGCGGTTGATATAGAAAATGCCGAAAAGCCAGGACACAAGCTGCGCAATGACCGTTGAGAGCGCGACGCCCGCAACGCCCATGTGCAGCACCAGCACGGAAAGAAGGTCGAGGACCGTGTTGAGCACGGCGGCGACGGAGAGAAACAGCAGCGGCGTTTTGCTGTCGCCGAGTCCCTGCAGAATACCAGCGTTGGCATTGTAGCCGACGGTGCCGATCATGCCCGCGCTGACGATGAGAAGATAGATGCGCGCCTCGTCATAGTACGACGCCTCCACGTGCAGCAGCGCGAGGATCGTGCGGGTAAGCAGCAGAAACAGCACCGTCATCGGTACGGCGGCGCAAAGAAGGGCGGTGTAAAGCGAATCGATGGCGTCGCGCACCTCCTGCAGCCGGCCTGCGCCGAAATTCTGGGAAATGACGACGGTGCCGCCGGTGGAAACGCCCATAAAAAGCGAGATGATGAGAAACGACACGGGGTAGCACGCGCCGACGGCCGCCAGCGCGCCGTCGCCGACATAGTTGCCGACGACCCAGCTGTCCACCATGTTGTAAAGCTGCTGCAGGACGCTGCCGGCGAACATCGGCAGCGCAAAGAGGAGCAGGTGCCGCGGCACGCTGCCCTCCGTCATATTCCGCATGCTGGAATTGTTCATGGAAACCCTTCTTTTCTCGATCAGTCGTTGGTTACAAGCATCACGGGGCAGTGGTCGCTGCCCATGACCTCAGAGAGGATACAGGAGTCAAAAATACGCTCACGCAGGCGCGCGGAGGTGATGAAGTAGTCGATCCTCCATCCCACGTTCCGCTCGCGCGAGGCGGCGCGGTAGCTCCACCACGAATACGCGTCGGTGCGGTCGGGATAGAGCGTGCGGAACGTGTCGATAAAGCCGGAGTCCAGCAGCGCCGTCATTTTGCCGCGCTCTTCATCCGTGAAACCGGGATTAAAGTGGTTGGTTTTTGGATTTTTGAGGTCGATCTCCTCGTGCGCGACGTTCAGATCCCCGCAGTAGATCACGGGCTTGACCCGGTCGAGCGCGCACAGATACGCGCGCAGGGAGTCCTCCCATTCCATGCGGTAGGCAAGGCGGCGCAGCTCGTCCTGCGAGTTGGGCGTGTAGCAGCACACAAGGTAAAAATCGGGATACTCGCAGGTGATGACGCGCCCCTCGTGGCGGTGGCGCTCCTCGCCGAAGTCATAGGTGACGTTCAGCGGCTCCTGCCTGGTGAAAACGGCGGTGCCGGAGTAACCGGGCTTATCCGCGCTGTTCCAGTAGATGTGGTACTGAGGCAAATCGAGCGCGATCTGATGGGGCTTGAGCTTCGTCTCCTGCAGGCAGATCACGTCGGCGTCCGCGGCGGCGACAAAATCAAGAAAGCCCTTGTTGACGCAGGCGCGCAGACCGTTGACATTCCATGACACAAATTTCATAGGGACACCTCCTCGCTCGGATGAGCGGTTTTTTAGCAGAAAAAAACAGCTTGTAACAGATAGAAAAGCATGATAAAATATAACATTCCCGGAGAAAAAAAGCAATAGGGTGGGAGGAAACGGCAGTGGCAGTACACGACGGGCACAGGCAGCGCAAAAAAGAACAGTTCCGCATGCACGGACTGGATGCATTTGCCGATCATGAGGTGCTGGAGCTGCTGCTTTATTATGCGATCCCGCGCCGGGATACAAACCCGGTCGCACACCGTCTGATGGAGCGCTTCGGCTCGCTCGACGGCGTTTTTTCCGCGACGGTTGAGGAGCTTGAAGAAGTGGAGGGTGTGGGCAAAAACGCCGCAACGCTGCTTGCGCTGTGGATGCCGCTGTACCGCCGTGTGCGCACGAAGCCGAAGGCGAAAGAGACCGTTCTCAACTCCACGGAGCAGGCAGGGCAATATTTCATGGACCTCTTTTTCGGCATGAGGCGCGAGGAGCTGTACGAAGCGTGTCTGGACGCAAAGGGGAAGCTGCTCGCCTGCTGCCGCATCGCCGAAGGCGGCGTGGACGCGGTGAACATCAGCACCCGGCGGCTCGTGGAAAACGCGCTCAAATGCGGCGCGAGCGCGGTCATTCTCGCGCACAACCACCCAAGCGGCATTGCGCTGCCCTCGCCGGACGACAACACGACCACGCTTGCGGTCTGGGACGCGCTGCGCGCGGTGGGGATCCCGCTCATCGACCATATCATCGTGGCGGACGAGGATTACGTTTCGCTGCACGACAACGGACTTCTGCCGTGAGGAGGAAAAGCAATGGATTTTAAGCTGCATGCTCCTTTTGACGCCACCGGCGATCAGCCGCAGGCGATCGAAAAGCTGGTGCAGGGCGTAAAAGCGGGGCTTGACGAGCAGGTGCTGCTCGGCGTGACCGGCTCCGGCAAGACGTTTACGATGGCGAAGGTCATCGAGCAGGTTCAGCGCCCGACGCTGGTGCTTGCGCACAACAAGACGCTGGCGGCGCAGCTTTGTGCGGAATTCAAGGAGTTTTTCCCCGAAAACGCGGTGGAATACTTTGTCTCCTACTACGATTACTATCAGCCCGAGGCGTATATCCCCCATACGGACACCTATATCGCCAAGGACGCCTCCACCAACGAGGAGATCGACCGCCTGCGCCTGTCCGCGACCTGCGCGCTGCTCGAGCGGCGCGACGTGATCGTGGTGTCGAGCGTTTCCTGCATCTACGGTCTAGGCGAGCCGGAGGATTTTGAAAAGCTGATGATCTCGCTGCGCCCGGGCATGACGATGGAGCGCGACGCGCTGCTGCGCAGGCTCATCGAGATCCGCTACGAGCGCAACGACGTTGCCTTTGAGCGCAACCGTTTCCGCGTGCGGGGCGACACGGTGGAGCTGTATCCCGCCTATTACCGCGATAAGGCGGTGCGCGTGGAGTTTTTCGGCGATGAGATCGAGCGCATTTCCGAGTTTCACCCCGTCACGGGCGTGGTCACGCGCACGCTTCAGCATATCGCCGTCTACCCTGCGTCCCACTATGTCACGACGAAGGACAAAATGGAGCGCGCCATCGCTCAGATCGAGCAGGAGCTTGCCCAGCGCGAACAACAATTGACCGACCTCGGCAAGGCGGTGGAGGCGCAGCGCATTCACCAACGCACGCGCTACGATATTGAGATGATGCGCGAGCTTGGCTACTGTACGGGCATCGAGAACTATTCCCGCGTCATTTCCGGTCGTCCCGCCGGCTCGCCGCCGCTGACGCTCATCGACTATTTCCCCAGGGATTTCCTGCTTTTTGTGGACGAGAGCCATGTCACGCTGCCGCAGGTGCACGCGATGTACAACGGCGACCGCGCGCGCAAGGAGAGCCTGGTGGAGTATGGCTTCCGCCTCCCCTGTGCATTCGACAACCGCCCGCTCAGGTTCGAGGAATTTGAACAGCGCGTGCATCAGCGCATCTACGTCTCGGCGACGCCGGGCGAGTACGAAAAAACGCGCGCCGGGCAGATCGTCGAGCAGGTGATCCGCCCGACGGGACTGCTCGATCCGCGCGTGGAGGTGCGCCCGGTCGAGGGACAGATCGACGATCTGCTGGGCGAGATCAACGAGCGCAGCGCTCGCGATGAGCGCGTGCTCGTCACCACACTGACGAAAAAAATGGCGGAGGATCTGACCGCGTATCTGCGGAGCGCCGGCGTGAAGGTCCGCTACATGCACGCCGACGTCGAGACTCTTGAGCGCATGGAGCTGATCCGCGATCTGCGCCTCGGCGAGTTCGACGTGCTCGTCGGCATTAACCTGCTGCGCGAGGGTCTGGACCTCCCCGAAGTCTCGATGGTCGCCATTCTCGACGCGGACAAGGAGGGCTTTCTGCGCAGCGAGACCTCGCTGGTGCAGACCATCGGCCGCGCGGCGCGAAACGCGGACGGTCTGGTCGTGCTCTACGCCGACACGGTCACCCCCTCCATGCGCCGCGCCATCGACGAGACGGAGCGCAGACGCTCCATTCAGGACGCGTACAACAAGGCGCACGGCATCGTGCCGAAGACCGTGAAGAAGGACATCCGGGAGGTGCTGGAGATCTCCAGAAAGGAAGAGGAATCGGCGCGCCGCCGCGGACAGAGGAAGCTTTCCGAGCGCGAACGCGATGAGCAGATCCGCAAGCTGGAAAAGGAAATGCAGGAGGCAAGCAAAATGCTCGAGTTCGAGTATGCCGCGATTCTGCGCGACCGGATCATCGAATTGAGGAAAGAAGAGAAAAAATGAGCAAAAAGACCGTTGCCTATCTCGAGCTGATCGCCGCCGGCGTGTCGTGGGGCTTCATCGGACTCTTTACGCGTCACCTGAGCGCGGCGAATATCAGCGAAAACAGCATTGCCGCGCTGCGCTGCATCGGCTCGGCGCTGCTTCTGGTGTGCGTTTTCGCCCTGACGGACCGCGGCGCGTTCCGCATCACCAAAAAGGATATTCCGCTGCACCTCGGCAACGGCGTGCTCAGCACGCTCGGCTCCGCCTATTTTTACATGCACTGTCAGGCGGAGTGCTCGCTGGCGGTGGCGGGGATCCTGCTTTACACCGCGCCGGCGGTCGTTGTCGTTCTGAGCGTGCTGATCCTCAAAGAGCCGCTGACAAAAAAGAAGGGGCTGGCGCTGGTTCTCACGATGCTCGGCTGCGCGCTGGTCACCGGCGTTCTCGGCGGCGGACAGAGCTGCACGCCGCTGGGGCTTTTCTACGGTCTCGGCTCCGGCATCACCTACGGACTTTACAGCATTTTCAGCTTTTACCTGCTCAGGCGCAACAGCGCCAACGGCGTGACGATGTGGTCGTATATTTTCGCGGCGGCGGCAGCGCCGCTTCTGATCAACGCCGGCGAGCTTCCGCTGCTCTGGAGCAGCGGGACCGTCGCACTCAACGCGGCGGGACTGGTGATTTTCGGCTCGCTGCTGCCCGCGCTGCTCTACACCAAGGGCATGGAGCACATCGAGGCAAGCCGCGCGCAGATCATTGCCGCGCTCGAGCCTGCGGTGGCGGCGCTGGTCGGTATCTTCTTTTTTGGCGAGCCGATGAGCGCAGCGGTCTTTGCCGGGCTTGGCTGCATCATCGCGTCTGTCTACATTCTCAGATAAAGAAGAAGGAACCATGAAACAATACAAATCCTATATCTGCATTCTGCTCGCGGCGGCTGCCTGGGGCTGCATCGGTCTGTTTTCGAGAAGGCTGCTCAACAACGGCTTCTCGCCCGCAAACATTGTGACGATCCGCAATTTCGGCGGACTTCTGGTGCTGTCGCTGATCTTTGCGCTCTTTGACCGCAGCGTCTTTCGTGTGAAACCGAAGCATCTGCCGATCTTCTTCGGCACGGGCATCGTGAGCGTGCTGCTTTTCACGCTCTGCTACTTCAACGCCCAGAAGCTCTGCTCGCTGGCGGTGTCGGCGATTTTGCTCTACACCGCGCCGGCAATGGTGGTCGTTATGAGTGCGGTTTTATGGAAGGAGCCGATCACGAAGAAAAAGCTGCTGGCGCTTTTCCTTGCGCTGCTCGGCTGTGCGCTGGTCACCGGCGTGTTCGGCGGAGAGCTGAGCGTGACGGCGAAAGGCGCGCTGTACGGCGTCGGCTCGGCGTTTTTCTATGCGCTCTACTCGATCTTCGGGCGGTACGGACTCAAGCACTATGACGCCATGACGGTGGTGTTCTGGACGTTCGTGTTCGCCGGCTTCGGCGCGCTTCTCTTTGCGGACCTGCCTGCCCTGGCGGCAGGTCTGGCGGACGGCGCCATGCTGGCAAGCGCAATCGGACTTGTGCTGGTGGCGACGGTGCTGCCGTACCTTCTTTACACCAGGGGGCTTGCCAGGGTCGAGAGCGGCAAGGCGTCCATCATGGCAAGTCTTGAGCCGGTGGTCGCGTCCTTTGTCGGGATCTTCGCCTTCGGCGAGCCGATGAGCGCGAGCGTCTTTTTGGGACTGGGGTGCATTTTGACCTGCGTCTATGTTTTGAGGTGAAAACGATGGCAAAAAAGGAAGAAAAAACAAACGTGATGCGCATTCTGGAGCAGAAAAAGATCCCCTACACCGCGCACACCTACGACGGCGGCGAGGGACCCGAGGGCGACCGCGAGTACGGGCTGCACGTTGCCCACGCGCTCGGGCAGAAGGAGGAATGCGTCTTTAAAACGCTTGTCGCGCGCGGCGCAAGCAAGGGGATCTATGTGTTCGTGATCCCCGTGGCGGAAAGCCTTGACCTCAAAAAAGCCGCCAAAGCGGTGGGCGAAAAATCCGTCGAGCTGATCGCAGTGAGGGAGATCACGGCGATCACCGGCTACGTCCGCGGCGGCTGCTCACCGGTGGGGATGAAGAAGCAGTACCCGACCGTTTTCCACAAGTCGGTGGAAAACTGCGAAAAAATATACGTCAGCGCGGGCAGGATCGGTCATCAGGTCGAGCTTGCGCCGGACGACCTGATCGCGCTCGTGCGCGGTACGGCGGCGGATATCGTCGGATAGAGAGAAGAAAGACGATGAAAGAAGAGACAAGGATCGTTTTGGAGCGCTTCCAGGTCAGAAAGAGCCGGAAGCAGAAGGAGGCGTTTTGGGCGTGGCTGTGCCCGCTCCTGCGCGAAAAGGGGTATGAGCCGGAGATCAGGCTTGCAAAAGGGTTGGTGAAAAGCTGCAACATCGTCGTCGGCGACCCCGATGCGGCGGACGTGATCTTTACGGCGCACTATGACACCTGCGCGGTGCTGCCGCTGCCGAATTTTATTACGCCGCGCAATCTCCTGTGGTATTTGCTTTACCAGCTTCTGCTCTGCCTGCCGATGTTTCTTTCCGCCATTGCGGCAGAGGTCGTGCTGATCCGCCTGAACGCGCCGTTCTGGTCGGCAATAGCCGTGGTGTATCTTGTGCTTGGATTCTGCATCTGGTGGGTGATCGACGGCAGAGCCAACCGGCACACCGCCAACGACAATACCAGCGGCGTTATGACGCTGCTTGAGCTTTTGCTGACGCTGCCGGAGGAGCTGCGCGGCAAGGTCTGCGTGGTCTTTTTTGACAACGAGGAAAAGGGCTTGTTCGGCTCGGCAGGCTTCGCAAGACAGCACAAGGCGGTCAAGCGGAACAAGCTGCTCGTCAATTTCGACTGCGTGAGCGACGGCGACAGCATCCAGCTGTATCCCAATAAGGCACTGAAAAAGGAAAGCGAAACGCTTGCGCTTCTGGAGCGCGCCTTCGTGCCGCAGGGGGAAAAGACGGTGGAGGTGGTGCGCTCGTTCGGCTTCTACCCCTCCGACCAGCGCTGCTTCGTGCGCGGCGCGGGCGTATGCGCGCTGAAGAAAAGCCGATTGTTCGGGTATTATATGGACAAGATCCATACGCGCAGAGACTGCGCATTCGACGAAGAAAACATCGCGCTGCTGTGCGCCGGAGCGATCCGGCTGGCGAAGCAGATTTAAGGCTGACATAATAAACGCTTTTGTCATACTGGCGGTGCAGCTGCAAATCAAGGAATCATAGGAGACTGTCGTGGCAAATCAGATTTTTGTAAAAGGTGCAAGAGAAAACAACTTAAAGAACATTGACGTCACCATCCCGCGTGACGCGCTGACCGTCGTGACCGGACTTTCCGGCAGCGGCAAATCAAGCCTTGCGTTCGACACCATTTATGCCGAGGGACAGCGCCGGTATGTGGAAAGTCTTTCCTCCTACGCGCGCATGTTTCTGGGACAAAAGGAAAAGCCGGACGTCGATTATATCGAGGGGCTCTCCCCCGCGATCTCCATCGACCAGAAGACGACCTCGCAGAATCCGCGCTCGACGGTCGGCACGGTGACGGAGATCTACGACTATCTGCGTCTTTTGTGGGCGCGCATCGGCACGCCGCACTGTCCCAAGTGCGGCAGGGAGATCCGGCAGCAGTCGATCGACCAGATCATCGAGGCGCTGATGGCGCTCGGCGAGGGGACGCGCGTGCAGATCATGGCGCCGGTCATCCGCGGACGCAAGGGCGAGTATGCGAAGATCTTTGACGATGCGCGGAGATCCGGCTATGTCCGCGTGCGAGTGGACGGCAGCATGTACGACCTCTCCGAGGAGATTACGCTCGAGAAGAACATCAAGCACAACATTGAGGTCGTGATCGACCGTCTGATCATCCGAAGCGACGTCGTGCACCGCCTGACGGATTCCTGTGAAACGGCGGCGGCGCTTTCGGGCGGACTGGTGCTGGTGAACGTTCTGCAGGAGAAGCGGGAGATCCTGTTTTCGCAGAATTATGCCTGTGAGGACTGCGGGATATCCATCGAGGAGCTTTCCCCGCGCATGTTTTCGTTCAACAATCCGTTCGGCGCCTGCCCGACCTGTACCGGACTCGGCTCACAGCTCAAGGTCGATCCTACGCTGGTGATCCCCAACCCTGCGCTCTCCATCCTCGACGGCGCGATCTGCGCGTCGGGCTGGTCCAACATCCGCGGAGACGGCATCTCGCGTATGTATTTTGAGGCGCTCGCGAAAAAATATCATTTTTCGCTGCGCGATCCGGTCGAAACGCTCTCCCCCGCCGTGATGGATATCATTCTGTACGGCACAAAGGGCGAAAAGCTGGAGCTGGAGTACGATCAGCCGCGCGGAAAGGGCGTTTTGTATCAGGCGTTTGAGGGTGTGATCCCCAATCTGGAGCGGCGCTACCGCGAAACGCAGAGCGACGGCGTGCGCGACGAGCTGGAATCCTGCATGAGCGAGTGCCCGTGTCCCGACTGCAGGGGAAAGCGCCTGCGCCGCGAGTCTCTTGCCGTCACGGTCGGCGGCAGCAGCATTGCGGACTATACGGAAAAATCCGTGGTTGCGGCGCTTGACTTCGTGGAGCAGCTGGAGCCCACGCTTACAACGCAGCAAAGGCTTATCGGTGAGCGCATTTTGAAGGAGATCAAGGCGAGACTGGGCTTTTTGCGCTCGGTGGGGCTTGAATATCTGACGCTTTCCCGCGCGAGCGCGTCGCTCTCCGGCGGCGAGGCGCAGCGCATCCGTCTTGCCACGCAGATCGGCAGCAGCCTGATGGGCGTGCTCTACATTCTCGACGAGCCGTCCATCGGTCTCCATCAGCGCGACAACGACAAGCTGCTTGCCACGCTCAGGCATCTGCGCGATCTCGGCAACACGCTCATCGTGGTCGAGCATGACGAGGACACGATGCGTGCGGCGGACTATATCGTCGACATCGGTCCCGGCGCGGGCGTACACGGAGGTTCGGTCGTGGCGGCTGGTACGCCGGAGGAGATCATGGCATGCGAAGACTCGCTCACGGGGCAGTACCTCAGCGGGAAAAAGAAGATCGCCGTGCCAAAGACGCGGCGCGCAGGCAGCGGCAAGCTCCTCACGGTGCGCGGCGCGGCGGAGAACAATCTCAAAAACATAGACGTTTCCATACCGCTCGGGACCTTTACCTGCGTCACCGGCGTATCGGGCAGCGGCAAATCGTCGCTCGTCAACGAGATCATCTTCAAAAAGCTCGGCGCGGACTTGAACCGCATGAAGGCACACGCGGGCAGACACCGCGCCATCGAGGGGATGGAGTATCTTGACAAGGTCATCTGCATCGACCAGACGCCCATCGGGCGCACGCCGCGCTCCAATCCCGCGACCTACACGAATCTCTTTAACGACATCCGCGACCTGTTTGCCTCCACGCCGGACGCCAGGGCGCGCGGCTACAGCAGCGGGCGCTTCAGCTTCAATGTGCGCGGCGGACGCTGCGAGGCCTGTTCGGGCGACGGTCAGCTCAAGATCGAGATGCACTTTTTGCCGGACATCTACGTCCCCTGCGAGGTGTGCAAGGGCAAGCGCTACAACCGCGAGACGCTGGAGGTTCACTACAAGGGCAGATCCGTTGCGGATGTGCTGGAGATGACGGTGGACGAGGCGCTGGAATTTTTCCGGGATCTTCCCAAGCTTGCCGACCGGCTTCAGACGCTGCAGGACGTCGGTCTCGGCTATATCCGCCTCGGGCAGTCGTCCACGACGCTCTCCGGCGGCGAAGCGCAGCGCGTGAAGCTCGCAACGGAGCTGTCGAAGCGCGCGACAGGGCGCACCATCTATATTCTCGACGAGCCGACCACGGGTCTGCACACGGACGATGTGAAAAAGCTGCTGGAGGTTTTGCAGCGCCTGGTCGATACCGGCAACACGGTGCTCGTCATTGAGCACAATCTGGACGTGATCAAATCCGCGGACTATCTGATCGACCTCGGTCCCGAGGGAGGAAACGGCGGCGGCACGGTGGTCGCAGCCGGCACGCCGGAGGAGGTCGCGCAGGTGGCGGAAAGCTACACGGGACAATATCTCAAAAAGGTGCTCCGTTAACAAATCGCCGCAAAGCTTCATAAACTGCCCCAAAGGGGGCGTGAAGATGGAATTGTTACAGGACGGCGTGATCGCGGCGCTCAGCGCGATCGGATTGACGGCGGTCATCTGGGTGATCGCGGGCTTGATCCTGCATCCGCGGCGGCGCGGCACGATGGAGACGATCGCGGTCATTCCCGCGTGCGGCGCGGCGGAAAAGCTTGAGCATACGGTGCGTGCGCTGACACGCTCGCGCTATGAGGAGGGCGGCTTCACACGCATTGTGATCCTCGACTGCGGTCTTGACGACGAGGCGCAGAAGGTTGCGGAGCTCCTCTGCCGCCGCAACTACGATGTGAGCGTTTGCCGCAAAGAGGAATTTTTGCAGATTTTACAGTAGAGACAGGAGAATCCGCATGGGGGAACAAACGACCGTTATGGGTACGGTGCTTGCCGTCGTTTTTCAGAATGAGGAAAACGGCTATACCGTGCTGCGCCTGGTGACCGGGGACGGGGAGCTTTTGACCGTCGTCGGCTGTATCCCCTGCGCCGCGCCCGGTGAGGAGCTTGCGGCGACGGGCATCTTTACATCGCATCCGCAGTACGGGGACCAGTTCCAGGCTGTCGAGGTGGAGCGCCGCATGCCCACCGACGAAACGGAAATTTTGAACTATCTTTCCTCCGGCGTGATCCGCGGGATCGGACCGGCGACGGCGCAAAAGCTGGTGAATCGCTTCGGTGCGGAAACGCTCGATATCATCGAAGCCGAGCCGGAAAGACTGCGAGCCGTCAAGGGCATCACGGATAAGCGCGCCCGCGAGATCGGCGAGGCGTTCCGCGAGCAGATGGGTCTGCGGCGGCTGATGGAATTTCTCTCGCGCTATGAGCTGCCGGTGACGCTCTCCGTGCCGCTCTACCGCCGCTTCGGCGCGGACGCGATGGCGGCGCTGCGCGGAAACCCGTATCTGCTCGCAGGAGAGCGGTATGGCGTGGAATTTTCCGCTTGCGACGAGATCGCGCTTTCCATGGGCTTTTCCGGCGACGCGTCCCTGCGCACGGAGGCGGGGCTGCTCTTTGAGCTGTCGCACAATGAAGAGAGCGGCGGACACGTTTTCCTGCCGCGGGAGAAGCTGCTCGCGGCGACGGCGCAGCTGCTGGAAGCGGACACGGACGCGGTGGAAAAGAGCCTTGACGACCTGCTTGAGCGCGGCAAGGTCGTGCAGCAGCAGGTCGCGAACGTGCAGGCGTGCTACTTGAGCCGCTGCTTCGAATCTGAGGTTTACGTCCATACGCGGCTGAGCGCCATGCTCGCCGACAAGCCGGACAGGCTCAGGGGCGCGAAGAAAGCCATCGATGAAATCGAAAAGGAGCAGGGCATCAAATACGCGCCGCTTCAGCGCAAGGCGGTGGAGCTGGCGGCAGAGGAGGAATTGCTGCTGCTCACCGGCGGTCCCGGCACCGGTAAAACGACGAGCGTGCGCGCGATCGTGGAGCTGTTTGTGCGCATGGGGCTTGACGTGGTGCTTGCCGCGCCGACGGGACGCGCCGCCAAGCGGATGGGCGAGGTCTGCGGCAAAGAGGCGCAGACGATCCACAGGCTGCTCGGCATGAGCTGGAACGAAGTCACCGGCGAGGTCACCTTCAGAAAAAACGAGAAAGAGCCGATCGAGGCGGACGCGGTGATCGTGGACGAAATGTCGATGGTCGACCTTGCGCTGATGCGCGCGTTTTTGGCGGCGCTCAAACCCGGCTGCCGCCTTGTGATGGTGGGAGACCCCGACCAACTGCCGAGTGTCGGCGCGGGCAATGTGTTCGCAGACCTGATCCGCTCGGGCAGGATCGCGACGGTCGCGCTGACGGAGATCTTCCGGCAGGCGGGGCGCTCGATGATCGTGCGCAATGCGCACGCGGTCAACGCGGGCAGAATGCCGGAGCTTCAAAACAGCGCTTCGGGCGACTTCTTTTTCCTGCCGCGCCGTGACAGCGCGCGCCTGGTCGACACCGTGGCGGAGCTGTGCAAAACGCGGCTTCCGGGAAAAATGGGGATCCCTGCAAGCGACATACAGGTCCTCTCCCCCTCGCGAAAGGGTCCGGCGGGGACGATGGCGCTCAACCGCGCGCTGCAGGCGGCGCTCAATCCCAAAGCGCGCGATAAGCGGGAGCGGGTATGGGGCGACCTCGTTTTCCGCGAGGGAGACCGTGTAATGCAGACGCGCAACGACTACGACGTCGTGTGGGAAAAAGAGGACGGCACGGCGGGCAGCGGTATTTTCAACGGCGATGTGGGCACGATCCTGCAGATCGACCCGAGCGGCGAGCTTTTGACGATCGCCTTTGACGGGCGCGTGGCGGTCTACACGGCGGATATGCTCTCAGAGCTTGACATGGCGTATGCCATGACGGTACATAAAGCACAGGGCAGCGAGTATCGCGGTGTGATCTTTGTGTCGGTGCCGTGTGCGCCGGGACTTCAGGTGCGCGGCGTGCTCTATACCGCGATCACGCGGGCGCGCGAGCTTTTGATCCTCGTCGGCGACGACGTGACGATCGGCAAAATGGCGGAGAACGACCGCCGGACGCGGCGGTACAGCGGGCTTCGCTGGCGGCTGAAAAACGGAGAATGAGAAAAGGACATCAGGCAAAGCCGGATGCTTCAGCCTGTCGAGAAACCCGGTTGCGCATTAGGCGGCAACCGGGTTTTCAGGATATATTTGGGAAAACATCAGAGAAAACAGGCAGAGTCATTCCTTTTCCACCTTGCCGGTTTTTTGAGGTTCATAGCAGCAAATTTTAGCTTCACCCACTTTGTTTTACCATATCTATATGAAAAAGCCCAGCTATGCTGGACTTTTTCGACAGGCTGAGAGACGTATTCTGCGTCTCTTTTTTTATCTCATCTTCAGCCATACCGCCAGCGCCAGCTGCGAAAGCAGAATCAGCGGCAGCCCATAGCGGAAATACCAGTGGCGCGTCTTATGGTGAAAGAAGAACATTCCGCCCAGCGCGCCGGCGCTGCCGCCAAGGAGCGCAAGGGCAAAAAGCGTCCGCTCCGGCACGCGCCGCGCGCCGCTCCGTTTCGCGCTCAGCTTATCCCAGCCGTAAGTCAAAAACGCAAACACGTTGATTGCGGCAAGGTAAATGGGAACATACCGAAAAAACTCCCCCATCGTCTCAGCGCTCCAGATCGCTCAGCGCAACGGCGGTCTTCGCCGCAAGGCGCGCGTTGTTGTAGACGAGCTGGATGTTGGACTCCAGACTGTCGCCGCCGGTGAGCTCCTTGATCCGCGCGAGCAGGAACGGCGTGGTCGCCTTGCCGTGGATCCCCTGTGTCTTTGCCTCCGCGACCGCCTCGTCGATCGCTTTGTTGATGACGTTCGCGTCCATGGAATACTCCTCGGGAATGGGGTTGGTGACGAGCATACCGCCGCGAAGCTTCATCTCGCGCTTGACATGGAACGCCTTCGCCAGTTCCTCCGGCGTATCAAGACGGTAGTCCACGCCGAAGCCGGACCTGCGGGTGTAGAACGCGGGCAGCTCATCGGTGCCGTAGCCGATGACGGTCACACCCTTGGTCTCAAGATATTCAAGCGTCAGACCGAGATCGAGAATGGACTTCGCGCCGGCGCAGATGACCATAACGGGGGTTTCGGCAAGCTCCTCAAGGTCGGCGGAAATGTCCATCGTGACTTCCGCGCCGCGATGCACGCCGCCGATGCCGCCGGTGGCAAAAACCTCAATGCCTGCCATCGCCGCGATCATCATGGTCGTGGTGACGGTCGTCGCGCCGTCCGCTCCCTTGGCGACCAGCACGGGAAGATCCCGCCGGCTCGCCTTGGCAACGGCGCTTCCCGCGCGTCCGAGATAGTCGATCTCGGCTTCGGAAAGCCCTGCCTTGAGCCGCCCGCCGAGGATGGCGATGGTCGCAGGAACGGCGCCGAGATCGCGGATGATCCTCTCGACCTCGAGCGCCGTGTCGCGGTTCTGTGGATACGGCATGCCGTGGGAAATGATGGTCGATTCGAGCGCCACGACGGGTCTGCCCGCGTCAAGTGCGCTCTTGACCTCGGGCGCAATGTCAAGATACCTGTTGCTCTCCATAAAGCGACCTCCTGCTTTAAAAAATCACGCTTTTCCTGTTGTCCCCGCATCTGAAAAAACCGGTCAGAAAGAGCAGTTTTTCTCAACTTGCGGCGCTTCGCACCGCGATCTGAGCCGCGAAGCACTGTTTTCATATTCACTTATTCGCTATTGTAAAACGGCAAAACGCAAAAGTCAATGAAACAGGGCTTGAAAAAGACCTCCGGGTAGCATATAATATTTGCATTCTTCGGAAAAAACCTGTTAAAAGGGGTAAGCATACTATGGAACGAGTCAGAATTGCGTCCGTTTTTGCGGACAGCGAACAGTACGGCGGCAGGGAAATCTCCGTCATGGGCTGGGCAAGGACCATCCGCGACATGAAGAGCTTCGGCTTCATCGAGCTCAACGACGGCTCCTGCTTCCGCAACCTGCAAATTGTTCTGGACGCGAACGAGCTTGCCAATTATAAGGAGATCTGCGCGCAGAACGTCGGCGCGGCGCTCATCGCCAGGGGCACCGTCGTGCTCACGCCGGACGCCAAGCAGCCGCTCGAGCTCAAGGCCTTCTCCGTCGAGGTCGAGGGCGCGTCCACGCCGGACTATCCGCTGCAGAAAAAGCGCCACAGCGTCGAGTATCTGCGCACGATCCAGCATCTGCGTCCGCGCACGAATCTCTTCTCCGCCACCTTCCGCGTCCGCTCCGCTGCCGCCTACGCCGTGCATGAGTTTTTCCAGAGCCGCGGCTTCGTCTACGTCAACACCCCCATCATCACCGGCTCGGACTGCGAGGGCGCGGGCGAGATGTTCCAGGTGACGACGCTCGATCTTGAGAATCCGCCGCGTACCCCGGACGGCAAGGTCGATTATTCGCAGGACTTTTTCGGCAAGAAGACGAGCCTGACCGTCTCCGGTCAGCTCAACGCCGAGAACTTCGCCATGGCGTTCGGCGACGTCTACACCTTCGGTCCCACCTTCCGCGCCGAAAACTCCAACACCGCGCGCCACGCCGCCGAGTTCTGGATGATCGAGCCGGAGATGGCGTTCTGCGATCTCGACGGCGACCTTGAGGTCATGGAGTCCATGGTCAAGCACATCATCAACCGCGTCATGGAGCGCTGCCCGGACGATCTCGCATTTTTCAACAGCTTTGTCGACAAGGGTCTCATCGAGAGACTGCAGCACGTGGCAAGCTCCGACTTTGGCCGCGTGACCTATACCGAAGCGGTGAAGCTCTTAAAGGAAAGCGGCGTGAAGTTCGATTATCCCGTCGAGTGGGGCATCGACCTGCAGACCGAGCACGAGCGCTATCTCACCGAGCAGATCTTCAAGCGTCCCGTGTTCGTCACCGACTATCCCAAGGAGATCAAGGCGTTCTACATGCGCCTCAACGACGATGGGAAGACCGTCGCCGCGGCGGACTGTCTGGTCCCGGGCATCGGCGAGATCATCGGCGGCTCTCAGCGCGAGGAGCGGCTCGAGCTTTTGGAAAACCGCATCCGGGAGCTTGGCATGAACCCCGAGGACTACTGGTGGTACTGCGACCTGCGCCGCTACGGCTCCTGCCGTCATGCGGGTTTCGGTCTCGGCTTCGAGCGCATGGTGATGTACCTCACGGGCGTTTCCAACATCCGCGACGTGGAGCTGCATCCGAGAACGGTCGGCAGCGCCGATTTCTGAAAAGCGAAAAAGAAGAAGGACGGCGTCCTTCTTCTTTTTCATTTTACAGCCACGTTTTACAGCCACGTTTTGTCAAATCCGCAGGGCAGCAGCTCGCGGAGTGCCATCTTCTTTGCCTCGCCGTTCCTGTTGAGACAAATGACCTCCATATCGGGACCGAACTCATAGAGCACCTGACGGCACGCGCCGCAGGGGTAGCAGTAATCGTCGCTGCGTCCGGCAATGACGATGCGCTTGAATTTTGTGTGCCCCTCGCTGACCGCCTTGACCGCGGCGGTGCGCTCGGCACAGATGGTCAGCCCATAGCTGGAGTTTTCGATGTTGCAGCCGGCGGCAACATAGCCGTCCTCGCACTCAAGCGCCGCACCGACGGGAAAGTGCGAATACGGGACATACGCCATGTCCAGCATGGCGATCGCTTTTTGCATCAGTTCCTGCTCGCTCATGACCATTCCTCCTTCACCAGTCCACGCCGAGGTCGGGACGCACCTCAATGTCCATAATATCCTTCGCGTCATAAAATTGGAGATACCGGCTGCGCGCGTGGCGGAAGGTCGTTCCGTCGGGATGCAGGCGGTCGCAGATGACGGCGGAGATGTCGGGCTTGATGTAGCTGAACGAGCTGACGCCGACGCTGGCGAAGACGCGAAAGCCCTGACTTTGCAGGTAGCGGAACTTCTCGCCGGTTTGTTTCCAGTCATCGCCGTCGGGACGGCCGCCGTGCGGGTAGAAGAGAATGTTCGTCGGTCCCACAAGAGAGCCGACCTCCTCCGCCCAGCGCTCGGTGTCGTTGATGACGGTCTGCAGCGGCTTGCTGTCCAGACGGATGTGTCCCCAGGTGTGGCTGCCGAAGGTCCAGCCGGTCTCCTTCAGCCGCGCGATCACGGGCTTGACCGCCTCGATCTCGGCGGCGCGGTATTCCTCAAACGCCGGGCGCGCCGGAGAATCGGGCGCGATGTCGCGATCGTTCTGCGTGCGGTAGCCGAGGATGCCGCAATAGCCCGTGAGCGAGAAGATCGCCTTGGCGCCGTTGAGCGAGAAATCCGGGTGCTCATAAACAAAGGTATCGAGAATGGTGGTCGCATCGTACTCCTTCGTGAGCGACGTTTCGTTCGTGTACGGGTTCCAGCACTCCGCCCAGATCTCTCCGTCGTCGCCGAGCACGAGCTTGCTGGTGAAGCCCTCCTCGAGCATGTACGGGTAGTAGTTCACGTCGTCAAAGGAGATGACGAGCGGCTTTTTCCCCTCGGGCAGCATGAGCGTGTTTCGCACCATGTGCGTCCCCGTCTCATCCGTCACCTCGCTCCACACGTCTTCCATCGCAACGAGGATGTAGCCGCGCGCATACAGCTCGTCAAGGATCCTGTTGTATTCGTCCACCGTCACCATCCAGTCGTCCAGCCCATAGCGCTGGGACTCACTGGCGCCGCACTCGTGGAACGCCCACTGCGGAAACGCGATGATCGGGTGGAAGAAAAGATGCTCCACCACCTGATCGGGACCCCACGCCTGCGTGAGCTGAGCTTCCGACCAGTAGGTCTTGACCGCGTCGTAAGGATCGCCGGCGGGTTCGTTGTCGGGCGGCAGCGTTTCGCCGTCCTCCACAGCCGGATCATCGGGCACGGTTTCGTTCTCCTTGCCGCAGCCGGCGAGAAGACTCGTCATCGTCAGCACCGCCAGCAGCAGCGCGAGCAGTCGTTTCATAGTTTTTCCTCCTTGGTGCTTTGCTGATAGGCCGCGCTCCCCACAGGGGAGTTTTTTTATTATATCATCTCTTTTTCCTTTTGACTACCGAAAAAGAGAATTTGTTCCCGTTTTGTAACTGTTTTGACCTTTCCGCCTCCGCAGTTTTAGCACTCTCGAACAAAGAGTGCTAAAATTCACGATTCGTTCATCAAAAGATGTATTTTTGTTCACAGGTCGTGGGTAAACTAAAAGCATCAAAGGAAAACAAATCCTGTACACCAACCGGAAACGGCGAAAATAGAATTGGAGGTATTTATCATGTTTGAACTCAGACCTTTTGAACGCAGAAACAGCCACATTGCTTCCTACGATCCCTTCCGTGAAATGGAAAATCTTGAGCGCGCCTTCTTCGGCGACCGCGGCTTCTTCTCCGGCAGTGCGCTGGGCGAATTCCGCACCGACATTCAGGACAAGGGCGACAGCTACCTGCTCGAGGCCGATCTCCCCGGCTTCAAGAAGGACGACATCCACATCGACCTCGACGGCGACACCATGACCATCAGCGCCGAGCGCCACAGCGAGCATGAGGAGAAGGACAAGTCCGGCAATTATATGCGCTGCGAGCGCAGCTACGGCAGCTATCAGCGCAGCTTCGACATCAGCGCCGTCAACGCCGATGCGATGACCGCCGAATACACCGACGGCGTGCTGAAGCTGACGATGCCCAAAAAGGAGATGACCGTCTCCAGCGCAAAGCGTCTGGAGATCCGCTAAGCCACACGGCAAAATGCCTTGCAGAGAAATCTGCAAGGCATTTTTGCTATGCAAAAGCATAGCAAAAAAACAAGATGCGCCATTTTCTCGCCCCTTCGGGGCAACCGAAAATGATGCGCAAAAACTTCATGCGCTCTGGCTTTTGCCCATGATCGTGGTGCGCAATACTGCGCATGAAGTTTTATGCGGAAATACCCCGCACTCCCCTCGGGTGCGAAGCCGCTTGCGTTTTGACGGCATGAGCGGCAGCGGCGCGGGAGTGCAAAATCCCCCGTACCTGTCAAACAGGCGCTTTTATTCGATGATCTCCACGTCGTAGAGACTGTCAAGCAGCGGCCAGAGCTGCGGCATCTCGCGCATCAGATTCCAGAAGCCGATGCCCTGGAAGCCGTACTCCGCGGCAAGGCGCAGCTTTGCCTCCATCGAGCGCGCGTCCTCGAACCACACCACATGCTCGCGTCCCGAGCGCGGCGTATAGTAGAAATATGGCGCCTGCGACACCTCGTCGTAAAAAATCTCCGAACCGTACTGCACGGCGAGCTCCACCGCGCGCTTGGGTGAAAGAGACTCCGCCTTGCTCGCCCCCTGCTGGAACGGCAGGGTCCAGTCATAGCCGTAGAGCGGAATGCCCATGAAGATGTTTTCGGGTGGGATCTCCGTGACAGCGTAGTCGAGCACCGCGCGCACCTGCGGCAGCGGCGCGACCGCCATCGGCGGACCGTAGGTGTAGCCCCACTCGTAGGTCATGAGGAAAACCGCGTTCGCCGCCTGCCCCAGCAGCGCATAGTCGTGCGACTCGTAGAGAAGCCCCTGCTGCTCCGCGCTCGTCTTCGGCGCGAGTGCGACGATGACGGGGTAGCCCAGCGGATTGAGCCGGTCGCGCAGCTTTGCAATGAACGCGGCGTAGGCCTCGCGCTCCTCGGGATAGACGAATTCAAAGTCCACGTCGAGACCGAAGTAGTTTTTGCGCCGCAGATTCTGGATGATGGATAAAATGAGCCGCTCCTGCTTTTCCTCGCTTGCGAGCAGCACGGAGGAGCGGTCGTTGGAAAAGCTGCCCTCCTCCGTCAGCGTGGAAAGGTGCATCAGCCCCACCGTGCGGTAATGCCCCGCCGCGGCGAGCAGCTCCGCGTCGTTGAGCGGCAGCAGTCCCCCGTCCGCCGAGATGCCGTAGGTGAACGGCGTGAGGTATGTCAGATACGGCAGCGTCGCGTCGAGCTGCGCAATGTCGATGTAGGGGTAGGCGTAGCCGTTGACACCGAAGGTGCCGAGCTTGCTCTCCTGCTCATACTCGATGACAAGGATGTCGCCGCTGCGCACCGTCGGCAGACCCTGGAGAAAAAAATTGTTGCGGTACAGCGTCAGGGTGCTGACGCCGTACTGCAAAGCGATGGAATAGATGGTCTCCCCCGCGGAGACGGTATGAATGGTCTTGGGAAAGCGGATGACGAGCGTCTGCCCGACGGCAAGCTGCGCGTCGAGGGCAAGCCCGTTGTCGGCAGCGAGCAGCGCCGGTACGACGCCGAACTGCCCTGCGATCCCGGAGATCGTATCGCCGCTTTTTGCAACGTAGATTTGCATGGTACATCACCTCTGCCTATACTATGCAGCCGCGCTTCCTTTTAACCCAGCGCCACATCGAGCACCATCATCACAAGAAAGCCGCCGATGAAGCCGCACGTTCCCGCGCGCGAGTGCGCCTGCGGCACCAGCTCCTCCACCACGACATAGAGCATCGCGCCGGCGGCAAAGCTCAGAAACCACGGCATCAGCGCGCTCACGCCGGCGGCGGCAAGCACCACTGCAATGCCGAACAGCGGCTCCACGATGCCCGAGAGCATGCCCACCGTGAACGCGCGCAGCCGGGAGTGTCCCATCTGGCGCAGCGGCAGCGAGATCGCCGCACCCTCGGGAAAGTTCTGGATGCCGATCCCCAGCGCCAGCGCCGAAGCGGCGGCAAGACTTTCTCCGCCCGAAGCGAGTGCAAACGCCAGTCCCACCGCCATCCCCTCGGGGATGTTGTGGAGCGTGATGGCCATGGTCAAAAGCGCGTTTTGTCTCGACGCGCCGTCGAGCGTCTTTTTGGAAAGCCTGGGGCAGATATCGTCAAGCACCCCCAAAAATATCATGCCGAGCAGGATCCCCGCCGCGGCAGGCAGCCACGCGGGGAAAAAACCGCCCTCCGCCTGTTCGATCGCCGGCAGCAGCAGGCTCCACACGCTCGCCGCGGTCATCACGCCGGCGGCAAAGCCGATGAGCGCCTTTTGGAATGCCGCGCCTGTCTCTTTGGCAAAGAAAAACACCATCGCCGCGCCCAGCGTCGTCATCAGGAAGGTAAATCCCGTGCCGAGTGCGGCGTATAGGAAAGATTGCATCATGTAAGCGATCAGCGCCTTCACTTTGATTCAGGCGTTTCACCGCCTGTATGACAGTATAAGCAGCGCCGCGGCAGGGGGTGACTTTGCCCGCGCCGCGGCGAAAAGCGCAAAAAAAGCCGGCCGCTTCCGCAGCCGGCTCATCCGCCCTCATCCAATCCTTCGAAAAAATCATCATAGGAACAGTTATACAGTCTGCGAAGCTCTACAATGACGCTTGCTCGGATATTCAGTTCCCCTGCCTCATACTTTTCATACGTGCTGCGTCCGATATCGCAGCCGCGGCGCTGAAGCTCGGCACACAGCTTCTCCTGCGACAGCTTTGTTTTCAGGCGTTTCGCCGCACTCAACTGCCGGTTGGTTGCAAAACCACGGCGGATTTGCTATGCTTTTTCCGAGGTGATACCATGGACGCAATCAAAACCGGCACTCTGATCGCTCAGGCACGGCGAGAAAAGGGCATGACGCAAAAGGAGCTTTCCGAGCTGCTGCACGTCACCGACCGCGCCGTGAGCAAGTGGGAGCGCGGGGGTTCACTTAGATAAAGATACCACATCAATCCCACGCTGACTTTTGCTCAAC
>SAMEA3663296__coassemble_151_pt1 | contig 37725 bp, 47 predicted proteins | sample SAMEA3663296__metabat2_low_PE_021 | metagenome-assembled genome bin SAMEA3663296 (sample SAMEA3663296) | pig gut metagenome | biome: pig gut; feature: pig-associated habitat; material: faeces | place: China | collected 2013
TGCGCGCAACGCCCTCGCCGCCGAACATCGCCTGCAGCAGCGCCTCGCCCGTGATCCCGCCGCCGCCCAATGCGCCGAAGGAATACAGATTGATCCCGATCGACACCAGGAAGCTGAACAGCAGTCCCAGTACGCCGCCGATCAGTCCGATGCTTCCCGCCTCCATGAGGAACAGCAGGCGAATGTCCTTGACATAGCAGCCAAGCGCTTTCATGATGCCGATCTCCTTCGTGCGTTCGGAAACGGACATCGTCATCGTGTTCGTGATGCCGATGGCGGCGACCAGCAGTGAGATCGCGCCCAGACCGCCGAGCATCAGCTCGATCTGCCGCGCCTGCTTGGCAAGCTCCTCGCGGACGCTCTGCATCGAATAGGTATTGTAGCCGGCGTTCTTGATCTCCTCTTCGACCGACACCACGTCGTCAATGGTTTCCGCCTTGACATAGATCTCGGAGTAGTCGAATTTTGTGTTCTGCGTGCCGTTGAGCTTGTTGAGCAGCTCGCGCATATCCTCAATGTCCATCATCACGCCCTCGGAGGTCTCCCAGCCTTTGCCGTAGTCCTCCTTGGTGATGCCGGAGATCTCCAGCTCCTGCCGGTATTTGTCGGCGTTTTGGTCTTCATAGGAGCTCATCTCCAGCGTCACCGGCGTTGTAAGCGGATTGAAGAACGGGTCAGGCGTATTCTCGCTGTAGGACTGCGTTTCTTCGTCCCACACCCAGCGGTCCACGTAGTTCTTGCCCTCCGGCATGATGGTATCCATGAAATTATAGGCAAAATACTGACCGACCAGCACCTCGCCCTTTTGAGGATACGCTCCCTCAAGAATTTCGTAGCCCATATCCTCAAGCGCGGAGGAGTCGATGCCCGTAACATTCGCCCAGCTCGCGTGGTAACGGTCATTGACGCCTGCCGAGACCTCGACGGAGTAGCCGTCGAGCGACGCCTTGGGCATCACGGCGCGCACTCCCGTGATGGCGCGGAAGCTCTCCACCGCCGCGTCATTGAGCTTGCTGTCCCCGTTGCTGTAGACCTCGATGATCGTCACATCGCCCATGTTGGCGATCATCTGATCCTGCGACTCCTTCATTCCGGCGCCGATCGACACCATAATGATGATCGATACGCAGCCGATGAAAACGCCCAAAACGGTCAGGATCGTGCGTCCCTTGCGCCGCCGCAGGCTGTCGAGGCACATTTTCAGAATGTCGGAGAATCTCATTTGTTCGTTCCCTCAGCATCGGTGCCGGAAGCCCCGACGGGCTGCGCTGCATCCGATGCAGCGGAAGCCGCCTGCTTTTCCGCGTTTTCCTCTTCATCCCAGTCGTCCCACATCGCCTGCTCCGCCGCGAGCCTTGCTTTCTTTTTCTTCTTGCGCCAAATCACAAGCGTGACGACCGCTCCGGCAAGCGCCGCAATGATGACGATCCACCACGGGAAGGAACCCTTCGGCTCATCCGGCTCGATCGGTTCGTCCCACTCGCCCGGGTCCATGGGCTCGTAAGCCATCGCGGTCACCGTTGTTTCAAAAACGCGTTCCTTGAGCTCGCCGTTGGAATCCTCGTAGGTGACTTTGACCGTGACCTGATTGTCGCCTTCGAGCATCGGGGTGACGGCAAAGGCGATCGTGCCGCTCTTGCCGCTTTCCAGATTGCCCACGCGCAGGTAGGGGTTATAGGCGTCCACGTCGCCGGAGATCTCCGCCTCGACGTTGCTCACTTCACTCTTGCCCTTATTGACATAGTCCAGCGTCAGGCTGATCTCCTCGCCGACAAAGCCGGTATAGGGGATCTTCGGCTCGGAGATCTCAAAGCGGTCCGGCTGATACAGCGGGATGCTGATGCTCAGCTCGGAGGTGTTGCTCGAACGCTGCTCGTGATCCACATACTCGTAGCTGAAGCTGAGGTTGACCTCCTGCGTATTCGTGCTGATACGCTGCGCCGCCTTGAACGGCACCGTGACATTCTTTGCGCTGCCGGCACCGACACGGTCAAAGTAGAACGTGTTGGTCGAGCCGCTGAGCGTCAGGTCCGCGCCGCTGCTCACCTTGAGCATGACATTCTCGATCGCGGTGGTCTTGCTGGTGTTGAGGAACGTGAAGTCGAGCGTCACGTCGGAGCCGGCGGCAACCGATGCGCCGCCGTAGCTGTAGCCCGAGAGGATGATCAGCGGTACGGGATTGGCAATGTCGCCGCTGTCGCCGCCGGTCTCGGCAGGCACGGAGATGCGTCCGCTTGCCGTGCCGCTGACGATCGAGATGTTGTTGTCATAGTCGTACGTGATGTCCGCCTCAATGCTCTGGTTCTGAGAGGAGATCTTCTTTGTCGCCGTGACCGTCAGATTGATGCTGGCGGAACGGTTGGGGCGAATGTCGCCGAGATAGAAGGTGCTCTGCTCACCGAGCAGCATCAGGGAGTCCGACGGCGCAAAGGTGATCATGGCGGATTTGACGCCCGTGGTGCCGACGTTGCTCACCTCCACCGTGATGACCGCCGTTTCATTGGCCGCAATGGGCTTGGAAAGGCTCCTTGCGCCGATAATGAGCTTCGGCGCGGGACCTGCCTCGGGAGCGGGCTCCGGCTCCTTTTCCGGCTCGACGTAAGGGACGCACTCGGCGATCTTCACCGACACGTTCTGATACTGCTTGTCGTAATTGACCGTGAACGAAAGCGTATCGCCCTCGCCCCGGTACTGCAGCTGCGAGATCGACACAATATACTTGCCGTTTTCGTACGAAGCCTTGACGCTCTCCGTGCCGCCCTTAAAGTCGTCCACATTGCGCACAACGGTAATGTCACCGGTTTCCCCGTCCGTGCGCATGAGCGTCACGGTGACGGTGACGCTGTCGCCCTTTTCGATATAGCTCTGCGTCGTGTAGCCGACAACAAAAAACGGGTCGGTGTCCGCGTTCGCCTGCATCGGCAGCGCCGCGAGCGCCAGCAGCAGCACAAGGCACAGGGAAACAAAAGATTTTATGTAACGCTTCATCGTGTTCTTCCTCCATTACTCCATTACAATGCCGGCGTCGATCTCCGGTTTGACCTCATTGTGTACATCGCTGACGATCTCGCCGTCGATCAGCGTAATAATACGGTCGGCATACTCTGTCATCTCCGGATCGTGCGAGACGAGCACGATCGTTTGATGGAACCGCTTGGCAAAATCGCGGATCATGTGCATGACCTCTTTGGTCGTTTTTGAGTCGAGGTTGCCGGTCGGCTCATCCGCAAAGACGACCTCGGGCCGCGTAATAAACGCGCGCGCGATGCCCACGCGCTGCTGCTGACCGCCGGACATCTGGCTGGGGAAGTGCTGGATGCGGTCCTTAAGCCCCACGCGGCAGAGCATCTTTTTGGCTTCCAGCATGCGTGTCTCGTAGGGAATGCCCTTGAACATCAGCGGCATGGCGACATTCTCCCCCGCCGTGAGCTCCGGCAGCAGGTTGTACGACTGGAATACGAAGCCGATATGCTTCTGCCGGAAGGCTGCCAGCTCGTTTTCGTTCAAGCTCGAGATCGGCACGCCGCCGATCCGCACCACGCCGTGCGTCGGCTTTTCCAGACCCGCCAGCTGGTTCAAAAGCGTACTTTTGCCGCTGCCGGACGTACCGAAGATACAGCACACCTCGCCGCGCGCAATATCCAGGTTGATGTTGCGCAGCGCAATGACGCGCTCCTGACCCATGACATATACTTTTCGCAGTTTCCGGACGGAAATGACCGGTTTTTCACTCTGTTCCAGCATCTGGGTTGCTCCTTCTTTGACAGTAAGCAATAGTATAGCGCAAACGCATTGAAAAGTCGTTACAAACTGTTACGCAAAGATGAATTTTCTTTTAACATGAGTCCCGCCTTTTCAAGGCATAGATGCCATACCGGTTTTGACGAAAAATACCGGAAAAAAGTTGCGTGCTTTCGTAAGCTTTTGTTTGCCCGAGCTCATTTTTCCGCGCCCGGGCTCCGGAGGGCACAATGCGGCGCCGTGAGAATAGGATAGTACTGCAAGGAGTGATCGCATGACACCTCAGAATTGCCATTTCTTTGAACAAATGCAGCATTTCACAGGCATTCTCCGCCAGCCGCCCTCCGCTGTCGCCAAAATAAAGGGCAGCGCAAAATATCCGGATATCAGCGGAGAAGTCTCCTTTCATCAGACATCCGCCGGTGTGCTCGTATCCGCACAGGTCTCCGGGCTTCCGGCGCCGGATCACGCCTGCGCAAACCGGGTCTTTGCCTTTCATATCCACAGCGGCAGCATGTGCACGGGCAATCAAAACGACCCATTTGCCGATGCGCTGACGCATTATAATCCCGACAACTGCGAGCATCCCGATCATGCCGGTGACCTGCCGCCGCTTTTCGGCAATCACGGCTTCGCCTTTGCCGTCTTCCTCACGGACCGGTTCTCCGTGCGCGAGGTCCTCGGAAAAACCGTGATCGTCCATTTAAAGCCGGACGATTTTACCACGCAGCCGTCCGGCAGCGCGGGAGAAAAAATTGCCTGCGGCGAAATCAGGAAAATTGGCTCTTTGTGCTCCTGCTGCACCTGCTGAGCGCGTCTTTGCCTAGGGTTCCGGTCTTTCCCTTTCCTTCCGGGACATCTGCGCAGCGGCAGGCGCGGCACGCGGCTGCGGGCTTGGTGCGTATAATGCAATGAGCCCCCGAACAACACCGGGCTCAGAAAGGGATATGTTCCATTGGGCGTTACAAGTTCCAACAAAACCTTGAGCACCGCACGCATTGACTGCGGCGGCACTTTTGATGTAAGACTGTCACTCACTGCGGAGCCGGACATCACAAGCAACCCAGCTGACATCGTGCTGATCCTTGACCGCTCCGGCAGCATGGTCGGAAAGCCTCTTGCCAGCCTCAAAAGCGGCGCGAACAAATTTATCGACATCATCGACGCCTCCACAGACGGCACGCAGGACGGGCAGATCGGCGGCGGCAGCCGTATCGCCGTTGTCAGCTTTTCCAGCACCGCCGTGAAGGACACGCAGCTCATTACCAGTGTTGCCGATTTGAAAAGCGCGGTCAACGCTCTTTCCGCAGGCGGCAATACCAACCACGCAGACGCCTTCACCAAAGCTTCCGAGCTGCTTTCCAACCCCTCGACCAACCAAAAGGTCATGGTCATGTTTACCGACGGCAAGACCACTGCCGGCGTCGATCCCAACCCCATTGCGACAGCCGCCAAGGCGATGGGCGCCGTTATTTATGTCATCGGTCTCGTCGGCAGCGACGGCATTGACGAGCAGGCGCTGCGCGACTGGGCGTCCGATCCGGATTCGGCGTATGTCGTCATCACCCCTGATGATGAAGAGCTTGAAGACATCTTTGAAGACCTCGCCAAAAACATCTCCAAGCCGGGTGCGACCAATATCGTCATCAACGATGTGATCGACCCCTGCTTCCGCATTCTCTCGCTTTCCACACCCACCAAGGGGACCGCAAGCCTTCTGAATTCCACTTCCCTCGAGTGGCGGATCGATGAGCTCGGAACCAGCGGAAGCGAGGGCGCTGTGCTGGAGTTTACCGTGCAGCATATCGGTTCCTGCTCCGGTCTGACCGAGGTCAACGAAAGCATCAGCTACCGTGACGATGAGCACAACAGCGTGACCTTCCCCTCTCCCTCCGTTGACGTGGACTGCGGGGTCGACGTCCTGCCGGAAGATTGTCCGGAACCGGTAGATCTTCAGATCACCGGCTGCGACGACACCGTCGAGTTTGATGCAGGCGAGCTTTCCATGGAATCGCTCGGGCGCATTGTTCAGATGGACGTCACGCTGAAAAATATCTGTCCGCACAGGCGCGTGGCGCTTGCCGCCATTCTTACGGAGGTCGACGAACACGACATCGAGCATCAGCGCGGCATGAAGCTTATGACCATTCCCGCCCATACCGCCGACCACTGCCGCGACATCACCGTGCGCTGCATCAAGTTCGTTCTTCCCGAAGACCTGGTTGAGGAAGACCCCACCACGCTCTGCCGCACGCGCAATTTTAAAGCGCGCTTCATCTCGCACTATATCGACAGCGGCTTCGACTGCTGCGGCGAGGTCTTCTGAGCGCAGCTTCCTCCGGACGCCAACAGGCGTCCGGGTACATAGCGCAAGCCTCCCCGCGCCCGATCACAGCGCATGCAAACAGAAAAGCCATCCCGAAGGATGGCTTTTTTCCGCCGCTTCCTCGGCGTCTTATTCGCTTGTTGTCTCCTGTTTGCTCTGCCGCACCTGCTGGGCAAAGCCGCGGGCGAGGTCGCTCAAATCGCTTTTCTTGCGGTAGACCATGTAAATATTGCGGCTGACCGGCTTCTCCTCCAGCTCAAAGGTCAGCAGCTTGCCGGCTGCCACCTGTTCCTGTACGGACAGCGCGGACAAAATGGACACGCCGCAGCCGAGCGCCACCAGCTCCTGCAGCAGCTCCGGGTCGGAGACGTAATAGCGTGCGTGCTCCCGCTTTGCATCGCCGTCCTCCGTGCTGAGATAGTTGTCGACCATCTTCTGCGTTCCCGACCCGTGGTCACGGAAGACCATCGGCTCGCCGAGCAGCGCGCGGCCGAGCACCCCCTGCTCCTTCAAAAGGGCAAAGCGCGGCGTGTTGGGCGTGATCATCACCAATCTGTCCTCTGCGACGCATTCGTAGGTCAGCGCCTGCCGATTGTCCGTACTGCCGACAAAGCCGATCTGAATGTCGCCGTCAAGCACCATCTGCTGGATCCGCTCGCTGTCGCCGCTTTTCACCACACAGCAGCACTCCGGGTGGCTTTCGGAAAACCTGCGGATCTGCTCGGGAAGCAGGCTTTTTGACGGCGCGCTCGAAGCGCCCAGCACCAGCTCGCGCTGCCGTTCGGCGTTCAGTGCGGATTCCAGCGCATTGCAGCGCCCCACCACGTCCTTGGCATACTGGTAAACGCGCTTGCCGTCAGCCGTGGGTGTGACGCACTTTTTGGACTCGCGCCGAAACAGCGTCACATGCAGCGCCTCTTCCAGCGCGCTGATATGGCTGCTGACGGTGGACTGGGCAAGATACAGGTGCTCCGCCGCTTTCGTAAAGTTGCCGCACTCCACGACTGCGATCAGGACCTCAAGCTGTTTTAAGCTGATATTGCTCATGGCGCGTCCCCTTTCTTTTCTTCCATTTTACACCATTGACACGGGGAAAGTCAAATCGGGCGCAAGGGCTGCGCAGCCCGCGCGGGAGCCTGTCTTTCTCCCTTCCGCCCGAAACGGCGCCAGGCAAAAAAACAGGGCAGGGAACAAGCCCTGCCCTGTTTGCATAGGTTTCGCCTATTCTTACAGCATGTTCAGCACGAGGGTAAGAACGATGAACGCAGCACCGACCCACTTGGTGGCGCGGGCAAGCTTGGCGTCCATGGACTTCGCCTTGTTCTTGGTGAGGAAAGAATCCGCCATGCCGCCGATCGCGCCGGACAGACCGGCAGACTTACCGGACTGGAACAGCACAATGGCAATTACGAACAGACCGCACAGAACCTGCAGAATCATAACAAACGTATACATTAAGGATACCTCCAGCAAATTGATCAACGCGATGACCGCGCTATATTCACAGATAGTAATGTTACCACAATCTTTTACAGATTGCAAGCATTACTTTCTCCTCTCCGTGACTGAAACGCTGTTTTTTCGTCCGAATGCGCGGAAGCTTCACCTGTTCACCAGCAGCTTTTTCATCGCCTTTTCCAGTCCGTCCACCGTCAGGCGGTACATATCGAACACCTTGGCGATCTTGCCGTAGCTGGCGCCCCAGTAGCCGCCGTAGACCGGGGGCGCCTCCGGATTGAGCCAGACGATATGACCGTACTGTTCGGCAAAGCGCTTGAACCAGTCCATACCGGAGCGGTTGACCGCGCCGGTGTAGCGGTCATAGCGCGGCTCAAGCAGCTCGTACATGTCCATCAGCGCGTCGCCGACCAGGATCACCTTGTACTCGCTGCCGAAATTATTCAGCAGCCACTCGGTCGGCACCGCATGCTCGCGGTACATGCGCGGGTCGGTGTAGACAGAGGAATAGATGGCGTTGTGGAAGTAGTACACATGCAGCTCCTTGAAATGGTTGCTCTTTTCCGCCGCCTGAAAGAGCATGGAGCAGAGATTGGCATAGTAATTCATGGAACCGCCGGAATCCATCAGCATGAGCACCTTGACCGTGTTGCGGCGGGGGCGCCTGTACTGCACGCTCAGCACGCCGCCGTTATCGCAGGTATCGTGGATGGTGGCGTCTACGTCGAACTCCGTCTTGTCGCCGAGCGCCTGGTCGGAATACTGGCGCAGCAGGCGGAACGCCATTTGAAACTGGCGGATATCAAGCGTATTGTCGCGCCGGAAGTCGCGGAAGCGCCGCTCGCCTGCGACCTGGAACGCATGGCGGTACCTGCTCTCTCCGCCGACGCGGATGCCCTGCGGGACAAGTCCGTTGTTGCCGAAGCTCGAAGAGCCGCGCGTGCCGATCCAGTAGGAGCCGCCGTTGTGCTCCTCCTTCTGTTCCCTGAGACGCTCTTCGAACATTTTGAGCATCTCCTCGATCGTCTTTTCCTCATAGCCCTGCGCCACGAGGAAAGCGCGCAGCTCGTCGACCGCCTGCGCGGGCTTGTTGAGCCAGTCAAGCAGCTCCTCCGGCAGTTCCTCCTCAAAGGGGATGCCCTTGAAATACTCCAAAAACAGTCCGTCAAACTTGTCGTAATCCGCCTCTGTCTTAACGAGCACGGCGCGGCAGAGATCATAAAAGCCGGTGAGCGTCGTATGGTGCAGATCCAGCAGCAGCCCCTCCAGCAGCGTCATCCACTCGCTCAGCGTCACGCCAAAGCCGCGCGAACGCAGCAGATAAAAAAATCCGATAAACATCGCTTTATCTCATCATTCTGCGCTGCATCGCGGCAAGATCCTTGTCTTTTTTGAGCAGGACCCCTGCAAAGGGGATCTCCTTTGCGATCCGCGCCGGATCCACACCGCCGAGCCGCAGCGCCCTGATCCAGTCGACAAGCTCGGAAGTGGACGGCTTCTTTTCGATCGCGTCGATCGCGCGCAGCGCATAAAACGCCTGCATGCACTGGGCAAGCAGCGTTTCGTCCAGATTTTCAAAGTGTACGCGCACGATTTTTTCCATCTGCTCAGGCTTGGGAAACTCAATATAGTGAAAGATGCAGCGGCGCAGGAAGGCGTCCGGCAGCTCCTTTTCCGCGTTGGAGGTGATGATCACGATGGGACGGTGCTTTGCCGTCACGGTCTGCTTCGTTTCGGGAATATAGAATTCCATCTTGTCCAGCTCCCAAAGCAGGTCGTTCGGGAACTCAAGATCCGCCTTGTCGACCTCGTCGATCAGCAGCACGACCTGCTCATCGGAGGAAAACGCCTCGCCCAGCTTGCCGAGCTTGATATATTTGGCAATGTCGTCCACGCCGGTATCGCCGAACTGACTGTCGTACAGGCGCTGCACCACATCGTAGACGTACAGACCGTCCTGCGCCTTGATGGTGGATTTGACGCTCCAGATAATGAGCTTCTTGCCCAGCGCCTCGGCAACCGCCTGCGCAAGCATCGTCTTGCCCGTGCCCGGCTCGCCCTTGATGAGCAGCGGCTTTTGCAGCGCGACGGCAATATTCACCGCGCCGAGCAATTCGGGAGACGCCACATAATTTTTGGTACCCTGAAATGTATTCATCGTAATCTGTCCTCACAAAACAAAACTTATGGTATTGATTATATCAGAAACCCGCCGTTCTTTGCAACACCTCCTTTCGCTGAGCGCCGGCGGCAAAAGGATAAAAAGCCCTTTTGTATGGCTTCGCGATCTGCCATAGAAGCCGCCTTCGGCAGCTTCTGTTCCGCGGAGTGCTCCGCGGAATGTGATTTTGCGCGAGGGAAAACCCTGATGTTTTTCCCTCGCACTCCCTTTCCTTCCGAAATCCCCCCTGTCTTTGCTCTTACGATAAAAAGCCCTTTTGTATGGCTTCGCGATCTGCCATACAAAAGGGCTTTTTACTTCTTCTCTGAAACCGGTTTAGACCAGTTCGATCATCGCGGTCTCGGCGGCATCGCCGCGGCGGACGCCGGTGCGAACGATGCGGGTGTAACCGCCGTTGCGCTCAGCATAACCGGGAGCGATCTCCTTGAACAGCTTCTTGCAGACGTCTTCGCGCGTGATGAAGCTCATCGCCTGACGGTATGCTGCAAGGTCGCCCTTCTTGCCGAGGGTGATCATCTTCTCAGCCATGGGCTTGATTTCCTTGGCGCGGGTGACGGTGGTCTCCATCTTGCCTTTGTCCAGAAAATCGGTGACCTGCTGACGGAGCATCGCCATACGCTGATCGGTCGTCTTACCGAGCTTACGAGTTCCGGGCATGTTGGTTTTCCTCCTTGTAAGGATTAGTCGTTGACTTTCTTCCTACGGCATTGCGTAGTTTACGGTCGGTGTTGTTTCAAATCAGTTGTTCTCTTCACTGGCAAGGGACAGCCCCATCATCGCCAGCTTGTTGATGACCTCCTCCAGACTCTTGCGGCCGAGGTTGCGGACCTTCATCATGTCGTCTTCGGTCTTGGAAATCAGATCCTCGACGGTGTTGATGTTGGCGCGCTTGAGGCAGTTGAAGCTGCGCACGGAGAGATCCAGTTCCTCGATGGTCAGCTCCAGGACCTTATCGCGCTGCGCCTCCGCCTTCTCGACCACGGTGGACTTGCCGCCCATGGCATCGGAAAGGTCGGTGAAGAGTGCGAAGTGGTCGCAGAGGATCTTGGCACCGAGGGAGACGGCGTCACGCGGGGTGATCGTTCCGTCCGTCCAGACTTCAAGCGTGAGCTTGTCGAAGTCGGTCACGTTGCCCACACGGGTGTTCTCAATGGTGTAATTGACTTTATACACAGGCGTGTAGATGGAGTCAACCGGAATAAGACCGATCACAGACTGTGCCGGCTTGTTGCGGTCAGCAGACACATAACCGCGACCATGAGAAAGCGTCAGCTCCATATTGAGCGTTGCACCTGCATCGAGCGTGGCAATATGAAGCTCGGGATTCAGGATCTCGACTTCACTGTCGCACTTGATATCGCCCGCCTTCACCTCGCAGGGACCGACCGCTTCAATGTAGACGGTCTTGATGCCGTCGGCATTGTGCAGCTTGGTGATCAGGCTCTTGACATTGAGGACGATCTCCGTCACGTCCTCCTTGACGCCGGGGACGGTGGAGAACTCGTGCTGAACGCCTGCGATCTTGATGCTGGTAGCGGCGGTGCCGGGCAGAGACGAGAGCATAATGCGGCGAAGCGCATTGCCCAGCGTGATGCCGTAGCCGCGCTCGAGCGGCTCCACGACAAATTTGCCGTAATTGCCGTTCTCGGCATCTTCCAGACACTCAATCTGGGGCTTTTCAATTTCAATCATGCAGTTACCCTCCTTCTCAGTTCTGCGGTCTTCAGGACCGCATCATAATGGTTGCTTGTGACAGTTGAGGGTTTCCCCCGATTACTTGGAGTACAACTCGACGATGAGGTGCTCCTCGATCGGAAGATCAATGTCCTCACGGGCAGGAACTGCAACGACTTTTGCAACATTGTTCTTATCCATCTCGAGCCACTTGGGAACAACGCGGGAAGCGTTGGCTTCCAGGGCGCCCTTGAACTTGTCGAGGGAGCGGGAGGAATCCTTGAGCTCGATGGTCTCACCGACGGAAACGAGGTAGGAAGGAATGTTGACCTTCTTGCCGTTGACGGTGAAGTGACCGTGACGGACAAGCTGACGAGCCTCCGCACGGCTCATCGCAAAACCGAGACGGTACACAACGTTATCCAGGCGGGATTCAAGGATAGCGAGCAGGTTTTCACCGGTCATACCCTTGCGCTTGGAAGCCATCTCGAAATACTCAGCGAACTGGCTTTCGAGAACGCCGTAGTAACGGCGTGCCTTCTGCTTTTCACGAAGCTGAACGCCATACTCAGACAGCTTCTTGTTTCTTGCATTGCCATGCATGCCGGGCGCGTAAGCGCGGCGCTCGACAGCACACTTATCCGTATAGCAGCGGTCGCCCTTGAGGAAGAGCTTCTGGCCCTCTCTGCGGCACAGGCGGCAGACTGCTCCGGTATATCTTGCCATTTGCTTATACCTCCTATTTTAATTAGACGCGGCGACGCTTGGGGGGACGGCAGCCATTGTGCGCAATGGGCGTGACGTCCTTGATCATGGTGACCTCGAGACCGACAGCCTGAAGCGCGCGAATGGCGGCTTCACGACCCTGGCCGGGACCCTTGACAAAGACTTCGACCGTCTTAAGACCATGCTCCATCGCCGCAGTGGCGGCCGTCTCAGCGGCGCTCTGTGCTGCAAAGGGAGTGGACTTCTTGCTGCCGCGGAAGCCGAGACCGCCGGAAGATGCCCAGGAAAGGGCATTGCCCTGAGAGTCGGTCACCGTGACCATGGTGTTGTTGAAGGAAGAACGAATGTGGACCTGACCGCGTTCAATGTTCTTCTTCTCGCGACGGCGGCGGATCACTTTCTTGCCGTTAGCTTTTGCAGTTGCCATTTTCTATTCTCCCTCCTTACTTCTTCTTGTTCGCGATGGTCTTCTTGGGTCCCTTGCGGGTGCGCGCATTGGTCTTGCTGCGCTGACCGCGAACGGGCAGACCGCGGCGATGACGGGTGCCGCGATAGCAGCCGATCTCGCTGAGTCTCTTGATGTCGAGCGCGGTCTGACGGCGAAGGTCGCCTTCCACGATGTAATCGTGGTCGATGGCTTCACGAAGCTTGGCTTCCTCCGCATCGGTCAGATCCTTAACGCGGGTGTCGGGGTTAACGCCTGTGCGTGCCAGGATGTCCTGAGCACTTTTTCTGCCAATACCATAGATGTAAGTCAAACCGATTTCGATTCGCTTATCCTTGGGCAGGTCAATACCGGCAATACGTGCCATACTTTTTAACCTCCAATTAAGTCTTAGCCCTGGCGCTGCTTGTGCTTGGGATTCTCGCAAATGACCATGACACGGCCTTTACGACGAATGATCTTGCACTTTTCGCACATGGGCTTCACGGACGGTCTTACTTTCATTTTGTGTAACCTCCATTACTTAGTACGCCAGGTAATCCGACCGCGGGTCAGGTCGTACGGGGACATCTCCACCGTGACCTTGTCACCGGGCAGAATCCTGATGAAATTCATTCTGAGCTTTCCGGAAATATGCGCTAAAATAATGTGTCCATTTCCAATGTCGACTTGGAATGTGGTGTTGGGCATGGCCTCAACGACGGTGCCCTCCACTTCTATCATGTCGGATTTTGCCAAGTGTTATCCCTCCTGGTCTGGATTGCCGTGATCGCTGAACGCAGCGATGGCTTTACGAAGCTCACTGTTTGTGATTTTTTCATTGCTCCTGATTTTCTCCGCAACGCGGCAGTCGCTCTGCGCAATGAATCGGACGTGCCTGCACTTTTTCCGTTTCGGCGCTTCAAGCTTCCTGCACTTGCCGTCAGCAAGCAGCAGATACTCCCCCTCTGTGTCCAGAACGAAGAAGTACTTGCCTTTCTCCCTGCCGGCCGTTGCCTGCACAAGATTGGATTTCGCAATGTCCATTTACTCACCTCAAGGCGCGGGAACCGTCAGAAGCTCCGGTTCGTCAGATGTGATGAGGATCGTGTTTTCGTAGTGCGCGGCGTATTTCCCGTCACGGGTTTTGACGGTCCATCCGTCCGGCATCTGCCGGATCGCTGCCGTGCCTGCATTGACCATCGGTTCGACGGCAAGCGTCATGCCGCGCAGAAGCTTCGGTCCGTGACCCGCAATGCCGAAGTTCGGCACCTCGGGGCTCTCGTGCATGTTTCTGCCGATCCCGTGACCGACATACTCGCGCACAACGGAAAAGCCGTTGCCCTCCACGTATTCCTCAATGGCATGAGAGACGTCCGAAAGGCGTCCGCCCTCGCGGGCGTACTTGATGCCTTCAAAGAAGCTCTGTCTTGTCACATCGATCAGCCGCTGCGCCTCCTCGGAAATTTTCCCGCAGGCGTAGGTGGCTGCGCAGTCGCCGTGATATCCGCCGATATACGCGCCCACGTCCACGCTGACGATATCGCCCTCCCGGAGCACCCGTTTACCGGGGATGCCGTGGATGACCTCGTCGTTGACGGAGATGCAGACGCTGGCGGGATAGCCGTTGTAATTCAAAAACGACGGCTCGGCGCCCTGCGACCGGATGAAACGGCACACTGCTCTGTCGATTTCCTGGGTTGTTACGCCGGGCTTTACCATTTCCCCTGCTAATGCACGGGCAGCCGCGGTAATTTTTCCCGCTCGGCGCATCAGTTCGATCTCGCGCGCTGATTTAATCGTTATCATACAGCGCTTACCTCAACACATCGAGAATCGCTTTTGAGGTGGCCTCGACAGAGCCCATGTCCCCGATGGAACGAAGCACGCCGCGGGACTTATAGAAGTCCTTGAGCGGTTCCGTTTCCTTATGATAGACCGTGAGCCGGTCTTTGACCGTCTCCGGTGCATCATCCTTACGAGTGACGAGCTTGCCGCCGCAGACGTCGCAGACGCCTTCGACCTTGGGCGGAACGGCTGTGATATGGTAGCTCGCGCCGCACTTCTCGCACACTCTGCGTCCGCTCATGCGTTCCATGATGGTCGCGTCAGCGACCTCCATGGAAACGACATGGTCGAACTGAATACCGGCCCTTTCCAGTGCCTCCGCCTGGGCGATCGTGCGGGGCACACCGTCAAGGATGTAGCCCTTCGCGCAGTCTCTCTCGGCAAGACGCTCCGTGATAATGCCGATGATGACCTCATCGGGTACCAGATGGCCGGCGTCCATATAGGACTTGGCCTTCATTCCCGTCGGCGTACCGTTTTTGATCGCCGCGCGCAGAATGTTACCGGTGGAAATCGTAGGAATTCCAAGCTCGTCGGCGAGAATTGCGGCCTGTGTGCCCTTTCCCGCGCCGGGAGCGCCCAATAAAATCAGTTTCATTTTTGCCTCTCTTACTCGAGGAAGCCCTTATACTGACGCATCAGCATCTGGGATTCCAAAGCCTGAACAGTTTCCAAAGCAACACCGACAACGATGATGACGGAAGTGCCGCCGATGGCGAGGCTGGAGTTGCCCAGCAGCTTGCCGGCGATCAGCGGGCAGATCGCGACAATGCCGAGGTAAATGGCGCCAAACAGGGTGACCTTGTTGAGAACCTTGGCAATAAAGTCAGACGTGGGCTTGCCCGGACGGAAGCCGGGGATAAAGCCGCCGTTGCGCTTGAGGTTATTGGAGATCTCAATGGGGTTGAACTGAATGGTGGCATAGAAATAGCTGAAGGCAATGATCATCAGGAAGTAAACGATCAGATAGATCACAGACTTGGTGTCGATCGCCTGCAGGAACGCATAGGCAAAGGTCCCCTCCTCCGGAGCCTTCATAAAGGCTGCGATGGTTGCGGGCAGGGAGGCGATGCTCTGCGCAAAGATGACCGGCAGAACGCCGGACATATTGACCTTCATGGGAAGGGTGGATGCCTGGCCGCCGTACATCTTGCGGCCGACCTGGCGCTTGGCATACTGCACGGGAATGCGGCGCTCGGCGCCGTTGACATGGACAATGAGAACGACCATGGCAAGCATGCCGATGAGCAGCAGCGCGATCCACAGGTAACCGATCGAGCCCTTTCCTGCGATATAGCTCATACCCAGGCTGACCATGTTGGGAACACGGCTGAGGATGCCGGCAAACAGGATGATGGAGATACCGTTGCCGACACCGAATTCATTGACCTGTTCACCGAGCCACATGACGAAGGAGGAACCGGCAACGAAGGAGATGATGATCACCAGCGCCGCCCAGATGCCCTGCTGCATCAGAATACCGTAGTTCTTCATGATCATATAGTAGCCAAAGCCCTGGAGCAGGGCGATCGCCACGGTGGCGTAACGGGTGATGGCGGCGATCTTCTTCTTGCCTGCCTCCCCGCCATCGCGAGCCAGCCGCTCAAGCGCGGGGATCGCGATGGTCAGCAGCTGGATGATGATCGAGCTGTTGATGTAGGGCTGGACGCCCAGTGCGAAGACCGTTGCCTCAGCAAAGGCGCCGCCGGACATCACGTTGTAGAGACCAAGCACCGTGGTGCTCATGCCGTCGAGATAGTTCCTGAGCAGCTCAGTGTCGACATAAGGGACAGGGATCGCATTACCGATGCGGAAAATGAGAAGGATCAGAGCTGTAAAGATGATCTTCTTGCGAAGCTCGGGAATCCCCCATGCTTTACGGATCGTCTGAATCACTTAGATCACCTCTGCCTTTCCGCCAGCTGCTTCGATTGCTTCCTTAGCAGACTGGGAAAACGCAGCGGCCTGAACGGTGACCTTCTTGGAAACGGAGCCGTTGCCAAGAACCTTGTAACCGTACTCACACTTGCTCAGGATACCCTTGGCAAGCAGAGCCTCTGCGGTAACGGTCTCGCCGTCTTCGAACTTGTCGAGTGCACTCAGGTTGATGATCTCATAGCGCTTTGCGAAAATGTTGTTAAAGCCACGCTTCGGGGTACGGCGCGCCAGAGGCATCTGACCGCCTTCAAAACCGATGCGAACACCGCCGCCACTGCGGGCCTTCTGACCCTTGTGACCGCGACCGCCGGTCTTACCGTTGCCGCTGCCGTGACCGCGACCCTTGCGGTAAGCTTCCTTGGTGGAACCAGCGGCGGGAGACAGATTATAAAGTTCCATATCTGTTCCTCCTTATTTCTCTTCGGTGACCTGCAGCAGGTAGCCGATCTGAGCGATCTTGCCGCGGGTCTGGTCATTATCGGGCTGCATGGTGAAATCACCAATTTTGCGCAGACCCATGGAGTTGGCAGTGGCAATGTGCTTTGCATGTCTGCCGTTCAAGCTCTTGATGAGCTCAACTTTCAGTGTCTTAGCCATGTTGCTCTGCCTCCTTAACCAATGATTTCTTCCACGCTCTTGCCGCGGATCTTGGCAACCTGCTCTGCGGAACGCATGGCACGGAGACCTTCGAAAGCGGCGCCCACAACGTTATTGGGGTTGTTGGAGCGCAGGCACTTGGTACGAATATCCTTGATACCGGCAGCTTCAACAACAGCACGGACTGCGCCGCCGGCGATCACGCCGGTACCGGGGGCTGCGGGCTTGAGGAGCACGCGGCCTGCACCAAACTCGCCGATGGTCTCGTGAGGAATGGTGGTGCCGTCCAGGGTGACGGTGATCATGTTCTTCTTGGCAGCCTCGAGACCCTTGCGGATCGCCTCGGGAACCTCGGCAGCCTTGCCAAGACCGTAACCGACCTTGCCCTTGCCGTCGCCGACGACCATCAGTGCGGAGAACTTGGCCACGCGACCGCCCTTAACGGTCTTGGAAACACGGTTGAGGAAAACCAGCTTTTCCATGTATTCGCTCTGTTCACGTTCAAATCTAGGCATTGTATTTTCCTCCTCCCTTAGAATTCCAGGCCGCCCTCGCGGGCGCCTTCAGCCAGCTCAGCAACGCGGCCGTGATACAGGTAACCGCCGCGGTCGAACACGACCGTGTCGATGCCCTTGGCCTTGGCGCGCTCGGCAACCAGCTTGCCGACAGCGTGGGCAGCAGCCTTGTTGCCGCCGTTGCCTTCGATTTCCTTGTCCAGAGAGGAGGCGCTCACCAGCGTGTTGCCGGCAACGTCATCGATGATCTGGGCATAGATGTTCTTCTCGCTGCGGAAAACGTTCAGACGGGGTCTTTCGGGAGTGCCGGAGACTTTCGCGCGGACTCTCAGATGGCGCTTCAAACGCTGCGCTTTGGTATCGGGTCTTTTAATCATATCGGCACACCTCCTTATTTCTTGGCGCCGGTCTTACCGACCTTGCGGCGGATGACTTCATCCGTATACTTGATGCCCTTGCCCTTATAGGGTTCGGGAGGACGCTTCTCGCGGACTTCGGCAGCGAACTGACCGACCATCTGCTTGTCGCAGCCGGAAATAACGATCTGGTTGGGCTGGGGAACTTCGATCGTGATGCCGGGGATCTCGGGCACTTCAACGGGGTGAGAATAACCGATGGTCAGGATGAGCTTGTTGCCCTCCTTGGCGGCACGGTAACCGACGCCGTTGATCTCGAGACTCTTCTTGTAGCCCTCGGTCACGCCGACGACCATGTTGTGCAGCAGTGCGCGGGTCAGACCGTGCAGCGCGCGGTTCTCCTTCTCGTCGTTGGGACGGGAAACGAGGAGCTCAGCGCCTTCCTGCCGGATGGTCATGCTGGGTTCGAGCTGCTGGGTCAGGGTACCCTTGGGACCCTTGACGGTGACAAGGTTGCCGTCTGCGATGGTGACTTCCACACCGGCGGGGACAGCAACGGGCATTTTACCAATTCTACTCATTGTTTCATACCCTCCTTACCACACAAATGCCAGGACTTCGCCGCCGACATGTGCCGCGCGGGCAGCTTTGTCGGTCATGACGCCCTTGGAGGTGGAGACGATGGCAATGCCGAGACCGCGGAGAACGCGGGGCAGTTCGTCTGCGCCGACGTAAACGCGGAGACCGGGCTTGCTGACGCGGCGCAGACCGGTGATGACCTTGTCCTTGCCGTTGTACTTGAGGGTGATGTGGATCGTACCCTGGGTACCATCGTCAACGATCTGGAAGCTCTTGATGTAGCCTTCGTCCAGCAGGATCTGAGCAATGCTCTTTTTCATGTTGGAGGCAGGAACATCAACAGTGTCGTGCTTTGCGTTGTTTGCATTGCGGATGCGGGTGAGCATATCCGCAATCGGGTCTGTGATATGCATGAATGATATCCTCCTGATTTAGAGTTACGGACTGTTGTCCGTTTCGGTCGCGAGGTATCACTGCCAATTTGGAGCGTGCCTGCCGCACGCGGCAAGCGCGCGTAATTGACAGTGACCTTTCGTGATCCTTATCGCCAGAGCTCCATATCAAAAGCTCGTGGTTACGGGGTTTCTTGTTCCGAAGTCTCCTCCGGAACGGTCTTTCTGATGGATTTTGTTCTCAGACAGGGCGAAGCGGCGCCGCTGTACTTTGTGTACAGCAAGGAGCTTCAACGATGTATGAGGGCAAAAGACTTAGAAGGAAGCCTTGCGAACGCCGGGGATCTGTCCCTTATACGCCAGCTCGCGGAAGCAGATACGGCAGACGCCGTAGTCGCGCAGGTAGGCGTGAGGACGGCCGCAGATCTTGCAGCGGTTGTAAGCACGGGTAGAGAACTTGGGCTCAGCCTGCTGCTTGAGAATCATAGATTTCTTAGCCATTTGTTCTTATCCTCCTACTTAGCGTTCAAAGGGAGCGCCGACCAGGGTCAGCAGCTCGCGGGCTTCTTCGTCAGTCTTCGCGGTGGTGCAGATAACGATATCCATGCCGCGGATCTTGTCGATCTTGTCATACTCGATCTCGGGGAAGATCAGCTGTTCCTTGACGCCCAGGGCATAGTTGCCGCGACCGTCAAAAGCGTTGGCGCTGATGCCGCGGAAGTCGCGGACACGGGGAAGCGCCACGTTGAACAGACGGTCCAGGAACTCCCACATCTTGTCGCCGCGGAGGGTGACCTTGGCGCCGATGGGCATGCCTTCACGGAGCTTGAAGTTCGCAACGGACTTCTTGGCCTTGGTAACAACAGCCTTCTGACCGGTGATGGTGGTCAGATCTTTGACGACAGCTTCGAGGACCTTGGCGTTTTCCTTGGCCTCGCCGCAGCCGACGTTCACGACAACCTTGTCGATCCTGGGGATCTGCATGGTGGACTTGTAGCCGAACTTCTTAAAGAGAGCGGGCGCCACTTCTGCCTTATACTGTTCTTTCAGTCTTGCCATTGTGTACGTCTCTCCTTTCTTACAGCTCAGCGCCGCAGTGCTTGCACACGCGGGACTTCTTGCCATCTGCGATCTTGTGCGCAACACGGGTGCCCTTGCCGCACTTCGGGCAGACGACCTGCACCTTGGATGCGTACAGAGCAGCCTCACGCTGCACGATGCCGCCGGTCTCGCCCTGCTTGCGGGGCTTGACATGGCAGGTCACCATATTGATGCCTTCCACGACGACCTTGGACTCGCTGGGAACGGTGCCGAGCACCTTGCCCTGCTTGCCCTTGTCCTTGCCGGACAGGACGATAACGGTATCGCCCTTTTTCACATTCATAGCCATTCTTCAAGCCCTCCTTAGACAACTTCGGGAGCGAGAGACAGGATCTTGAGATAGTCCTTGTCACGCAGCTCACGTGCGACGGGCCCAAAGATACGGGTGCCGCTGGGATTCTTGTCGTCCTTGATGAGGACAGCCGCATTCTCGTCGAAGCGGACGTAGGTGCCGTCTTCACGGCGGACGCCCTTAGCGGTGCGGACGATAACAGCCTTGACGACCTCGCCCTTCTTGACCTGACCGCCCGGAGCAGCCTTGCGCACGGAGGCAACGATGGTATCGCCAATGTTGCCGTACTTGCGGCCGGAACCGCCCAGAACGCGGATGCACTTGATTTCCTTGGCACCGGTGTTGTCGGCAACCTTCAGGAAAGTTTCTTGCTGAATCATTTTCCGGTACCTCCTTACTTAGCCTTTTCGACGATTTCGACCACGCGCCAACGCTTATCCTTGCTGAGGGGGCGGGTCTCCATCACCTTGACGGTATCGCCGATACCGCATTCATTGTTTTCATCGTGGGCCTTGAGCTTATAGGTGCGGCCGACGATCTTCTTGTACAGCGGGTGAGCAACGCGGTCGGAAATCGCGACGACGACGGTCTTATCCATCTTATCGGAGATCACCTTACCAACGCGGACCTTACGGGAGGAAATTCTCTTCTCTTCCATCTTACTTCTCCTCCTTTTCACGGATCATGGTTTTGACTCTGGCAATATCACGCTTGGTCTCAACGAGCTTCTGCGGGTTATCGAGCTGATTGGTTGCGTGCTGCATGCGCAGGAGAAACAGATCCTTCTTGAGAGCGTCGAGCTTGGTGTTGAGCTCTGCAACGCTCATTGCACGTACTTCACTTGCCTTCATCTCATTCACCTACTTCCTGGGTCTCGACCTCGCGCTTGACGATCTTGGTCTTGATGGGCAGCTTGTGGCTGGCAAGACGCAGAGCTTCGCGAGCGGTCTCTTCGGGGACGCCGGCGATCTCGAACATGATACGACCGGGCTTAACAACTGCCACCCAATATTCAGGGGAGCCTTTACCGGAACCCATACGGGTCTCAGCCGGCTTCTGAGTAACGGGCTTATCGGGGAAGATCTTGATCCAGACCTGACCGCCGCGCTTGGTGTAGCGCGTCATGGCGATACGGGCTGCTTCGATCTGATTGCTGGTGATCCATGCGGGCTCAACGGCCTGAAGACCGTATTCACCGTAGGAGATGGTGTTGCCGCGCGTTGCCTTACCGGTGAGGCGGCCACGCTGCACTCTGCGGTATTTTACTCTCTTGGGCAGAAGCATTACTGTGCGCCTCCTTCCTTGTTTTCAGCGGGTTTGCGGAAACCGCCCTGGGGACGATTGCCGCTGCGGTTGAAGCCGCCCTCGCGGCGCTGACCGTTGCCCTGACCGTCACGGCGGGGACGGCGGTCGCCGTCGCGGCGGGGACGACGCTCACGACGCTCTTCGTACGGCTTGGTGGTGTCCAGGGTACGGGGCGTGGTGCGCAGGGTCTGGGTGAGGACTTCGCCCTTGTAGATCCAAACCTTGACGCCGATGCGGCCGAAGGTGGTCGCAGCCTCGGCAAAGCCGTATTCGATGTCGGCGCGGATGGTCTGCAGGGGGATGGTGCCCTCATGATAGTGCTCGGTGCCGGCGATCTCGCGGCCGCCGAGACGACCGTTGCAGCAGCACTTGATGCCCTTGGCGCCGGCGCGCATGGCGCGACCCATGGCGTTCTTCATCGCACGGCGGTGAGAGATACGCTTTTCGAGCTGCTGGGCAATATTCTCAGCGACGAGCTGAGCGTCCATATCAGGGGAACGGACCTCAACGATGTTGAGCTTGACGGTCTTGCCGATGAGGGCAGCGACCTGAGCGCGGAGCTTTTCGACCTCGGCGCCATCCTTGCCGATGACCATACCGGGGCGTGCGCAGTGAACGAACAGGGTAACAACGTCGTTGCTGCGCTCGATTTCGATCTTGGGAACGCCGGCGCCGTAGAGGGCCTTCTTGACGAACTTGCGGATCTTGTTGTCTTCGACGATCAGATCGCCGACTTTTTCATCTCTGGCATACCAACGGGAGTCCCAGTCTTTGATGACGCCTACGCGCATGCCGTGGGGATTAACTTTCTGTCCCATAAAACTGTCTCCTCCCTTTTAGTCTTTCTCCGCGACGGCGAGCGTCACATGAGAAGTTCTTTTGTTGATGCGATAGCCTCTGCCCTTGGAGGCGGGGATCATGCGCTTGAGGATGGGACCGCCGGTGGCATACACTTCGGAGACGTACAGCTTGGAGGTGTCCATGCTGAAGTTGTTCTCGGCGTTTGCAACGGCGCTCTTGAGGAGCTTGACCAGGGGCTCGGATGCGGCCTTGGGGGTCTGCATCAGAATGGCCATAGCGGTGTTGATGTCCTTACCGCGGATCAGGTCGCAGACGATCTGCACCTTGCGGGGAGAGATGCGGACGTATCTCAGATAAGCTTTAGCTTCCATATTCTGCATCCTCCTTAACCCTTCTTCGCATGACCGCGGAACGTGCGGGTGGGCGCGAACTCGCCCAGCTTGTGACCGACCATGTCTTCCTGAATATAGACGGGAACGTGCTTGCGTCCGTCATGAACGGCGATCGTGTGACCGACGAAGGAGGGGAAGATGGTGGAGCTGCGGCTCCAGGTCTTGAGAACCTTCTTCTCGCCGGTCTTGTTCATTTCTTCGACTCGTTTGTAGAGTTCAGGGGCAACAAACGGGCCTTTTTTAATGCTTCTGCTCATTTTTACATTGCCTCCTTACTTATCATTACGACGCTTGACGATGAACTTGTTCGTCGGGTTCTTCTTGGCGCGGGTCTTGTAACCCATAGCAGGCTTGCCCCAGGGCGTCACAGGGCCGGGACGACCGACAGGGGACTTGCCTTCGCCGCCGCCGTGGGGGTGGTCGCAGGGGTTCATGACGCTGCCGCGGACGGTGGGACGGACGCCCATATGGCGCTTACGACCGGCCTTACCGATCTGAACGTTCTCATGGTCTAGGTTGCCGACCTGACCGATTACCGCCTTGCAGTTCGTGCGGACAATGCGGACTTCGCCGGAGGGCATACGGATCTGAGCGTCGCTGCCGTCCTTGGCCATCAGCTGAGCGGCGGCGCCGGCGGAGCGGACGAGCTGAGCGCCCTTGCCGGGATGCATCTCAATGTTGTGGATGACGGTACCAACGGGGATGTTGGCGATAGGCAGGCAGTTGCCGGGCTTGATGTCGGCTTCGGCGGAAGAGATGATCTTGTCGCCGGCGGTGAGACCGACAGGCGCGATGATGTAGCGCTTTTCGCCGTCTTCATACTCGACGAGAGCGATGAATGCGCTGCGGTTGGGATCGTACTCAAGGCGCAGGACGGTTGCGAACATATCCATCTTGTCGCGCTTGAAGTCGATGATGCGGTACTTCTGCTTGTTGCCGCCGCCGTGATGGCGGACGGTGATGCGGCCGTAGCTGTTGCGGCCGGCATGCTTCTTCAACGGCTCGAGCAGGCTGCGCTCGGGCTTAGCCTTCTTGTCGACTCCCTCGAAGGCGGACACGGTCATGTGACGGCGAGAGGGGGTCGTGGGCTTATAGGTCTTAATAGCCATTTGTCATTTCCTCCTTACACCATGCCCTCGAACAACTCGATGGTCTTGGAATCTTCAGTGAGCTGGACATAAGCCTTCTTCCAGCTGCGGGTCTTGCCCATGCGGCCGGCGCCGAGGCGCTTGTGCTTGCCGCTGACATTGATCGTGTTGACCTTGGCGACCTTGACGCCGAAGGCGGTTTCAACAGCGTTCTTGATCTCGATCTTGCCGGCGTCCCTGGCGACTTCAAAGACGTACTTCTTGTCGGCAACAGAGGCCATGGAACGTTCGGTGATGATGGGACGAATAATGATGTCGTAAACGTTAGCCATTATGCGAACACCTCCTCGATGACTGCGAGGGCTTCCTTGTCGATGACGAGGTTCTTGGCGTTGAGCAGGTCGTAGACGTTGATGAGTCTGGCAGGCGCGGTGATAACACCGGGGATGTTGCGGGCGCTCCTGACAACGGTCTCATTCACTTCGGGAGTGATGACGGCGACCTTGCCGGCAGCCTTGACGGCGTCGAGGAAGTTGCGGAAGTCCTTGGTCTTGATCGCGTCAAGCGCGATCTTGTCAACGACAATGATCTCGCCCTGTGCCGCCTTGGCGGACAGCACGGACTTGAGCGCCAGACGCTTGACCTTCTTATTGAGCACATAGCTGTAGCTGCGGGGCTTGGGTGCAAACGCGATGCCGCCGTGCGTCCACTGGGGCGCGCGGGTGCTGCCCTGACGGGCACGACCGGTGCCCTTCTGACGCCAGGGCTTCTTGCCGCCGCCGGAAACCTCAGCGCGGGTCAGAGCGCTCTGGGTACCCTGACGGCAATTCGCCAGGTGATTCTTGACGACTTCATGGACGACGCTCATGTTCGGCTCAATCCCGAAGATCGCGTCATTGAGTTCAACGCTGCCGACTTCTGCGCCGGTCATGCTGACAACTTTGATCGTAGACATTTCTCAAGCACTCCTTTCCTTACTTGTTTCTGGCGGAAGCCTTCTGCGGATTGCGTCCGGAAGCCTTCTGCGGGTTGCTGCTGATGCCGGCGCCTGCCTGCTTGACCTTGTGGACCTTGACGGTGGTCTTGACGGTGACGAGGCTGCCCTTGGGACCGGGGATCGCGCCGCGGACAACAAGCATGTTCAGCTCGGGATCGACCTTGACGACTTCGAGGTTCTGGACGGTAACGGTTTCAACACCGTACTGACCGGCGCCGATCTTGCCCTTGAAAATACGGCTGGGATCGGTGGTGGAGCCCATGGAGCCGGCATGACGGTGGACCGGACCGCCGCCGTGGGTCATACGGCCGCGGCCTGCGCCCCAGCGCTTGATGACGCCGCTGTAACCGTGACCCTTGCTGGTGCCGGTCACGTCGACGAAATCGCCGCTCTTGAAGGTATCCGCCTTGATGACTGCGCCGAGTTCAAGCTCAGCGGCGTTGTCGAGGTCGAATTCACGCAGGTACTTCTTGGGGGAAACGCCAGCCTTGTTCAGGTGGCCGAGTTTGGGCTTGGAGAGCTTGTTTTCGGAAACGTCTCCGTAACCCAGCTGGACAGCCTCATAACCGTCTTTTTCGACGGTCTTCTTCTGGGTGACGACACAGGGGCCGGCTTCGATCACGGTAACCGGGATCACGTGACCCTTTTCGTCGAAGATCTGAGACATGCCAACTTTTTTGCCGATGATTGCTTTCATGTATGATCCTCCTAATTAAGGTTATTGGTCGGCTTAGTTAGCGGCAACTCCCGCCATTGCTCTGCCGACTTGACCCCGCCCGTCTCACGCAAGTCAACGGGCTTTTGGGTAGAGCAACTTAGATAAAAAAAGTGGGGACTGTGCGGTCTGAGCTCGCGCGTAATTAGATAATGTATCAATTACAGCTTGATCTCGATCTCCACGCCGGCAGGAAGCTCAAGACCCATCAGAGCCTCGACGGTCTTGGGGGTGGAGTTGGTGATGTCAATCAGTCTCTTGTGGGTGCGGCGCTCGAACTGCTCACGGCTGTCCTTGTACTTGTGCACGGCACGCAGGATGGTGACGATCTCCTTCTTGGTGGGCAGAGGGATGGGACCGGAGACGGTCGCGCCGGTGCGCTTGGCGGTCTCGACGATCTTCTCTGCGCTCTGGTCGATGACCTGATGGTCATAGGCCTTGAGGCGAATGCGAATCATTTCTTTTGCCATTTGGTCTGTTCCTCCATTATTTTGTACGGTTTTTCTGCTTTTGTCGAAAGCCCGTACGGTGAGAGTTTTTCTTGTACGCTTATCCGTGCGTATCATTCCAGCTCATCAAAAAACCGGCGCGCATACACGGCCGGTCCACACATGGCGCAGCGATCTACGCAACGTACAGATACTTCTCTCAGCCGCCCGATTTTCGGACATACTCCCCGGAAGTTACCTCGTTTGAGGACGAGCAATCTCCCGGTTCATCGCAAATTGTCTGCTTTTGGACAGGATCTGCCCAATCGCGGACTTGCATATAATACTAAAAATAATTGTATCTGTCAATACAATTTTTTGTTTTTTTCTAAAAAATTCTGAATGCGGAGAATCTTCCGCTCCTGCCGGTCTCCGCCCTGCTCTCTTTCCTGTTTTTTCTCCTGCGCCGCGTGGTCATATCGGGATTTCTTTTCAATATAAATAGGGCAAGGCTCAATTCCGAATACCGCAGCAAAACGGAGGACTTTTTATGGCAATGGCGTGGCTCTGGACGGGAATGGTCGTCCTTTCTTTGATTTTCGGCTTTCTCACCGGCAATATTTCGCTTCTCGGCAACGCCGCGCTTGAAGGCGCGACTGCCGCGGTCGATCTTTGTATTTCCATGGCGGGGATCATGTGCCTGTGGACCGGGGTCATGGAGATCATGAACCAGTGCGGGCTCTCCGCCCTGCTCGCACGCGCCTTTCGTCCCCTGCTGCGGAGGCTTCTCCCGCAAACGAGCCGCGATGCGGAGACGCTTGCCACGATCTCCGCCAATCTCTCCGCCAATATGCTGGGACTCGGCAACGCAGCAACGCCGCTGGGGATCCGTGCCGCACGCAGAATGGCTTACGGCTGTATGGGCGTTGCCTCCGACGAGCTGTGCCTTTTGGTCGTGCTCAACACCGCCTCGATCCAGCTGCTGCCCACGACCGTCGCGGGCGTCCGCAGCGCGCTCGGCTGTGCCGAGCCGTTCGATATTTTGCCGGCGGTATGGCTCGCTTCGCTTCTGTCCGTGGCGGCAGGACTCTTTGCCGCAAAGCTTTTTGCCCGTATCTGGAGGAATTGAAGCCATGTCGCTGACCACTCTTGTCGTTCCGGTCATTCTCTGCTTCACCGCCTGCTTCGCCATGCGCCGCCGCGTCGATGTTTACAGTGCGCTGACCAAGGGTGCGGAAGAGGGACTGACCGTCCTGCTGCATATTCTGCCGTCGCTCATCGGTCTTCTCACCGCCGTCTATATGTTCCGTGCCTCCGGCGCAATGGAGTTTCTCGCCGCGCTGCTCTCCCCCGCACTCGAAAAGCTCGGCATTCCGCCGGAGACTGCGCCGCTGCTCTTCATCCGTCCTATTTCCGGCAGCGGTGCGCTTGCCGTCGGCTCGGAGATCATGGAGACCTACGGCGCGGATTCCTACATCGGGCGTGTTGCCGCGGTCATGCTCGGCTCAAGCGAAACCACGTTTTATACCATTGCCATTTACTACGGCTCCGCCGGCATCGTCAAAACACGCTACACCATCCCGGCCGCGCTGTGCGCCGACCTCGTTATGTTCTGGGCGTCCGCTTTTGCCGTGCGGCTTCTGATGGGAACGTAAAAGAGAGCCGTACGGCTCTCCTTTTCCTGTAATCTCCTGTAATCGTAATCTTGATTTGTCACTTTTTGCGTTTGATCTGTATTTTGAGACAATTCCTGCTGCTGAGCCGCCGCTCCACCTCCATGTGGTAGCGGATCTCCAGCACGCCGCCCTGCTCGGAAAGCCTGTGCCTGACCGACTCCGTGCGAATGCCGACGGTCAACGCGCCGTACGGCAGCTCATATAATGAAGTGTGCAGCTTCCCCGTCTCAAAGACCATCTCCGAGCTAAGGCTCCCGCTGCGCCGCAGGATCGTGCGTTCCGGTCCGATCCGGAGCGCCGTGCAGGTGCCCTCGAGTCCTGTCGCCTCTGTTTCCTGATACGTGAGCAGCCAGCCGCTTTCGGTTTTCTCCAGCGTACCGGGCACCGTCAGCTCCGTCCTGTCCGGATCGGCTCCTGCATAACACTGTTCGCCGCGCACGGTGATCCAAACCTCATATTTCATACCGATCCCGCTTCCGTTCGTTTTTCGCTCTTCATTATACAATGCACCGGAAAGGCAAACAAGTAAATTTTCCTCTTTTACTCGTTTTTCCCTGTTTTTACTATGGTATTTTTTTTGACGCAGTGCTATAATAACGCTTACTGAATCAAACGCTTCGCGGTTATTGGGCGCTGCGAAGCACCGCAATGTAAAATCCTTTTTCCCGAGGAGGCACTTTCTATGGAATTGAAGCTGTCGGAAAAGCAATTCCGCCGTCTTTTAGATTTGGTATATGTCGGCAACTGGGTGATGAACTCCACACGCGGCGAAGACCGCATCCGCGAATATGATGACGTGGAGAGCACCGTGTTTTCCAACTGCATCGATCACGGAATGATCCCTCTGGTCGAAAGCTACCGGGGCGAGCTGATCCCCTCCCGCGCTTTTGCCGAGGGCGGCATCCATGAGGCGATCATGGCTTATGAGGATACCATGTTTTTTGAGATCCTCGCTCAGGAGCTGGCGCTGCGCGATATGGACAGCGATGCGCCCACGCCGGAAAATTACGAGGAGCTGCGTGAGCGTATGGATATGTACTTAGGAGAATTTGAGCAGCACGGCACCGATCATATTACCGTTGAAATGTAAAAAACTGTCTCGCTTCGTGTGAAGCGAGACGGTTTTTTTATGACTTGATCGCTTTCGTTGTCCACCTGTCGCCGCGGTAACGGGCAAAAAAGATCGCACCGCGCACCGCCCAGTCCAGCACAGCATGCGCGACCCAGACGCCGATGACGCCGTAGCCCATATATTTACCGAAAATATAAGCAAACAGAACGCGCACGAGCCACATCGTGACCATGCTGACCGTCATGGTGAACTTCGCGTCACCCGCGGCGCGCAGCACCGTCGGGAACATAAACGACGGCAGCCACAGGAGGATGGAGGAAATGCCGTGGATCAGCGCGACGGCGATCGCCAAACGCTCCGCCTCGGGCGAGACGTCGTACACGCGCATAATGAGCGGCAGCATCGCGATAATGAGCAGATTGACCGCCGCCATAATGGCATAAGCCGCCCTGGCGACCTTTTTGACATAGTAGCGCGTCGCGCGGTAATCCCCCGCGCCGACGCATTCGCTCACGACCGTGGTAAGCCCCAGATCGATCGCCTGACCGGCGCAGACGTGGAAACTGCCCAGCGTGTTGCCGATGGCATTTGCCACGATGGACGCCGTGCCGAAGGTGGAGATCAGGCTGAAGAGGACAAGCCGCCCCAAATAGAACATGCCGTTCTCCACGCCGCTGGGGATACTGATATAAAAGATATTGCGCAGCATTCGCCTGTTCAGGCGGAACTTGCGGATGTCAGACAGATGCAGTACAAGCTTTCTGTTGAACAGCAGCGCGAGAATCACGACCGCCGCCACCGTACGGGACACCAGCGTCGGGATCGCAACGCCGGCAGCGTCCATGCCGAAGCCGAAAATCAAAATCGCGTTGCCCGCAACATTGATGGCGTTCATCAGAAGCGACACCTTGAGCGAAATGTCGCTGCGCTCCATGGTGCGAAACAGCGCCGCACCGCCGTTATAGAGCGCGATGCCGGGGATCGAAGCGATGACATAGCGGTAATAAACGTTCGTCTGCTGCAGGACGTCCGGCTCGATCTGACCGAAAATCGTCGTGATCACCCAGGTTTTGAAAAGGTAAAGCAGCGCCACAAAGCTGACGGACGCCACGCCGAGCAGCACGATGAGCTGCTGTCCTGCGCGGCAGGCATTCTCCGTTTCCTTCCGTCCGATATACTGCCCCGCAACGGCGGCGCCGCCGGCTGCCATGGCGGAAAACACGTAGATCATCAGGTTGCTGATCGCATCGACCAGCGAAACCGCGGAGATCGCCGCGTCACTCACGGTCGACACCATCAGCGAGTCGGCAAGTCCCACCGTGATCGCGAGCAGCTGCTCGAGCAGCAGCGGTCCGATCAGGGACACCAGCTGGCGGTTCGTAAAGGAAATCTTGAATTGCTTTGTCAGCGGCGTGCTCTGCTCCACACGGCGTTCCTCCTTCCCTCGCGTCCAGCTATGTATCTTATGCTTTGCCGCAGTTTTTGTCAATCTTTCCATCGAAAAACAGCAGCAGCTGCCTTCCCCATTCCTGCACCAGCCGCTCCTTTGACCAGCGCGCATTGGCAGGTGAGGTGGACGGCAGCAGGATCGCCTCGCGCCCCGTCCTTGCCCGGCAGTATTTATTATAACAGGCATATGCCGTGCCGCCGTTGCAGAAGATCGCCCGGATGTCGGCGGCACGCAGGATCGGGGAAAGATCGTTCGGCACGGCGCCGGTGATGCTCGCATCGGACGAGCCTGTGATCTCGCACTGTGCGAGCACATCCCAAATCGCGACGCCATGGCGCAGCGCGAGCGACTTCTTCTGCTCCACGCTCTGCGCCTCCGGCTCGTCAAAGAGCGCGGCAAGCACCGGCCAAAAGCGGTTTTGCGGATGAGCGTAAAAAAACGCCGCCTCCCGCGACTTGACGGACGGGAACGAGCCCAGCAGCAGCACGCGGGACGCTCCGTCGTACAACGGCGCGATCGGGTGGATCTGTTTGCTTCGCTCCATGCGCTTCCCTCCTGTCATGCGGTTCGGCTCTGCGAAAAGGCGGCCGGCTTCCCCCAATTGCGGCAAAACGCCGCAATTTCGGTGCAAAGCGCCTGCTTCCATAGATATCATCATACAACAAAGCGGGGGGTTTTCCAAGCTTTTTCGGCAAAAACAGCGCCGGAGCTTTCGCTCCGGCGCTGCTGCGCAAGATCAAATTTTGCTTCCGCCGCGTATTTTACAGCGTGAAGTAAACGCGGGTGCCGGAATCCATCATGCGGATGAGGATCGTGGCGACCTCGCTGCGCTTGATGTTGTCGTTCGGACCGAAGGCGCCGTTGGTCTTGCCCGGGGTGTTGGCATAACCGGTCAGGATGCCGGCGCGATAGAACGCGTAGACCTTGGCGTTGGCGGTATTATTCGCCAGATCGGGGATCTTGCTGACCGTGTTCCTTACGGTGTAGGCACTGGCGGGCAGCGCATTGTAGAAGATGTCCACATAGTCCTTGCGGGTGATCTTCGTGTTCGCCTTGTTGCCGAGCGCGGAGGAGATGATGCCCTTGCTGATGGCATAGCTCTCGTAGCTGCTGTACCAGTTGCCGGTGGTGCTGTTGCTCAGCGTGACCTTGCCGGAGTAATAAAGCTGGTTCATTCTCGCGGCAAGCGTGACCGCCTCGGCATAGGTCATGTTGTCGTCGGGGTTGAAGGTCGTGGTGGTCTTGCCCTCGATGAGACCCATGGTGTAGGCGTTCTTGACGTTGTTATAGAACCAGTCGCCGGTCTTGACGTCAGTGAAGTTCATGGTTCTGGCGTTCTCGACCGTGATGGCGACCCAGCCCTTCACCGGCGTACCGCTGACGGTCTTGGAGTTCTTGCTGGTCGTGCCGTAAGCTTCAAACGGGATGTAGATCTTGGTGCCGGCCTTGCTCCACATGGAGGTGCGGAAGGTCACGTCGTCGAGATCGTAGTCGCTTGCCTTGCTGGAATCATAGTAGAACTTGTCGCTGGTCTTGGCAACCGTGCCGGCATAGATGGCGCTGTAGGTCGCGTAGAGCGCACCGTCAGTCACCTTGGGCAGCTCCGTGAACTTGACGTAGCTGAGCGTGCCGTTCTTGTGCGTGTCATCATAGAAGTCCTGGAAGTCCTCAGCCTTGAACACGACGCTGCCGTCAACGGGGACGGTGTACTTGATGTCCTCATGGACGACCTTCACGAGCACGCGACCGCGGAATTTCTCTTCGGTGGGCTTCTTTGCAGAGTTGGAGGAATAATAGTCGCCGTAGACGGTGAACTTGATGTAAACCTGGCTGTCCGCCTTGCTGGCGATCTCAAAGGTGACCTTGTCAAGGTCGGTGCACTTGGTAGTACTCTTGCTGATCTTGCTGCTGCCGTTGTAAAGCACGCCTTCCTTCGTGCCGGGAATCTCGAAGATCACGTGCTTGAATTTAATGGAAGCGGTGGAATTCTTCTTGCCGATCAGCTTGTCATCCTTGGCGGCTTCCTGGAGCATATCCTCAAAGTCGTCCTGCTCGAAGGTGATGGTGGTGCCGGCGGTGCCGGAGTATTCGATGTCGTAGCTGTCCAGCGCGACCTCAAGCTCGCCGGTGGAGGCAACGCCCTCATCGTCAAGACCGACCACATAGAGCGTGGCTTCGTCGTTCTTGTCAAGACTGCTCGTCTTGATCTTCAGCTCATCACCGGCATCGTAAAGCGTCCAGTTGGTGACCTTCTCGCCGTCCCAGTTGTTGGCATACATGGCTGACCTGAAAGTGGAGAGACCTGTATAGACATACCATTTGTCATAGCTGCTGGGCAGGGTGAAGACGGTATAGGTGCCATCCTCCACAGCACTGACGGGTTCCTCAATGGTGTCGTCCTTAGTAACGGGGATGGTCAGCGTGCCGTCATAGCGTTCTTCGTCGATCACGGCGGTGATGTCAAACTCTACATCGCCGATGAAACCGGCAGTTGCCTCAAACAAAACGCGGCTTTCGTCCATCAGGTTCGTCGCGCTCTTGGCATCGAAGTTGCCGCCGGTGACGCCGGTCTTGGCGAGGTAAAGCTCGGTCACATCCTTTTTACCTGTATAGTTGGAGACTGCATCATCCAGTGCGGTCTGAACTGCATCTTCCAGATCATCGTCGTAAAAGTAGGCTTCGCCGCCGTTGACGACCTCATCGAGCGTGATGGCAAGTGTGACGGGAGTAACAGTGATAATATATTCTACATCATAGGTCATATTACTATTGTTACCATAAGTAATAGTTGCAATTACCCTTGACGTACCTTCACTCTTTCCAGTAACTGTTCCCTCCTTCGTGTCAAGTTCGATACATTTTCCGTTCGAATCGACACTAAATACCACGCTATACATGTCGGGAGAGACCGTCTTGCTTTTTTCCTTATCAAATAGAGTCGGAGCAGTCAATGTAATGTCGTTTCCAACCGTAACTTTAGGGGTCCTTTCACCAGGTGCAGTCTTGGGTTCAAAGCGATCTTCGACAGTAATTGTTACCTCATCTTCATCAACTTCTTCATTGCTTACTTTTGCAGTAGCTGTGATGGTCACGGTTCCTTCTTTCCACTGAGACAAAACCTTTCCTTTTCCATCAACGGTAGCGACTTCTTCGTTGCTGCTTTTCCATTCAACTTCAAAATCTTCTACCTTTTTACTATCCTTCGTGAGCTCAGCTGTAAGCTGAGTAGTGTGTAATTTGTCGCCATTAAAGTACAGAGTATTTTCGTCAGCCGATACGGTCAAAACATAGGAGTCTTGTGTTTCAGAGCTGCCTCCTCCGCCTCCTTCGCCTTCCGTCGCGTTTGCGGGGATGACGACAAGGCTCATTGTGAGCACAAGCGCCAGCACAAGGGATAAAAACTTTTTCATAAGCATTCGTCCTTTCTTCTTTGTCCGGATCCAATCCGGTAGTGTACTAACTGTATGATACCACAGGTGCTTGGGAAATGGAATAGGAAAACCAAAATTAACAGTTTTTTCTTATTCCGTTCATAGATAAGACGCAGCAGGACGGCGTTTTGTTGCAGCGCAACGCAAAAATGCAGGAAAAATATGATGAATTTCAAAATTTTGTAAAAAGTAACAAGTATCTTATTACTTTTTTGCTGTAAATGACGGATAGCATCTGCTCTCCGTCATTTTTGTGTTCTTGTGCGCAATTTTATTGTTACTTTAATTTTCGAGTAATAAGAATCCTGTTACTTTTGGCGCGGCGACGCGGAGCGGCGCAAAAGAAGTATTAAATTGTTACTTTTGCTCTTGAGCAATAAGAATCTTATTACTTTCGGCACGGCGGCACGGGCGTTTCACGTCGCCGGCAGGCGGAGCGCGCAAAAAAAATGCTCCCGGTTGTACGAAAGCATCCCACGCATGCCGTCCGTTTGTCACTTAGTTGTAACAATCCTGCGCCGGCGGCATGCGCGGCAGACGCAGCCGCGGCGGCGCGGAGCGGTACAAAAGCAATCAGAATCTTATCCGTTTGGAGGAACACGAACATGGATCATACGCAAAACTATCAGCTTTCCCTGTGGGCAAAGGATGACCGCATCATGATGGAGGATTTCAACGCCGACAACGAAAAAATCGACGCCGCGCTCAAGGCGGCGAACGACCGCATCGACACCAAGGCGGACGCCGCGGCGCTCAGCGAGGAAACGGGCGCGCGCCAGAGCGCCGACACTGCACTCGGCGGACGCGTTGACGCGGAAGCTCTGACCAGAGCAAATGCCGACAGCGCACTGCAGGCAAGTATGGCTTCCCAGTTTGCAGCTGTGGCGGCAAACCTCGGCAGCCGCGGGCACAATGCGCGGATTGCATGGGGCAGCTACACCGGTGACGGCACCTATGGCGCCGCAAATCCCAATACGCTGAACTTTGACTTCTACCCTGTAGCGGTGTTTATCGGCAGTGACAACGCCGCAGACAGCAGTGCAAACCCCTCTGTTCTGATGCGCGGCAGAACAAAGAGCCTCAGTGACGACGGTGGCAGAGTGTCGAGCGGCAATGATGCGACGCTGCAGATTACCTGGAGTGATAACGGCGTCTCGTGGTATAATGTTCAGCGTCAGGGCTACCAGAACAACACTGCCGACATCGTCTACTGCTACTTGGTAATTGGCTGTGACAAAACCGCCGAGGAAGCCGAATAAGCAAAAAGAATCCCGTCCCGAGGGGCGGGATTCTTTTCAGTTGCCTAAAGAGTTTGCTCTCTTCGGTTAAACTTAGTTCAGCGTCACACTAATATTGCCGTTAGCGGTAATGGTGTGCGTGAAGCTGGAATCAGCAGCCACAGACACGGGAACGGTCTCGGTAACGCCGTTGTTGATAACGGTCAGAGTACCGGTTGCACCATAATCTTCACTGCTGTTGCTGACAACGATGGTAACCTGCTTGCCAGCCTCAACCTTGCCGCTTGTCACCGGCGCGCCATCAACTTTAGCACTCAGCACAACTACAGTGGGATATGCGTGATGGTTGTTCAGATCCAGAGTATACTCGGTCACCTCGAGCGGGGTAGAATCCTTAACCGTCAGAGTATAGGTTTTGGAACTCTCAGACTCGTTGGTGACGACGATGGTCAGGTCAAGTTCGCCGACGAAGTCCTTCAGGCTGCCGGAGGTGATGGCAACACCGTTGTCCTTGACGGTGAAGACAGCCTTGCTGTGGTCAGCGCCGTGCGCAGCGGAGCAAGTCTCATCGACCTGCAGAGCAGCGATCAGGTTCTCGACGGTCAGCGTCTCATAACCCTTAACGTCAACTTCGACCTCGTTCTCCTTGACGGTCAGCCAAGACTCATCAGTCTTCTCTTCCAGAGTCAGATCGTTGCACAGGACGGTGGTATTGCCGTTGGTGACAGTCCACTTGTAGGTCATTTCGGTCTTGCCGTCCTCAGCGACAACCTTCACGGCTTTCGCAACGCCGGAGGTCAGAGTGACATACATGCCCTCATCAGGTTCACCGGAATCGGTAATAACAACAGCATACTTATTGCTCTCAGTAACCCAAATGTAGCTGTTGACGCCGGAATCCAGCATCTCATCCAGAGCCAGCGTCTTGCTATAGGTAGCAGTGCTGCCGACAACAGAGAAGTCAGCGGGCTTGAGAACCGTCTCAACATCTGCGGCGGTTGTGTAGCCAACCTCGGCATAGGTGCTGCTGCTCAGTTCAGTGCCGATATAGATATACTCGGCAGTGGGGTGAGTTGCATCCTGATCCACAACAACCCAAATACCAACATTGTTGTCAAGCTTGCTGTCGTTGTTCGCCTTGACCGCATCCTTCAGGGTCATGTCCTTGGTACCGAGAACGGTAGCCTTCTCGACGTAGTAGGTCTTGCCGTGGCTCGTCAGGAAGTTGCCGGTAACAGCAGCATCGGGAGCGACATAAGTGGCAACCTCGGGATTGCCAGCATAATTGACCAGACCCACGTCAGCAAGGGTGCCATCGTTGTAGGTCTCAATCCAGAACAGCTTGCCGACGTTGTCAGCCAGATAGTTTGCAAGACCCTCGTACTCGGTGTCGATGGTGCTCTCCTTACCGTCGACCAAACCGGTCAGCGTGTAGAGCTCGGTCTTGGTGGTGTACTTCACGGTAGCGCTGGTGGGCATGAAGTAGCTGTGCTGATCAGCCAGCTCGTCGGCATCAAGGATATAGACATACAGAGCCTCGTTCTTGTCATTGACCTTGACCATGTAGACGACAGTCTCGTCAACAAACTCGGGCAGGTCGGTCAGCGCATAGGCGGTGTACTCATAGTTGCCCTTGGAATCTTCGGTGCGATAGATGAACTTGGTGTCCTTGGTGGCAGCAGCGACCAAGCCGGAGGAGTCGCCCATGTAACCGGTCTCGTTGTCGATGTAGCCATCAGCGCCTTCTTCAACGATCTTGAACAGCTTACCGCCAATTCGATCGTTATTGTTGCGATCGTCGTCATAGTCGTCATAAACGTCGAGCTTCACGGAACCGTCTTCCAGTGTAGCAACGCGATAGAGCGCATAGCCGTTGAACATCTTGTTCAGCTTGCCTTCGGTAGCAACGCGAACAACATCATCATCATCATCAAATCCGATGTATTCATCGGTATCTTCGAGAACGGGTTCAGCATCGTCGCAGTAAGGATATTCAAGCTCGTCCAGATCATCAAGATCTTTAATGCCACAATAGTCTTCATCGCCGTCGATGGTGTCGACAACAACGTCTTCCTTGACGGTGCCGTCCATGAAGACGAGGTCAGCAACCGCGTAACCGCCGGCCTTGGCAGAAACCCAGGTCAGGTTCTTGAGAACAGCGTAATCGTAAACGGTCTCAACGAGAACGTCGCCGATGACGTTGCCGTACTGGTCGAAGAACCAAGTGTAGGTGAGCTTGCTGTCGTCACGGGCTTCATCCAGATTGAACTCAGCAGCATCGTCATAGGTCTTATCGTCGACCTCATGCTGATCCTTGTTCTTGATGACAGCAGTCTGCTTGCCTTCGATGGATTCAGCAACGCCGAGGATCTCGGAGTTGCCCTTGTCCTTCTCGTTCACATAAACGAGAACATAGTCGTCCTCTTCATAGTCGAAGTTGGCGCTGTCGCTCTCGATACGGAGATCAAACTCAGCACCATAGTCATAGCCATAGACTTCCAGGTCGATGGTGGCATTGTCCTTGAGGTGGTCGTTCTTGTCAAAGGTCATGTCGTCCACATCGTCGACGCAAGCGAGATAGGTGTCGATGATGACCATGCGATATTCATCCTTGTCAGCGCCCATGCCATCATAGATCTCGACAAGCTGACCCTGAGCGCCCACGGTCTTCTTGGTGGCGGTGGCGGAGAGAGCAGGTTGATTGGTCTTCTCGTCGCCGTTGGTCCAGACGGACTCGACTTCAGCCTTCTTGGACTCGCCGAGCTCTTCGCAGATGTCGCACTCGGAGGTGGCTTCGGTGAAGGTCATGACGGGAGTGGCCTTGACGGTAGCATAGACGGTCTCCTTGGAGTCAACCTTCTTATTGTCGTTCTTTTCCTCGTACCACTTGTACTGAGGACGACCCCAGTTGTCCTGACCGTTGGTGCTCTTGGCGAGGTTGAAGTTCTTCCAGCCGAGGGTCTCATCCTTGACGTCCTTGGCG
>SAMEA3663296__coassemble_170_pt1 | contig 34682 bp, 28 predicted proteins | sample SAMEA3663296__metabat2_low_PE_021 | metagenome-assembled genome bin SAMEA3663296 (sample SAMEA3663296) | pig gut metagenome | biome: pig gut; feature: pig-associated habitat; material: faeces | place: China | collected 2013
CGGCACAAAACCATTTGTCAAGAACTTTTTCGCGTTTTTCCAAATTGTTTTGCCCCCCGCCGTCTTCTGCAGACAGCTTTGGTAGAATACCATCCCGCTCCCGCTTTGTCAAGTCCCTCTTCCTGGTTTTTTTAAGAAAATTTTGTAAGCTTTATGGGAGACAAATCCTTATAATGATGTTATAATAGATAAACTGTTTGGCGGGAGGTGGATCCATGCAATTTTGCTCTTTGGACGCTACATTCGGAAACCTGGAACATCGCGTGCTTACCTTTGCGCCGGGGCTGAACATCATCGAAGCGCCGAACGAGTCCGGCAAGTCCACCCTGTGCGCTTTTCTGCGCGTGATGCTCTACGGATTGAAAACCAGCGAGCGCGGCACGCTTGCAGACAAAAACCGCTATGCTCCCTGGTCGGGTTCTCCCATGCGCGGCACACTTGCGCTCACATCCGGACAGGAGCACATTACCCTGCAGCGCGACACCGTGCGTGCCAATGCGCCGATGGGTCATTTTTCCGCCGTCTATACCGGCACAAGCGAGCCGGTCGCCGGATTGACCGCGGCGGACTGCGGTGAGCAGCTTCTCGGCGTTCCCCGCGAGGTCTATGAACGCAGCGCGTTTATTCGCCAGAGCGGACTTGCCATTGATTCCGACGCTGAATTGGAGCGCCGCATTGCCGCGCTGATCACGACCGGCGAGGAGGGTCCCTCTTACAGCGAAACGATGAATACCCTCAAAAAGCAGTTAAACGCCCGCCGTCACAACAAAACCGGACAGATCCCCGCGCTTGAGCAATCGATCGCGGCGGACGCGCAAGCCCTTTCCGAGCTGCGCACGCTTGCCGCGCAGCACAGCTCTGCCGAAGCGGAGCTCGCCGCGCTTCGGTCCGAGCAGGACAGGCTCAGACAGGAGCTTGCCCTGCATGATGCCGCCGACCGGCAGGAACAGTTCCGAGCTCTGTGCGCCGCCGGGCACGCAGCGGAGGAAGCCGACGCAAAAGCGGAAGCCTTTTACCGCATGATGGAGGCGTCAAAAACGCCGCCGAATGAGACATTGGAGCAGGTCAAGGTCAAGCTTCAGGCGCTGGATGATCTGAAGTCACAGCAGGCAGAAGCTGAGCGCAAACGGCAGAGCGCGCAAAAAGCGCTGGACGATTTTTGCACCGGCGGCACGCCGCCCGCCGTTTTGAACGCCGTTCCTTATTATATAATGTTCGCTCTTGCCGCCGCGGTCTTCTGCGCTTTGTTTGCGCTGCATATCATCCCGTTTCCGACGTTTTTGCTCTGCTGCGGCATTTTGTGCGGCATAATCGCCGTATGCTCTGTTATCAGGCGCAGACAGCACGCGCAAAAAACGCAGTATGACCGGCAGAGGGCAGCTTTGGAGCGCGCAGTGCACGAAGCCGACGCCGCCTGCGCCGTACTTGCCGCGGCGCAGGAAACGCAGTCCGCCGCAATTCTCGCAGAGATTCCCGTGAAGGATATTGACCATGCTTCCGCTTATATTCACGATGCTCTTTCGCGCCGCGAGACGCACCGGCAGCTTGTCCGGGACGCGCAGATGGCACAGCTGCGGTACGAGGTGCTGCAAAAGCAGACGCCCGCCGGCGCCCCCGCGCAGACGGTCGAGCGTCCCGTGCGCAGCCGCGCGGAGCTGCAGGGCATGCTGGAGGAAAACACCGCGCGCTGCAGTGCGCTGCAGCGCGACGCGGACTACACCGCCGGGCGGATCCGCGCCATCGGCGACCGCTCCGATCTGGAGAGTTCCCTTGCCGAAAAACAGCGCAGACTGGATGCTCTGGAGCGCGAATACAGCGCCATCGCTCTTGCGATGGATTCCCTTGAGCATGCCAACACGGTCCTGCAAAACCGTTTTTCTCCCGCGCTTGGCGCACGTGCCGCAGAGCTGTTTGCCGGGCTGACCGGTGGAAAGTATCAGAAGGTGCTGCTCGACCGCACCTTGAAGGCGTTTGCGGAGGAATCCGGTTCCCCTGTTTCACGCTCCGCTGCCCTGCTGAGTCAGGGCGCCGCCGATCAGCTCTATCTCGCCGTTCGTCTGGCGATCTGCGATCTCGTCCTGCCCGCGGAGAAACACATCCCGCTTGTCCTCGACGATGCGCTGATCAATTTTGACGACACGCGCTGCACCGCGGCGCTGGATCTGCTGCAAAAGGAAGCGCAGCAGCGTCAGATCCTGCTTTTTACCTGTCAGCGCCGGGAAAGCGCGTATCTTGCCGGAAAGTCCGGTGTTTCCGTTCTTTCTTTATAATAAAGGAGGCTGTCTATGCTTACCCCCTTGCCTGTGCCAACGACCTTTGAGGAAGTCTGCTGCGTTTTTCTCCTTTTCATCGCCTACAGTACGCTCGGCTGGTGCGGCGAGATGCTGTACTGCTCGATTCCCAAGGGGCATATCTGCGAAAAGCGCGGCTTTCTCAACGGATTTCTGTGCCCGATCTACGGGCACGGCGCACTGCTCGTTCTCTACGCGCTGCACGGCGGCTTCCGCAGCCCGATCCTCACCTTTCTGGCAGGAATGCTGCTGACCTCCGCGCTGGAGTACTTCACCTCATGGCTGATGGAAAAGCTGTTCCATATGCGCTGGTGGGACTACTCACACGATAGGTTTCAGATCAACGGGCGCGTATGCCTTCTCAACTCGGTCTGCTTCGGTCTTGCCTGCGTGGCGCTGTGCCACCTCATCCATCCCTGGCTTTGGAACAAGATCCTCGGTCTCGGTCCGTCCGTCACCGTTCCCCTTGCCTCTTTCATCCTGGGCATTTATCTGACCGACACCGTGCTTTCCGTCCGCAGCGCCATTCAGCTCAGCAACCAGATGCAAAAGCTTAAAGCCCTGCAGGCGGAGCTCAAGGAGCGCATGGAGGAGCAGCGCGAAGAGGCGCGGGAAAAGCTCCGCGAGAAGGTGCGGGAGCTGCATGACAGTCCGGACATCTTTGAAAAGCGTCTTCTGCACTCCCATCCCAGGCTGCGCAGCCACCGCGACGAGATCATTGCCGCGATCCGGGAGCATCTGCATGATAAGAATTCGCACGATTAAACCGCATATTGTTCATATTGTTTATATAGCAAAGGAGATCTGCCATGAGTGAATGCACACACAACTGTTCCACCTGCGGTGAAAGCTGCGGCGAGCGGAAAGAGCCGCAGTCCTTTCTCAAGGCGCACCACCCCGATTCCCGCGTCGGCAAGGTGTACGGCATCGTATCCGGCAAGGGCGGCGTGGGAAAATCCATGGTCACCAGCCAGCTTGCCGTGGTGCTTTCCCGCCGCGGCTGTAAGGTCGGCATTATGGACGCCGACGTGACCGGTCCGTCCATTCCCAAGGCCTTCGGCATCCGGGATAAGGCCGTCGGCACAGAACGCGGTCTGTTCCCCTGCGTCAGCAAGCACGGCATCGAGATCATGTCCATCAACCTTCTGCTCGACGATGAGACCGATCCCGTCATTTGGCGCGGTCCCGTCATCGGCGGCGTCGTGAATCAATTCTGGACAGACGTCATCTGGGACGTCGACTGTCTGCTCGTCGATATGCCGCCCGGCACGGGCGACGTGCCGCTCAATGTGTTTCAGTCCATCCCTCTCAACGGCATCGTGATCGTCACCTCTCCGCAGGACCTTGTGAGCATGGTCGTGGAAAAGGCGGTCAAGATGGCGGAGAAGATGGCAGTGCCCATCGTCGGTCTGGTCGAGAACATGAGCTATGTCGTCTGCCCCGACTGCGGTAAAAAGCTTTACCTGTTCGGCGAGGGCAAGTCGGCGGAGGCCGCCGGGCGTCACGGTCTGCCGCTTTTGGCGCAGATGCCCGTTGACCCCAGGCTCGCCGCGCTCGCCGATGCCGGCAGGATCGAGGAGTTTGAGGGCAGCTGGCTCGAAAACGTCGTTGACGCGCTGTGACTTGCGCAAAAAAAGGAACGCTTCCGAGGAAGCGTTCCTTTTTCAGCCTGTCGAAAAAGCCTTTTCAACAGGCTGAAGCAAGTTTTTGCAACTTCAAAAAGTTGCAAAAACTTATTGATCTAACACGAAAGACACCCCCTCCTGGGTTTCTTTCGTAACTATCTTCCTTCCCGAATACGCGCACGTTTCGCCTTTTTTGGCAACCTCAAAAAGGAACGCTTCCGAGGAAGCGTTCCTTTTTTCTATTACAGCTACAGCCACAGCTACAGCGTTTTGATCAGGTTGACGTAGAATTCGCAGGCGTCGACGACCTTGTTCGCATCGCAGCGCTCGTTGGTCATGTGCGCGAGCTTGTACTCGCCCGGACCGAAGCCGATGCAGGGAATGCCGCGGCTGACGGGCACGACGGCATTGGTGCCGAAATCCCAGAAGTCATACTTGTCCGGCGCCGCGCCGAAGGTCTCTTCATACGCGCGAACACACGCGAGCGTCAGCTCGTGGTCATCCGCAATGCGCCAGGGGTCGTGAGCGGGCTCATAGACGAGCTTCTCACCCGTCCAGCTCGTATGCACGAGCGTGCCCGGCTCCCACGTCGCCCGTTTGCCGGCAACCAGTGCGTCCAGCTCCGCGAATACCTCCCCGACCGTTTCGCCCAGACGCAGGCGGCGGTCGAGATAGATCTCGCACTCGCTGGGCACCGCGTTGAGCGACGCCGTGACGCAGGAGATGTTCGACAGTACGATCGTGCCGCCGTTTTTCTTCCTGCGCAGCGCCTGATTCAGCTCCTCCACGCGTGTGATGATCTCCGCCATCTCGTAGACGGCGTTGACGCCCTTTTCGGGCGCGGAGCCGTGCGCGGAGACGCCGTGCGTCCTGATGCGCGCCTGCACCTTGCCTGTGTGACCAAGCGTGAGGATATTGTCGCTCGGCTCGCAGATGATGCAGCAGTCGGGCTTGACGCCGCTGTCGTTGTAGAAGTTTTCCAGACATACGCCGTCGCAGTACTCCTCGCACACCGAGCCGGTGACATAGAGCGTTTTGTCCTCGAGAAGACCCAGCTTCGCGGCAAGCGCCGCTGCGTAGACGGACGCGCTCAGTCCGCCTTTCATATCCACCGAACCGCGTCCGCAGACCATGCCGTCGATGATGTCCGCGGAAAACGGGGGCGCCTCCCAGTCCTCGGGGTCGTTGACACGAACCGTGTCCATGTGAGAATCGAAATGAATGACCTTCTTTCCGCTGCCGACTCTGCCGACCACATTGCCCACACGGTCGATATAAGCCTCGTCAAAGCCGAGCCTCTGCATTTCCGCAAGGATCAATCGCGCAATGTCCCCCTCCTCGTCGGAGTAGCTGCGCGTGCGGACGGCGCTGCGGTAGAAGTGCAGCAGCTCCTGCGCGTCTTTCCCGGTGACAAAACGACGTTCTTTCATGGTGCGCCTCCTGTTTCGTGGAATTCTTTTTATAGGATGTTCTCAATCAGCGTCATTGCGCCCGAAATGCCGACAAAAAGATAAACTGCCCGCTTGATCACTTCGGCGCTGAGCTGTCTGACGAGCCGCGTGCCGATCGCCCTGCCCAGCAGGATAAACACGATGCCGACCAGGCTGAGCGGAAGCATGTCCGCCGTATAAAGCCCGTTGGCGACCCTCGCCGTAATGTTGATGCAGTTCGTCACGATAAACAGCGTCTGCATATTGCCGACATACTGCTCGTGATCCTCGGCGCAGGGCAGGAAGCACAGCGCCATCATCGGTCCGCCGATACTAAACAGACCCGAAAAAACGCCCGAAACCGCGCTGCACACAAGCATGACCGCTCGGGTCGGGCGAAGCGACGCCCGTCCGGCAAAGAGCAGATAGTAGAGGGAAAGCGCAAGCAGAAACGCGCCGAAGGCGGCTCCGATCAAACGCAGATCCAGCGACTTGATCAGATTGATCATCACGACGCTGGACAGTGAAAAAACGGCGATCGGCAACGCGATGAATCGAAAGTCCGTTTTGCGGCGGAATTTCCATGCAAGCGAAGCCGTCAGCGCAATACAGATGGACGTCGATATGGCGGACGCCGTGACCACACCAAACAAATGCGGCAGCACCAGCATCAAAACGACGGCCGCGCCGAAGCCTGTCACCGTCTGCACGGCGCCTGCCGCCGCAGCGGTCAGCGCCACAATAAGCCAAGTCATAGGATCCCTTCCTCCAAAAAAAGCTGTCGGCGGTGTGAACCGCCGACAGTATAGCATATTTATTTCTTTTTGCCAAGATACGCTTCCTTGACCGCTTCGTTTTCCAGAAGCTCCGCGCCGGTACCGGTCATCGTAATGCGCCCGGTCTCCATGACGTAGGCATAGTCCGCAATCTTGAGCGCCATATTGGCGTTCTGCTCGATCAGCAGGATCGTCACGCCCTGACGGTTGATCTCACGGATGATGTCGAAAATGCCCTGCACGACGATCGGCGCAAGACCCAGCGACGGCTCATCCATCATCAGGACCTTCGGACGCGCCATCAGACCGCGACCGACCGCGAGCATCTGCTGCTCACCGCCGGAGAGCGTTCCGGCAAGCTGCCAGTTTCTCTCTTCCAGACGGGGAAACAGCTCGTAGACCCACCGGATGTCCCGTTCGATCCCGTCCTTGTCATTGCGCAGATACGCGCCGATCTTGAGGTTTTCCAAAACGGTCATGTCCGGGAAGACGCGGCGTCCCTCGGGAACATGGATGATGCCGGTTTCGATGATGCTCGTGATGGGCTTGCCGACAAGCTCCGTGTCGTTGTACATGATCGAGCCGCCCTTTGCCTTGACAAGACCGGAGATCGTGCGCAGCGTCGTGGATTTGCCCGCGCCGTTCGCGCCGATGAGCGTCACGATCTTGCCGTCGGGCACCTCGAGACTGATGCCGCGCAGCGCCTGAATGCCGCCGTAGGCGACCTGAAGGTTTTCGATTTTAAGCATCTTCTTCCACCCCCAGATACGCGTCGATCACGCGCTGATTGTTCTGGATCTCCTCCGGCGTGCCGGAAGCGATCAGCTTGCCGAAGTCGATCACATAAATGCGGTCGGCAATGTCCATGACGAGGTCCATGTGATGCTCGATGAGCAGCACGGTCTTGTGGAATCCGTCGCGGATCTCGCGGATAAAGGCTGCCAGCTCCATCGTTTCCTGCGGGTTCATGCCGGCTGCCGGCTCGTCAAGCAGCAGCAGCTTCGGATTCGTGGCGAGCGCACGGGCGATCTCGAGGCGGCGCTGTTTTCCGTAAGGCAGGCTGGTCGCCAGCTCCTCCCTGACGTCGTCGAGACCGACGATCTTCAAAAGCTCCAGCACCTCCTCGCGCTGCTGTGCCTCCTCTTTGGCATTGAGGCGGAAGGTCGCGGAAAAAACGTTGGAGGTGCGCAGCATATGCTTGGCGATGAGAACGTTGTCAAACACCGTCTGCGATTTCCAGAGGCGAATGTTCTGGAAGGTGCGCGCCATACCGAGCCTGGTGATCCTGTCCGGCGTGGGGTTGAGGACATGGGATGAAAACGCATACCGGTCGCGCTCTCTTTCGGCTTTCTCCCGTGCAGCGCGCTCCTCATCGCTCAGACCATCAAGTCCTTCCGGATGGTAGGCGGCGGTGTATTTTTCCGCATCGCTGCCCTTGTAAGCCTTCTGCATTTTGCCCTGCGGATGGTTGCGGACGATCGGCTCCTCCATGAAGCTGACCATGCCGTTGGTGGGTTCATAGACGCCGGTGATCGCATTGAACGCTGTGGTCTTGCCGGCGCCGTTCGGTCCGATGAGCGCGACGATCTCGCCCTCATTGACCTCCATGGAAAGGTCGTCAACCGCGACAACGCCGCCGAACTGCATCGTGATATTGTCCAGACGAAGTACATTTTTACTCATTTGCGCCGTCCTCCTTCTTTGTGGATTTCGCGCGCTTTCTCAAAAGGTCGGGCAGCTCCTTGTCGCCCATGATGCCCTTGCGGAAGAAGAGCACCACCACCATAATAATGACGGACACGACCGCCATACGGAAGCCGTTTTTGAAGATGCCGGGGGCGCTGATGCCGAGGAAGGTGCCGGAGTCCAGACCGCGCAGCAGCCACTCAAGGCTCGCGACGTACAAAAAGCTTGTGAGCACCGAGCCGGTGATGGAGCCGATGCCGCCGATGACGACGATGAGCAGGATCTCATAGGTCATGGCGCTCTTGAACGACAGCGCCTGCACCGCGCCCATGTACATCGCCAGCATGCCGCCGCCGATGCCGGCAAAGAACGAGCTGATGATAAACGCAAGGCGCTTGTGGTGCGCAAGGTTGATGCCCATCGCCTCAGCCGCCACTTCATCGTCGCGGATCGCCTTGAAGGCGCGGCCGTAGGTGGAGTTCACCAGCAGCACGATGCACGCGATAAACGCGCCGGCAAGCAGCATGTAAGAGCCTGCACGGGCGAAATCGGGATAGCTCTTTAAGAGGTTGGACCCGTTGGTGATGGGACCGAGCGCGTTCCACTGGAAGAAGGCGCGCAGGATCTCGGCGAAGCCGAGCGTTGCAATGGCGAGATAATCGCTCTTGAGTCTCAGCACCGGAAGACCGATCAGATACGCAAACAGCGCCGCGACCAGACCGCCGATGAGCAGCGCCGCGAGCATGCCCACGGTCGTGCCGACCGTCTCGCCCAGGAAGCCGGAGAAAAACTCCGGAATGGAGAACTGGACAAGACCGCCGTCAAAGTACTGATACACGCCGGCGCGCTTGGCGACGGGAATGCACAGCACCGCATAGGAATACGCGCCGAGGAGCATAAAGCCCGCCTGACCGAGGGAAAACAGACCGGTAAAGCCGTTCAAAAGGTTCATCGACACGGCAACCAGCGAATACACGCACGCCTTCTTGATGACCTTGATCGCAATGTGATAGCTGGGGAGCATCGAGTCGAGCACGAATGCCGCGGCAAGAAGCGCCAGCAGGATCACCGCCGTGATGATATGCTCTTTTTGGATCGTTTTTTTCTTCATCGTCCCGCACCCCCTTAGACCTTGTCGGTGACTTTCTCACCGAACAGTCCGGTCGGCTTTACACAAAGCACGATGATGAGAATAACGAACGTGAACGCATCGGAGAAGGTCGTGTAGCCCAGACCCTTGATGATCTCCTCGCAGATACCGATGATGAACGCGCCCACGACCGCGCCGGGGATCGAACCGATGCCGCCGAACACCGCCGCGACAAACGCCTTGAGTCCCGGCATACCGCCGGAGGTGATCGCAACGGAGGGATAGTTCGTAAAGTACAGCATGGCGCCGACAGCGGCAAGGAAAGAGCCGATGACGAACGTCATGGAAATCACGGAATTGATCTTCACGCCCATCAGCTGCGCCGTCTCAAAGTCCTTGGCGGCGGCGCGCATGCCCATGCCGATCCTCGTATGGTTGATGAGATAGACCAGGGCAAATACGAGCGCGATCGTCAAAAACGGCGTGATGATCGTCACGCGCTTGGTGGTCTCACCAAAAATTGTAATGGTGTCGGAAATCCACGGGATGGGATGCGTGACCGGCTGAGGAAGACCGCCGGTGATGTAAAATGCAAGGTTCTGAATGAGATAGCTCACGCCGATGGCGGAGATCATCAGCGACATACGCGGCGCCTGGCGCAGCGGCTTATAGGCCACGCGCTCGATCACAAAGCCGAGCACGACCGTCAGGATCAGCACCAGCGGAAGCGCTATGTACATGGGCATCGATGCGCTGGTATAGACCATGATAAGACCCGCCACCATGAAAACATCGCCGTGGGCGAAGTTGATCAGGCGCAGAATGCCGTACACCAGCGTATAGCCGATCGCGATCAGCGCATATTGACCGCCGGCAGTGACGCCGTTGATAAAATACGGTAGCATAAGAGCTCCTCCTGTTTTTTTCAGTTTCTTTTCCCGTTTTGCCGGAGGGAGAGCAAGCAGTCTCTATCCCTGTCTGCCGCGGGAGCAAAACAGGGTAAGATACGCCGAAAACTTGGCGGGGCTTTCGCCCCGCCAAGTTTTAACTCTTGGGGTTTTGCTGAATTTTCGGTCTCAGTTGACGCCCTGGATCTTGACGAACTCCCATTCGCCGCTTTCGGTATTGGCGGCCTTGATGTACGCGACGTCACGCTTGGCATCGCCGATCTCATCGAACTCGATCAGACCGGAAACGCCGTCATAGCTGACAGAGGGCAGCGCCTCGATAATGGCCTTGGGATCGGTGGAGCCGGCCTTCTCGATCGCCTGCAGAGCGGTAAAGTAGGCGTCGTAGCCCATCGCGGTCACGGCGGAGACCATGTCGTTGCCGCCGTTGTTGGTCAGCGCGTCGGGATTGGCATTCATCCATTCCTTGATGCCCGCGTCGAACTCGGGGTTACCGCCTTCCTGATAGAAGGTCGTGATCTTGACGCTGACGTCCTTGCCCTTGGAGCTTTCCACGACCATGTTGTTGTCCCAGGTATCGGAACCGAGCAGGTCGCCGGTGTAGCCCTGCGCCGCGGCAGCCTCAATGATCAGCTGCGCATAGTTGGTGGAAACGGGAGCGAAGATGACGCCTGCACCGGCGCTCTTGGCGTTGTTGATGTAAGAGACAAAGTTTGCGCTGCCTTCGGGGAAGTCCTCGGCAACAACGGAGCCGCCGAGCGCCTTAAACGCTTCGGTGAAGTAATAGACGAGACCCTGGTCATAGTCGGAGCCGAGCATGGCCAGCGTGTAAGCGGTGGTCACGCCGAGTTCCTTATACGCATAGTTCGCAAGAACGGTGCCCTGGAACGGATCGAGGAAGCAGATGCGGTAGTAGACATCGCAGTCGGAAGTGACCTGGGGGTTGGTGCAGGTCACGCCGATGGCAGGGATGCCGGCTTCGGAGAAGACCGCGCCGCCCGCCATGGAGACGCCGGAGCCATAGGAGCCGAGAACGACGGAAACGCCGCGGTTCACCAGCTCAGCGGCAGCGGACGGGCCGTTTTCCGCAGTGGTACGGTTGTCAACGATCTCAAGCTTGACCTGATATTCCTCGCCGCCGATGCTGACGGTGGGCTGAACATAGTTGGCATACTGCATGCCAAGGATCTCCTGCTTGCCGCCGGCGCCGTTGTCGCCGGTCTGGGGCTCAAACACGCCGATCTTAACGACCTTTTCACCGGAGCTCTGATCGGTGGTGCCGGTGTCGCCGCCGCCGCAGGCAACAAGCGCAAGCGTCATAGCAAGCGCCAGTACAAATGCAAAAATCTTCTTCATCATAAAATCCTCCTTCATTGCTTCAAGAATCACACTTCGTGATTTGATTCATTATAGCCGAATCCACTTTTCTTCGCAAGAAGCAAAATCGCCAATCTTTTTTCCGATTCTGTGATCTTCGTTCCGCTTTCTTCTCCACGGACAAGTCATTTGTCTCCACATGAAGGACAGCTTTTCAGATTACGGGCAGGCTTTTTTAAATTGTCTTCCAGAAAAAGACAATCGTTTTTTCGTTAAACTGCACAACGCAAGGCGGCGCGCTCCCCCCGCGCCGGCACTCCGGAAAAGCCGGCGGGAAGGATGCGCGCCTGTTTTTGTACCTTATTCCTGTGTTTTGTCTGAAAAAACGGCGAGGAAGTCCTGCGCATCCATCGTCTCGTGCGCGAGCAGGTACTCAGCCACGGCATCAAGCTGCCCGCGGTCCCGTTTGAGGATCTTCTCCGCCTGTGCATAGGCATCGTCGATGATCGCCTTGACCTCTTCGTCGATCTGGGCTGCCACCTGCTCGGAGTACGGCTTGGCCTGTGCCATCGTTCTGCCGATAAACACCTCGTCCTGTCCGCTCTCAAAGGAGATCGCGCCCAGCTTTTCGCTCATACCGTAGACCGTGACCATGCGGCGCGCAATCTGCGAGGCGCGCTGGATATCGTTGGATGCCCCGGTGGAAATGTCTCCCAGGCACAGCGCCTCGGCAACACGGCCGCCGAGCAGCGAGACGATCTGCTCTTCCATGTAGCGCCTGGACTGGTAGGAGCGATCCTCCTCCGGCAGTGAGATCGTCATGCCGCCCGCCTGACCGCGCGGAATGATGGTGATCTGATGCACCGGCTCGTGCGTCGGCAGGGCGTGCATCACGATGGCGTGACCGGCCTCATGATAGGCGGTGAGTCTGCGCTCCTGTTCGGAAACGACGCGGCTCTTCTTTTCGGGGCCGGCAATGACCTTGATCTCCGCTTCGGCGAAGTCCTGCATCGTGACAAACTTTTCATTGCGCCGCGCCGCCAGCAGCGCCGCTTCGTTGGCAAGATTTTCAAGATCCGCCCCGGTAAAGCCGGACGTGCCTCTGGCGACCGTCTTGAGATCGACGTCCTCCGCAAGCGGCTTGTTTTTCACATGGATTTTGAGAATATCCTCGCGTCCTCTGATGTCCGGCAGTCCGACGTAGACCTGCCGGTCAAAGCGACCCGGGCGCAGCAAAGCGGGATCGAGAATATCCGCGCGGTTGGTCGCCGCCATCACCACGACGCCCTGATTCGTGCCGAAACCGTCCATCTCGACCAGAAGCTGGTTGAGGGTCTGCTCGCGCTCATCGTGTCCGCCGCCGAGACCGGTGCCGCGCTGACGTCCGACCGCATCGATCTCGTCGATAAAGATGATGGCAGGCGCGACCTTCTTTGCCTGTTCAAACAGATCGCGCACGCGGGATGCGCCCACGCCGACATACATCTCAACGAAATCAGAGCCGGAGATCGACAGAAACTCCACGCCCGCTTCGCCGGCGACCGCACGGGCGAGCAGCGTTTTGCCCGTGCCCGGAGGACCGACGAGCAGCACGCCCTTGGGGATGCGCGCGCCGAGGTCGATGAATTTCCCGGGATTTTTGAGGAAGTCGACGATCTCCGCAAGCTCCTCTTTTTCCTCCTGCGCGCCGGCGACGTCGGAAAAGGTGGTCGGGCGGCTGCTGTCCCTGCCGCTTTTAAAGTTCGCCATACCGAACTTTGCCATTCTGTCGCCGCCTCCGCCCACGGAGCGAACGGAAATGAAGTACCAGATCGCAAACATGCCGAGGATCGCAATGACATAGGGCAGGAACGTGGTAAGATAGTTCGGCGAGTGGTCCGCACCGTAATCGTAATCCTCCAGGATTCCTTCCGCCTTCTGCTTCTCCACGAGCTCATTGAGATCGTCATAGAACAGGTCGAAGTCATAAAGATCCTTGGTGACGGTGGTCTTTCCGTCCACCTCCTCGCGCAGCTCCATCTTGAGCGTGGTATCGGAGATCGTAAAAGACTTCACCTTTTCCTGCTCAAACAGCGCCTTGATCTCGGCATAGGACGGCTCCGGCTCGGGTTCTTTGTTCAGGTACCCGAACACGCCGACAAGCAGCAACAGGATCATCAGGTACGGAACAAGGCTGGGGCGTTTTGCTTGCTGTGTCAATCAGATCACTCCTTTTGGAGAAGAAAGAGGAGCGGACATCCGCCCCCTTTCCGAAACTCTGTGAGATTATTGCTTGGAATAGACTTCCGGCTTCAGTACGCCGATATACGGCATATTGCGGTATTTCTGGGCATAGTCAAGACCGTAGCCGACAACAAATTCGTCGGGCACCTCAAAACCGGCATAGTCCGCCTTGATGGGCTTGGTGCGGCGGGCGGGCTTATCCAGCAGCGTCACGATCGTCACGCTTTTCGCGCCCTTGGTGATAAAGTAATTCTTGAGGAAATAGAGCGTGTTGCCGCTGTCGAGAATATCCTCAATGACGACGACCTCGCGCCCGGTAATGTCCTGCTGAAGGTCGTGCGTGATCTGCACGACGCCGGAAGAAGACGTCGCATTCTGATAGGAGGACACGGCGATAAATTCAATGTCGCTCTTGATCTGGCAGGCGCGGACAATGTCCGCCATGAAAATGAAGCTGCCCTTCAGGACGCCGAGGAACAGAGGGTTTCTGTCTTTAAACGCCTCGTAAAGCTCATCGCCCATTTCCGCAATGCGCCGTTTCAGCTGTTCTTCGGAATAAAGCACCCTTAAAATGTCCTGATCCATGTTGCTCTTTGCCATAGTGTTTCCCTCGCTTTTTTTATTTATGATTTCTTTGGATTTCTATCACCACTGCGTCTTCGTCCGCATCGGGCAAAAATGCCTCATCGGCTCCGATCCCATAGACGGCAGCCGCCGCGCCGTTGATGAAAATGACGGGGCGTCCGTCCCGCTCCGACGCCGTCACGCCCGCGTCGGCAAAAAGGCGCTTGAGACTGCGCGGCGTTTTTCCCGGCAGCGTCAGCCGTGTTCGGGCGTTCCATGCACCCACGCTCAGCACGTCTTTCCCGGCGTCACAGCGCAGGCAGAAGGCACTGCCGGCAGAAACGCGGTTTTTTCCCGCGTTTTGGGTGATGATCGTATATTCCCCCCAGGCGGTCCGCCCTCCGACGGGCAGCGGCGCCGGTCCGGGCGCTTTGCCGCCCCGGATCGTCAGCACCAGCTGTCCGCTGCGCCGCCGTGCACGCACGCCGTGCGGCAGGTCGAGCTGCGCATCCCCGCTTCCCATGCACAGCGCAGCGAGACTGTCGATATGCGCCGCGGTAAAGTCCTTCTTTCCTGCCGGCAGACTGTCGAGCAGAAGACGCAGCATCCGCGCGCGCAGCACAGCCGGTGCATCCCGCACCGCCTGACACGGCAGAGCGACCGCGTCCGGCGTCTGTTTTTTCTCGCGCAGCAGTCCCGCCGCCAGCTCGTCAAGATACGCGCTTTCTTCCCTCTGCCGCAGCGCGGTATTGCTCATGTGCAGGATCGCCGCAGCGTTGACCTGCTCCAAAAGCGGCAGCACCTCGCAGCGCAGATAATTCCTCGTATATGCGGTGTCGGCATTCGTGCTGTCCGTCCGGTACGGTACGGCGTTTTCGCCGGCATATCGCCCGATCTGCTCTCTTGTCACGGTGAGCATCGGGCGGATCAGCTTTCCGCGCACCGGCGCGATCGCGCCGAGACCGGCCGGTCCCGTACCGCGCACAAGGTGGAAAAGGAGCGTTTCGGCATTGTCCTGCGCGTGATGCGCCGTCGCAATGCGGTCCGCGCCGATCTCCTCCGCCGTGCGCTCCAGAAACTCATAGCGCGCCCTGCGTCCCGCTTCCTCCACCGTCCAGCCGTTTTCCGCGGCGAGCGCGGCAACATCGCAGCGCCCCGCATAAAAGGCAATGCCGCGGCTTTCGCACCAGCGGCGCACAAAGGCTTCGTCCCCGTCGGCTTCCGCGGCGCGGAGCTGATGGTTGAAATGTGCCGCCGCGACGCGCACTCCCTGCGTATGCAGGCAGTGCAGCAGGCACATCGAGTCCATGCCGCCGGAAACGGCGACCAGCACGAGCGCGCCGTCGGGCAGCATGCCGTACTGTTTTGCAAATGCTTTGATCTTCTGCTTCATTTATTCTTCGTAGCGGCGGTCGAGCGTGGAGAAGGTCGTGTACTGCGGCGACCATGCAAGCTCCACCTTGCCCGTTTCACCGTGGCGGTTCTTGGCAATGATGCACTCGGCGATGTTGTGCTTTTCCGAATCCTCATTATAATAATCGTCGCGGTAGAGGAACATGACGATATCCGCATCCTGCTCAATGGCGCCGGACTCGCGAAGGTCGGAGAGCATCGGGCGCTTATCCTCGCGTTTTTCGTTGGCGCGGGAGAGCTGGGAAAGACACAGCACGGGAACGTTGAGCTCCTTTGCCATGATCTTGAGCATACGGGACATATCGCTCACCGCCTGCTGGCGGTTTTCGCCGCTGTATCGCGTCTCGCCGCCGGCAGAGGTCATCAGCTGCAAATAGTCGATCACGATCAGACCGAGGTTCTCAATGCGGCGGCATTTTGCATTCATATCCGCGACCGTCAGCAGCGGATTGTCGTCGATGCGGATATCAAGACCGCTCAAAACCGTCGCCGCATTGGCGATGCTGATCCAGTCCGCTTCGCGCAGATTGCCCGTGAGAAGCCGCCGGTTTTCGACCGTCGCCTGATTGGACAAAACGCGCGTGACGAGCTGCTCCTTGGACATTTCCAGCGAGAAGATCGCCACTGCCTTGCCGCTCGATTTTGCCACATTGAGCGCGATGTTGAGCGCCATGCTCGTTTTGCCCATGCCGGGACGGGCGGCGAGCAGCACGAGGTCGGACTTCCCAAGACCGCTCGTTTTGTCGTCCACGACGCTGAAGCCCATGGAAAGCCCCGGCATCGTTTTGCCGCCGTTGGCGCTCAGCTCGCTCAAATGGTCGAGCACGCCCTGCAGCACGACGCCGATCGGCTCCATGCTCTGCGCGCTTCTGCCGCGGCGCACGGCATAGATCTTCTGCTCCGCCGCGTCCAGGATGTTCGCGGCTCCGCCGCTGCCGTCCTGCACCATGGCGGTGATCTCTCCGGCAGCCGTGTACACCGAGCGCATGAGCGCCTTGTCGCGCACGATGTCGGCATACTCCATCACGTTTGCGGAGGTCGGCGTTACCTCCATGAGCTGAACGAGGTAGTTTCTCGTGGTATTCTCGTCGTACGTGCCGTTTCTCTCCATCTCGCCCGCGACAGTCACCCCGTCGATCGGCTTGGAGTAAATGAACATGCTGTAGATCGTCTCAAAGATCTCGCGGTTCTGCCGCAGATAAAAGTCGTCCGGACGCAGCTTCTCCATCACGTCCTTAATGCAGTTGGCGTCGATAAGCATCGAGCCGAGCACCGATTGCTCCGCTTCAAGAGAATGCGGCATCTGACGGTAGAGCAGTTCCTCCATGATTTACGACCTTCCTTCGCAAGTGATATTGCGCGCTCGGTTATTCCTCGGTCACGCTGACGCTGAACTTTGCGGTGACCTCGTAGCCAAGCTTCGCCTTGACCTCATAGGTGCCGAACGCCTTGATCGGCTCATCGAGCACGATCTTCTGCTTGGCAACGTCCAGCCGGAACTGGGCAAGCAGAGCCTCGGCGATCTCCTTGTTGGTGATCGCGCCGAAGAGCTTGCCCTCCTTGCCGCCCCTGGCGGAAATTTTCACGGTGACGTCCTTGAGCTTTCCGCCAAGCTGCACAGCCGCTTCGCGGTTGGCAGCCTCCTCCGCGCGGCGCGCCTTTTCCCTGAGATTCATCGTATTGATCGCATCAGCCGTTGCAGGGATCGCAAGCTTGCGCGGCAGCAGGTAATTGCGGGCATAGCCCTCCGCCGCGTCGATCATCTGTCCTTTCTTGCCCTGACCCTTGATGTCCTGCTGTAAAATGACTTTCATATTTCTGTTCCTCCCCGGATATTTTGTTCTTTATTATTCTTCCAAATATTCGTTGATGGCGTCGATGAGCTGCTCGCGCACGGCGTCCACCGTGCCGTCCGGCACCTGACCGCCGGCAGTCGTCGAGTTGCCGCCGCCGCCGAGCTTCTCCATAATAAGCTGCACGTTGATCTCGCCGAGACTGCGCGCGGAAAGATTGACGCCGTTGCCGTGCTGAAACAGGACGAACGACGCGCGGATCCCTGCAAGCGTCAGCAGCTCATCCGCCGCCTTGGCCGCCGCCACGCGGTCGATCTCCTTCTCGACCGCCGCCACGGCGATATCGTCATGTACCATTTCGGCGTTGCGAATGATCTCGTAGCGCTCGATCATGCCGGCAAGATCCGACTGGAACAGGCGCTGTACGTCCGCCGTGTCGGCTCCGGCGCGCCGCAGGAACGCCGCCGCCTCAAAGGTCCGTCCGCCGGTCCGCATGGTAAAGTTCTTGGTGTCGAGCATGATGCCGGCGAGCAGCGCCTCCGCTTCGGTGCGGTTGAGCTCGCTCGCTTCCACCAGGTACGACAGAAGCTCCGTCACCAGCTCCGACGCGGAGGAGGCATACGGCTCGTGGAAGTTGAGCGCCGCGCTTTCGATATAGCTCGCCGCTCTTCTGTGGTGGTCGATGACCGCCACGCGGTTGCACGCATCGAGCAGCTGCTCGGATTCCACAAAATCGGGACGGTTGGTATCGACAACGACCAGCAGGGCGCCCGCCTGCGCGGAGATAAACGCCTCGCTGCCGCTGATAAAGGTATCCTTGTATTCCGGCAGCTTGCTCAGCTTTTCAAGCACCGCCTTGGAGACATTGTCCTCCAGATCGATGACGATCTTTGCCTTCTTGCCGCGCTTGCGCGCAATGCAGCAAATACCCGCCGCGGCGCCGACCGTGTCCATGTCGGCGTGCTTGTGACCCATGACAAAGACCTGGCTCGCGTCGGAGATCAGCTCGCCGAGCGCATTGGCCATGACGCGCGACTTGACCTTCGTGCGCTTTTCGTTCGCCTTGGTCTTGCCGCCGTAAAACTCAAAATCAAGCCGGTTCTTCACCACGACCTGATCGCCGCCGCGGGAGAGCGCCATTTCAATGGAAAGCATCGCGTACTGATAAAGCGTTTCATAATCCTCGGCGTCCTTGCCGATGCCGATGGAGAGCGTGGCTGCCACGCCGTCCTCCGTCACGACCTCGCGCACGCTGTCAAGCACGGAAAATTTCCCCTCCAGAAGCTTTTGATAGTTCTGCTCCGTCATGACCAGCACATAGCGGTTGCGGTCGAACTTGCGCAGCATGCCGTGCGTTCCCTCGACCCACGCGCTGAGCTTTTCGTCGATCGCGGCAAGCACCGCGCTGCGGGATGCCTCCGTGCCGGCCTTCATCAGCTCTTCATAGTTGTCGATCATGATGACGGCAACGAGCGGGCGGTGTCTTTCGTTCTCCAGCCGCAGCGTGTCCTGTTCGGTCGTGTCCATCCAGTAGGTCGTCGCCAGCAGGCTTCGTCCGCCGCGGCGCGAGCTGGCGGGATGGCTCAGGTTTCCGAACACGCGAAAATGCCGCTGCCCGAGCATCACCGTTTCCGGGCACTCGGATTTTCCTTCCAGCAGCCAGTGCGTCGGGAAGGTCGGCAGGATGTCGCCGATATGGTTATCGAAAATATCCTCCCGCACACCGGTAAGCTGGAGGAAGCTGTCGTTGCTCCAGAGGATCTCCTGCGTATCGGGGCAGAACACCATCATGGCAAACGGCGCGGAAAGCATCGACGCCTTGTCGGCGTTGGCCATATCGTCGGTCATATCGTCGATATACTTCCGGATGCTCTCGCGGCGCTTTTGTGCCGTGCGGTGGAAGTTCCAGTAAAGAAGCGCCGTTGCGGCAAGCTCGATCAGTGCCAGCGGTACGCTCACCTTCAGCGTGACCGCCGCGAAAAGCGCAAGACAGATAAAGTAAAAGCGCATATTCGGCTCAGTCACCTTGGTGATCTTTTTGTTTGCCATGGTTTCTCCCCCTTTTTTCGGAAGATACTATTGCGCGATGGGAATAGTTAATATATTATAGCACGAATCTTTTTCCCAACACAATAGTTAAATTTTTTGTGACCTTGTATTTTTATGGTATACATTTTTTGGAAACTGTGTTATACTATATTTGTAAATGTCGTTTTTTATCCGCTCAGCGCTGCTGCGCGGCATGATACATTACAAATCCATACGACAGACGAGCAAGGCGCCGCAGGTGCAGCTGTTTCGCGGAACAGGGTGAAACACAGGCACGGACGTCTCTTCTTGCTTGCTGTCTCCGGTAATTGATAAGGAGTTTTTTCAATGGCAGAACAGTTAAAAATCATTCCCCTTGGCGGTCTGAACGAGATCGGCAAGAACATGACCGTGTACGAGTACGGCGGCGAGATCATCGTCGTTGACTGCGGCATGGCCTTCCCCGGCGACGATATGTACGGCATCGACTGCGTGATCCCCGACGTCAGCTATCTCGTCAAACACAAAAACCGCATCCGCGGTCTTTTCATCACCCACGGCCACGAGGACCACATCGGCGCGATCCCCTACGTCCTCAAGCAGGTCAATATGCCCATCTACTGCACGCGCCTGACGGCGGGACTGATCCGTCTCAAGCTCGAGGAGCACGGGCTGCTCAAATCCACCAAGATCGTCACGGTCGAATCGGGCATGACGGTCAAGGCCGGCAAATTCAGCGTGGAATTCATCCACGTCAACCACTCCATCGCGGACTCGGTGGCCTTTGCGATCCACACCAGTCTCGGCGTGGCCGTCCACACCGGCGACTTCAAGATCGACTCCACGCCGATCGACGGAGAGGTCATTGACCTCGCCCGCTTCGGCGAGCTTGGCAAGCAGGGCGTCCTCGCGCTGCTCGCCGACTCGACGAATGTCGAGCGTCCGGGCTATACGATGTCGGAGCGCACGGTGGGCAGGACCTTCAGCCGCCTGTTTCAGGGCTGCAGGCAGCGCATCATCGTCACGACCTTTGCCTCCAACGTCCACCGCATCCAGCAGATCATCGACGCTGCGGCAGAATGCGGACGCAAGGTCGCCGTCACCGGACGCAGCATGGAAAATGTCACCAAGGTGGCGACCGACCTCGGCTACATGAAGCTTCCCAAAAACACGGTCATGGACATCAACAAGGTCAAGGCCATGCCGCTTGACAAGCAGGTCATCGTCACGACCGGCTCGCAGGGCGAGGAGATGTCCGCGCTCTACCGCATGGCGTTTTCCCAGCACAAGCAGATCGAGGTCGGTCCGGGAGACCGCGTCATCATTTCCGCCTCCGCGATCCCCGGCAACGAAAACACCGTTTCGCGTGTCATCAACGAGCTGTTCCGAAAGGGCGTCGAGGTCATCTATGACCGCGCCGATATGCTTCACGTCTCCGGTCACGCCTGTCAGGAGGAGCTCAAGATCATTCACGCGCTCACGCGTCCGAAGTACTTTATCCCGCTCCACGGCGAGCAGCGCATGCTGCAGCTTCACAAGGACTTGGCGATGTCCATGGGAATGCAGCGCAAAAATATCGTCATCTGCGAAAACGGCGACGCCGTGGAGATCGGAGCGCGCTCGATGAAGCTCATGCCCGCCGCCGCGCCCGCCGGCGAGGTGTTCGTCGACGGCTACGGCGTGGGCGATGTCGGGGCGGTCGTCCTGCGCGACCGCAAGCACCTTGCCGAGGACGGGATGGTCGTCGTCGTTCTGCCGGTGAGCGCCGAAAACGGCGATATGCTGGCAGAGCCCGAGATCATCACGCGCGGCTTCATCTATGTCAAGGATTCCGAGGCGCTGATCCAGGATCTTAAAAACCTCACCATGTCTACCGCCGCCGGCATCCGCTCCAAGCGCAGCCGCGACACGGGCGAGCTCAAAGGCGCGATCAAGAGCGCCGTGAGCAGCTATCTTTTCAAGGTCACCAAGCGGTCTCCCATGGTCATTCCCGTGATCACAAGACTGTAAAAAACAGATCAGGGGCGGGTGAACGCCGTTCACCCGCCCCTTGCTTTTTTCATTCCTTCTTCTGTTTTCTTTCTTCTTCCACCAGCTGCAAAAGCGTCTGGCGGAACTGATATTTTTCGGCAAGCGCCTGCGCCGCAGCCAGCTTCTTCTCCCCGCCGCGCTTATTTCTGACACAGCGGAGCATCAGGTTTTTCGGCGAATGCTCAAAGTCGATGAATTCGATCACATCCACGCGGTACCCCGCGTCCTCCAGCACCGCGGCACGAATGGCGTCCGTCAGCAGCGCGGAGAAGCGCTCCTGCAGCAGTCCGTGGGCAAGCAGCAGGTCGAAATCGCCGCCCCGGCGGATCCGGCTGTTCACTTCGTGCTGGCAGCACGGTACGGAAAAAATGTACTTCACGCCGCGCTCCATCGCATAGTGCAGCGCATAGTCCGTCGCGGTGTCGCAGGCGTGGAGCGTAACGATCATGTCGATATGCTCGCCGTAGAGCGCGTCGCGCGTGACGTCGGCGGCAACAAAGCGCAGATTTTCATAGCCGTACCGCGCCGCAATGTCGTTGCAGCGCCCGACCACATCCTCCTTCAGGTCGTAACCGATGATCTTCGCCTTCACGCCGCGCTTGACGGTGAAGTAATAGTAAAGCAGAAACGTCAGATACGACTTGCCGCAGCCGAAGTCAAGGATCGTGATCTCCTCACGCTGCGACGATTGAAACGCATCGTCCACCAGCTCGATAAAGCGGTTGATCTGCTTGTACTTGTCGTACTTGCTGCGCACGATCCTGAAATCCGCGGTGAATACGCCAAGGTCGACCAGCGCGGGGATGCATTCCCCCTCCGCGAGAATATATTCTTTTTTGCGGTTGTGCGCCGTGGGCGCCGCCTTGCGGACGGTCTCCCCTTTGGCGGTGCACTTGTATGTCCCGTCGTTTTTGCGGACGTACTGTCTTGTTTCCGTTTGGGTACACAACACGATCTGGCGGTACTGTCCCGCCAGGTCGTTTTCATACACTTCGCACAGCTGTCCCTTGGGGATGTTGCGGTGACTCACCTGTGCGCCGTGCTGATACTCGATTTGGAAAAACGCCTTGCCTTTGAGCGTCAGCGGGCGAATCGTCGCCTTCGTGCCGGCGGCGGGTGTGACCGGTGCGGAAAGCACAAGCCGGGTCAGCGTATCGAGCCGCGCGGACAGATCGGATAAAAAGCTCATGGTTTGTCCCTTTCCTCAGCCGAAGCGCTCCTTGAGCGCAAGGTGCGCGGCGTAAAGCTCGTTTTTGGAATACGTGTTGTTCTCGTCCCCAAGCAGCAGCCTGATCGCGTCCCTGGCGGTGCAGTCATGGCGCACCATGCAGTCCACCAGCAGCGCCTCGGGCGAGGAAATGTGCTCGACCTCCCGGAGCATGTACTCCTCGCAGACCTCGGCAATAAAGGCATATTCGCCCTTTTCATAGTTGCCCTTCCGGAGCAGCTGCTCCCTGACCTCGGCAGGACTGCCGCGGAACGTCATCTCATGAAGCTTCGTCATGTCGTTGCACAGGCACAGTCTGATGCCGGCGTTTTCCTCGATAAAGAACTCCACCGCAGACATGATGCGCTTGGGCGACTCATAAAACGCATAGGTGCGCGTGTCACCCTTTCGCATCATGGAAAGCACCCTGCGGCGATCCGCCGTCTCACGCGGGAAGAAGCCGTAAAACAGGAAGGTCGAGAGGTCGAAGCCGGAGATGGACAGTGCCGTGACTGCCGCGCAGCAGCCGGGAATGCCGACCACGCGGATCCCCGCCTCGACCGCCGCGCGGATCAGCTCGTTGCCGGGATCGGAAATACAGGGCGTGCCCGCGTCCGTGATGACGGCGACGTTTTTCCCCTGCTGCAGCTGCTCGACAAAGTAGCGCGCCTTGCCGTACTCGTTGAATTTATGGTTTGCGGAAAGCGCGTTGCCGCGAATGCCAAGCTTGTTGAGCAGCACGACGGAGCGGCGCGTATCCTCCGCCGCGATGATATCCGCCGTCGTCAGGATCTCGCGGGCGCGCTCGGTGATATCGCGTGAGTTGCCGATCGGCGTTGCCACGATATAAAGCGTCCCCACGGCGTTTTGTTCGTCCATACGGGTTCCTCCAAAGCATAAAATATCTCATGATAAATTCAGTATAGACTATTTTCCTGCCGTTGGCAAGGCGTCGGCGCACAAGGATTTTCCTTTGCAAATTCCGCGTTCTGCATTATAATGGCAGTAATCAAACCTTCACCGCAAAGGAGACCTGTCCATGAAAGCTCTGCTGCGCAGACTCTGCGCCCTTCTGTGTATCTGTGCGCTGCTCATTACGCCGGCATCCGCGCTGAGCGTGGAAAACGCGCTGGATCTTCTGGAGCAAACGTATGTCAACGACATCCCGGCAAGAGCGTATGACGCCGAAACGCTGGAGGAGCTCTTCGCCGTCATCGACGACCCGTACACCTGTTACATGACGGAGCAGGAGTATCAGACCTTCCTGTCTTCCGTTGAGGGCGATACCACCGTCACGGGCATCGGCGCCGCGATCCGCTACAGCGAAGACGGCATTCTGCTTGATTCGATCCTCCCCGGCGGCGGCGCGGAAGCAGCCGGGCTGGTCGCCGGCGACCTGATCATCGCAATCGAAGGCGTTTCCTGCGCGAACGCGGATGCGTCGCACCGCGCGCAGCTTCTCGGAGAGGACGGGACCGTCGTCCGCCTCTCCGTCAGGCATGCCGACGGCTCCGTCCGGGATTATGCGCTCACGCGCCGCACGCTCGAGCTGCACAACACGACCGTCACGGCAAAAGACGGGGTGGGCTGCATCGACTGCGACACCTTCGGCTCACAGACAGGTGCCTATTTCAGCGACGGCGTCAAAAAGTATGACCGTCAGGTCCGGCTGTGGGTGGCGGACCTTCGCGGCAACACCGGCGGCTTTTCCGAATCCGCCGTCGAGGCGCTCGGTGCCTTTGCCGGCAGCGGCAATCTGCTCTATTTGAAAAACCGCGGCGGCTTCGTCCTGCGCAGCGCCTACCGCGGCGCCGACCGGTCGGACAAGCCCGTGATCGTCCTGACCGACGGGCATACTGCCAGCGCCTCCGAGATTTTCGCCGGCGGCATCAAAGGCTGCAAAGCCGGCATCGTCGTCGGCTCCCGCACCTACGGCAAGGGCGTTGCCCAGATCGTTTATGACGCGGACACCTCCCCCCTCTTTGACGGCGACGCGCTGAAGGTGACCGCCTACCGCTTTTACCTTGCCGACGGCAACACAAGCGACCGTATCGGCGTCATCCCGACGCTTTTCGTAGACAGCTTCACCGCCCCCGAGGTCGCCGCGCTCCTGTGTGCGCAGAAGCCCGCGGACGGCAGCGAATATCTGCGTCTCGTTCTGAACGGATTTGATTTTTATGTCAACTTACCGCAGGCGCGCGCAGAGCATGCGGACGCGCTCAGCACGCTGCTGGCGGCGCTCGCGCCGGATGCCGCCGTGTTTTACGGAAATGACGGCTCCGAACGCGCGGCGGCGGTCGGGGAGCTTCCCGCCCTGTGCGGCTGCACCGTTGCTGAGCGCGGCTTTGCCGACGCCGCGCAAAGCGCCTATGCCGATGCGATCAACACCCTCGGCGTCTATCGTCTGGTCTTCGGCGACGGCAGCGGCATGTTCCGCCCGTCCGACACGATGACCCGCGCCGAGGTCTGCTGCCTGCTTGCGCAGGCGCTCGGCATTGCCTCCGGCGCGGACGGCTGCTTTGCCGATGTCCCCTCCGGCAGCTGGTACGCGGAAAGCGTCAACGCCATGGCAACTCTCGGTCTTGTCAGCGGCGTCGGGAACGACCGCTTCGCTCCCCTCGATACCATGACGCAGGAGGAATTTTTCACCGTTATGGGTCGTTTGGCAGAGTTTCTCAATCTCGGTGCGTACGGCTACCTTGACGAGCGTCCACTCGGCACGCTGGAGCCGCTGGCGTGCTATCAGGGCTTCTCCTCCTGGGCGATCCGCGGCACGGATCTTCTGGCGAACTTCTCTCCCCGCGAGACGGGCAGCGGAACAGGCATGCTTTTTGCCGCGCTTGAAGAGCTTCAGCCGAAGGAACCCATTCTGCGTGAGCAGGCGGCGGATACGATGTACAAGCTTCTCACCGGGCTCGGCATCCTGTCCTATTGATCCTTACAAGGAGGCGAGACAGATTTCGTGGTATGTCTATATGCTGCGCTGCAGCGACGGTTCTCTTTATACCGGTATTGCCACGGATATTGAACGCCGCTTTGCGGAGCATGTATCCGGCAGGGGCGCAAAATACACGCGCTCGCACAAGCCTGTCGCCATCCTGTACCGCGAGGAAACGGCAGATAAATCCGCCGCGCTGCGCCGCGAGGCGGAGATCAAAAAGCTTGCGCGCGAAGAGAAACTCAAACTGATTTCGGAGGGCACGCCATGTCAGAAGTAACCTGTATCGACGCGAAACTGGCGTCATCCATGCTTCCCAAGCGCAAAGAGGACGGTCACAAGGGGACCTTCGGCAAGCTCCTGATCGTCGGCGGGGCAGTCGGCTATACCGGCGCGCCGTACCTTGCCGCCGAAGCCGCCGTGCACTCCGGCTGCGGACTGGTCTATCTGGGCGTGCCGAAGTGTATCTGGCAGGTCGAGGCGGTCAAGTGTACGTCCTCCATGCCGTTTCCGCTCCCCGATGAGGGCGGCATGCTTTGTGAGGCGAGCTACGGCGCCGTGGCGGATAAGCTGTCCGGCTGCGATGTGCTCGCGCTCGGTCCCGGTCTGGGGCGCAGCCGCGGGGCGGAAAAGCTGGTCTCGCTTCTGCTGGATTTTGCCGCGCAGAGCGTCGTGCTGGACGCGGACGGCATCAATGCCCTCGCCGGAAATCCCGGTCTTCTTAAAACCCGCCGCGGTCGTGTGACCGTTCTCACGCCGCATGAGGCGGAGTTTTCCCGCCTGAGCGGGCTGCCGCTGGAGAGCATTGTCCGCGGCGACCGCTGCGCGCTCGCCCGCAGCTTCGCCGCCGAGTACGGCTGCGTGCTCGTTCTCAAAGGGCACCGCACCGTTGTCGCGCTGCCGGACGGTCAGGTGTTTGTCAACACCTGCGGCGGCTCCGCGCTGTCCAGGGGCGGCAGCGGCGACGTGCTTACCGGACTGATCGCCTCGCTTCTGTGTCAGGGCGCATCGGCATGCGACGCCGCCTGCTGCGGCGTTTTCCTGCACGCCTGCGCAGGCGACCTCCTCGCGCAGCAGCAAACTCCCTATTGCGTCACGCCGTCCGCTCTTATCGAACAGGGCTTTCCCCCGGCGTTCGGAGAGCTCCTTGTATAAAACAACATAAACAGACACATGGCGGTCAAACAGACCGCCATGCGCTTATTTTTGTATCGTTTCCGCAAAGCCCTGCGCAAAAATCCGCGCGGCAATGATCGCCTCCTCCAGGGAGTTGCCCGCCGTGCCGACCTCGATCAAGAGCGACCCTGTCGTCATGTGCTGGTTGTAGCGCGAGTTGCGCACAACGATCGGGCGCATCAGCGTCGGATATTTTGCAAGCAGATTCTCCTGCACCGCACAGGCAAGCTTGACGTTTTCCTGCCACTTGTCGTGGCTGAGTCCGCCGCCGTTGGAACCGATCACAAATTCGAGCTGTGCCGCGTTTGGCTCCTCCGCGCACAAAAGCTTATACTCGTTCCCGCTGGCGTCCTCCACCGCGTCGCGGTGAACGTCGAGCACAAACGAGATCGACGGATACTGCGCAAGATAGCTTTCAATCGAAGCGAGCGAGCGGTTGTACGCACCGGAATAGTTCGGATAGTCGTAAAGGTTCCGGTCGTGGATGACACCGATCCCCTTTGCCGCGAGCACATCCGCCATCTCGTCGCCGATCCGCAGCATGTTCTTGTCGCTCTCCAGTGTGCGGCGATTGTCGGACGGTACGTACTCCTCCCCTGCCGGCATCGTGTACGCCTCCGTTCCGTGCGTGTGGATAATGAGCACCTGCGGTCCTTCCTGCGCAAGCTTCGCTGCAAAGCCGCCGGAGAGCTGAGATGCGCTCAGCACGGCATCTGACGCGTTGTTGATGTAAACGTTTCCGAACACCGTATATCCCGTGGGATCCGACGGTTTGAGCGTGCGCGACGGCACGCCGTTTTCCGTCACCGTGATCTCGCTCGGCTCCTTCGGCTCCGAGAGAACCGTCCCCTCGTCATCTTCCCCGTCCTGCCCCGCCTTCGGCGGCTGCTGCAGCTCGCTCGACCACGCCGCCACGATTTCCTCGCGTCCCTCCAGCAGCAGCGGCTGCATATACAGCGCCAGCGCAGTGGGCGCCGAGATCGCATCGTCGGTAAACAGGTCTCCGCGCTCCAACCGCAGCAGAAAAACAGGCACCGCCCCTTCTTTCAGCGTACGCAGCGTTTCGGATGCGCTTTGCGCCGGTGCGGTCATACTCACCAGCCACAGCGTTGCCGCGGTCAGTGCTGCGAAAACAGCGCTGCGCACAATACGCCGGCGTTTTGGCTTTTGCATCGTTCATCACCCCATAGGACAAACTTATGCAAAGGCGCTTTCCGATATGCTTTCCTTATCCGCTCCGGCACATTTTGCCGAATGGGCGGGAAAAGTTTTTCCTCACGAAGTGTTGACACCTCGCTCGCCTTGTGGTATATTAGATGTCGCCGATATTCGCCGGTGTGGTGGAATTGGTAGACACAGGGGACTTAAAATCCCCCGGTAGCGATACTGTACCGGTTCGAGTCCGGTCACCGGCACCACATGGTGAAAAACGGACAACGAAATATCGCGGAGTGGAGCAGTTGGTAGCTCGTCGGGCTCATAACCCGGAGGCCGCAGGTTCAAGTCCTGCCTCCGCAACCATAAAAGTCCTGAAATCGCGAGATTTCAGGACTTTTTCTTTGCTTTTTCAGCGAAAAGACTAGATGAAAAATTAAGGTCAACGGTCTGACCCAAGCCGTGACCCATACGGGAATAGTTTCAGAAAGCACCAGCCGGACAATTTAGCATGTCCGGCTGGTTTCTTTGCCCTTTTCTATCATTTCTTGTGGATCATGGGTCAAATTTTCTGTCCAGTTTTCGGGGTTTCAGCTATTTGCTGCCACTCTCAGAACTCCTCCCATGGTATTGGCCGCTTCTTTCTGTGCAGAGGTAGTGACATGAGCGTAGGTATCGAGGGTGAATCCCGCTGAGAAGTGGCCCAGCATCCCAGAGACGGTCTTGACATCTACGCCGTTCTGGAGAGCCAGCGTGGCAAAGGTGTGGCGCAGGTCGTGGAAACGGACTTTTGGCAGTCCTGCCCGCTTCAGGACGCGGTGCAGCATGTGCAACACGCTGTCCGGCGACATGGGGCCTCCGGTGGGCGATGGGAATACCCATTCGCTGTTACCCGTTTTTCTTCTTTGCTGCATCAGAACATCTATCGCGTCTGCCGACAATGGCAGGGTGCGGTAGGCATTTTTTGTTTTCAGCGGCATTTCAATGATCTTGCCGTTGATGCGCCCGATCTGCCGTTGAGCCCGAAGGTCTCCTTTTTCCAAATCAATGTCCGACCATTTTAATCCGAGCAACTCGCCCCGCCGCAGGCCGGTGGTCAGGTCGATGTAGTACAGGGCGAACACGCCGCTATCTTTTGCCTCGCGGAGGAAGGACGTCAACTGCTCAATGGGAAGCGTCTGCATCTCCTTGCGCTCCGCCTTCGGCAACGCGCAGCCGTCTGCCGGATTGTGGGCGATCAGCCGCTGCTCGACTGCCAACTTCAGGGCAGAGGAAATGATTTGATGGATGTTACGCACTGTTTTGGCGCTCAGTCCTCTGGGCTGTTTCTGTGATTCGATTCGCTCTACCCGCCCTTCCGCCAACAATTTCTTGTAGAACTGTTGCAGATGCAGCGTCGTCAGATCATTCAACGGGATCTTTCCGAGCTGCGGCTTGATGTGGTTTTCGATGTAGCCATGATAGGTCAGGTAGGTGGATGGGCGCATTTTGATTTTGGCATAGTTCTCGTACCACACTTCTAACCAGTTACCCACGGTGTAGTCCTTGGCCCGTCCGTAGTCGATTCCCACATTTTCCTCGATGGCTCTTTTGAGTTTCTCCTTGACCTCGGCCTGCGTCTTGCCGAGGACATTTTTGATGATGGCTTTGCCGGTTTCCGGATCGTGACCGACTGTGTACCGACCCTCCCAGCGTCCGTCCTTTCGCTTTCGGATATTTCCCTCGCCGTTTGCTCGTTTCTTTGCCATAGTCACAGCCCTCCCCCTCTTGCGATCTCGCAGGCTTGCCGCTCATCTTCGTCCTCGAAGTTGTAGGGCGGCTGGTCTGCCAGCAGTTCTTGCTGGATGCCTTGAGCCAGACGGTAGCCGGACATAAAGCTATCCAAGCAGAATTGGTCCCGCAGAGTGGTTTCCAGGTCTACAAGGCGCAGGAGCATTTTTCTCTCTGGTTTAGCCAACCTGTTGGCCAACTGCCTGTGGGGCTTGTTCGCTGCCTTTTCCAGTGCTACTACCTGTTCTGACGGAGTTTCAAATCTGTGGTAGAGTGCTTTCATATAATCGCGCATGGTGTGACACCTCCTATTCAGCAACACACCATACCCGAAAGGAGCGGCAATAGCCAGTCCAAAAGCGGAGAGTTATCAGAAAGTTAAGAGTTTCATTGGTGAGCGAGCCTATACCTTGTTACCTTTGTTTTGTTCATATATTTCCTCCCCATCCGATGTAGGGAGGGTGGTGCAAATGCTGGAGGCAGAAAAGTTCCTGTTCTTTGTCTACTGCGACGCAATTTTTGAATACCTCCATCGGGTATGAATTCGGATCTCACTGCTGATAGAGGCTGGATGGGCTGGAGGGCCGCTCGGTGTCAGACGGCTGATAAATTCCCCTTTTTCCTCGGAATCCGCGTCTATATCGGGCATGACCCCTATTCTTTTCTTGTGGGAGTAGGCTTTCGGGGATGACGACCGCAGAAGTGATAGCACCCCTTCGATTTTGACCCCACTTTGGAACGCCCTGAACCCCCCGTAACTGCCCGCACTGCGGGCAGAAGTGACCGAGCAGGGCGTCACGCTTGACGCCTGTTCTTTATCCTGCCTCAGCTTTCGTCCTCCGTCGGCTCCCGGAAACCGGCCCAAATCCGTCCTCACAGCCCTGGCCGGTGTCTGTTCCCGATTCTCCCGGCAAAGTCGCACACAACGGCTCACAAGGCCAACCAGGGTGTGAATGGGCACTCATCGTTCCCTCCTGTGCCAATAAGTTCTTCTTTGATTACAGCGGTGCATTTTTTGCACCAGCGTTCCGCTGCGTCCATGCACCTTTCTCAGCACTCCGAATCCGAGCTGTACAGACTTTTGTACAAGCCTGTGCTCTATTATGTTTTCGCAAAAGCGATTTAAAATCGTAATCTCAGAAACCAACGTTGGCCCAAAAACCGCATGAATCGGAGGGGATACTTCCATGGGGGAAGAATTGATGCGCAAAGTCTGGAGTATCTGCGCAGACCGCTATGGTGCTGCTTTGCCGGATGTCATTTTCAACAGACTGCAGCAGGAGCTTCAAAATATTACCGTAAATGGCTTTTCCGAAGACTACTTGTCCACAAGCGGCATCTGCCTGGAGCTCCAGCACCGCAACGCATTACAGATCTGTCTTGGCACGGTTGGCAACTCATTTGTCGCCTACTTATTAGGTATCACAGAGATCAATCCCCTCCCGCCACATTACCGCTGTCCTCACTGCAAGCGGGTAATCTTTGTATCGGACGTTTTGGATGGATTTGATTTACCGCCGCAGGATTGCCCCGTCTGCCGCACTCCCATGGAAGGTGACGGACATCATTTACATGTTGCATGGTTCACCGGGTGGGATGGAACTTGCCCACCAGCCTTTGGGGAGTTTAGGATGACTCCGAAAGGAATCCAAATAACAGAGCAGGCTTTGAAAAAGCATTCTCCTCTTACACCGCTTGTATTCAGCAATGGCCGGTTCGCAGGCTGGTATCTTTGCAATTCAGAAAACCTGAGTCATGCGGAGTGGGTGCAACTCACATATCCCGGACATCCAAACCATATTGTACCAGGAGTGAAATACGACTGCGATCTGCCTGTGCCGCGTATTCTTGTCCATGACAGTGTTTTTTTAAGAAAGCTGGAATGGCTGTCGGACGTTACAGGCGTTGAGCTATCCTCGATCCCGATGAATAACCCGGCTATATATAACGCATTTTGCAGAGCACTTGAGTATGATTCCGCTGACGCAGGTAATCTGCTCTGCACAACTGGTCTTTGCACTCCGGAGGAACTGCTCAGTGACAGATTTACTCTTTGGAGACGGGCTTCCAAGAGCGGATTATCTTTTTCCAGACTTGTCTCGCTGTATGGCGTTATGCATATGAGCGTTCGCCATTCGAGTGCATTGGATTTGTCCATAGCGTTGACATTCAGTGACCGCGATTCCGTGATGGAGTATCTGATCCGTCAGGGTCTGCCCCCAAAGGACGCTTTCCAAATAGCCGACAATATGCGGTACGGGAGATTTGCCCGCATGCCAGCAGATGCATACCCCGTTTTTGCACAGGGAATAAACGATGACGGCTTCTTTTTTCATGCGGCGCAAAACACGGAATATCTGTTTCCCAGAGCGCATAATTCCGCTGTCGTTATGAATACTGTGCGGCTGGCCTGGTTTTCCATTTATGAACCAAGTGCTTTTCGGGAAGTACAGGACATTGCCCACACTCCATGAGAAATCTTCCGTCCAGCTTTGATGCGAAATCATCGGGGCGCTGGTAAACGGTAGCCGCCTATGCTTCTCCGCTCGCAGGCGCTGGACAAATTTACACACATATGTTAAGATACAGGCAACGATCAGACTGGGAGTGGATGTCATGATGACAGATCGGGCCAACGCCATCTGCCTTCTTCAGATTTTGAAAGAATATTCTGATGAGAACCATATCCTGTCCATGCGGGAGATCATTGGCAAACTGTCTGCTTTGTATGATATGGAACTGGACCGCCGCACCGTATACAGCGCCATAGATCTTCTGTGCAATCTGGGGTATGACATTTCTGTTTACGATGAAAACAAGAAGGGCTATTATCTGCGCAGCCGCGAATTTGAGGCTGCGGAAGTGCGTCTCCTGATGGATGCGGTCTATTCCTTCGATTATATTCCGGCCAAGCAAACACAATATTTGATTCAAAAGCTGCAAGGCTTTCTCAGTGTTCATGAACGAAAGCAGTATAAAAATCTGACAGTTGTAAGGCAGGAGCGAAAAACGCAGAATGCGGAGGTCTTTCTGAATATTGAGCTTTTGGATGAGGCCATCTCAAAAAAGCAAAAAGTCTCATTTACATATCTGGAATATGGGCTGGACAAGCAGCTCCACCCTCGGAGGGAGAAGCCCTATATCGTCAGCCCTTATGGAATGGTATGTGAGAACGAGCATTACTATTTGATCAACATCAAAGATGGTTTTTCAACGCCCAGCCTGTACCGGATCGATTTGATGAGGGACATCTTCCTTCTGAATGAACCTGTTGCCATCGATGCCAAAAATGCCTGTTTGGACTCCGTACAAAAGGTGACCTATGCGTTTGTGGGAAAGCAGGAAGAAATCAAACTGCGCTGTGAGAATTTCACACTTCGGTATGTGCTGGACAGGTTTGGGACGGATGTTCGGATCACGAATAACCATGACGGCACCTTTACCGCCAGTTTCTCCGCTTCTCCGAATGGCGTCAAATTTTGGGCGCTGCAGTACCTCCCTTACATAGAGGTTCTGTCCCCTCAGTCCTTGCGGGATTCCGTCATTGACAGCATCAAAAATAACAAGTATCTGGAGGTGTAACCATGTATAGCGGCAGTCCAAGCACATCAAACGAGATCTCAGATAAAGAGGCGCTGCAGAACTTGTTGCTGGACATTCAGTGCCTGGATAGATTGTCAAAATGGAGCAATCGCTTTAATCTTTTTGACGTTCTGAAAATATCCGGCGCCGAAATCCGCCACAGCAACGTGCTGGAATGGCTCCTTGATCCCAATGAGAACCACGGTCTCGGGGATGCTGTCCTGCGGAGGCTTTTGCAAACACTGGTGATCAATTCGCCCCAGGCAGATGTTTTTCATTCCCTCCTGATGGACCTGTATGGATTTACCGTTTTGCGGGAGTGGGAGCATATCGATCTGCTTGCAGTCTCTCATGAAGAAAGATTCCTGCTTTGCATAGAAAACAAAGTTTTCTCCGGGGAACACGATCATCAGTTGGCCCGATATCAAGAGCTTCTGGAAAAAGAGTACCCGCAATATCACAAAATTTTTGCATTTCTCACGCCGGGCGGTACAGAGCCAGAAGAGGAAAACGCCTGCGGCATTTGGCAGGCGATCAGCTATGAGCAGATCATAGAGGTAATTGAGGCTGCCAAGGCCGGGAAGACGCTGTCCGCAGAAGTATCATTCTTTATTGATCAATATTTGGATGCAGTCAGGAGGCATATTGTGGGAGACCGTGAGCTTGAAAAAATTTGCAGAGAGATCTATGCCAAACACCGTCAGGCGCTGGATCTGATTTATGAAAATCGCCCGGATACTGCTTCGCAGATTTCCTCCATCGTACAGGAATGGTGCGAGGAGAAAGCCCACACAGGCGAGATCAGTTTTGATCCCCAATATTCCGGAAAAACGTACATTCGATTCACTACACCGTACATGACGAAACTCTTGCCCGAACTTGAAGCGGAAAAGAGCGGTTGGAACTCAAAAAGCATGTACTACTATGAGGTAGTCAACTATGGAAATTCTATCAAAGTTGTTTTGACCGTCGGGCGTGACAATCTCTCCGCACACCAGATGGACTGCTGTGAACGACTGAGCACACTCTTAAATCAGCCGGATAAAAAAGAGGCGTGGCGTTGGAAGCGGTTGCTTGCTACACGGCGGCACAGCATAAAAGCTGATCCTTTAACGGACGATTTGCATAAGGAACTCTTTCAGGCTATGGATCAATATTGGGAACAAATCGCTGATTTTGAGCATAAAACTTGTACAGCGATTGAAAAATCTTCCCAAACGCTTGATGGGAACATTTCCGTTTGATCACATGGGAGATTCTATCTTCACTGCCACTCTATGACCTGACCCAAACCCTGACCCAGACTGGAATCGGAGCAGGCAGTAGACAACGGAAACAACGGAGCGGACAGCAAACAATTTTGAGCAAATAGGCCCGGAAAAGTCTCAAAAGCACCAGATAGCAGCCCGGACCGTAGCTCATAACCCGGAGGCCGCAGGTTCAAGTCCTGCCTCCGCAACCATGTCGTCGCGGACTTCATATCGTTCGCGACGACTTTTTTTCACAAAAAGTCACCGCTCATTCATTCCGTCGCTCCTCCTTTCCAAATCGAACCCGCTGCGCTGGGCTTCGATTTGGTTTTGGGTACAGACCTGAAACCGGAGACATCTATACTGCTGCGATGTTACATAAAACACCTGATTTCGTATGAAATCAGGTCAGCCTGTCGAGAAACCCGG
>SAMEA3663296__coassemble_181_pt1 | contig 33973 bp, 31 predicted proteins | sample SAMEA3663296__metabat2_low_PE_021 | metagenome-assembled genome bin SAMEA3663296 (sample SAMEA3663296) | pig gut metagenome | biome: pig gut; feature: pig-associated habitat; material: faeces | place: China | collected 2013
CTCACGCCGTCATGTCTCCTCTTCGCCGCACGAACGCTTGCGCCTTCGTGCGCCGAGTTTGGACGAAAGCATATTCGACATGGACTTTGTATCGCTCGCCCCGCCGCGCAGCGGCAGGGCTCTCTCACGCCGTCATGTCTCCTCTTCGCCGCACGAACGCTTGCGCCTTCGTGCGCCGGGTTTGGATGAAAGCTGCACCGCAAACAGGAACGCTCCTGTGCGAAAGCAAACGAAATCATTACATCTTCTCCGGCGCCGGGTACGCAACGCCCAGCGTGTCAACACGGATGGACTTGATGGTCTGCGGCTTCTTGGGCATGTCGTTGAACATACTGCGGTTGACACGGGAGATATCGACGGCAGCCTGCGCATTGTCCGTGATCTTGCCGAAAGCGGCATACTGCCCGTCAAGGTGCGGCGCATCCGCAACCATGACAAAGAACTGGCTGCCGGCGCTGTCGGGAGCCATGGTACGCGCCATGGAGAGCACGCCGAGCGTATGCTTGAGATCGTTCCTGAAGCCGTTGGCGGAAAACTCGCCCTTGATCTCGTAGCCGGGACCGCCCGTGCCGTTTCCGTCGGGGTCGCCGCCCTGGATCATGAAGCCGGGGATCACGCGGTGGAAAACGAGACCGTCATAAAAGCCGGAGTTGGAAAGCGCGATAAAGTTATTGACGGTATTCGGTGCAATTTCGGGGTAGAGCTCGCCTTTCATCACCTTGCCGTCTTCCATTTCAATGGTCACGATGGGATTTTCCATAATTCAGTCTCCTTATCTCCGCGTCTTCATCACGCGGTCCATTTCACGCTTGGCATCGCGCTGCGCGCTCGCTTCACGCTTATCGTAATTCTTTTTGCCCCTGCACACGCCAAGCTCCACCTTGACCCGCGCGTCCTTGAGGTAAACGGACAGCGGGATCAGCGCGTAGCCGTCCTGCTTGACGAGCGCGTATAGCTTGCCAAGCTCCTTTTTGTGCAGCAGCAGGCGCTTCGGGCGGTCGGGATCATGATTGAAGATGTTGCCCTTGTCATAGGGCGAGATATGCATGCTGTGGACATACGCCTCGCCGTTTTTGACAATGACATAGCTGTCCTTCAGGTTGAGCGTGCCCGCACGCACGGATTTGACCTCGGTCCCCCTGAGTTCGATCCCGGCTTCATACTTTTCCTCAACAAAGTAGTCGTGGAATGCCTTGCGGTTGTGCGCCATGACCTTGATTCCCTTTTTCTCCGCCACGGTGCATCAGCTCCTCTCAAGCGGTCTACGGATACTTATGATAGCACAAAACTTCCTGCCGCACAAGGGCTGTCACAAAAACGTAACATTTCTTCTTTCTTCCGTCCTGATCCGAAATTTCATAGTAGAATTATTGCGAAAAATATGATATGATAAACAAAATAATGAGCATTTGCGTGCAAATGCCGCACGGGAGCGCTGTCAGCGCGGCATCCGTGCACTTTGCCCGCCCCTTTTGAGGATACACAGGATGGATATGACGGAAAAACAATTGGCGCGTGAAACCATATACGAAGGCAGGATCCTGCGCATCTTTCGGGACACCGTTCTTCTGCCCGGCGGCAAGACGGGCGTGCGCGAGGTGGCGGATCACCCCGGCGGCGTTGCCATCGTCGCCCTTGACGACAACGACTGCGTGCTGACCGTCAAGCAATACCGCTATGTCTTCTCCCGGGTGCTTGAGGAGATCCCCGCCGGGAAGCTGGAGCGCGGGGAGGATCCCGACGCGGCGGCGCTGCGCGAGCTGAGGGAGGAGACCGGCGCCGTACCGGAGCGGTTTTTGAGCCTCGGACACATCATTGCTTCCCCCGGCTGCTACGGTGAGGTGCTGCACCTCTACCTTGCCGAGGGGCTGCACTTTGGCGCCGCGAACCCCGACGAGGACGAGTTTCTTGACGTCTGCCGCACGCCGTTTTCCGTTATGCTTGAGCGCGTGCTGAGCGGCGAGATCGAGGATGCAAAGACCGTCTGCGGTATTTTGAAAGTACACTGTCTGCGTTCGCAGAACAACGAATAAGGAGGCTCTGCCTTTATGGATCAGAAAAAGACCGTTTTGATCGTGGAAGACGAAAAGAACATTGTGGATATCATTCGTTTCAACCTCCAGCGCGAGGGCTACAACACGCTGGAGGCCTACGACGGCGAGGCGGGGCTTGCCGCAGCGGAGCAGAACAATCCGGATCTCGTCCTGCTCGACGTCATGATGCCCAAGATGTCCGGCTTTGAAGTGTGCAAAGCCCTGCGCAAAAACGGCAGCAATGTGCCCGTTATCATTTTGACCGCACGCGAAGAGGAGGAGGATAAGATCCTCGGTCTTGAGATCGGCGCGGACGATTACATCACCAAGCCCTTTTCCATGCGCGAGCTTCTCGCGCGCGTGAAGGCGAACATCCGCCGCACCGCGATGCTCTCTCCCGTTCAGGAGGAAAGCGCGATGTCCGCCGGCGGCGGCATCACCATCAACACCGACAGCTATCAGGTCTATAAGAACAATACGCCCATCGACCTGACGCAGCGCGAGTACGAGCTGCTCACCTTCCTCGCAAGCCATCCGGACAAGGTCTTCTCCCGCGTGGACCTTATGGAGCAGGTGTGGAATTACGGCTACGTCGGCGACGACGCGCGCACGGTGGACGTGACGGTACGGCGTCTTCGCGAAAAGATCGAGGATGACCCCGCCTCCCCCACCTACATACTCACCCGCCGCGGCGTCGGCTACTATTTCTCCGCGCAGAACACCTGAACGCCTGCCGATCCGAACGATCTGAACGAAGGGAGCGCCTTTTATGTTTCGCAGTCTGCACATAAAGCTGGTCATGATCCTGCTGCTGCTCGTCACGTCCCTGATGGCGGTGGTCGGCGCGTTTTTGATGACCAGTGTCACAAGCTTCTATATTGACGACTTTTACGCGCAGATGAGCGAGACGTTCGGCGAGAGCAACGCCGCCTTTGCCCACACGCTCCGCTCAGAAGCCGCGCAGGAGGACGGCATGCAGCGCATTCAGGCTATGATCGAGACCTATTCCGGTACGCTCGGCATTGACGGGCGCAACCGCAACTACTACATTCTCGACGCCAGAACCGGCGCGTTTCTCGCCGGCAGCGATGAAAGCGGCGAGACTCTTGAACAGACGGAGAATATTCTCACCGCCCGCAACGGAAGCGTCGGCGACAAGAGCGACATCGCCGCAAACTACATGGACGTCGCCATTCCCATTTCCGGCGGCGACAACAGCTTTATCATTTATATCCGTGACAACCGCAGCACCGTCTCCTCGCTGAATTCCGAGCTGCTGCTCATCATTCTGCAGGCGCTTCTGGTCGGTCTTCTGGTTTCCGTCATGCTCTCGTTCCTCCTGGCAAAAACGATCATTGACCCGATCGAAAAGCTGACCGAGGGGACCGAGCGCATCGCCAAGGGTGATTTCAACGAGACACTGAATGTGGAATCGACGGATGAGATCGGTATTCTGACGACGACCTTCAACGACATGGCGTCCGTCCTGCACAAAACGCTGGAAGCCGTCGAGAACGAGCGCAACAAGCTTGACACGCTCTTTCTGCACATGACGGACGGCGTGGTCGCTTACGACGGAAACGGCGCGCTGATCCATTGCAATCCCGCAGCCGCCGCGCTGCTCGGCCGCAAGAGTGAGGACTGCCGGTACAGCGAGCTTTTCGAGACGATGTGCCCCTTCGCCCATGTGGTCTCCCTGCAGCGGAACGACTTTGTCGAGTCCGAGCTTGCCGTCGGGGACCGCAGCGTCGAGGTTTGTCTTGCCCCGTTTTCCGATGAGCAGCGCGGCGGTGTTCTGGTCGTTCTGCACGACGTGACCGAGCACCGCAAGACAGAGGAACGCCGCAAGGAGTTCGTCGCCAACGTTTCCCACGAGCTGCGCACGCCGCTGACCAACGTCCGTTCCTATGCCGAGACGATCCGCGAAGCCGGCGATGAGCTGTCGCGGGAGACGGAGAATGACTTCCTTGACGTCGTGATCAGCGAAACCGACCGCATGACGAATATCGTGCGGGATCTTCTGACCCTCTCCCGGCTCGATTCCGGCCGCAGCGAAATGAATATGGCCCGCTTCCCCTTCGGCGCCGCGATCGACGCCGTTCTCCGCTCCATTGAGCTGGAGGCGCACCGCCACCAGCACGAGCTGACGCGCAGCTACCCCGACTCCCTGCCCATCATCATCGGCGACCGCGGCAGGCTGGAGCAGGTCATGCTCAACGTGCTCGGCAACGCGGTCAAATACACGCCGGACGGCGGTCATATCCACGTGACTGCCGGCGAAAGCAGCACCGGCGACAAGGTCTGGATGGAGGTCGCCGACGACGGCATCGGTATTCCCGAAGCCGACCGGAGCCGCATTTTTGAGCGTTTTTACCGTGTCGACAAGGCGCGCTCGCGCGAGTCCGGCGGCACCGGTCTGGGGCTTTCCATCGCTACCGAGATCGTGCAGCGCCACAACGGAACGCTCTCGCTTGTGGATCGCGAAGGTCCCGGCACGACGGTACGTCTGGAGCTTCCCATCATTCAGCCGCTCGGCGGGGAGGCTTCTCATGAATAAGAAAAAAATCACGATCGACCGGCTGCAGAATCTTGCCATTGTGCTGCTTTCCCTGTCCGCAGCCTTTCTTTTCCTGCAAACGCCGCTGTTCGGCGACCTTGCCGGCAAAACGCTGCCGGAGCTGATCGGCGATGCCTTTTCCACCGAAGAGACAGACGGCAGTCAAGTGGAGCTGTCTGATTTTGTCTCTCCGGTGCGCATCGTTTTCACCGGCGCCTATGCGCGCTGCGGTGTGGATGCTCTCACGACACTCGACGACGGCTTCAGCCGCGCGGGCACCTTTCTGAGCGAAGCGATCGGTTCCGCCGGGACCATGCTCCCCTCCACGGAGGAGGCTTTTCTTACCGCGCTGCACGGAAGCGGGATCTACTTTGACTTCACGACCGATCTGCCGCTGGACATTCTCTCGGATGCGCTGAATACCACGGTCCCCGTTTCTCAGGAGCTTTTTGTCCGCCGTGCATTCATTTCTCCCGGTGAGGACGGCGCGGTGCGGCTGTACCTGCTCGACCAGGCGGGTGAGTGCCGCTCCTTTTCCACTGCGCTGAGCGCTTCCGAGCTGTCGGCGTATCTGGATTCTCTCAACGGTACCGGCGTCGATTTTGCTTTCTCTTTTCCGGAGTCTTACGGCATGCTTTCCCCCTTTACCCTCATCATGGATGAGCCGACGCCGCGCTATACGCTCTGCGTCTCCAGCGCGCTTTCCGAGGCTGACCTGCCGGATCTTCTTCGTCTTGCCGAGTTCAATCCCCACACGGAGAACCGCTATACGGAATCCACCGGGACGATCGTCGTCCGCGAGTCCTACGGCACGCTTCGGCTCTCCTCCGACGGGACCGTTACCTACCGCGCCGGCAGCACCGACGCCGGTTCCCTTTATACGATCACCCCCGACAAGGACGGAGTCAGTCTTACGGAGGCCGTTGCCGCGGCACAGAAGCTGAGCTCCACGCTGCTGCAGGACCGCTGCGGCGCCGCCTCCCTGTATCTCAGCAGCGTGACGCCTTCCGCGGAGGGCTATTCGGTCACACTGGACTACGTCGTGGACGGTACGCCGCTGCGCTTTTCCGACGGTTCCCATGCCGCCTCCGTCACCATCGAGGGACACAGCATCACTGCCTTCACCATTCACTTCAGAAACTATGAGCTCACCGACACCTATTCGCTTCTTCTTCCGATGCAGCTCTCCGCCGCCATCGCGCAGAACCGCTATGAGGGCTGCGAGCTGTCTGTTTTCTATATTGACCGCGGGAGCGACACCGTGTCTGTGGACTGGATCGCAAACTGATACCCCGGAAAACGCAGTCCGCGCACGCGGCAATCAAGGAGAAAGGACCGGCAAACCATGAAGACCTCGCGATTGAAAAGCATTGTGATCGCCATTCTTCTGCTCGTCAATATCTTTTTGTTCGTCCTGCTCCTTGGCAGGCAGAACCAGCAGCGCGCCGCCTACGAGCGCTCCGTCGAGCAGCTGAGCATTCTTTTATCCGACAACGGCATCGATTTTGATACCGCGCTTCTGCCGCGGGACGTCTCAATTTCCACAATTGAGCTTTCCCGCAGCAACGACGAGGAAAGCGCCTTTGCCGAAAAACTTCTCGGAAAGGCAGTCTCCCGCAGTGTCGGCGGCGGAATTTACATTTATGAAAACGACGCCGGATCCTGCCAGTTCCGTTCCAACGGTACGGTCGAGGGCACGTTAAGCTGTTATGTCAGCAATCCCACCGCCTTCTGCGAAGATATCTTCCGCAATTGGGGGTATCATATGGATGACGAGGCGTATGCGCAGGCGCTCGCAGTCAACGACAGCGGCAGCGGGACGATCAGCGCCCTGCGGGAGATCGACGGTCATCTCGTTTTCTCCGCCCCGCTTTCCCTCACCTTTGAAAACAGCACCCTCGTCTCCGTCTCGGGCAGCTTTCTGCCGGAAGCCGCATCGCTCAAGGGCGCGGAGTGCATGGATGCCGTTTCCGCGGTGGTCCACTTTTTGGATTACCGCAATGCAAACGGTCTGGTCTGCACGGAGATCACCTGTCTTTCCTGCGGATATCTCCTGCAGGATTCCTCTTCCGTCTCGACCCGGCTTGTTCCCGTCTGGTGTATTGCGACCGATGCGGGTAATTATTATGTAAACTGTGCAACCGGCAGCATCACACGCGGATAAAAAAATTTCTCAAGACTGCAGGAAATTTTTCTGCGAGGATTGCTTTTTCCGTATTTTTTGGTATACTAATGGGGTATTATGTGAATGGTATCCTCATCATTCTGCCGTCAAGGAGTTTTTCATGACAAAATATATCGTTCGGGGCGGGCGGCCGCTCTTTGGCGAAGTTCATATCAGCGGCGCAAAAAACGCCGCTGTTGCCATCATTCCCGCAGCCCTTCTGGTCGACGGAGTCTGCCGCATCGAAAACATTCCTCAGATCTCTGACGTGACCGCTCTTTTGAAAATCCTCGAGCAGCTCGGCGCTTCGGTCCGCTTCCTCAACCGCACCGACGTTGAGATCGACTGCCGTCACATCCGCACCACGCAGGTTTCTCAGGAGCTTGCGCACCGGATCCGCGCTTCCTACTATCTGATCGGCGCGCTGCTCGGCCGCTTCGGGACCGCTGAGGTTTCGATGCCGGGCGGGTGCAACTTCGGCGGTGTACGCCCGATCGACCAGCACGTGAAAGGCTTTGCCGCCATGGGCGCCGAAGTCCGCGAAGGCGACTTCATCTGCGCACACGCGGCAAACGGACGCATGAAGGGCGCCAATGTCTATCTCGACGTTGTTTCCGTCGGCGCCACGATGAATATCATGATGGCTGCCGCCCTGGCAGAGGGCACCACAACGATCGAAAATGCAGCCAAAGAGCCGCACATCGTCGACCTTGCCAACTTCCTCAACTCCATGGGCGCCGACATCAAGGGCGCCGGTACGGACACCATCCGCGTCTTCGGCGTGGACAGGCTGCATGGCGGCACCTACGCCATCATCCCCGACCAGATCGAAGCCGGCACCTACATGGCCGCCGTCGCCGCCACAGGCGGGCAGGTCCTTGTGCGCGGCATCATTCCCAAGCATATGGACTGCATCACCGCGAAGCTGCAGGAAATGGGCGTTGAGGTGGAGGAGCAGGATGACACGCTGCTTGTCCGCCGCGCAGGCAAGCTTATGCGCACCAACGTCAAAACGCTTCCCTATCCCGGCTTTCCCACGGATATGCAGCCTCAGATCACGACCGTTCTCTCCCTTGCCGAGGGCACCAGCATCGTCACTGAAGGCGTGTGGGACAACCGTTACCGCTACGTCGGCGAGCTGACCCGTATGGGCGCACAGATCCGTGTGGATGGCCGCACCGCCGTGGTGGAGGGTGTGAAAACGCTCCACGGCGCCGCTGTCCAGGCATACGACCTGCGTGCCGGTGCCGCGATGCTGATCGCCGCGCTCGCTGCCGACGGCGTCAGCGAGATCTCAAATGTGCAGTATATCGAACGCGGCTATGAGGATATCATTGCCAAGCTGCGCGGGATCGGCGCAGCAATCGAATGCGTGAGCTGTGACGACAGCATCCCGGTCAAACAAATCGGATGATATCAAGCCCTCGAGTTTTCGGGGGCTTTTCCTTTTGACTATTGCGCGCGCCTGTGGTATGATTTTCCCAAACAGCACCGCCCCTTTTTGCGTGCGGAACGGCGCAGAAATCCTGACGGATTTTAAAAGCCATCCGCCCGGCCCGGCGGAAGCAACGGCAGGGCGGAAAACGCGAAGGATGCGGTCCGGTCTGAATCCAAAACCGCAAAAGGAATCTTCTTCATGGAGTTTTACACATTTGCCAGCGGCTCAGGCGGCAACGCCGCTTTGGTCCGCGAGCGGAATACCGCACTTTTGATCGACGCCGGCATCTCCGCGCGGCGCATTACGCAGTCGCTTGCCGCTTTGGGCATCGCCCCCTCCGAGCTGTGCGCGATCCTCATCACGCATGAGCATGCGGACCATATCAAGGGACTGCAGACGCTTTGCAGAAAATGCCCCGCTCCCGTCTATGCAAGCCGCGGCACGGCGCAGTCTCTCTTCTTCGCAGGGGACGCGCTGCGTGTGTTTGACGCCGGCGAGTGCTTTACCGTGGGGGCGTTTGCAATACGCTCCTTCGCCTCTTCTCACGACGCCGCCGATCCCGTGGGCTACCGCATCGACTGTGAGGGCGGCTCTCTCGGCTTTCTGACCGACACCGGCTTTGTAACGAACGCCGCCTACGACACGCTCCTCGGCGTGGAGCTGCTGCTGCTGGAGGCAAACCACGACGTCGAAACGCTGCAAAGCGGGCCGTACCCTCCGTTCCTCAAAGCCCGCATTCTCGGCAACCACGGGCACCTTTCCAACGTGCAGGCAGGCGAGTTCGCGCTTGAAAGCGTCAAAGCCGGCACAAGCGACATCATGCTTGCCCATTTGAGCCGCGAAAACAATACCCCCACGATGGCGGAGTATGCCGTCGCGCGGAAGCTGCAGCAGCACGGATACAGCGTGCGCCTGTGTACGGCGCCGCGCGATACGATGAGCGAGGTACATCTATGCAGAAAGTCACCGTCCTTTGTGTCGGAAAACTGAAGGAACCGTTCTACATACAGGCGGCGGGCGAATATCAAAAGCGGCTCGCGCGCCACTGCAAGCTGGAGATCGTGGAGCTGCCGGAGCAGAGGCTCGGCGACGATCCGAGCGAAGCCGAGATCGGGCAGAGCCTGCTGAAGGAGGCTGCGATGATTGGGGAAAAGCTGCCCAGGGGCGGCGTGCTGATCGCCATGTGCGTGGAGGGCACGGAGCTCTCAAGCGTTCAGTTTGCGCAGAAATTGCAGCAGTTCGCCTCGCGCGGCGCGTCCCAGCTCACCTTTTTGATCGGCTCGAGCTTCGGTCTGCACCCAAGCATCAAGGAGGCGGCGGATCTCAAGCTCTCCGTTTCACCGATGACCTTTCCGCATCATCTGTTCCGCGTGATGCTGCTCGAGCAGCTCTACCGCGCGTATCAGATCGCAAACGGCACAAAATATCACAAGTAGGAGGAATTTCATATGTTCGATGAAAGCAAGCTCACCTGGGGGCGGGAACCGCGCGATTTGGCGGAGCGCTGGCCGAGGGCGGAAGACGGCACGCCGGAGCAGGCCGCTTTCCTCACAAGCGTCGTCGAAGCCGACAGTCAGGCCGATCTGGTCGTTCAGATGCTGCGCTCTTATGACATTCCGGTGATCAAACAATACGATAAAGACGGAACGCTCGGCAAGGTCGTGCTCGGCTTTTCCGGCTACGGCGTTTCCCTCTACGTTCCTGCGTCCATGCTGGAGGACGCGCAAAATCTGCTCAAGCCCGTTGATGAGGAGGAAATGAAATGAACTACCGTCAGGAATACGAAAGATGGCTCGCCTCTCCCGCGCTGAGCGCGGAGGAGCACGCGGAGCTTCTGTCCATCGCAAACGACGAAAAGGAGATCGAAAGCCGCTTTTACGGTCCGCTGGAATTCGGCACGGCGGGACTGCGCGGCACAATGTATGTCGGGCTGCACAATATGAACCGGCACGTCATCCGCTGGGCAACGCAGGGCTTCGCCAATGTGATCTGCGCCGAGGGCGCGGAGGCGAAAGCGCGCGGCGTCGCCATCTGCATGGACTGCCGCAACCACTCGCAGGAGTTTGCCCGCGCCGCCGCCTGCGTCATGGCGGCAAACGGAGTGAAGGTCTACCTGTTTGAAGCTCTGCGCCCCACGCCGGAGCTCTCCTTCGCCGTGCGCGAATACGGCTGTCAGGCTGGCATCAATGTCACCGCCAGCCACAATCCGAAGGAATACAACGGCTACAAGGTCTACTGGGCCGACGGCGCGCAGCTGCCGCCGCAGCACGCCGCCGCGATCGCAGCGGAGCTCGCCGAAATCGACATCTTCACCGGCGTGCGGTCCATGGACTATGACGAGGCGGTCTCCGCCGGGCTCATCACGCTCATTGGCGCGGACTGCGATGAGAAATTCATGGCACACGTCATGAGCATGGTCAACGATTACGAAACCGTCAAAAAGGTCGCGGACGATTTCACGCTTGTCTATACGCCGTTCCACGGCTGCGGCTACAAGCTCGTGCCGGAGGCGCTGACGAAGCTCGGCATCAAGCATCTCATCTGCGTCCCCGAGCAGATGGTGATCGACGGCAATTTCCCCACCGTTGTCTCCCCCAACCCCGAAAATCCCGAGGGCTTCTATCTCGCCGTTGACCTTGCCAACAAGCACGGCGCGGACTTCATTCTCGGCACGGACCCGGACAGTGACCGCGTGGGTATCCTCGTGCGTGACCACAACGGCGATTTTCAGCCCGTCACCGGCAACCAGACCGGCGTTCTGCTGCTTGACTACCTCATCGGCGCGATGAAGCGCGCCGGAACGCTCCCCGAAAACGCCGCCGCGCTCAAGACCATCGTCACCACCGAGATGGCGCGCAAGGTCGCCGAAGCCAACGGCATCGACTGCTACGATACCTTTACCGGCTTCAAATTCATGGCGGAAAAGATGAACCAGCTTGAAAGCGAGGGAAAAAACACCGTCATCTTCTCTTACGAGGAGTCCTACGGCTACATGATCGGTCACTACGTGCGCGACAAGGATGCCGTCACCGCGTCGCTGCTGCTCACCGAGATGGCGGCATGGTACCACGCACAGGGCATGACGCTCTTTGACGCGCTGCAGAAGCTGTACGAGAAGTACGGCTGGTACGGGGAAAAGACGCACAACCTCGTCATGCCAGGTCTTGACGGTCTTGAAAAGATGACCTCTTTGATGAACACGCTGCGCACCGCGCCGCCCGCCGAGATCGCCGGCACAGCCGTCGTCGCCCGCCGCGATTACGTAAACGGCACGCAGACCGACTGCGTCAGCGGCGCAGTGACGCAGATCGAGCTCAAGGGGTCGAACGTTTTGCGCTTTGCCCTCTCTGACGGCACGGTCATCCTCGTGCGTCCGAGCGGTACGGAGCCGAAGATCAAGGTCTATATCCTCACGCAGGGCAAAGACGCGTCCGAGCGCGATGCGCGCATTGAAGCCTACTCCGCGTGGGTGAAAACACTGGCATAAGATAAGAAAGGAAGCTCTCGCCCCATGGCTCTGTTAGTCCTGTACTGGTCGATCATGATCGTGTTCTATCTGATCGCTTCGCGTCTGCGCCGCTGCGCCGGCCGCTTCGCCTTCGTTGACAGGCTGATGACGCTCAGCGTCTTTGCACTTGTCTTTGTCATGGGACTGCGTATGGGGGCAAACCGCGAGATCACCTCAAGTCTCCAGACCATCGGCGTGCAGGCTGTTCTTGTCACGGTACTGGTCATTGCCTTCGCCATGCTGGGCGCAACGCTTGTGCGGAAGCTGCTGCACATCAGCAAGCGCGCCTTCCCGGTCAGCGCGTCTCCTCCGCCGGAGGAGCCGCACGTCTCCGGTGAGCGGAAGCTTGACGCTTCGGGCACGAGAACCTCCCTGATGATCTTTTTGCTGGTCGTGACCGGCATGCTGCTCGGGTACTTTCTCATCCCGCGCATCGTTTCTGATTTGGACGCCTTTGAAGAAGCCTCCGGCGACTGGATCGTGATCGGTCTTTGCATCATGCTGGCATTTGTCGGCTTCAGCATGGGGCTGAGCGATCATCTTAAAACTGTTCTGCAGGGCGCGGGTCCGGGCGTTTTTCTCGTTCCCGTTTTCTCCGTAGCCGGGTCGCTTCTCGGCGGCGCGGTCTATGCGCTGCTCTCTCCGCTGAGTCTGCGCGAGGGACTCGCCATCGCCGCCGGCTTCGGCTGGTACACGATGGCGCCCGGTGTCATCTCCGGCGCGGGGTATGAGATCGCCGGCGCGATCTCGTTCTTACATAATGTTCTGCGCGAGACGCTCGGCATCATTCTGCTGCCGCTTCTTGCGGAGAAATTCGGGTGCATTGAGGCGGTCACCGTTCCCGGCACCGCCGCGATGGACGTCTGCCTCCCCATCGTGGAGCGTTCCTGCACACCGCCGACCATCGCCTATTCCTTCACGACCGGCATGGTCTCCTGCCTCGCCTGTGCGCTGCTCGTGCCGCTGATCATGGGCGTCTGAGCAGGCTCCCTCCCATAAAAACATACGGTGCAGACCCAAAAACGGGTCTGCACCGTATTGCTTTTTGTATGGGATCTTACTTTGTCACGCAGAGCTCGTCGTCCCGAACGGTCACATTTGCGGTATCGCCGTTTTTGAGCGTGCCCTCAAGCAGCTGCTCGGCAACCGCGTCCTCGACCTGATTGCGGATGACCCTGCGCAGCGGGCGGGCGCCGTAATCCGGGTCGAAGCCGACCTTGGCAAGCTTTTCGATGGCGGCGTCATCCGCGGAGATGGTCACTCCCAGCTCTGCAATGCGCGCCGCGGTGTTTTTGAGCATGCGGCGGGCGATTTCGGCAATGTCGTCCTGCGTCAGGCGGCGGAAAACGATCGTCTCGTCAATGCGGTTGAGAAATTCCGGTTTGAAGGTCCGCTTGAGCTCCGCCATGACCGCCGTTTTGACGCGCGCAAACTGCTCGTCTTCACCGCGCTGCTCATCATTCGCAAAGCCGAATGTATTGGCAGAGGCGGTGATATTTTTCGCGCCCACATTCGAGGTCATGACGATGACCGTGTTTTTGAAATCCACATGCCTGCCCTGAGAATCGGTGACAACGCCGTCCTCAAGGATCTGCAGCAGGATGTTCCAGACATCCTCATGCGCCTTTTCGATCTCGTCAAACAGCACCACGCTGTACGGCTTGCGGCGCACCTTCTCGGTCAGCTGTCCGCCTTCGTCATAGCCGACATAGCCCGGCGGCGAGCCGACCAGACGCGACACCGTATGCCGCTCCATATACTCGCTCATGTCGATGCGGACCATGGCGTTTTCGTCGCCGAACATGGCCTCGGCAAGCGCCTTGCAAAGCTCCGTCTTGCCGACGCCCGTGGGACCGAGGAACAAAAACGAGCCGATGGGGCGCTTGGGATCCTTGATGCCCACTCTGCCGCGGCAGATCGCCCTGGCGACAGCCCTGACCGCTTCCTCCTGTCCCACAACACGCTCGTGGAGCGTATCCTCCAGCTTCAGCAGCCGCTCGCTTTCGCTTTCTGTCAGGCGGTTGACCGGGATCCCCGTCCAACCGGAAACGACAGCTGCGATATCGTCTGCGCCGACGCTGCCGCAGCTTTGTGAAAGCTGCGCCTTGCGGTGCTCACGCTCCCGCTCCGCCTGATCGCGATAGTCCGCTTCGATGTCACGCAGCTGCGCGGCCTTTTCGTAGTCCTGCGCGCTGATCGCCAGATTCTTTTCCTTGGAGATCGCAGCGATCTTTTCCTCGATCGCCTTGAGATCGGGCGATGCCCCCTGCGCCTCCATACGCACGCGGGAAGCCGCCTCATCCATCAGGTCGATCGCCTTATCCGGCAGGAAGCGGTCGTTGATATAGCGGCGGGACAGCTCGACCGCGGCGGAGAGCGCCTCGTCCGTGATGGTGAGATGATGATGCGCCTCGTACTTGTCGCGCAGCCCCTTGAGGATCTCAAGCGTCTGCTCGCTCGTCGGCTCGCCGACCTGCACCGGCTGGAAGCGGCGCTCCAGCGCGGCGTCCTTCTCGATATATTTTCGGTACTCGGAAAGCGTCGTGGCGCCGATGACACGGATCTCACCGCGTCCAAGCGCGGGCTTGATGATATTTGCCGCATCCACCGCACCCTCGGCGCTGCCCGCGCCGACGATGGTATGCAGCTCATCAATGAAGAGAATGACGCTGCCGTCGCGTTTGACCTCGTCAATGAGCCCCTTGATGCGCTCTTCAAACTCGCCGCGGTACTTCGTACCGGCGACCATGCCCGAAAGGTCAAGCGACAAAAGCCGCTTGTCCATCAGCTCCTCCGGCACATCGGAAAGCACGATCTTCTGGGCAAGTCCTTCGGCGATGGCCGTCTTGCCCACGCCCGGCTCGCCGATGAGCACGGGGTTGTTCTTCGTGCGGCGCGAGAGAATCTGGATGGTGCGGTTGATCTCCTCATCGCGCCCGATCACGGGATCCAGCTTTCCCTCACGCGCCATCGCGGTCAAATCGCGGGTAAACTCCGCGAGACCCTTGCCGCTTTTCGTCTCCGTGCGGCTGACGCGTCCGGCTTTGGGCGCGGCGGCGCGCGGCGTTTCTCCGCTTCTCTGCACAACGGCTCCGTAAAGCTTTTTGACATCCACGCCGGCGGTCGTCAGCAGGCGTACCGCCATGTTGCTTCCGTCCCGCAGCAGCCCCAAAAGCAGGTGCTCCGTCTCGATCATCTCGCTTCCGGCGCGCACCGCCTCGCCGACAGCAAGCTCCACCGTGCTGCGCGCACGGGGCGTCAGCCCCTGCGTCGGCATGGATTCCGCCATGCCGCGTCCGACCGTACGAATGATCAGATCGCGCACCATCGACTCCGTGAGACCGGTCTCGATCAGCGCCCGGTAGGCGTTGCCGCTGTCCTCACGCAAAAGCGCCAGCAGCAGGTGCTCACAGCCGACGTAGCCGTGTCCCAGCTCGCCTGCCGCCTCCTGCGCAAGACGCAAAACATTCTCCGCACGCGGAGAGAACTTCTTTTCACTCATATACTCTCACTTCCTTCTTAAATTCAGTCTTCCAGCCGCTTGAGCTCATCGCGGAGCCGGGCGGCTTTTTCGTAGTTCTCCTGCTCCAGCGCTTCATCCAGCGCAACACGCAGCGCATTTCGCTCCCGCTCGCGCCGCAGCTCACGCTGCTCCTGCTCCGAGAGGAGCGGCTTTTCGTGCTCCTCCTCGGCAGGCAGCACGTGGAGCAGCCGGCGCCCTGCCGGCGTAAAGGACGGTTCGCTGAAAAAGCTTTCCGCTCCCACAGCGCGCGGCAAAAGCGAAAAGAGACTGTCCCAGGCTCCGCCGATTTCGCTGCGGTAACCGAGCGCGTTCGCGCAGGATTCGCAAAGATGCGCCTCTGTCACATGCCCGTTCACATTGGAACGGTAATAAAAGGTGGCGTCATTTCTGCCACAGTTCTCACATTTCATTATGTTTTCCTCCTTTTGCCATAATTAAACACAGTGGATCAGGACCTGCCGCATCAGGTCGGCACGCAGGGTATCACGCGTCGAACGAGGCACGCTGCGAAGCGCGGTATCGCTCAGCACGATCTGCAGCAGCCGGGCGGTCTCCTGTGGGATCGCTTCCGTTTCATACAGATTCCGCACGATCGCCAAAGCGCTCTGTGTGTCGATCTCCGGACCGATGGAGTTGATGAAGTGCATCAAAAGCGTCGGTCGGTCAACGCGCACACGGGTAATGCGGATATATCCGCCGCCGCCGCGCCGGCTCTCCACGATGTAGCCATGCTCCGGCGAGAAGCGTGTGGACATGACGTAATTGATCTGGCTCGGCACGCAGTGAAAGCGCTGCGCCAGATCGTTCCGCTGTAATTCCAGCACCCCGTCGGCGTCCTCAAGTTCCCCGCGGATAAATTCCGCAATCATGTCGCTGATGCCCATGGCTCCGTCCTCCTATGTTTGACTTTCTTTGACTTTTTAGACAGTATAGCACATTCCCCCCTGATGTCAATAGCTTTTTTGACCTTCTTTGACTTTTTTACAAATTGTTCAAATTTTTGCGTGAGCGGAACGGCGCGCGGAAAAAGGCGAACAAAAAATTTTGTCGAATTTCAGGATTTTCCTGCATACTTTCTCTTGCATTTTCATACTTTCATGGTACAATAGGTTCAATAGTTAGCATATCAATGCTGCTCAATACTTATGGAGGTGCTACACATGGCTTATAAAATCAGTTCCGCTTGCGTCAGCTGCGGTGCTTGCGCAGATGCCTGCCCCGTCGGTGCGATCTCTCAGGGCGACGCTCAGTATCAGATCGACGAGAACGCCTGCCTCGACTGCGGTTCTTGCGCTGATACCTGCCCCAACGGCGCTATCGCTCAGGCCTAATTGATGCAACAAAGAAACGCGCCTTAACCGGCGCGTTTCTTGTTATCTGCTGAAATACATTCATGATTCGACAGGATTTTTTATGGGAGGGCGGTCCCTCCTTTTATTTTGATGCCGAGCTCTTCCCTCCCTCGACCGACAGCTTCGCCCTCGGTTATTTTGCCGCGCCGAAAAGCGGCAGCAAGGTGTGTGATCTCGGCTGCGGCACGGGACTTTTGGGCGCGTTGCTGATGGCGCGAAACACCGGACTCACGCTGCACAACGTCGAGCTTCAGGAGCGTGCGCTGGCGCTTGCCGGGCGTACCTTTGCCGAAAACGGCTGGCAGGCGGAATTTGCGCTTGGCGACCTTCGCGACGCTGCCGTGCTCCCTGCCGCCGGAACGATGGACTATGCCGTCTCGAATCCGCCGTACTTCAGGGCGGGAAGCGGGGCGAGCGCGCCGGAGCCCTCGCGCCAAAGCGCGCGCGAGGAATCGAACTGCACGATAGCGGACGTCTGCACCGCCGCCGCGCGTGTGCTGCGCTGGGGCGGAAGCTTTGCGGTCGTCTACCGTCCGGAACGGCTGGTCGATCTGCTCGTGAGCCTGCGTGCGCACGGCATGGAGCCGAAACGTCTGCGCTTCGTTCAGACGAAGGACGTCCCGTCGCTCGTACTGGTCGAAAGCAGGCGCGGCGGTAAGCCGGGTCTTACCGTGGAGCCGCCGCTGATCATCGGCAGCGGGGAATGGGAGAAGGTATATTTCCGATAAAAGGAGCGCGCCAAAAGGCGCGCTCTTTCATTTATTTCGGTTACTTTACGGTGTTGACCGTGCCGATGAACAGCGGCAGTCCGTCCACGCCCGTGATCATAAAGGCAAACGGGCGGTTGAGATTCATCTCGATCTCCGGCAGCTCCTCGATCAGCGCAGCAGTCGCATCCGCCGTGATCGCGGTAAAGGCAGCAGCCTCACAGCCGTTTTCATCCACAAGCACGCGCGCGGCGTGCTGCACGGAGGTGACCGCCGCCGCCTCGTCGAGATCGACGAGCAGGGAAAAGTCCGCCTTTTTGTCGTCAAACACGTCGGTGACGCCGAGCCGCTTGAGCGTGTCGATCAGCTGAAGGTCGGAGGAAACGTCAAACTTCGGCACGCTCCAGTGCACCTTGCCGACCTCGAGGCAAACGCCCCTGTCATAGACCTGCAGACCGCCGACCGCTGCGCCGCTTTCGATCAGGCTCTCAAGCGTCACGCCTTCATCGGGCAGCAGAAAACGCATGGCGTTCCCGCTTCTGAAACGAAGCTCAGCAACGGTGCAGCCGTTTTCAGCATCGCGGAAGAAGCTCATGGCGTCATCCGTTCTGTGCATGAAGTCGATCTCCTCCTCGGCGCCGCGGGCATTGGTAAAGCTGTCCCTGCTTGTCGCGCCCTCATGGAACGTATCGCTCCACTGGTCCTTGAAGTAGAGCGTGGAGAGGAGCATAAAGAGCGTTTCCGGCTTGGTCTCAAACTGTGCCGCCTCGCTCAGAAGCCGGTTCGTATTCTCATTCACCCACTCCGCAATGGCGCTGTCGGTCTTTCCGTCGCCCATCGGCGCGCGGTAAACGGAGCTATGGTAGGTGTCGGAGAGTACCGCAAGCGTATCAGGCTTCATCTCATACTTCTCGCTGCCCCAGAGGGAGTTGGCGACCAGACACTTCCCGTAAGCCGTCTCGCTGTAAAGATTGCGCCACAGGCTGTCGGCACACTTGCGCGATTGCTCGATGCTGTCAAGGTTGAGCAGGTCAAGGAGCTGCGCGCGGCTCTCGCCGTCCACCGTCTCAGCCAGCATCGCGAGCGCAAGGTACAGATTCGCAGGCGAATAGATCACGTTCTCGCCGCTGTGCGCTCTGAAAAGCTGAAGGGCGGTAGCTTTGGTATAATCGAGGAATCCGCCGGTGAACTGTTCGTCCACGCCGTCGCCGCGGAATTCCCTGACCGCGTCCGCATAGGCGCGGGAACGGGCATCCCAATCGTCCCAGATTTTCGCCTGCGCCTGCTGGTAAGCCTCCGCGCCCATCTTGTCGTAGTCGATCTGCTCAAATGCCGCCATCAGCTCCTCCTCGCTCGGCATGTCGGGCAGCTCAGGAAGCTGAGCGGTCACAAGCATATAATCAGCCAAATACTGCGCAGCCAGCGGATCAGATGTATCGCTGTTCCGCTCCGGCTGCGCATTCCGCTCCTCCGCGCCGCAGGCTGCAAGTGAAAGCAGCATTGCCGTTGCAAGCAGCAAACCCAGCACTTTTTTCATGGCAGATGCCTCCCTTTTCCGGTTTCTGCTCCTTTAGACGCAGCAAACGGAAAAAGGTTCCCCGAAAAGCCTTTCGGAGAACCTTTTGCAATCTCAATAGGAAATGCCCCAATAAATGTCGGTCGTGCATTCCTTGCCGCAGCAGACGCACCTGCCCTTGGTGCCGGACTGCTCAAGCGGCATGCAGCGGGAAGACATACCCGTCTTTTCCTTCATCGCAAGCTCGCACGCAAGCGCGCCGCACCACTTGGTCCTGATGAAGCCGCCGTGTTCCTTCTGCAGCCTGTCCGCCTCTTCGACGGTTTCGGCCTCATAGGTGTTGGCGGTCATGTTGTTTCGCGCCTTTTCGTACATCATCCGGTGGACGATGTCAAGCTGCTCCCTGACGGCATCCTCGAGCTCCTCGAGCTTGACGGCGATCTTCTCGCCGTCGTTGCGGCGGACGAGCACGCACTGACCGGCTTCCATATCACGCGGACCGCACTCGACACGCAGGGGCACGCCCTTCATCTCGTACTGCGCGCACTTCCAGCCCATAGAGTTGTCGCTGTCGTCCATCCTGACGCGCAGCCCTGCCTCTTCGAGACGCGCGCGCAGCTTTTCGGCATTTTCAAGGACGCCTGCCTTGTGCTGCGCGATGGGCAGGACGATGACCTGGATCGGCGCGATCTTCGGGGGCAGAACCAGACCGTTGTTGTCGCCGTGCGTCATGATGACGGCGCCGATCATACGGGTGGTGGAGCCCCAGGAGGTCTGGAACGGGTACTGAATCTTATTATCACGCCCGGTGAAGGTCACGTCGTAAGCGCGGGAGAACTTGTCTCCGAAGTAGTGGGAGGTCGCGCCCTGGAGGGACTTGCGGTCCTTCATCATGCACTCAACGGTATAGGTCGCTTCGGCGCCGGCGAACTTCTCCTTGTCGGTCTTGCGGCCGCGGACGACGGGAATGGCAAGGACGTTTTCAAAGAAGTCGGCGTAGCAGCCCAGCTGCTGCTCGGTCTCAGCCTGTGCCTCCTCGGCGGTTTCGTGGATGGTGTGTCCCTCCTGCCACCAGAACTCACGCGAACGCAGGAAAGGACGCGTGGTCTTTTCCCAGCGAATGACGGAGCACCACTGGTTGTAGAGCATCGGCAGCTCGCGGTAGGAGTGCAGCACATTGTGCCAGTGGTCGCAGAACATGGTCTCGGACGTGGGGCGGAAGGCAAGACGCTCCTCCAGCTTCTCGCTGCCGCCCATGGTCACCCATGCGACCTCAGGGGCAAAGCCGTTGACCAGCTCGCCCTCCTTCTTCAGAAGGCTCTCGGGGATCAGAACGGGCATTGCGACATTGACGTGGCCGGTCTTTTTGAACATGCCGTCCATGATGTTCTGAATATTCTCCCAAATGGCATAGCCATAGGGGCGCAGAATGGTAAAGCCCTTTACGGAGGAATACTCCACCAGCTCCGCCTTGCGGCAGATGTCGGTATACCACTGTGCAAAGTCGACCTCCATATCGGTGATCTGTTCCACTCTCTTATCCTGTGCCATTTCTGTTTTCTCCCTTTCCGGTTAGATTCCCGAATCAGTATTGTATTGGTTTTTTCCTGCCTTGTCAAGAGTTTGCCCGAATCCTCCCCCTTTCTCCGCTGCCGCCAAGGTTTCGCACCGTCGGTTTCCCCAATGCTTTTTGTTGATACCCGTTCGGCCGTATGATATAACAGGATCAACACCTTGAATTTAGACGAAGTATTTGGAAAACAGATACAATGTGGTTGTATGGGATGCGCCCGGGCATGCCGCTTCATGCCCGAGCGAGTTTTCCTTCAGCCTGATGGAAAAGGGAAAGTCACGGGGACTTTCCCTTTTTGTTATTGCGTTGCGGGTAGCCGCAGCGTCACTTTGAACAAATCGCCGTCAATACTCAGTGTCATCGTTCCTCCCTGCAGCTCGCAGAGACTGCGCGTGATGGAAAGTCCGAGACCGTTTCCCTCGGTCGTACGGGAGCTGTCGCCGCGCACAAAACGCTCCATCAGCTCCTCCGCCGGTATATTGAGTGCGGCGCGGGACACGTTTTTGAACGTCAGCACCGCTTCCTTCCCCTGCTCCTCCAGTGAAATATACACGCGTGTGCCGCTTTGCGCATACTTGCAGATGTTGGACATGAGGTTGTCCATCATGCGCCACATGAGGCTGCCGTCCACATAGCAGAAAAGCTCCTTTTCAGGCTTTGAGACCAGCAGACTCAGCCCCGCTTCGCCAAGACGCTCGCTGTACTCGCCCGCCGCCTGCTGCAAAAGCTCGTTCATGCTGCATCGCGAGCGGTTCACCGCAAGATTTCCGGTGGACGCCTTCGACGCCTCGACCAGATCCTCCGTCAGCTTCTTGAGCTTAAAGGACTGACGCTTGAGAACGTCCAGATACTCCTTTTCCTGCTCCGGCGTATGCTCGCGCTGCAGCAGATCCACATAGTTGATGATGGATGTCAGCGGCGTTTTGATGTCGTGGGAGACATTCGTAATGAGCTCCGTCTTGAGCCGCTCGCTCTTGAGCTGCTTTTCCACCGCGAGGCTCATCCCCTCCCCCACGGAGTTCAAATTCTCCGCGTGGCGCTTAAAATCCCAGTACATGTGCTTTGTCGGGATCTTCGTTTCAAAGTCGCCCGCGGCAAGCGCGGCGCCGCCCTTTTGCAGCCTGCGCAGCTGCATCGCCGCCGCGCAGGTCAGCAGGGACACAAGCAGCGCAATGAGAATCGCAAGACCCACCGCGTAGCTGCTGCACAGCGCAAACACAAAAAGCCACAGAACGAGGCTGCCCAGCGCGGTCTTCCACACAAGCGGGATGCCGCGCAGGATGTCCAGCAGCAGCTTACCGAAAGCCGCAAGGGCGCGCAGGCAGAATTTCAAAATCCTCCAGCAAAGCTTCAGCGCATAAAAGATAAGCGTGTTGCGCCACCAGATCCCGAGCTTGACGCGCACACACAGGGACATCCACGCCGCAAGCACAAGCGCCGTGCACAGCGCGATGCACACAAGGCTTGCAAGGCACACCGGCGGCAGATAAAGCCGCGACGACTCCACCATATCAATGCCGAGCGCGCACAGTCCCGCAAATGCCATGCCCAGAAGAAAAAGATAGAGGTCAAACGGGATCTTCTCCGGCCATGACGGCGCAAGAGTACCGTCCTCTTTTCGCCCGCTTGCGCGGGACAGGAAGAGAAAGAGGAAAAGAAATACCAGCAGCGACGCAATGCACGCGCCGGCGGCAAAATCGCCCCAGCCACAAATGACGCCGTAGAACCATGCCGCCCAGTACAGATCGTCATGCGCGGCAAGCTCGCGCGTCATATAGCTTTCCACGGTTTCGCCGTCCTCGAAATATAAGGGGGAGTGTGCACAGATAAAGATATCCCCCTCCTTTACGTTTGAGTAGATGACGCTATCGTCCGCGCCGCGCAGGACAAAGCGGTAGCTGCTCTCGGCGTTGTCCGCAGGATACGCTTCCGCCAGCAGCTCCGCGCCGAAATTCTCATAGTACCCCGCCACACCGTATGCTTCCTGCGTCACAACGCTGCAGCAGATCGTGGACTGCTCAAACGGCTTGCCCTTCTCCCAGTTTTCCCCATACCGCATACCGGCGGAAAATGCGCTGAATACCAGCAGCGCCACCGTCACGACCGCAAGAAAAAACGCCGCGGTCTTGACCCAAAAGTGATTCATCCACGTTTGTTTCACGCTCTGTCCTCCATCTTATACCCAAGTCCCCACACGACCTTCAGGTAGCGCGGCTCGGAGGGATTGATCTCGATCTTCTGTCTCAGGTGGCGGATATGTACGCTGACCGAGGTTTCCGCGCCGAGGGAATCCTCTTTCCACACCAGCTCGTAGATCTGCGCCGAGGAATAGATGTGCCCCGGATTCTTCATCAGAAGATGCAGAATGTTGTACTCGATCGGCGTGAGGGCGACGCTCTCGCCGTCGACCGTGACGCGCTTGCTCTCCTCATCGAGTGTAACGGTGCCGACCGTATAGATGTTCGGCTTTGCTTGCTCCGGCTTTGCGCCGAGCTGCGTGTAGCGCCGCAGCTGTGAACGGACGCGCGCAAGCACCTCCACGGGGTCAAAGGGCTTGGTGATATAGTCGTCTGCGCCGACGTTGAGCCCGAGCACCTTGTCGCTGCTTTCGCCCTTGGCGGTGAGCAGAATGATGGGGATATTGCTCACCTCGCGCAGCCGCGCGGTCGCCGCGATGCCGTCCAGCTGCGGCATCATGACGTCCATCAGGATCAGATGTATCTCGTTTTCTTCGACGGTCCTGAGCGCATCGTTCCCGTTATACGCCTCGAAAAGCCGGTAATCGCCGCCGGAGAGGTAAATTTTCAGTGCGTTGACGATGTCCTTTTCGTCGTCGCAGATCAGGATGTTGTACATGGTCTTCTCACCTCACGGCTTTATTGTAGCAAGGGAAGGCAAAGAAAAACAGAGGAAATTTCTTAAGCTTTTTTTAAGCTTTCGGTATTAGGAAATTCTTAAGAAAAAGCACCGGTCCCTGTTAAGATTTCTTTGCTATGCTCCGCTTATTCCAAGGAAAGGCGGAACAACAAATGCTGCTCTGTGTTGCTGCGGCGCTCACCTTTGCGCTGAAATTATTCTCTCTTTACTTCATCATCGTGGCGCTTTTCGCGCTGAAAAAGCGAACGCCCGGCGAACACGCCGCTGCAAAAACACGCTTTGCCTGTCTCATCCCCGCACGCAACGAAGAAGCCGTCATCGCCGCGCTGGTGGAAAGCCTGCATGCGCAGAACTATCCCGCCGCGCTGTTCGACGTCTATGTCATTCCCAATAACTGCACCGACCGCACCGAGGAGCTTGCACGCGCGTCCGGCGCAAAGATCCTGCGCTGCTTTGAAGCGGTCCGCTGCAAGGGAGACGCGCTGCACGAAGCGGTGCAGGCGCTGCTTCCGCGCGGCTACGACGCATTTTGCGTGTTTGACGCGGACAACGTCGTCCACCCCGATTTTCTTGCGCGCATGAACGACGCCATCACGGCTGGCGCGCGCGTGGTAAAAGGGCGCATTGCCGCCAAAAACCCGGAGCAAAGCGGCGTCAGCGGCTGCTACGCCGTGTATCACAAAATCTTCAATCATCTGTTCAATCAGGCGCGTGAAAACCTCCGTCTCTCCGCGCGGCTGGTCGGCACAGGCTTTGCCGTGCACCGTTCTCTTTTGCAGCAGCTTGGCGGCTGGAACACACAAACCATGACAGAGGATGCGGAGTTTGCCGCGCAGTGCGCGCTGCTTGGCGAGCGCGTGTGGTACGCGCCGCAGGCGGTCACTTACGACGAGGCGCCCGCGACCTTTGCGCTGTCGCTGCGGCAAAGGCTTCGCTGGTGCGCGGGCATCATGGAAAACGCCCGGCGCAGCGCGCTGCCGCTCATGCGGGAGCTCGGGTCCGTCACCGCACCGCTGGCGCTTGACGAGCTGCTGCTCCTGCTCGCGCCCTATGCCCAGGTCCTCGGCATCGTGTTATTCCCGCTGACCTTGCTTTGTGCGCTGAAGCTCGGCATTTCGCCGCTGCTGCTCGGCGCAGGCGCAGCGGCTTCGTTCCTCTGCCTTTTCCTCACCGCGGCGCTCATCATGAAGCGGGAGCACTGCCCCTGTCTGCGTACTGCGCTGCTGTTTCCGCTGTTCATGCTCTCGTGGCTGCCGCTGCAGATCGCCGCGCTTTTCTGCCGCCAGAAAAGCTGGCAGGTCATCCCGCATACCGGCGCCGCAGCCGGCAGGGCGCAGCGCGCCGTCTTGTCCCGGTAAGTCCTGTCAACAGGCGGGCATGCCCTTCGGCATGCCCGCCTCGTCTGTTTTTTCTGTTTTTGGCGGTATGCACGGCGCCCCGCCTTTACTTCCGCCGGTGCATCAAGGTACGGAGCTTCCTCCTGCTTCCCCCACTTTTACAGATCGCGTCCGTCAAGCGCAGCCAGTCCGAAACGCACTGCCTGCTCGATCCTTGTCCGCTCGCTTTCCTCTGCCGCCGCCTCGTACTTTGCGCGCAGCTCGCGCAGGAACAGTCCGCGCAGAGAATCCTCCCCGCTGCGCGCCCAGACGTCCTGCTTGATGCGCGTCCTGTCCCGCAGTTCGAGGCGGAAAAAGTCCGGCGCAAACCGTTCCTCCAGCGCTTTGAGATCGATCCCGCGTTCGTCCGTCTCGCCTGTGAAAATCACGCGGTAGAGGTCGCGCGCCGTGCTCTCCGGAAGGGAGGAGCGCAGCGCATCGGCGGGATTTTTGCCCGTCACATCGACGCAGAGGATCTCGTAACGCCGGCGGGCAAAGGAAACGAATCGCAGCTCCGCTTTCCCCGGTTCGACCGTACCGCACAAAATCCCCTTGTCCCCCAGCTCGTCAAAGCCGCGCCCCTCCGGACAGCCCGCGTAGGCGTAGGTCGTCTTTCCCGCTTTATGAAAGCCGTCATGCAAATGCGTGTGACCCAGCGCCAGATAGTCCAGATTGGACCGCTCGATCTGCTCTTTGCGCAGCGGGGAATAGCGCGCCTCCGCCGCGCTCATGTCGCCGTGGAGCACCATGAGATGCGTCAAACCGTCCTCCGGCGCCCGAAAGCCCTCCAGAAGGCTTTGCTCCTGCGCGGCAGCCGTAAACGCCGCGCCGTAAACGGCGCAGGAAAGCGAGCGCAGCTCGACGCGCTCGATCGCCCCGCTTTTGAAAATATGTACGTTTTCCGGCCAGGCAAGCGTCGCATACGGACTCCCGGCGCTGTAAAAGTCGTGGTTTCCGGGCGCAATGAACACCCGCGCACACATGCTGCCCAGTGCGTCGCGCAGCTGCTCGATCGTTTCGCGGTAGGTCGTCTCCCCGTCAAACAGGTCTCCGGCAAGAAGCACCAGATCGGCGTTCTGTTGGTTTACATAATTTGAAAGCCGTTCCATCAGCTCGCGTCCCTCGCGGCGGCGCAGCTTTGCCTGCTCGCCGCTGAGCGCGCCAAAGGCGGAGTCCAGATGAAAATCCGCCGCGTGTACGATTTTGACGGGCATCACGGTCCCCCCCTCTTTTTTATTCCCTGCTCTTACAGACGTCCACCCACTCGACAAAGTTGGAGGAATACTTCTCCAGCTCGTCGCAGGTCATCTCGATGGCGCTGTTCGCGCTGCCGGCTGCGGGAAAAACGGTTTCAAAGCGCTTCAGGGAGACGTCAAGGTAGGTCCTGACATTCTCCGGCAGGGCAAAGGAGCATACGCCGCCGGGCGCGTGACCGGTAAACGCGCACGCTTCGTCAAAGGTGAGCATCTTCGCCTTGACATGGAAATGCGCCTTATATTTGGCGTTGTCGATCTTTTGGTCGCCTGCGGTGACAATGATGATCGGCTCGGTGTCCGACAGCTTGAAGCTCATGGACTTCGAGATCCGCGCGCCCTCGACACCCACAGCGATCGCCGCAAGCTCGACCGTCGCGCTGGATACCTCAAACTCGCGAATGCGGTCGGCAATACCGAATTCGTTAAAATACGCTCTTACCTTTTCGATGGACATGCTCGTTTCTCCTTTATCTGATGTCGATTCGCTCGACGCCGGTGCAAAGTCCGGTATCGCTGTTCAGGCTGAAAATCGCGCCCTGCATCTTGCACTCGCCGCCCGGCTCCTGATACCGCCCGGGAAGTCCGCCGAGAAAGCCCTCAACGGACTGCTCCGCCCTGATGCCGAGCACGCTTCGCACCGCGCCGGTCATGCCGATGTCGGAAATATAGCCGGTGCCCTTGGGGAATACCTCCTCATCGGCAGTGGGAACGTGGGTGTGCGTTCCCCAGAGCGCGCTGACGCGCCCGTCAAGATAATATGCCATGGCGAGCTTTTCGCTCGTCGCCTCCGCGTGGAAGTCAAGAAGCGTGAAGGTCGGCTTCTCCCCGTTGTTCAGCAGCTCATCCGCCGTGCGGAAGGGGTCGTCCGCCTTCCACGCAAGGTCGCAGCGGCCGATGAGGTTCATCACCGCAATGCGGATACGGCCGCAGTCATACACACCGCAGCCCCTGCCCGGTACGCGGGAGCCGAGATTGGCGGGGCGCAGGATATACGGGCACTCGTCGAGATAGCCGGCGATCTGCATTTTCCCAAACGCATGGTTCCCGAGTGTGATAACGTCTGCGCCGGCTGAAAAGATCTGCTCCGCGTCGCCGCGCGTCAGTCCGACCATCGCGGCATTCTCCCCGTTAACGACCGTGAAATGAATGTCCTTTAGCTTTTTGACGCCGCGGAGGCTTCGGCAAAGGTGCTTCACGCCGCACGCGCCCACCACGTCGCCGATGGCTAAAATATGATAGATCATAGGGTCTTCCCCCGTCTTCAAGTAAGGTTTTATCAAGTATAGCAAGGATGCGGAAAAAACGCAAGGCTGCCGCTCCCCTATTTTATCCAAAAAAAGCACCGCCGAAGCGGTGCTTTTCCCTTATTTTGCGTATTCGATCGCGGCGGTCTCACGCAGAACGTGGACCTTGATCTGACCGGGATATTCCATCTCAGCTTCGATCTTCCTGGCAAGCTCACGCGCGAGAATGACCATCTGGTCCTCGTTGACCTGCTCGGGTTTGACCATCACGCGCACCTCACGACCGGCCTGGATCGCATAGGCCTTATCGACGCCGGGATAGCTGCCGGTGATCTCCTCAAGCTGCTCCAGGCGCTTGATATAGTTCTCCAGGTTCTCGCGGCGCGCGCCGGGGCGGGCAGCGGAGATCGCGTCGGCTGCCTGCACGATGCAGGCAACGATGGTCTGCGGCTCAATGTCGTTATGATGCGCCTGAACGGCGTGAATCACGTCGTCCTTCTCGTGATACTTGCGCAAAAACTCGACGCCGAGGGCGACATGCGTGCCTTCCATCTCATGATCGATCGCCTTGCCGATATCGTGCAGCAGACCCGCGCGCTTTGCCGATTGAACGTCGGCGCCAAGGTCCGCTGCCATCATGCCGGCGAGGTGAGACACCTCGATGGAATGCTGCAGAACATTCTGACCGTAGCTCGTGCGGTAATGCAGGCGGCCGAGGAGCTTGACAAGCTCCGGATGAACGCCGCGAACGCCGGTTTCCAGAATCGCGCGCTCGCCCTCGGACTTGATGACAGCGTCCACCTCGCGGCGCGCTTTGGCGACCATTTCTTCAATATGCGTGGGGTGAATGCGCCCGTCGGCAATCAGCTTTTCCAGCGCGAGCCGCGCCACCTCGCGGCGAACCGGTTCAAAGCAGGAAACGGTGATCGCTTCAGGGGTATCGTCGATGATCAGATCGACACCGGTCATCATTTCAATGGTTCGGATATTGCGTCCCTCGCGACCGATGATGCGACCCTTCATCTCGTCATTGGGCAGGGGTACCACACTGACGGTGATTTCAGCAACATGGTCGGCGGCACAGCGCTGGATGGCAGAAGCGACGATCTCGCGTGCGCGCTGATCGGACTCCTCCTTGGCGCGCTGCTCGATCTCCTTGATCTTCAGCGCCGTTTCGTGCGTCACTTCGGTTTCGACCTGATCGATGAGGTATTTCTTCGCCTCTTCGACCGTGAATCCGGAGATGCGCTCCAGCATTTCGGTCTGGCTGCGCTTGATGATCTTGATCTCTTCGTTTTCCTTATCCAGCGCAGCATGCTTTTGGTTCAGCGCTTCCTCGCGCTTTTCGAGCGTTTCCGTCTTGCGGTCGATGTTCTCTTCCTTCTGCTGCAGACGGCGCTCCTGCTTCTGCTGTTCGATGCGGCGTTCCTTGGCTTCCTTCTCGTATTCATTTCTGGAGCGCAAAATTTCTTCCTTTGCCTCCAAAAGCATTTCCTTCGTCTTGCTTTCTGCGCGCTTATGTGCATCATTTTCGATCTGCAGTGCCTTTGCTTCAGCATCTGCAATCGTCATTTCAGCTTTTTTCTCTTTGCTCTTTTGCAGGACAATACCGAGAAGGACGCCAACGATCAAAGCTGCCGCAGCAACAATGACATATTTGATCATGGATTCCTCCTATTTTTTCTGTTCTGTATCTATAATAATGGGTATTTTGAATCACAAACGGGAGAACCCCTTTTTCTCCCCTCCATAAATCCATTATCTATATTACTCCTTTTTATGGTCAACTGTCAAGGGAAAATGGGGCATATGGAGCAGAATCATGCCACGATGTAGGCCTGCGCCGCGTAGCCGAGCTGTCCCTCATAGCCCACAACATACCAGCCCTGCCACTCACCGTAGATCATAACGCTTGCGCCGTTTGGCATCTGCGCAAGTACGGCGCCGTTCGCCCCCGGATAGCTGCGCAGGCGGAGCGGCGCGCCTCCGGTCTGCACGACGCCGATACGCTGCGTGGTCGGGTAGATAAAGGGCAGTCCAAAATAGTCCGTCAGTCCCCGCGCAAGGGCCTGCGCGATGGCATCCCGGTTGTTTTCGACCCAAAGCGCATCCTCATAGTTGTCGTGGTATCCGATCTCAATAAGGTTTGACGGGAAGTTGGGAAGGCGCACCTCGCCGAGCGTTGTGGTGGACATCGTCCTGACAAGATCCGGCAGCGGATAGACTTCGCGCAGCCGCGCGGCAAACAGCTCCGCCGCGCGCTTCCCTTCGCTGCTGGTGGGATAGTAGAATACGATCACGCCACGGATATTGCCCTCGTTCCCCTCTCCCGCTGCGTTGGAGTGGAGCGCAAGGTAGAAATCAAAGCCGCCGATGCTGTTCGCCTGTGCAATCGAGGACGCCGCGGTCATGTCCGGTGTGTTGCGGACAAAGGATATCGCATTGGAATAAAGATACGGCTCCAGCTCATCTGCCAGCAGATTCATGTTGTATTCTTCGCTGCCGCTGCCGGTAATGTAGGGATTGGACTCCTGAGTGGAGGGCGAAAGGTAGATTTTAGGCATAAAACACACGCTCCTTCTCTCCTATCCTATCGAAGCGGCAGCAAAAAAAGAACGCTTCCTTTTTCAAGGAAGCGTTCTCTTTTCTCACTGATACCGTCAGGAAACAGCCTTCTTGTCACGGGCGTTTTCTGCCTTCTGGAGCAGGAAAACAGCGACGAGGACGGCAAGACCGATCAGGTCGGTGACGGTGCCGGGATAGACCAGCAGCAGACCGCCGGCAACACAGCCAAGACGAACGAGCATGTTCGTGTCGCGCAGGAAGTAACCCACCATGCCGATCGCAATGAGCAGCATACCGAGCGTGGAGGAGATAACGACCGAAATAACATCAAGCGGTTTGGTATTGATGAAGAGCATTGCATTGTTAAACGCAAAGATGTACGGAACCAGGAATGCGGCGATCGCAAGCTTGGTCGCGTTCACAGCGGTCTTCATCGGGGGCGCCTTGGCGATGGCGGAGCCGGCGTAGGCGGCAAGCGCCACGGGCGGCGTGATGTCTGCCACGATACCAAAGTAGAAGCAGAACATGTGCGCAGCCATCAGGTCCATGCCCATACCGGTTGCCAGAATCGGGGCGCAGGTGGTCGCCATGATGATGTAGTTTGCGGTGGTGGGAACACCCATGCCGAGGACGATGCAGCAGAGCATCGTGAGCACAAGAGCAACGATCAGGTGACCGTTGGCAAGACGGACGATGGCGCCGATCAGGATCTGACCGAGACCGGTCATCGTGACAACACCGGCGATGATACCCGCCATACCGCAGGCAACACCGACGCTCAGGCAGTTCTTGCCGCCGTTTTCAAACGCATCGATGACGGTGGGCAGGCTCTTGCGATTGATCTTGCTGATGAAGAAGTTGACGACTACAATCACAAACGCGATGCCGACGAGCAGCAGGGCGCCGTTGTCACCCATGAAGGTACCGGCCTCAAAGCTTCTGCTGGTAAAGGTCATGATAAGAAGCGGAATGAACGGGATCGCCATGACGAGCTTCTTCTTGCCCTCTTCACGGCTGACCATGGATGCGACAATGCAGTAAATCGTGGCATAGACGGCTGCGGTAGCCATCGTAAAGCCGACCATGATCATATAGACCAGAACGACCAGCGGGAGCAGCAGATAAATCTCGGGCAGGAGCTTCTTCCACTTGGGCAGGGTCTCGCGGGGCAGACCCTTCAGTCCGAGCTTCTTGGCCTTGAAGTGGACTTCCAGGAAGATACCGAGGAAGTACAGGAAGGCAGGAAGGATCGCGCGGACGATGATGTCCTTATAAGGAACGCCGACCATTTCCGCCATCAGGAACGCAGCAGCGCCCATGATCGGAGGCATGATTTGACCGCCGGTGGAGGACGCCGCCTCAACCGCGCCGGCAAATTCGGGGGGATAGCCGGTCTTCTTCATCATGGGGATGGTCACGGAACCGGTGGTAACGGTGTTGCCGACGGAGGAACCGGAAACCATGCCGCAGAGGGCGGAGGAAACGACAGCGACCTTTGCAGGACCGCCGGAAGCCCAGCCGACCAGCGCGTTCGCGCAGTCAATGAAGAAGTTTGCAACACCCGTGGCTTCCAGGAACGCACCGAAGATAACGAACAGCGCGATGTAGGTCGAGCAGACGCCGATCGGAGTGCCGAGGATACCGGTGGTGGTGTAAAACAGGTTGTACATGACCGTCTTGAGGTCCTTGCCGGCGCCCAGGAACGCATAGAGTACAAACACGCCGGACACACAGATGATCGGAATACCGACCACGCGGCGGCAGCACTCAACAAGGATCAGCGTACCCACGATGGCAAAGACGATCAGCAGAGGCACGCCGCCGACAACAAAGATCTTGTTGATGCGCGTACCGGCGTCGACGATTTTTTCCAGGTTCATCGGATAGAAGAAGTAACAGAAAGAACCGACAAGCGCCAAAACCACATCATACCAGGGAATATAGTTGACCTTTGTGGAGCCCTTCTTCAAGGGGTAGTAGGCAAATACCAGCAGGATAACAATGCCCAGGAAGATGGGACGGCGCGCACGCTCATCCATCTTGAGGAACATGTTTGCAACGATCAGATAGATGCCGAACAGAGCCGTAAACCAACGAAGCACCGTTTTGGGAACACCTTCCCAATAGCGGGTGTTGGACTCACGGTCATATTTTTTCATAATTGCCTCAACGTCAGCAGCGGTGCCGACGTCAGCATCAACCACAGGTGTCTGGTTGATGTTTTCATTTTCAGCCATACTAAAAGTCTCCTCCTCTTTTATTTTTGAGCGCCTGTCCGCTTAAAAGAGCCAAAACTCGTAATTAAAGCGGACCGGCGAGTTTCTTCCACACAAATCACGCAGGCTTACATCCTCACCGTTTACATTCAGCACATGGTCATAGACCGTGCCGACGATGTAGCCCACATTGGTCCTATCCTGATGGATATTCCCAATTACCATTGCCTGACCGTGATAATCCTCCCGGTCTACATAGATCTCGGAAAGTGTTTCCCCGGGATTCAGCTCGGTCTGGACGCCGGCACCAAAGGAACAGTATACAGTTTCCTCTACATAAATGGTCTTGTCTTCTATTTCATAAATATCCGTCAGCGGATACTTATTAACAGAGTGAGTAAAGGTCACGGAAAAGCGGTCTCCCTCTCCCATACGATAGCGGGCATACACCTCACCGCTGTCGCGGTTTCGAAGAGTGAGATAATACCCTGCGCGCGGAATTAAGAGGACAGCCGCTGCAATAATCACTATTATTGCAGCGGCTGCAGTTATGCGTTTACGCGATTTCACGCCAACACACTACTTCCGACGGGCGTCTTACAGAGCGCCGACTTCCTTGTAGTACTTCTCAGCACCGGGATGCATCGGAGCGGTGTTCTCCAGAGCGGTCTCGAGAGAGAGCAGACCCCACTTGGCATGGCCGGCGGTCAGATCAGCCTGGTTCTCATAGATAGCCTTGGTCATCTCATAAACGACATCCTCGGAAAGGGACTCGTCAGCAACGAGAGCGGCCTGGACGGCGACGCAGCAGACTTCGGCATCCTGACCCGTGTAAGTACCGGCGGGGAGGTTATCCTGAACGAGGAACGGATACTCGGCAAGGACCTTGGCGAGCTCGTCTTCGGAGAGGGAAACGAGGTTCAGCTGGTTGGTGGTGGCATAGTCGACGATAGCGGTGGTGGGAGCACCGGCGACGGTGAAGGCGGCATCGATCTTGCCGTCCTTGAGCTGGTCAACGCCATCCTGGAAGGAGCCGTTCACCGCATTGACGTCGTCCTTGGTCAGACCGACAGCGCCGAGAACCTGCCATGCGTTGACTTCGGTACCGGAACCGACGTCACCGACGCAGATGGTCTTGCCCTTAAGATCGGAAACGGTGTTGATGCCGGGCTTGGCAAGGATCTGAACGGTCTCGTTGTAGATGCCCATGACCCACAGAGCGGAGGTCTCAGCACCGGTGTCAGCGAAGGTGAAAGTGCCTTCGTGCGCATAGTTGAGAACGTCGGACTGGAGGATGGCCATCTGAGCTTCGCCGTCAGTCATCATGTTGACGTTGGCCTTGGAAGCGCCGGTGGACTCAACAGTCAGGTTCGCGAGGGTGAGCTTGTCGCCAAGGACAGTCTGCAGAACGCCGCCGACAGCATAGTAGGTGCCGGAGGTACCGCCGGTAGCCAGAACGACGTCAACAGGCTCGGTGGCTTCAACGGGGTCCTGCGTGTCATCGGGGGTCGGAGTGGTCTCGCCACCGCCGCAAGCAACGAGGGAGAGAACCATAACGATGGACAGGACGAGAGCTAAAAACTTTTTCATACGCAATCTCCTTTTTGTTTTTCCCTTCTGACGGTTTTCGCGCATGATGTTGTCTTCCGCTTTGCGACAAAGCAAAATTCAGTCGCCATGAACAAAAATTCATCAAAAGGCTTTATTGCCCCATTCGGGGTATGTGTATTCTACCGTATTTTCTGCAAAGATGCAAGATGTCCTGCGTATTTTTTACGTTCTTGACAAACATGCTTTCCCTTTTTTGTTTATTCTGTTTTTTTTATTAAAATTAATATTCTGTATTCATTTTACAAAATTATTATGAAATTTTTCATGCAATAAATCGGGCTATCCGAATCATGCTATGCGCCCCGTGGAGCAGGCACGCAAAACAGGAAAAAATTCAGAATCGCATGGAGAGCATATCGTCGTTCTGCACGCAAGATAGAAGCTGCCGGTGAACATAAGACCGAGCGCAAAGTTGCCGCTTTCTCCCGCAAAGCAAAGTAGATGACAGAAAAGAGCC
>SAMEA3663296__coassemble_187_pt1 | contig 33168 bp, 27 predicted proteins | sample SAMEA3663296__metabat2_low_PE_021 | metagenome-assembled genome bin SAMEA3663296 (sample SAMEA3663296) | pig gut metagenome | biome: pig gut; feature: pig-associated habitat; material: faeces | place: China | collected 2013
GTGCCTGCTGCACCTGCTCCTCGCTGCTGCCCTCCGGCAGAGCGCGCCTGATGAGCATATACGCGCCGTTGCCCACAAAGGCTCTCACTTCTCCGCGCGTCCGCTCGGGGTATCCGAAGGCGCGCAGCGTGTGATTCACGCTCTCATACATATCCTCCAGCGTGTCGAGGACCGTCCCGTCCATGTCAAATAAAACCGACTGATAGCGCATGCGCTCCCGACCTTTCTCTTAAGTAACGTTGTTTTCCGCCATTATAATGCGCGCCGGTCAAAAGTGCAAGCGCACCGCCGCGCATCGCAATCCGCGCTTGTAATTTTTTTCTTTGCTTGGTATAATTATGTGGTATCATCCTGCCTGCCGTATCGACCGCTTCGCGGTTGATACGGACCTTTGAGAAAGTGAGGAGCTTTTCATGCATGATCTGGAACGCCAATATCATATCCACTGCGCCGCCGGTGAGATCGGGCGCTATGTGATCCTGCCCGGCGATCCGGGCCGCTGTTCCTCCATTGCCGCCCTGTTTGACGATGCAAAGCTCGTCGCGCAGAACCGTGAGTTCACCACCTATACCGGCACGCTGCTCGGCGAAAAGGTGAGCGTCTGCTCCACGGGCATCGGCGGTCCCTCCGCGTCCATCGCCATGGAGGAGCTGCACGCCCTCGGCGCGGACACCTTCCTTCGCACCGGCACCTGCGGCGGCATTGACCTTGCCGTCAAATCGGGTGACATCGTCGTCGCCACCGGCGCGATCCGTTACGAGCATACGAGCCTTGAATACGCCCCCATCGAGTTTCCCGCCGTCGCGGACTTTGACGTGACGCTCGCGCTCAAAGCCGCGTCCGAATCTCTCGGCTACCCGACGCACACCGGCGTCGTGCAGTGCAAGGACAGCTTTTACGGTCAGCACTCCCCGGAGAAAAGTCCGGTCAGCTATGAGCTTTTGCAAAAGTGGGAAAGCTGGAAGCGTCTGGGCGTCAAGGCGAGCGAAATGGAGTCCGCGGCGCTGTTCGTCGTGGCGGCGGCGCTCAAATGCCGCTGCGGCAGCTGCTTCCACACGGTTTGGAATCAGGAGCGCGAGAAGGCCGGTCTGGACCAGACCATGAGCGAGGACACCACCGCCTCGGTCAAGGTCGCCGTCGAAGCGCTCAAGCGCATCATCGCTAAGGATAAGGGGCTGTGACGATGGGCAAAAAAGTCATCGGGATCATCGGCGGCATGGGTCCTCTTGCCACCGCCGACCTCTTTCAAAAAATCATTCTGCACACCGCCGCCGGATGCGATCAGGAGCATCTGCGCGTGTGCATCGACTCCAATACGAATATCCCCGACCGCACGGCGGCGCTGCTCCGCGGCGGCGCCGACCCCGTGCCGGAAATGGTCAAAAGCGCCCGCCGGCTTGAGTCCATCGGCGCGGATGTGCTCATCATGCCGTGCAACACCGCGCACAACTATTATCACTCCATTGAAGGCGCGGTCAGCGTCCCCGTGCTGCACATGATCGCCCTTACGCGCGACGCGCTGCGCGCAAGAGGCGTGAAATGCGCAGGGCTTCTGGCTACGGACGGCACCGTGCAGACCGGCATTTATCAGCGCACCTTTGCGCAAAGCGGCATCACGCTGCTCACCCCGGACGCGGACGGTCAGTCTGCCGTCATGGATGTCATCTACAACGGCGTCAAGGCGGGCGACCTCGCCCACGACGTAACGGCGTTTCGTGCCGTCTGCGAGCGGCTGCTTGCACGCGGCGCCGAGGTGCTGATCCTCGGCTGCACGGAGCTCCCCCCCGCGTTCGACCTGTACCGCCTCGACTACCCCAGCATCGACCCCACGCTTGAGCTTGCGCTCGGCGCGATCCGCTTTGCCGGCGGAAAAGTGAAAGAATAAGGAGAAACCCGCCATGAGCTACGCCGATCAAGTCTTCCGTCAGAACTGTCTGGACATTTTGCAAAACGGCGCGCGCGACGACAATCTCACCGTCCGCCCCCACTGGGACGACGGTACGCCCGCGCACACAATTAAAAAATTCGGCATCGTCAACCGCTACGATCTGCAAAAGGAGTTCCCGATCCTGACGCTGCGCCGCACCTACTGGAAGTCCGCCGTGGACGAGCTTTTGTGGATCTGGCAGAAAAAATCCAACAATGTCCATGACCTCTCCGCGCGCATCTGGGACGCCTGGGCGGACGAGACCGGCTCGATCGGCAAGGCGTACGGCTACCAGCTCGGCATCAAGCATCCGTACAAGGAGGGCATGTTTGATCAGGTCGACCGTGTGCTTTACGACCTCAGGCACAATCCCGCCTCGCGCCGCATCATGACGAATCTCTACAATTTTGCGGATCTGCACGAGATGCACCTCTACCCCTGCGCCTATTCGATGACCTTCAACGTCACCGGCGACACGCTCAACGCCATTTTGAACCAGCGCTCGCAGGATATGCTGGCGGCGAACAACTGGAACGTCGTGCAGTACGCGGTGCTCGTGCACATGATGGCGCAGGTGAGCGGTCTCAAAGCCGGCGAGCTGGTGCACGTCATCGCCGACGCGCATATTTACGACCGCCATATCCCCCTTATTGAAAAGATGCTCTCAGAGCCGGAGCATCCCGCGCCGCAATTCTTTATCGACCCCGCCGTCACCGATTTTTACGCCTTCACGCGCGACAGCTTCCGCCTTGAGGGCTACGAATACAGTCCGTTTGAGGACAAGATCCCCGTTGCGATTTGAGGTGAGCCCATGCAGGCAATCGTTTGCATTTCCGAAAACTGGGGCATTGGCTGTGACGGTCAGCTTCTGTTCCGCATTTCCGCCGACCTCAAGCGCTTCCGCGCGCTCACGACCGGCAAAACCGTGATCCTCGGCAGCAGGACGCTCGCCACTTTCCCCGGCGGCAGGCCGCTGCCCAACCGCCGTAATATCATCCTCACCCACCGCGACCTCACCGTCGAGGGCGCGGAGATCGCGCACTCCGTCGAGCAGGCAGCAGCGCTTGCCGGACCCGACGCGATCGTCATCGGCGGCACGAGCGTCTATCGGGCGTTTCTGCCCTATTGCGACCGCGTGTTCGTCACCGCAGTCGAGGCCTGTCCCGAGGCGGACAGCTTCTTCCCCGATCTCGACGCCTCGCCCGACTGGATGGCGGTGCAGGAGAGCGAACTGTTCGAGGAAAACGGTCTGCGCTTCCGCTACGTCGATTATATCCGCAAATAAGCGCAGGAAACTTCCCCGCGTCGGGCGGACGCCAAACAGTTTTCACACACGAAAGGCAGCGGGAGCTGCCTTTTTCTCAAAGGAGGTGCGCGCATGTCCGAACTTCATACCGACATTCGCTACGTCAAGGGCGTGGGCGAAGCGCGCGCCAAAAGCCTCGCCAAGCTCGGCATCACCGACCTGCGTTCGCTTTTGTCCTATTTCCCGCGCGCCTATGAGGACCGCCGCGCATATAAGCGCATCGACGAGCTGACCGCCGGGGAGAGCGCCTGCGTCCGCGCGATGGTCGCCGCCGAACCGAGGGCGAGCCACATCCGAAAAGGACTGGACCTCGTCAAGCTGCGCGTGGTGGACGAAACGGGCGCGCTGGAGCTGACCTACTTCAACCAGTCCTATCTCAAAAACACCTTTCACACAGGTGAAACCTATGTCTTTTACGGCAAGGCGGAGGGGACGCCGCGCCGAGCGCAGATGACCAATCCCCTCTTTGAGCGCGAGGGTTTGCAGCAGGTCACAGGGCGTATTATGCCTATCTATCCGCTCACCGCCGGTGTGTCCCAGTCACTGCTCTCCAGGGCGGTCCGTCAGGGACTGGACGCGTGCGCTGACGGGCTTGACGACTGCCTGCCCGAGCAGACGCGCCTTGCCCATCAGCTGTGCCACATCCGCTATGCCTACGAAAACATCCACTTTCCCGCGGACGAGGTGGCCCTCGCCATCGCGCGCCGCCGGCTCGTGTTTGAGGAGCTGTTCCTGCTGACGCTGGGTCTGCGCCTTTTGCGCTCCCGCCGTGCCGGCGCGCAAGGACCGCATTGCGAAGCGCTGGACCTGACGCCGTTTTACAGCGCGCTGCCCTTTTCGCTCACGAACGCGCAGCGCCGCGCCATATCCGACATTCTGCGCGACATGACCGCGCAGCGCCCGATGAACCGCCTTTGCCAGGGCGACGTCGGCTCCGGCAAAACGGTGATCGCCGCCGCGGCAATTTACTTTGCGGCGAAAAACGGACTGCAAAGTGCGCTCATGGCGCCCACCGGCATCCTCGCCGAGCAGCACTACCACTCGCTCGCGCCGCTTTTGGAGCCCTTGGGCGTGCGCTGTGCGCTGCTCACCGCCGCCACAGGTGCGAAAACGCGCCGCTGCGTTTTATCGCAGCTTCACTCAGGCGAGATCGACCTTGTCATCGGCACGCACGCACTGCTCTCGCCCGACGTCGCCTATCAGACGCTCGGTCTCGTCGTCACGGACGAGCAGCACCGCTTCGGCGTCAGCCAGCGCGCAGCGCTGTCGCAAAAGGGGGAAAACCCGCATCTTCTCGTCATGTCGGCAACGCCCATTCCGCGCACGCTCGCGCTGATGATCTACGGCGATCTGGATGTTTCCGTCGTGGACGAGCTGCCGCCGTCGCGCCAGAGCATCGACACCTTTGCCGTGAAGAGCAGCTACCACGAGCGCATTTACGCCTTTTTGCGCCGTCTTGCCGCCGAAGGGCGGCAGGCGTACATCGTCTGCCCGATGGTCGCTGAGAACGATACGCTTCCCGACGAGCGAAAAGCCGTCACGCAGTACGCGCAGACGCTGCAAGCCGAGGTTTTCCCCGACCTGCGCGTCGGGATCCTCCACGGCAAGATGAAGCCGAAGGAAAAGGAAGCCGTCATGCGCGCCTTCGCCGCCGGCGAAACGGACATTCTCGTTTCCACCACCGTCATCGAGGTCGGCGTGGACGTGCCCAACGCCGCCGTGATGCTCATTGAAAACGCCGAATGCTTCGGTCTTTCGCAGCTTCACCAGCTGCGCGGGCGCGTCGGGCGCGGCACTCACAAATCCTACTGCATCCTCGTCTCCGACAACACGGGTGACGACAATCTGCACCGCCTGCGTGCGATGACCGCCACCAACAACGGCTTTGCCATCGCCGAGGAGGACCTGAAGCTGCGCGGTCCGGGCGACTTTTTCGGCTCGCGCCAGCACGGTCTGCCCGCGCTCAAGGTCGCGGATCTCACCTGCGACCTTGAGCTGATGCACGAGGCAAAAGCCGCCGCGGAGGAGCTGCTCGCGCAGGACGGCGACCTGTCCGCGCATCCCATGCTCCGCGCACGCACCCGGGAGCTGTTTGCGCTCAGTGCCGGCGCGATGAATTAAGCGCGCCGCGCCTGTGCAAGCCGGGAAGGCGTTTACTTTCCTTACCAAAGAAGGTGTCTCCATGAAACAACTGAGCAGGATGCTGCGCTCGTATCTCGTGCGGTTTGTGTTCCGCGCGCTCGTGCTGCTGACGGTGCTGTGCACCTACCTTACGAACCGCAGCGCGCTGGACTTCACGAAAAACACGCGCCTTCTCCACCCCATCAATCTGCTCTGGCTCATCTTTCTTCTCTCCTTCGCGGCGCAGCTCTCGCCGAAATCGCGCGTCAGCCGCGGCTGCCTCAAGCAGTTTCCGGCGTATTTTGACAAGATCGAAGCCGCGGTCGATGACTTCCGCGTCCGTACAAAGCTCTCGCGTCTCGACCTCGGCGCCACGCGCGTCGCTCTGGCGTGGACAGGGCTCAACCTCGGCATCGCCGTTTGCTACCTCCGCGGTCTCATCGGCGTGCCGACAATAGTGCTCATTGCCACGTTCTACTATCTCTCGGATGTCATCTGCATCATTTTCTACTGTCCGTTCCAAACGCTCTTTATGAAGAACAAATGCTGCGTCACCTGCCGCATCTTTGCATGGGGCACCATCATGATCGCCACACCCTTCCTTTTCATTCCGCACTTCTACTCATGGAGCCTCGTGGCGCTGGCGCTCGTCTGCACGGTGCTGTGGGAGTACACCTACTACCGCCATCCCGAGCGCTTTCTGGAGGAGACGAACGCTTTCCTCGCCTGCGAAAACTGCACGGACCGCCTCTGCGTCATCAAAAAGCATCAAAACCGCGGCAGCGATCACGCCTGAAAAAAGAACTTCGGAAGCTTCCGAAGTTCTTTTTTGTTCGTTTATTCCTTGTTTTCGTTTTCCGCCGCCTTGAGCTTGGCAAGCTCTTCCTCCTCGAGCACGCGGTAGGCGACCTTGCCCACGAGCGTCTTGGGCATATCGTCCCTGAACTCAATGTCATACGGCATGGCGTACTTGGCAACATGCCTGGCGCAGTAGTCGAGAATATCCTGTTTTGTCTCCTCCGTCGCCGCCGCGCCGTCCTTGAGCTTGACAAACGCCTTGACCTTCTGCATCTTGTACGCATCGGGCACGCCGATCACGCAGCTCATCTGCACGGCGTCGTGCGCGTCGAGGATGTTTTCGATCTGCCCGGGGTAGACATTGTAGCCCGACGAGATGATCATGCGCTTGGCTCTGCCGCGGAAGTAGATAAAGCCCTGCTCGTCCATCACGCCGAGGTCGCCCGTGTAGACCCAGGTCAGACCGTCGGCGTGGGTACGCAGCGTCTGCGCGGTCTCCTCGGGGTGCTTCATGTACTCCTTCATCACGGTGGGACCGGCAAGCAGGATCTCGCCCTCCGTGCCGTAGGGCACCTCCCTGTCCGTACCCGGCTCGACGATCTTGATGTAGGTGTCGGGGAACGGCAGACCGATGGAGCCCTCCTTGAACATATGCGTGGGCGTCAGGCAGCAGGCGGTGACCGTCTCGGTCGTACCGTAGCCCTCGCGCACCTGAACGGTGGCATTGTGGTCATAGAGGAACTTGTCGAACTTCTTCTTCAGCTCGATCGACAGGCTGTCACCGCCGGAGAACACGCCCTTGAGCGAGCTTAAATTCGCGCCGTCCATGCTCGGCAGGCGCAGCAGCGCCTCGTAAAGCGTGGGAACGCCCGCGATGAAGTTGCACTTATACTTGACGATCTGCTTGGCGTAGCTCTTGGCGGTAAAGCGCGGAATGAGGATGCAGCGTCCGCCGTTTGCCAGCATCGAGTGAATGCATACGCCGAGACCGAAGCCGTGAAACAGCGGCATGGCGGAAAGCATGCGGTCGCCGGGGCGGAACATTGGGTTGGTCGCAACGATCTGCGCGGCAAGCGCGTTGAAGTTGAGGTTCGTGAGCACGATCCCCTTGGTCGTGCCGGTCGTGCCGCCGGAATAGAGGATGACGGCGGGATCGCTTCCCGTGCGCTTGACCTTGAAGGTCTTGTAGAAGCAGGAGCGGCTCAGGCGCATGAAGTCCTTCCACATGATGACGGGCGCGTCCTCGGGGATCTTGGCGATCTTGCGTCCCTCGGTGAGCATGTAGCCGGCTCTGATGGGCTTTGAAAGCGCATCCTTGACGGAGGCGATGATGATGTTGATGACCTTGGTGTTCTCTCGGATACGCTCAAACTTATGGTAGAACTGGTCGAGCGTGATCGCCGTCACGGACTCGGATTCGTTGAGATAGAATTCAATCTCCTTTTCCGCGCTGAGCGGATGGATCATGTTGGCAATACCGCCGACAAGGTTGACGGCGTAAAACATATAGATCGCCTGCGGACAGTTGGGCATGGCGATGGTGACCTTGTCGCCCTCGCGCACGCCGATGGTCTTGAGCGCCTTGGCGCAGTTTTCGATCTCGCGCACCAGCGAGCGGTAGGTCGTGGACTTGCCCATAAAGTCGAACGCGACCGCGTTCGGGTACTTCCTGGCGACGTTTTCCACCGCCTCGAACATGGAACCGTCAAAATACTCCAAATGCATGGGCACATCGCCCAGATAATCCTTCCACGGGGTCTTTACCGTTATGTTGTTCGCGGCATGATCCGTCGTGTTATTCATAGTCTACCTCCTCGGAAAGCGGTCTTTCCAAAAGTTCCGGATGCGTCACAAGGTACTTGAACAGACGCACGCTCTTTGCATAGTAATAGCCGTCGGCAATGCGCTCGTCGACAGTGAGGCCGATGTCGAGCGTCTCGCGCATTTCCACGAAGCCGTGCTCATCGTACACCGGCGTCCACTTTTTCTCGCCGATGATACAGAACAGCGAGCAGGTTCCCCAGTTCGTCAGGTGGTGATAGCCGCTTTTGAGCCGGATCGAGCCAAGGTTGGATAGAAACACGGACGCGTAGTTCGGATCGTCCGAAATGAACGCCTTCGGCACCCAACCGTGCTTATCGAGCCAGCGCACAAAGCGAATGGCGAGCTTACTCAGCCAGCGCGGGAGCTTGTTGAAGATGTCCATGCTCTCGTCGGTGGAGTTTTTCTTTTGCTCGCCGCGGCACTGCGTCACCTGACGGAAGATCTCGTCATGAATGGTGTCCACGGTGTCGGTGGGCTTCGCGTCGAGCAGCGCCATCGCCTCCTCGCTCGTGTCGGAGAATTCCTTCTTAATGACAAAGCCTGCCGTCACCTTGTTGCGCTCATAGTAATTCTCATTGGCGTAGAAGCGGTTGAGCTTCGGGCGCAGCGTGACCGTCTTGACCAGCGCGGCGACGATAACATGGAAAAACGTGTACTTGAAGGCAATGCCCTCCACATTCTTCTTCGCCAGGTACTCCTTGATGGGACCGAGATCGATGCGCTCGGCGATGTAGGCTTCGTTGTCCGCACGGTTGGGATAGATGACGCCCATGATAAAGTGCAGGGAATCGACGTTGCGCAAAAGCTTTGCGTCGCGCCGGTCTCCCCATTTCCGTCTGTTTTCTGCCATAGGTCTCACTTTCTTTCTTTGGAGTGTCGCTTCTTTTCTTCCGGTCTTCCAAACCATCTTTTCGTTACGGGACAAAGCGTTCAAAAATGACCTGCGCGCCCGCACGCTCGGTCTGTTCCATATCTTCTCTTGAGCGGACCGTCCGGTACAGCACCCGCACGCCGCGGCGCCGGATGCGCCGGAGACTGCGGTTTTTGCGATCCTCAAAGCGCCAGAATACCGCATGATCCGATTTCAAATCGTAATAATCGCAAGAAATATCGCATTTTGTATTCAAAAAATCAGTCCGCGTCCATATCTGCAAAGGCTTCGATGCCCTTCTTCGCGGCGACCTTGCTGTCGCCGTGGCGCACGAAGCACATGGTCACAAAGCTGCACGCCACGAAAAACGCCGCGTACGGGAAGAGCGTGGTGTAGCCCACATGCTTCAAAAGCCAGCCGGAGAGCACCGGCGTGACGACCTGCGCCGCCATGGAGAAGGTGTAGTAATAGCCGGTAAATTTGCCGATGTCGCTGCCCTTGCACATCTCCACGACCATCGGGAGCGAATTGACATTGATCGCCGCCCACGCAAGACCGACAAGCGCAAAGACGACGAACATCACGGCGTTGATCTGCGTATAGCTGGTGGTGAGGAAGTAGCCCAGAAGGAAGCACACCGCCAGCAGCACGACGCCGCCTTTGATGGTCTTTTTCCTGCCGATCTTCGATGCGACGGTGCCGATGGGAAGATAGGAAACGATGGCGCCGCCGGTCGCAATGAGCAGGCATGTGGACGCGCCGCCGAGACCCTGCCCCATCACCTCGCCGACATACACGGTAAACCACGTCGTCACGGCGTTGTAGCCGATGAACCACAGGGAAATGGAAACAAGGAGGAAGGCAAGGCTGCGCTTGACCTCCCCGGGCAGCACCTCGTTGCCGCTGCCGTCGTCCTCGGCAAGCTGCTGCTCGGGATGCTCCGCCTCGTAAGCGCGCTCCTCCTCGGCAAGCTTCGGCTCACGGATCGTGAGATACAGCACCAGCACGGAAACCGCCATCAGCGCGGAGACCACGATAAAAAGCGGCTGGTAATCCACATGCAAGAGTCCTGCGGTCTTTTCGTTGGGGTACATCACCGCCGCGACGGCGAGATAGAAGATGCCGCCCACCGCGCCCATGAGATTGATGATGGCGTTGGCCTTGGAGCGGAGCGGCTTGGGCGTCACATCGGGCATGAGCGCCACCGCGGGGGAGCGGTAGGTGCCCATCATCACCAGCAGCAATCCCAGCGTCACCACGAACAGCACCAGCTTCACCGCGCTGTTTTCCCTGGCAAAGCTGTTGTCAATGACCGGCAGGATGTTCATCAGCACCACCGCCCAGACCGTGCCGAACAGGATAAACGGCATGCGGCGGCCGATGCGCGTGCTTGTCCGGTCGGACAGCGCGCCGAAAAACGGCAGCAGAAACAGTGCGAGCACATTGTCCGCCGCCATGATCACGCCGGAGATCGTCTCGTCCATGTGGAACGTATTGGTAAGAATGAGCGGGATGATATTGTCGTACATCTGCCAGAACGCGCAGATGGAAAGGAACGCAAGTCCGATGAGGACCGTGCGCTTGTTGTTGAGCTTCATCTTTTTCTCTCCTTACGGTCTTGAAGCAGGGGATACTTGCTGAAACATGCTCAGTTGGCATTGATTCTACCACAAAGCGCCGGTCTTGGCAAGGGTTTGCCGCCGCCGCGGCAAAAAGCAGAAAAAACCTTGCTTCCCGAAAAGCCGCGTGCTATAATTTTCATTCATTAAACCAATCTCGCAGCCGAACGCAGCCGCTGTCCGGACGGCAGACTGCCGCCTGTCTTTTCCTGCGGTTTCCGCAGAAAACGGCAGGCAGAATCAACCGCACATCAGGAGGGGAGAAACGCAACGATCACCGCGTTTGACGCCATGCGGCAGCTGAATACCGCGTCGGTCCTTCTGCGCCTGATGCTCGCCACGGTCCTCGGCGGCATGATCGGCATGGAGCGCGAATTCAAGCGCTGCACCGCCGGGACGAAGACCCCCGACGAGCGCGCTGATCCTGCTGCAGCTCAACCGGGGCATCAAAGCGGACGCGCTGATGGAGCTGCTGCGCGGCATGATCGGCATCATCAGCGCACCGGAATTATAACGAAACAGGAGAACGCATTATGAAATATCTGCTCATCATCGGCGACGGCATGGCGGACAACCCCGTCGGGGCGCTCGGCGGCAAAACACCGCTGCAGGCGGCAAAGCACCCGGGCATTGACCGTTTGGCGGCGAAAGGGGTCGTCGGCAGCGTCGTCAACTGCCCCAAGCCGCTGCCCGCCGGCAGCGAAACGGCGATTTTGTCCATCTTCGGCTGCGACCCGCGCAAATACTTTACCGGACGCTCCCCGATGGAGGCTGCCGCGCTGGGGCTGAAGCTGCGCGAGGGCGACTGCTGCTACCGCTGCAACCTCATCACCATGGAAGAAGGAGACATGCCCTACGAGGAAAAGCGCATCCTTTCCCACAGCGCCGGCTCGATCGCCGGCGAAGACGCGCTGAGCACCATTCGCGCGCTCACCTCCGATGCGGAGTTTTCCGCCGCCCTTGCCAAATATCACATGGAGCTGCCGCCCGTCCCCACGTTCCGCCCGCTCGCGGTGGAGCACAACGGCGACTTTTCCGGCATCCGCTTTACGCCGCCGCACGATCATCTGGGTGAAAAATGCGGACCGCTTCTGCCCTCCGGCAATGAACGCGCCGAAAAGTTCATTGAGCTCCAGCGTATCGCCAGCCGCGTCCTGGAACACCACAGCGTGACCGAACGGCGCCGCGCAAGCGGCAAAATGGGCGCCAACGGCATCTGGTTCTGGGCGGAGGGAACGGCGGTGTCCCTGCCCGGTTTCAAGCAGGAGTACGGCTGTGACGGCGCGGTGATCAGCGCCGTGCCCATCTGCCACGGCATCGGCGTGCTGCGCGGTTTGGAAATGGTCGAGGTCCCCGGCGCGACCGGCGAGCTTGACACCAATTTTGAGGGCAAGCTCGAGGCGACCTGGCAGAAGCTCAACGAGTACGACTTCGTCTGTCTCCATCTGGAAGCGCCCGACGAATGCACGCACAACGGCGACCTTGCCGGCAAGATCCAGGCGATCGAGTGGCTCGACAGCCGCCTTGTCACACCGCTTCTTGCGCGCATGGAAGACGCCGGCATGGAATACCGCATCCTGCTGCTGAGCGACCACAAGACGCTGACTTCCACACGCGGACACGACGGCGATCCCGTGCCGTTCCTTCTCTATGACAGCCGCACGGATACCCGCAGCGGCGGCGTTTACGATGAACCCTCCGGCGAATGCGGTCCGTTCGAGCCGGACGGCTGCGTGCTGCTGCGTAGGCTCTTTGAACTGGATCAATAAAGCAAAGTTCCTCTCAACGGCAGTTGAGAGGAACTTTGCTTTATTGAAAACGCCTTTTCGGCAAACTTTGAAAAAACTCGCCGCAAGCGATATGACGCTTGCGGCGACGTGGCGCAGCGGGAGGGATTCGAACCCTCGTGAGGTTTCCCTCAAACTGATTTCGAGTGTTGTAAGACTTTGGCAGATTCACCTCTGGAGCAGGTCGTTTCAGGCCGCTTTGTAAGAAACCGGAAACCCAGGCGCCGCAAGGGGTTGCGGACATTCCGGCCAGTACCGGCCAGGGGTGATTTGAACCGCCCCAGAGTTCAAATAAAACCGCGTTCTTGCGTAAAAAGCCGCCGTTCTTGCGCGTTTGCAAGAAGTAAGGCAAGAAAACAGAGACCCGACAGCGCCGATGAAGCACCCTTTCGGACCGCAAAAAACGGAAAGGAGCTTCGTCATGACATACGATGCAAAGGAACTCGCCCATTACCCGGAAATCATGAACAAGGAGCAGCTGCGCAAGGTCTGCCATATCAGCAAGCGGACGGCGCACTATCTGCTGCAGTTCAATCTGATCCCCCACATCTGCACCGGGAAGAAAACCCGCTGCTACGCCATCAAGAAACGCGACGTCATTGACTTTATGATCAGCCGGGAGGTCAACCCCAGCCGGTACATCGTGCCCACCGGCTGGTACAAATACGGAAACGAGGAAGTGAAGCCCTACAAGATTCGCATTCATCCGCCCCTCCCCAACGATCCGCAGAAGACGCGGCGCTACTATGAAAGCAAGCTCGCCTCCTACCCGGAGGTGATCGACGTGGCCGCCGTCGTGGATTTCACCGGCTACAACCGCCACACGGTCTGCGAGTGGATTCGCTTCGGCAAGCTCCGTGCCCTGGCGCTGCAGCACAAGTACATGATCCCGAAGTGCTATCTGATCGACTGGCTCTCCTCGGACGAGCACAACGCGACCCTCCGTAAATCCCGCCGCCATGTTGACCGGCTCTGGGAGCTGCAGAAATGGAGTGACGGGCAATGAGAGGAAATATCATTGAGGAGCTGTACTACGGCAACATCGACCCGCAGGATCGAGGCTACTGCCCTAAAACCCCTGTGAAGAAGGCGTCCGACTCGCTGAACGATCTGGAGGAAAAGCTCACCGAGCAGCTCGCCGGCGAAAACAAGGCGCTGTTCCTCCGCTTCTGCAACGCCTACGCCGAGTTCATGGGCGAATGTGAGCTGGATACCTTCATTACTGGCTTCCGCCTCGGCGCACGGTTTATGCTGGACACCTTTTTGAGCGACGACGCGCAGCTTGAGAGCTTCTTGGAGGGATAGGATCAGCGGAAAAATTTGAAAAGTGTGTTTTTACAGCCTGCTTTTCTATTGAAAAGTGTAATTCGCTGCTTCTGCGACTGAAAATTCGCCGAATATTCACCGAAAATTCGCTTTATTCGCTCGACGAGGGTGAATAAAGCGAATTTTTCAGTCTTCGTCCAGATGATCACCGGAACAACAGTCTAGATCTTTGAGCACCAAGCATGCTCTTCCGGGGTTCGATTTTTTCTGCTACCCATGTTTATTCCTCCCATGTGGCGCTCCTATTTGCACCACATGGGAGGTTTATACAGGTCTTGGGATGGTCTCTAGTCTTTGCCTTTCTTTGATTGATCCATTGCTTGAAGCAACTTAATCAATCTAGCTTTTATGTTCTCATATTCCAATGTTAATTGCGCCTTGGCTATACTGGTTATTATTGATGTATGGCCAACAGCATCACGAATTGGTTTATAAACGACGGCAGATCGACTAAGGCCAGCGTCTTTTAGTTTATCTGGGGTTTTATCAATTAGATTAGCTAGATTATCCATATCCAGGTAGCATAGATCATCACCTGAAACACGAACATCATAGGAGATATTAGCGGCATCTTTACTCCTTTGTTCTCTTGTTTTCCAGTCCGATGCTGCCTTTGAGGCTTGCTCGCTTAATGGTAGCGATGTATGTTTAATAAACTCTCTTAATAGGTTTTCTGAGATAAAACACTCTGTGTAAGAAGGAATATTAAACTGCGCTTCTTCCGACAGTACTTTTACCCACTCTTCTACTATACCATTTTTCCGGATAGTATCTTTTTCTCCTGCATAGTCACGCAGAGATGTGTTAAAGAGCTCTTGTGCCTTTCTAGCCTTTGGTGGAACTTTAGGATTGTCGGGATCACCATCATCCCCATGAGCTCGTCTAAAATCATCCCATTGATCAACAATCTCTCGAAACAGTCGATCAATCTCGTTCAGAAAGAGCTTAAACGTTGGATCATCAGATATTATACCTTCTCGACTACTTGTGAAAACATCCTTATTTCCGCCAGTATCAAGATCGTCAAAGTGTATTTGCCCATAAACATAGTTCTCAACAATTCGAGATGTTGGAATATGTCTAAGAATATCTTTCTCTCTAAGGCGCCCATTGACGAAAAGATCTATCGTAAGTTTCTCTTGAGTTCCGCGTATCTTCAAATTGGATGGCTTTTGTACGGATGCAATATATCCTTTAACACTCAAACTAGATTCCAGTGATGTTTGTTCCTGAAGATTGGACATAGATTCAATGAATGGATCATTTAGTCCGTTTATCGTCCAAACGAACTGTGTACTTGAGGAGATCTCAGTAAGAAGGTCTTGGGAGATTGTAGTTCCGTTCACAACAATATTGAATTCTTTATCAATGAGGGCAAATCTGAAATATAGAGCGATAGCTTTTTTAATGTATTCAACGGTGTTGAAAATACCGTTTGATACTCCCTCAAAGAAAATGACTGTTCCATGTTTTAGAGGTTTTAGGTTTTCTGAAAAGTCAATTTCAAGATTTCCAAGTAAATAATCTTGGGAGTTTAAGTCATCTCTAATCGCTTCATCCAAGCCCGTATTATCAATAATGCCGCCGATCAGGTCTGTGCCTTCTGTTTTTGTTGCAATATGTATTCTTTTCGCACAAGATAAAAGCGCAAGTTTACCAATGCCTTTTCTTCCAATATACGGACGGCCAGATGCAGATTTGAAGTTGCCATCTTTCCGTTTTGAGTAACCGATTTTTAAGAACTTGTTTTGAAAATCTTCTGCTGTCATGCCTGAACCATCATCAAGAACACACATCGTGTTATTCTCGCGATCAATTTCAATCCAGACATTTTTTGCATCAGCATCCCAAGAGTTTGAGATGGCTTCGCCGATTACAGTAACAATATTTCTATACAAATTTCTGCCCAAATGATTTAGAACGCTCAAGGAAATGTTGAAGTTGAATTGGTTACTCATATCAAAACACCCTTATATCTCTATGTTATGCTCTTGTAAGTGCCCAATAATCGACAGACCTATTACTTGTCCTAGTCGCACTGGGACTGCATTTCCAATATGCCTTGAAATATCCCGCATTACAAACCCTCTTTCAGGATCAACAAAATCATAGTCCCTTGGAAAAGTCTGAAGGATTGCTCCTTCGCGAAGAGACAGCGCTCGATCCTGTTGCGGGTGGCCAAACCTTCCAGTGCCATAGTTGTAAAACTGAGTTGTTATAGTTGGGCCAATCTGTTCCCATGTCATCCGGCCGTAAACAGACGCATAGGTTGTCCCACTATCTTTTTTGTGGCAAGCGCACCTCAGTTCCTCAGGCCAGTCATGCCATGTCCCACCTGGAACGGATGCTCTTATCCTCTGTAGGTTTATTTGTGACAGAGCAGATGAACGATGAAGCGGGTCATCCGGATTGACAGCCCCCGCCTCCAGAGCGGGAAGATCAGCAATAAAATCTCGCACATGGACATTTTGTGGATTATGTGTTGGTGCTATTAATTCTATCTGCCCCAACTGAGAGCCGACAAGGACGAAACGTCTCCTCGTTTGTGGTATTCCATAATTCGGGCAATATACTACTTGGGCATTGTAGTGATAATGGTTTCGCTTAAGTAAAGCTATAAATTCTCTATATACATCTGTCTCTCTTATTTGTGGAACATTTTCCATTGAAATCACGTCAGGATGAGTTTCCTCAATTAGACGGCCAAATTCCAAAAGCAAATTGTATTTTTCATCATTGATATTGGCCTGCCCCATTTTGAACCTCATTTGTGAGAACGGCTGACAAGGGGCGCATCCGACAAGCACTCGTGTTGTATTGTCATTATATAAATTATTAAGCTCTCCACCGAGAACTTCTCTAACATTTCTTATATGATAAGGCACATGATTATTGTGCTCATAGGCATACTGGCAGGTCGGATCCAGATCAAATCCAGCAACAACATTTATCCCTGCTTGAATCAATCCGCAAGTTAACCCGCCGACGCCGCAGAACAAGTCAATTGCTTGTACTGGCACATAATCACCTCCTTGGCCTTAGATCTTTTTAAAGTAGTTTTCGTCAATCTCGTATGTTTTGACTTCTTTTACGCCGATACCATACTCTGCAATCATATTAATGAAATCTTCTCCGTCAACAAGATCAATTTGTTGCTTTCCAGGACTGGCTGCCTCTTCTCGGGCAGCTTTTGAAAATGTTCCTGTGGTAATAAGAACGCCCTTTTCAATATTGGTAGTAAGTGAGCCTCTGAAATCACGGACTGCAGGAGCCCCAACAAGACCGCTGTAACGCTTGCACTGAAAGGCAACGTTGAAACTGAATATTCCGTTGATTTTTAGCTTTCCAGTCCCATCAATTCCACCGTCTCCAGATTTCTTTGTAACCTCAACTTGAGAGAAACCACATTCCCGAAGCACTCGCTGTGCCAGTCTTTCAAAACCGTAGGGGTCCATATTTTGAAGGATTTCAGTCAACTTGGCGCGCCATGGTTTGGCTTCGTCAGGAAACTCCACTTCATCATTATTTGGCTCGTCGTCTTCAGGAGAAGCGTTATTGATATCAATTGTCGTGTCGCGCTTTTTATTCTTTGATGTATGAGACATTGAGTTGACTGTAGATACGATCTCTTTTTCGTTCAGAGTCCCTACTCCTACATAATCAGGTTTTATTGACCAGACCGAACGCGCACTGTTTTCAATTACTCCGAATTTGGCCAAGTAAGTCCTTGCCCACGCAAGTTGGTATGCTAACTCACTGAGATTCGAATTCCCGAGATGCGGGATATCTGCAACTTCATCTGGAATTTTTAAATCGGAAATTACTTGATTTAGGATCTCGTCGTTTTTTCCAGAGCCGCCTAGTTTCTTAAGAGCGATTAACGTAGCGGTAAGTAGTTTGTTATATCTTGGGACTCTGGGGTCGATTTTGGATCTCTTGTTCATTTGAGCACCTCCCAAATGATCCGGTATAGGTTAAATTAAAAACTATTTAACTATCTACAGAAAGAACCGCAAGCTTACTGTCTAAAACCTGACGATTCTTCTTTTTTAGTTCGCATTCCCATATGCGGACAACCGTCCAGCCCCTTCTTTCAAAGAGCTCCGTAATAATCTTATCATGTTCAATATTCTTTTCTCTTTTTTTGCTCCAATAATCAGCGTTTTCAGCTGGGCGAGTGTTTCTGCAGTCGTGCCCGTGCCAAAAACAACCATCGACAAAAATTGCGATCCGACGATCAAGAAACACAAAATCCGGGTGGCCTTTCACGTCATAGTGTCTCCTCCAACCAGTTATGTGATTGGAGGAGAAATACTGGATCAGCTTTAGCTCGGTGCTTTTGTTGCCAGAAGACCTAACGCCCTTCATTATTTCAGATCTTTTATCCTTTGAAAATACGTCTGCCATAATGAATCGCCATCTTTCAGTCGTTATAATTCAGAAGAGCAACCTCACCGCCAACAATACTATGCATTATTTCGTCAATTTCAGACACGATCCCCATTTGCGATGCGATCTTATTGAATAGATCTAAAAGCTCTTTTAGATCATCGCGAGTAAAATCGCAGTGCGTAAACCGATATGAATGAAATTTGAGCCAACAGTCCTTGATTACGTTATATCCTGCAATCGTAAACTTCTGCAAAGAGACAGGGCAATAGATTCGAATGCTGTTGCCAGTTACTTCATCCCTAACGATAAGTTGCTCATTCTCTTCATCGTAAGGACTCCTCGATGCAGACCTACTATGCTCAAGATGGAACCCCGTCCACATCTGCGCAAGCAGCTCGTCGTAGTTAAAACCAAGTACGTTATCGACCGCAGCGTCGTTCTTCTCAAGGATAGCTAACCGCTCGCCGAGTTCCGCGAGACGAAGAAATAGGCCAGCATCATCAACTATAGGAATTCTTGCGCGGCTTTCCGATTGATTTACTACAAACAGCGCGCCATAAAATTCCTCAAGATATACCTGAGAGCAGAAAACGGCATAGGAGTAAAACACCATTTTCTTGGCACATTCGGAGTCATCAAGACCAGTTAGCGCGGAGTAGCGCTCAATCAGACTTTGATGAATATTGTTTATAACCGCATTTGTGTGAACATCTCGAATGTAGTGATTTAGGTAAATATGACCATTACCCCTGCGGCTCAGGTCGTTGTCAGGGAAATACCAGCAGAACGAAGTGAACTGCCCAAGTGATTCATCCAAATCCTTTGGTGCATGAGCCAAGGAGAATCCAACCGTATCCGGCAAATCATAAACTGCCTTTATTTCTGGTCGAACCCTCGCGCCTCCACCGCCAACGCCCGCCTGGTAATCAAAAATAGTTCCCCAGAGCAATGCGTTAGAATTCACAAATGGCCTAAACGAACAAGGGCGTATGTTCTCAGCCAAAACGGAATCAAGCTCTTGCCGAGAAGTGCAAGTGTTTAATGCATTCTGGAAGGCAAGAATCTTTGATTCAACTACCGGCTTATCCTGTCCTCCGATCCATTCCTGCGCTTTTATAACCCCTTCACTTGCAATTTCGCGGCTACGACGTTTGAGCATCGGTTGTTTCACATGAGTAAGAAGAGCTGTCGGAGCCATCTTAGCGCCAGAGCATTGGTTTAAAAAGACGCCGGGAGCACCAGTTTCAGTGCTAATTGGCCAGAATTGAGCGTAGAGTTGCTCATTAAATGGGCGTGATGGCATAAATGAATACATAGCGTCGCTAATCGGAAATGTAATAAAACGACGCATCGTTTCTTCAATACTACCATTAAGAATCGCTTCTTTTTCGCTTCGCCTTTCACGAGATATATCTGCGTAATTTACTTCTGAGGCATTATTGTTTTCGCCATATTTTCTGGTAAGAACAATTATGGCTCGGCCCTGCATCGTCATGAAGATGCTGTCGCCACGAATTCCCGTCCGAGCATCGGTGTCAATTGCAATCGCCCAAACATTGGAGAAATGCTCGACCAAATACTTTCGGGCATATTTGTAGGACTCAGCTTCAAGAAAGGAAAGCGGAACGATAAGCGCCAGTACCGAGTGATTATCGGAAGCCAGCAGCTTTTCACAGCTCCAACGCAGGAACTGAACAAACGGATTGTTGATTTGCTTCTGAATGTTTTGTCTCCCACGTCGGTTTTCGACCGGCGGTCGGAAATCCTCCATCAAATCAATAATCTGCGAAAACTCTTCAGAGACATTACTCCTATTAGAGTCAGAAGACGGTGGATTCCCAATGATCAGTTTCAAAGGACGAGAGGATAATTCTTTAGCTCGAATCAGCTCTTGTCCCTCGATAGAACTAGCATTTGCATCATCATTCAGAAGATAGTTGCTCAGTGTATTTGCCAAGATAATACTTGGATGCAGATTCTGCTTTCTGTAATGCTGCTCGACAAGAGACATACGATAGTTAGCAAGCATATATGGTGCAGGAAGGATCTCAAAGCCACAAAGGTTATATGCGCCGTCTCCTTCGTCGTGGGCCACGATCTGCTCAAGAAAAGAGCCTGTTCCGCAGCAGGGATCAATGATTGTATTGCCGTCATCATATATGGTTGCACCATCAAAATGATCGGCCACAACTTTTCCCACAAATCGAACTACAAACTCCGCAAGGAGCTTCGGCGTGTAGAATGCTCCATAGTCAAACCGAGCTTGCTTGTCAAATTTGTTGAAGAACAGTTCGAATAAGCGATGGTAATCAGGATTCTGCAATTGTTGATCGGTCATCTGAACGAAAGACAAGAACGCGATACATTCATCCACCCACTGACCAATGAACATACCGTCCCCAGCATGGTCTCTGAGGTAGACCATTAGGTTTCGAAATGGCAAAAGCGCTTCGCCATCTGCGACGTCATTATAGGCATATGACCGGATTTTTTCAGCCTTTTGAGTAGGCGTATCCTCGCTTGAGCAGATAACTCTGTGGGCGAACAGGAGACAGAACATAATGACTTGCGCAGTAAAATCTGCAAAGACTCTTCCTGTTCTAAGTTGAGGATCATTATGGTTATAAACGAGTTCTCTTAAACCGTTTAGAAGCTCAATGATATGATGTTCGTCTTCATTCATTGCCTCTTCTATGGTTAAATCTGAGTATTCTCGTATTTCATCAGCCAGGTTTCGAGTGCGAATTGCGACGAGCTCAACCAGCTTTTCTTCGTCGACACGTTGTGGAGCGGGGTTAGAGAAAAATTGCTCCATATAAAACCTAAATAGCGGATCAACCGGGAGTCTCGACCAATCTAACGCGTCCATTCGTGCTTTGTCTATAATCGAGACTACAACCGGCGTTTCGGTAAAACAGAATACGAAATCAATGCCGTCCGTAATGATAAGCTTGTGCCCTAACGTCAGATATCGGTTAATCTGATCCCTATACGGGGTAGTATCGAACGGCTCGTTGGATGGACCTTTCGCCTCAATATAGCCGTAAACACCAAGCGAGATGCGATCCTGTATTCTCCAGTCAGGCCGCCCCATTCTTCCTTGATTTCTCGGCTCAAGAATGATGTCGAAAGTACCTGCCGGGTTCAAGTCATGCGCTATCCTCCTAAACATTTCATGCATAGGGACGCGAAAAGAAAGCTCGGCTGTGTGCTGTCCTCCATGAAGAGCAGCTCTGTATTCGTTTTGGTAAGCCCGCAAATAAGCTCTAACGCTCGCATCAAACGGCATTTATTTCTCACCAACTTTCCGATAGCATTCGATGATACTCTGTCCAATCTTTTCTGCAAGAAGCGGTGGTACCGCATTCCCGATCTGTCGAGCTATATCAACTTTATTCCCTGTAAACACAAAATCCATTGGGAAACTTTGGAGTAGTGCGCCTTCGCGAAGCGAGATACTACGATCCTGGACTGGGTGGCCAAATTTCCCACGGGTGAAACTATCGAACCGCGCAGTGATTGTTGGCGCTACATCGTCCCAAGCCATGCGTCCGTAAACACTACGGAATCCAATTACTGAGCTGTCGACTTTATGACAGTCAGCTAGTAATTCTTCGGGAAGATCGTCTCTTCCTTGTCCCTCTTTGATAGCCTGTATTCTCTTGAGGTTCAGTTCGGATAGCCGGTCTCTTCTGTGGAGTGATATTTCCGGATGATCGGTTCCGTCTGAAGGAGGAGCCGGAAGATTTCCAATCGTATCGCGCACCGTGTGTCGAGCAGCTACGGGCTCTGGATATTTATAGTGCTCGCCCAGGTCATTTCGCTCACCAACGATAATGTAGCGTTTTCTCCGCTGTGGAACTCCATAATCTTGGGCGTCAAGTAAATCAACGTGCACCTTATATCCTATCTTTTCGACATCTTCAATTAGTTGCTGTAAGATAGTTTTGCCACGCTTTCCAGCAATACCTGTAACGTTCTCCATGACAAAGTACATTGGATAGAGTTCGTCAATGAGCTTGCCATATTTTAGTACAAGTTCATTACGCTCATCCGTATCGCTTCCGCGCCGTTGGACTGAGAAGCCTTGGCACGGTGGTCCTCCGGCTAAAAGAAATAATTCACCACGTTGAAGATTGCACTTTTTCAATAGCTCGCCATTCAACATATCTGCGATATCGGCGGCCTCTGCCGGATGATTAAAGTATTTCTTGTTCGCCTTGATTGTATCAATACAGATCTGATCAATATCAAAGCTAAGAAGAATATTAAAACCTGCACGTTTGAGCCCAAGCCCAAGACCTCCCGCACCGCAAAAGCTATCGATACAGGTATATTTCGTTGCCTTGGCAGCTTGATCTTTCATCTTAATTCCCGCTATGACGCTGGAAAAAGAACTGCTCACCGGTTCGTCAATAGATTGCGGGCTAGCGGCTAGCTCATCGGCTGTGGGCTCTGTGGACAGAAGCTCAATCAGAATATTTGCAGCAATTGCCGAAGAGAGCAACGGCGGTACAGCTTCTCCAATCTGCCGATAAATATCGTCGGACTTGCCGGTGAATTCAAAACCATTCGGAAAGCTTTGAAGAAGCGCTGCTTCTCTTGCTGTTAGTCCACGATCTTGTTCTGGATGCGTGTATCGACCGCTGGCTGGGTTTCTAGCATAATGAGTGATAGTGATAGACGGCTTATCCCAATACAAGCGCCCATATACGTCGTAAAAGCCCCTTACCCTATCTAGACATTCAGGTCCGATACCTTCCGGCCTGCTACCGCCGTCGTGGGGAACCTGTCTAATGACGTCAATAGTGCTTTGCTTGTGAGCCGCGCTTTTATGCATTGGATCGTTAGGATCAGCAACGCCAGCAGCAACCGGAGGCAATTTCGAGATTGCATCACGGACAGTTCGATATTCATTCGGCGTTAAGTAGCCTTCTGGCAAAAGGAACTCCTTCTTCATGCCGATTACTATTGTTCTGAAGCGATCTTGCGGAACACCAAACGCCGCAGCGTTATAAATGTGCTCTTTTACTTTATAGCCCAGTTGCTGATAGCTTTTCTTTGCCGCAGAAAAATAGCGCCAGTACTTTTGAGATAAAAACTCGGGCACATTTTCCATGACAATGACATCTGGCATAATTTTCCCAACAATTGTTGCGAAAGCCATGACGAGGCTATTTCGAACGTCGTCTTCTTCGTCCCAATGCCTCTTTCGATGAGATGAAAAACCCTGGCATGGTGCGCAACCAATCAAGATGGTGGGCTTATTAGTGTCAAAACCTATGCTCTCGAGGAGAGTTTCGAGTGCACCTTCTTCATTTGCCAGTCGAACGATGTCTTCGTGGATCACAGGAGTGGCGAAGTTTCGGCTATATGTCTGTGCGGATATTTGGTTGATATCGCAGCCGCCGAGCATCTTAAATGTCGGAATAACGGTATTAAGCGCTGCAAATCCCAGAGATGTTCCACCTGCTCCACTAAAAAAGTCAAGGACTTGAATAGGATTGTTATAATAAGAGCTGCTTGTAAGGGGCATAAACTCAGAAAGTGACTCTTGAACCTCTTTTACAAGTAGAGATTTAAGAGCACGAAAATTCCTGACACCCCATTTATCCCTGTTTAGATTAGCATTCAAAGCGTTGATATCCATTACGCTTCCTCAACTTTCCTACAGCTTTTTAAGCAAGTTATTCATAGTAGAACGATTTAAAAGCGGCAAGACTGTCGACGTACCTATACTGAAAAACCCAAAGCGACAGCTACTCGTCAATCATTTCCATAATGTCGTCAACGGTGCAATTAAGAGTCTTGCACACTTTGCATAGGACATCAGTGGTGACATTGTCCCCATGTGTCAACTTGTTCATTACGTAATGACTAACGCCAGCCATTTCCTCAAGATCCTTCTTCTTTAGATCTCGGTCTATTAAGAGCTTCCATAATTTTTTATAACTCACAGTCATATAGCAAACCTCATTTACTTTATTGCTTGTGCCAATAGTATTGGGAGTGCCGCTTTTCAACATATAAATCTGTATTTTGATAATTATATCACAGCCCGCACAAAAAGTCCACATATTTCAACAAATGTTTTCGTTCGAAAACTCAATCAAGGTATAACGTCATAAGGACATACAAACCCTTCAATTTGGCAAATATTAACCTGCGTTTCTGAGGGAGTTTCTATGATGTCAAATCTGCAAATCTGATTTTTACACATTGGCGCTTTCTGGCGTTCTGCGGTAGGATATGGATGAAGAAAGAACCACCCACCGTAAATGTGAATGGAGGCGCGGTATGGAAAACAGATTTGCAGCGGCGCGGAGGCGGTATCTGCGCACGCACATGGACGGGATCTACACGGGGATGCTGCTGACGGGGACCCTGGATGGGCATCTCGCGGAGATCGGTGAGTCGGCGCAGGCCATGTTCGACCGGCTCGTGGAGCAAATGAAGAAGGCCGAAGGCGTCACTGAGCAGCTGAAGGCCGCGGATCAAATGGAATGGGTCGGACGGATGAACTCCATCCGCAGCCGCGCGGAGGAGATCGTCTTCTCTGAGCTGGTCTACTGCTGAGGTGCGGCCATGTTTGGGCGAAGGAAAAGAGATCGGGTCCTGGTGCTCTGCGCCGGCGAGCGCCGGCTGTTGACTGCGGCGATGCTGACCTTCCGGAACAAGCTGCTGGCCGGCGGCAAGCCCACGGAGGACGTCAACGAGCTGCTGATCCGGCTGGTGAAATAAAACTGAATAATACCTAATGAGCGTCTGCTTCTGAAAAGAGGCAGGCGCTCTTTTGCGCTTTGAGCCGTGAAATCCCACTAATTTGTGAATTTTCTGAGAACTTTCAAAAATCGATGTCGTTTTTCGGCCTCCGATGTTGCGGTAAGAGCGTAGAGGGGCTTTCTGAAAAAGCTGCAACTCGATGTCGTTTTCGAGGCCCTCATGTGGCTGTTAAGTAGTAGAGGAAAAAGATTCAATGCCGTGTTTACTTTTTTGCTTTGGATGTTGCGGTACAGGAGTAGTAGGAAACTTTCAGCCCGGTGTTTGCTTTTTGCCTCAAAACCGTGCGGTACGGGAGTAGAGAAAGATTTTCAAAAAGTCAGAAAGAGGATGTCGTTTTTTAGCCCTCCATGTTGCTGTAAGGGAATGGAGAGACCAAGCAAATACAGGCTCCCGATACGAGCAAACAGGACGCTCAGAAAAATATTTCATGCAATTTCAAAATAAATGTCGTTTTGGAGGCTCGAAGGTTGCGGTAGGGGTGTGGGAGGAGTTTTTGCGATAGATTGGCTCCGTTTTGGCGCCAGATGTGAGAAGGCACCGGCAGTTGGCTCCGTTTTGGCGCCAAAAAGCTAAGACGAAAGCGGGTTTTAGTCGAGTGGCATCAATTTTGATGCCACTTTCAAAGGTCAAATCGGCCCGGTGGCATCAATTTTGATGTCATAGAAAAGTTTTTTCTCCGTAAGGCTTAATTTTCCGGGCTTCCCGTGATCTACCCCTTGAGGGGGATTTCAAAAAATTTCGAAAGCACACATAAAAACAGCCGTTCCCATTCCTTACTTAGTGAGGGGATATATCGAAAAATGGCGATCACAAGAGAATTTTTCTCCAAGCCTTAATTTATTACCGCTCCCGTGATCTACCACTTGAGAGAAAAAATTTTTCCCGGCACCTTCCAAAACATCCCACTGAACTTACTAGCTAGTGGAAGGGTTCCGCAAGTGCATCCGCTTCCCTCACCCGAAGGAGGTGATAACCAACCGACAACTGAATAACCGTCACCGAAAGAGATATGACCGTGCGACGACCTCGAAAGAGTGAGCACGGCGACGCTGCGGGGCAGCCGAAAGGTCCCGGGGCAGGCATAGAAAAACCGTATCGGAAGGACGGCACAAACCTCAAACAAACTTACCAGCTAAAAGAAAGAAGGTGAAAAACATGAACAAGATTCAACTGATTGACGCAGAGACGCTGTACTACAAGCCGCTGGCGCACCCGAGGATGCTCATTGACGGCATCCTCGCCGACGGGCTGGCGGTGATGGCCGGCGACTCCAAAATTGGAAAGAGCTGGATGGTCCTCTGGCTCTGCCTGCAGATCAGCAAGGGCGAGCCGGTATGGGGCATCCCCACCCGGAAAACCGACGTGGTGTATCTGGCGCTGGAGGACCGGGAGTGGCGCATCCAGCAGCGAATGCAGGAGCTGACCGAAGCACCGCCGGAGAACCTGCATTTCGGCTTCTCCTGCGGTCAGCTGGGCTCTGAGCTGGAAAGCCAGATCGAGGCCGTGCTGCAGGATTACCCCTCCACGGGGCTGATCTTCATCGACACGCTGCAGATGATCCGGGACAACGTCTCCGGGAAGGTCAACGCCTACGCCCAGGATTACCGGGATCTGTCCTCCCTGAAGAAGATCGCCGACAATCACGGCATCTGCATCTTCCTGGTGCATCACACCCGGAAGGATCGGGACAGCAGCAATATCTTCAACGATATGACCGGCTCCACCGGCATCATGGGTGTGGCGGACACGGTGATGATCCTCCGCAAGGAGGAGCGCTTCGGCGACGCCGCTGCCCTCTGCATCACCGGACGCGATGTGGAGGAAAAGAAGCTGAAAATGCAGATGTGCGGCGTCCGCTGGGAAATCACAGAGGAGCTTAACGCCGATGACCTGCGCCGGGAGCGGATTCCCGATTTCGTGTACGAGGTCGTGGAGTTCCTTTTTGAGCACAGTAAATTCCAGGGCACCGCCACCGAGCTGCTGGCCGCCGTGGGCAACACCGAGCTGAAGCCCAACATCGCCAGCAAGTATCTGACGCGGTATTACAGCGAGGTTTTCCTCCCCATGGGGATCAGCTACGAGTACCGCAAAACGGCGGCGGCCCGGCTGATCATCCTGGAGCTGTATGACGGTGCTGACGGTCATGACGATGCTTCCGGGAGCGAGGAGTTTGCGTCACAGCAGTCCGAGAATGACGGTAACGCCCCGCTTCCCCTTTTACCGTCACAGCCGTCATCTGCATCACGGAAGGAGGTCGACGGGAATGGAGCATCGTAACGCGGAAAGTCCCGTGGCTATACGCAGGCTTTTTATCCGTAAGGGTAACGAGCATGGGATTTGTGTAGCCGTCCGGCTCCCAATTCCCCCGTATCCGCCAATACGAAAGGGGCCGGCCCCTGTAACCCCGCACGAAGGAGGTGAATGCTATGCGCAATCGCACGGAGGAAATCAATGTGCGCGTCTTTAAGACCGAGAAGAATCTGATCCGCAGGAAGGCACGGAAATGCGGCATGAACATGTCGGAATATCTCCGCACCCTGGGGACGGACGCCACGGTTAAGGAGGCACCCCGCGAGGAACTGATGCAGGCCTACCGGAAGCTGACGCGGCTGCACGACGGAATCCGCTACGAGGTCTCCATGGCGGCGTTCAGCGACGCGCTGACGGAAATTGAAGACCTGCTTTTGCAGGCCTATCACGAAGAGGAGGATGATACCGATGGCGGTGACGAAGATCTGGGCGATCCATGACAGCGTTTCCCGCGTGGTGGACTACTGCAGCAACCCGGAGAAGACCCGACTGACGGGTCTGGAGCAGGTGCTGATCTACGCCGCCAACAAGGCAAAAACCTTGGACGAGGGCGAGCAGAGCTACGCCGTCACCGGCGTCAACTGCCGCACAGAAACGGCGGCGCAGGAGATGTCCGACACCCAGCGGCGCTTCGGCAAAACCGGCGGAAACGTGGCCTACCACGCCTATCAATCCTTCAAGACCGGCGAGGTGTCGGCGGCGGAGTGCCACCGGATCGGGCTGGAGACCGCCCGGCGGCTCTGGGGCGACAGCTACCAGGTGCTGGTGGCGACCCACTTCAATACGGGAACCTACCACAACCACTTCGTCGTGAACTCCGTGGGGATGTGGGACGGGCGCAAGCTGGAGGCCAAATACGGCGTCTACTACGCTCTGCGCGCCATGTCGGACCGCATCTGCAAGGAGCACGGCCTATCGGTGGTGCAAAACCCGCAGCAGCACAAAACGGCGCGCTCGGTCTATTTCGCCGAGAAGAACGGTGAACCCACCCGCTTCAATCTGATGCGTGAGGCGCTGGACAAGGCGCTGACCCTGTGCAGCAGTTGGTCGGAGATGACCACAGTGCTCCGTAAGCTGGGCTACGAGTTCGAGTGTGGCCCAACCCACAAGTACGCCACGATCCGGCCCTTCCACTCCAAAAAATGTACCCGCACCTTCCGGCTCGGCCCCGCCTACGAAAAGGAAGCCATGAGGGAGCGGCTGCTGGAAAACCAGCGGGACTACCGGGTCACGCAGAGCTATTACGCCTTTCTGAAGCCCTATTCCAGGAGCTACACAAGAGAGAACCCGCCCACGGAGGAGTACTACCGCAAGCGGGATTTCTACTGCAAGGCGCCGCGCATCACCGGATACGTCAGCTTCTTCCGGGCCGTCGCTATCGTGCTGGGCGTCGCGCCCATGTACGAAAAGGAATACCAGCAGCCGCTGTCGGCGGAGTGCCGGGAGGCCTGCCGCCGCCTGGATCGCTTCACCGCCGAGATGACGCTGGTGGAACGGGAGCATCTGGAGACGCCGCAGGATCTGCAGCGATTTATCGCCCGGATCAACGCGGAGCTCGACGAGGTGACCGCCACCCGCAGCAAGGTCCGCAACAAGCAGCGAAACTGCACCGATCCGGAACGGATGGCGGAGCTCAAAAAGCAGTGCGCCGCCTGCACCACGGTGCTGGCCGATCTGCGGAAGAAAAAGAAAACGGCCTGCGACATCATCGAGGATCACCCGAGGCTCAGGGAGCTTCTGGAGAGCGAATTGGAGGCGCGGCTGGAGAACGACCCCTATCTCTCGGAGCGGGAGAAAGGCGCCCTGCGGCAGCAGACCGCTTCGATGAGAGAAGAAAAACAATATGAACGCTGATTACAGCAGAAAGAGAGATGATGAAATTGAAAAACCAAACCATTAATTTGGGCCTGAGCGGCTATGACGAGCTGTTCATGACCGAGCAGGAGCGAGCGGATACCCGAAAGCCCAAGGTGGAAGAGTTACCGCTTTCGGAGCTGACGCCCTTTAAGGACCACCCCTTCAAGGTGAAAAACGACGCAGAGATGGCGGAGCTGATGAAGAGCATTGCCGACGCCGGTGTGCTGTCTCCCGCCCTGGCGCGTCCCAAGGAGGGCGGCGGGTACGAGCTGATTTCCGGTCACCGTCGGCTGGCGGCCTGCAAGGCGCTGGGGATGGACACCATGCCGGTGATCGTCCGCAAGCTGACCGACGAGGAGGCCGTCATTACTATGGTGGACAGCAACCTGCAGCGAGAGCACATTCTTCCGTCGGAAAAGGCCTTCGCGTACAAGATGAAAATGGAGGCGCTGAAGAGCCAAGGTAAACGGACAGATCTAACTTCGACACAACTTGGGCCGAAGTTGAGAAGTAATGAAATCGTTGGGGCTGCAAGTGGTGACAGCCGAGAGCAGGTCCGCCGCTATATCCGCCTTACGAACTTGATCCCCGAGATCCTACAGATGGTGGACGACGGAAAGATTGCCCTGACTCCGGCGGTGGAGCTGTCCTATCTGCAGCCGTCCGAGCAGGAAACGCTCTTCTCCACTATGGACTGCGACGAGGTGACGCCGTCGCTGTCCCAGGCTCAGCGGTTGCGACGCATGAGCGAGGAGCAGAGATTCACGGACAGTGCAGTGATGCAGCTGATGTCCGAAGTCAAGGGCAATCAGGTGGAATATGTGAGGGTGCCGGTGGACAAGCTCCGCAGCTATTTCCGCCCGGACACCTCTATGAAACAGATGACCGAAACACTTGTCAAGGCTATGGACTTTTACAACAAACATTTGGAGCGTCAGCGCCGAGACCGCGACGCCCGCTGAAAGGGGATTATTACAATGAAAACCAATTCTAATCTTTACAGACTGACACAGGGCAGAAAAACAAGACTTTACCGGATGACCGTTGACGACGGAGGAGGTGGTTTCGGTGACAAAGACTGAACTGCAGGCCATGTATGAGGTGATGTTCACGGACTACCCCGACATCGTGAACGTCGCCCAGGTCCAGTCCATGCTGAAGATCAGCCGTCATCTGGCCTATGAGCTAATCGGCGACGGTTATATCCCCGGCATGAAGATTGGAAACGCCTACCGCGTTCCGAAGATCAACGTGATCCGCTACGCTCTCTCGGCGGGAAATCCCCAGCCGGCGGCGTAACACGGATTTGAACTGAACAACACATTGGACGGGTACCTGAGTAGGCCCTATAATAAAAGCGGTCCGAAAGGGTGCCCGTTCATACGCTGTCAGCAAAAGGAGGTATTGATGAATGATAGCGGGACACCTGCAAATCAAAAACGACTACTATTATATGGTCCTGAGCTATTTGGACGCCAACGGCAAACGGAAGCAGCCGTGGTTTCCAACGGGACTGCCAATTAAGAACAACAAAAAGCGCGCGGAAAAGATGCTTCTGGAGCTGCGTCAGACCTATGTTCCTCCGGCGGACAAAAAGGAAAGCGGAGAGCTGTCTGCCGATATGCTCTTTGCCGACTTTATGGAGCTTTGGCTGGAGGTCGTTCGCAATTCGATTGAGAAGACGACCTTTTCCTCTTACACGCAGATGGTAAAGGGGAAGATCGTACCCTACTTTCGGGATACCGGCGTCAAGCTGGGTGAGCTTCAGGCCAGGCATATTCAGAGCTTCTATTTGTACGAGCTGAAAACCGTGTCTGCCAGCACGGTGATCCATGAGCACGCCAATATTCACAAGGCTCTGAAATATGCCGTCAAGATGGACCTCATTCCGTACAACCCCGCCGACAAGGTGGAGCGTCCGAAGAAGCAGAAGTATATCGCGGATTACTACCGTCTGGAGGAGCTGGAGCAGCTCTTTGAGGCGACAAAGGATCACCCCTATTCTCTGCTGATTCAGATCACCGCGTTCTACGGACTGCGGCGCAGCGAGGCCTTGGGCCTGAGATGGGACGCCATCGATTTTGAGCGCAACACTATCACCATCAGACACATCGTAACAAATGCCAAGATAGACGGCAAGTATGAGATCATCCGCGAGGATCGCGCCAAGACGAAATCCAGCCTGCGCTCTCTGCCCCTGGTAGGCAATATCCGGGAAAAGCTGCTGGCCTTGAAGGAGCAGCAGAAGGAGAACAAGCGGATCTGCGGCAACTGCTACAACCGGGAATATGACGGCTACGTGTTTGTGGACGCGATGGGGAACATTTTCAATCCCCGGAATCTCAGCAGCAATTTCAGCAAGCTGCTGGAAATGAACGGCCTGCGGCATATCCGCTTCCACGATCTCCGGCATAGCTGCGCCTCGCTGCTGCTGGCAAACGACGTGCCCATGAAGCAAATCCAGGAATGGCTGGGTCACAGCGACATCAGCACCACGGCGAACATCTACAGCCATCTGGACTATAAGTCCAAGCTCACGTCGGCAAATGTGATGGACAACATCCTCAGCCTGCCGGACACCGCTGCCGCTGGGTGGCAGACATGAGTTCTTGCCGAAAAACATGTGCAGCAATGGCAGATTAGCAAAAAGAAAAGCCCAGTCATATGGGCGCAAAGCCTTGATATGACTGGGTTTTTCGCTGGCGGAGGGCGTGGGATTCGAACCCACGGACGGTTTTTGGCCGTCAAACGATTTCGAGTCGTTCTCGTTATGACCTCTTCGATAGCCCTCCGTATATCTCAACTGTTTTCCGTGCGCTGAGAAAATGCAAGAAAAACAGGCAAGAACGGTATGAAATTTTGAAATTGGAACTGACGAAAACCCTTATCAATCAAGGATTTTCAGCGGAGAAAACGGCCAGAGCCAACGCGCATTTCGAGTCAGCCCCGTTATGACCACTTCGATACCGCTGCAGATGCGTTTGCCGGTTTTTTATTATGCCACATCTTTTTCGCGCTTGCAAGGACTTTTTGCACTTCTCTTTCATATTCTGTGATATGAAAACGATTTATCTTTCTCTGCCTCTCCCAAACTACCTCGCCGCACTGCGCATCGCGGGACTCTCCACCGCGCCCGATCCGATGCGCGCCGACGCGCTGCTGCTGCCCGGCGGCGGCGACCTTCATCCTCGCCTCTACGGTCAAATGCTTGCCGGCTCCGCCGACATTGACGAAAGCCGCGATGCGCGTGAGCTTGCGCTCGTCAGGCTTTTCACCGCACGCGGCAAACCGGTGTTCGGCATCTGCCGCGGTCTGCAGCTCATCAATGTTTTCTTCGGCGGCACGCTGCACCAGCACATCGACGGACACAGCCGGGTCGGCGGCAGGGACTGCCTGCACGAAACGCGCACAGACGACGCGCTTTTGCTGCATCTGTACGGCGAAAGCTTTACCGTCAACAGCGCCCACCATCAGTCCGTCGACCGGCTTGGCAGCGGGCTTTGCGCCGCTCAATGGGCGCAGGACGGCACCGTGGAGGCGCTGCGCCACCGCACGCTGCCCCTGTTCGCGGTGCAGTGGCACCCGGAGCGGCTGTGCGGCGATTTTGCACGCGATGGCGCAGTGGACGGTGCGGTTTTGCTGCGTGAATTTTTTTCCATTCTTTAATGGGAATATCGAAAAAAGTGCGGAAAAGCGCTTGACAGTCCGGTGCTTTCGTGCTATTATCCTAAAGCTGACATTGTTTTGGGAGGCTCCCGCAGGTGTAGCACAATGGCCAGGGCACCAGCCTTCCAAGCTGGGGATGCGGGTTCGATTCCCGTCACCTGCTCCATTCAATATGCGCCAGTAGCTCAGTTGGATAGAGCAACTGCCTTCTAAGCAGTAGGCCGGGGGTTCGAATCCCTTCTGGCGTACCAAATCCCATTCAGCAAATCACCGCGAATGGATACAGATATGTGGTGGGTGTAGCTCAGTTGGTTAGAGCACCGGATTGTGGTTCCGGGTGTCGAGGGTTCGAGTCCCTTTACCCACCCCACGAAAAAAAGAGAAGGGATTGGGATTAGTCCCGATCCCTTTCTTTTCCCGTATAGGGGTGTAGCCAAGCGGTAAGGCAAGGGACTTTGACTCCCTCATTCGCTGGTTCGAGTCCAGCCATCCCTGCCAGTTTTGCTCCGTTAGCTCAGTCGGTAGAGCACCTGCCTTTTAAGCAGGGTGTCCGGGGTTCGAATCCCCGACGGGGCACCAAA